>Ga0164241_10005534_pt1 | contig 11776 bp, 8 predicted proteins | sample OricomyardsoilBY_FD_108780 | JGI IMG/M metagenome (GOLD analysis project Ga0164241, IMG submission 108780) | Backyard soil microbial communities from Emeryville, California, USA - Original compost - Back yard soil (BY) | ecosystem: Environmental > Terrestrial > Soil > Unclassified | place: USA... | reverse complement strand
GTGGTGGGTGGAGCGGTGGTGGTGGGTGGAGCGGTGGTGGCGGGAGGGGAGCATCGTTTGGTTCATGCTGGCTTGACTATCCACGTGGTCCAGGGCCCTATACCGGCAAGCAGAATTACTGCTGGTGCAGATTTACCTATACCGAGGGTACCGCGTCGGGGACCAGAGTTCCGGGCAGTTGTATGCGCAGTGAGAATACCTCCAATGGCGGATGCGAAAATGTGGGGAACAGTTGTTTTGGGGTCGTGCGCAACTGACAATTCGAAGAGCATCGAGCGTGCCTGCAATGAACGGTTGCGACCCAGCGTGGGATAAGAGCGAGAGGCAGGGGTAGGGTACAGCTCCATGTCAACTGGATCATCGTTGTGGCTGGTCCGGAACTGCACCCCGGGGCATTCGTCGTTCGCATCGGATAGCGATGAGGCCTGTGGAGTTCCTCTCCATGTCAGCTTTCGCCCCACGGCGGCCTTACAGAGGCTCGATGTACTTCGGTATATATATTAAAGCAAAGCCCCGCGCCAGGATGGTGCGGGGCTTCGTTCGTTTCATGACGTCCGGGGCGGCTCCTGATCCGGTCCCGGCGCGGGGGCGATCAGAACGTCACCTTGACGCCCCCCTGAATCTCGCGTCCTGCGGCGGGGAGCCCGAGCTGTGGCAGCACCACCTCGTTGGTGATATTGTTGGCGCGGATGAAGACCTCGCCGGAGAAGTTGGCCGTCAGCGGAAGCATCAGCCTGTAGGCCAGACGCGCGTTCAGCACCGTCGACGGGCCGAGCGGCACGAAGCCGTCGCTGGTCGGGGAGAACGCCTGGCCGTTGCGCACCAGCTCCACCATCGGCTGGAGGCCGAACGGGAAGTCGTAGCGCGCGGCGAGGGTTGCCAGCATCTCCGGACGCTCGGCCAGATAGCCGGTGAAGCTGCTCCCGGAGCCCTCGGCCACCTTCGCGCGGTTGTGGATATATGCCAGATGTCCGTCGATGATCAGATGGTCGATCGCACGGAGCGCTCCGGCGATCTCCACCCCCATCGCGCGGCTCCCCTCGAGGTTGATCCTCTGGCGCCGCTCGGCGCCGAGCGTATCGAACGTGCGCTGGTCGATTGTGTTGTTGGTGCGCACGCCGAAGCCCGTCACCGAAATGCTTCCGATCTCGCTCCCGACCTCCACGCCCAGCTCCAGCAGCACCGATTCCTCGGGCTTCAGATCGGGGTTGATCAGGAAGCGGCCCAGCGCCTCGCCGTAGAGCTCGCGCATGGTGGGGAAGCGTGACTTCACTCCCGACGAGAGCCGGATCGTCGTGCTGGCGATCGGCTGGTAGCTGAGGCCTCCCGAGAAGCCGAACGCGCCGAACCCTTCCTGCGTCGGCTTGTCGCCGGTCTTCGGCGTGTTCATCCCGTCGTAGTTCCCTCCCAGCGTCAGGTTCAGCCCCTCGGTCACCGTCGATTCATACTCCAGCCCGATGCTGTAGATCTGCTGCTGGTAGGCCATCGTCGGATAGGGCACCTCGGCGCCGCTGGCGTCGATGAAGGGCCTGAGCGTCCCGGCCGAGTCGTAGCGGAAATCCTGCTGGTCGTGCGATGACTGGTATGCGTTGACCGCCAGTGTCAGCGCGTGGCTGGCGATCTCCTTTCTGAGCAGAAGCCGTGTGCCGATCGTGTTGTCCCTGTCCTCCTCACGGCTGGTATGGATGCCGTAGGCCACCGAGCCATACTGATCGATCGCCTGCGTGAAGCCGTTCCACCATGCCGCCCCCTTGAAGTTCCAGCTCTCGTCTGCGCCGAAGCGGACGTCGCCGTTGGCCGCCACGGTGAGGTTGCGCCACTCCGGGTAGCGCCAGAATCTCGGCTTTGTGCTGTTGGCCTCCGGGGCCACTCCCTTCTCGGCGTCGATGTAGTTGACCGACAGCCCGAGCCGGAGCGGACCAGCCGGGGCGTACTCGCCGCGCATGAACAGGCTCATCACCCGCGAGTCGGTGTTCGTCCGCAGCGTCGGATCGGTCTGGTGGTACAGGAACGGCGCCTCGGTGTTCGAGCGGAGCTCGGTCGTATCGGGGAGCGTGAAGCCATCGCGCGTCATATAGCCGAACGAGCTGATATAGTTGAACGAGCCGAGGTTGCCGATATGGGTGATGGTCCCCTCGGCGAGCGCCCCGCTCCCTCCCTGCGCGGTGACCTCGGTCAGATAGCCGGGCGCGCGCAGCTCCTGCGAGACGATGTTGACCGCCCCTCCGGTGACGTTGGTGCCGTACAGTACCGAGGGGACTCCCTTGGTGACGGTGATCCCGCCGACCGCGTTGAGCGGCACCAGGCTGAGATCGACCCGGTTATCCCAGGGGATGTTCAGCAGCGCGCCGTCGAGGAACACCGCTACCTGGCGTTCGCCGGCGCCACGCAGATACAGGAGCGATTCGCCGCGGGAGTTGGTCTGGATGCGTGCTGCCGGCACAAGGTACGCCACGCCGGCGGCCGTGCTCGCATCGGTCGCATCGATGCGCGCCAGCGGAACCCGCTCGGTGCGTGACGGGGTGACGCGCTCGGCGCGGCCGTCGGTGACGGAGATTTCGCCGAGGCGGTAGACACGTATGGAATCCTTCCGGGTGGAATCGCTCTGTGCCGAGGCGTCGTCGGCGCCGAACAGTGCGCTTGCTGCCATCAGGCCCGACCAGAGACGGCGGTAGATATTCGAGGCCATGGAGTCGATATGATAAATGTTAGGAAATCCCGCGCTGCAGGAAGGGGGCGACAATCACGAAGCGCATAAGGTAATGATTCCGCCGGACAATATCTTTACTTGGATCGAATCCAATCGGCATATAAACGTCATAAAATCATTTGCCGGACCATTTCCAGAAACGGTTTCCCTCCCTAACTTCGCTGCTCCGCACCAGAACCCCCGGTTTCCCGAGAGTTTTTTCAGCAATAATTATGGGCAGAACTACCACGCGGCGCGGCATGGCGATTCCCGAAACGACGATGCGGATCATCAAGCTTATCGGCACCATCCTGATCATCTATCTGGGGCTGTCGCTCATCATCTTCCTGATGGAATCGGGGGATGATGGCGCGTCGATCAAGACATTCCCCAACGCGCTGTGGTATACGCTGGTAACGCTCAGCACCGTCGGCTACGGCGATATGTATCCGGTCACGACGCTCGGGAAAGTCGCCGGCGGCGCCGTCATCCTCTGCTCGGTGGGGCTGATCGGCTATACCGTCGGGAAGCTCGGGGACCAGCTCATCGAGAACAACAGAAGGAAATTTCTTGGTATGAACGGCACTGACTTCAAGGGACATTATATCGTCGTCGGCTGGAACGATGTCAGCAGCATCGTGATCGGCGAGCTTCTGTCGGCAGGGTTCCGCGTGGCGGTGCTCACCGACGACGAGCGGAATATCACCGAGATCCGTTCGGTGTTCGGGGAGAAGAACGACCGGCTCTTCATCTGCTTCGGCCTCTACGAGAACGACGCGGCCTATGCGCGGACCAATATCGACGACGCGGCCGGCGCCATCCTTCTCTGCGACGACGACACCCGCACGCTGATCATCGTTCTCCATATCCGCCAGATCCGCCCCGACCTGAAGATCACCGCCTATATCCAGAACTCCCAGCTCCGGCGCACCGTCGAGAACGCCGGCGTCAGCTATGTGGTCTCGCCGAACGAGGTGATCGGCAGGATGATCGCCTCGGCCACCTTCGAGCCCGATGTGAGCGTCTTCCTGGAGGATATCCTCTCGACCACCACCTCCGATGCCGATCTCGATATCCAGGAGTATCAGCTCTGCGACGGACACGAGCTTGTGGGGCGGACGATGCGGGAGGCATACCAGATGATCAGCGACCGCAGCTCGGCGCGCCTGCTCACCTACAGCCGGAAGAGCCCCGCTGGCCGCTGGGAGATCTCGCGCAGTATCGACGCGGAACAGATCCTGCATGCCGATGATTTTCTGATCACTATCGTCAACCTCGATGCCGCCAAAAGACTCGGCGATTATCTCGGCGTGCCGCAGGGACGACGGGGATAGCGTGCGATGCAGGGGATGGGAGAGAGGGGATGGATGTGGATGCGACGGGGCCGTTACGTGACGGCACGGGGGCGGGGATGCGCGGGCGACCAGAACCCGGCGGCGATGCCGATCGTGACGAGCTGCGCCCCGATCACAAGCCCGACGCAGCCGCTCCATCCGGCACGCTCCCAGAGCAGCCCCGGAAGCAGCCCGCCGATGCTTCCTCCAACATAGTAGCAGGTGACGTAGATCCCCGAGGCGAGCGAGCGGTGCGATGGCGGAGAGGCGATCCTGAGGTAGCTGGTGGAGGATGCCTGGCAGATGAAGACCGACGTGCAGCAGAGCGCGAGGCCCGCTATCACCAGCGGCAGCGCGTGCACCAGCGTCAGCGCCATCCCGGCGGCGCCCGCCCCGAGCGATGCGATCAGCACCGTGCGGGAGCCTATCCTGTCGATCCATCGTCCGGCGATCGGCGTGGCGACGGCGCCGATCAGATAGACCGCGAAGATCCCGCTGAGCGCGGCCGGGCTCAGGGCGAACGGCGGAGCCCCGAGGTAGAACGCCACATAGGTGAACGACGCCACAAGCGAGAAGAGGACGCAGAAGCCGATGGCGTAGGTCGCCAGCAGCCGGCCGTCGCGCAGCACCAGGCCCCATTGCGTCCCCTCCGCCGTCGGCCTCCGGCGCGGCGTGAAGCTTCGCGATGCCGGGAGCCAGCGCCATACGGCAAGCCCCTCCCCGACCACCATGATCCCCAGCACGACGAACGCCTCGCGCCACCCGGCGTGGGCGGCCACCATCCCGGTGACGAACCGTCCGCAGAACCCGCCCACCACCGTCCCGGCCACATACGCGGCCATGACTTTTCCCACGGCGGCCGGGCCCGCCTCCTCGGTGATATAGGCGATCGCCAGCACATAGATCCCCGGTATCGCGGCCCCCTGCAGGAAGCGCCAGAGAAGCAGATCCCCCAGCCCCCGCGAGCTTGCCGCCAGCAGCGTCGGGACCGCCAGCGCGAACAGCGCGATCACGATCAGCCGCTTGCGTCCGATCCGGTCGGCGACGGCGCCGATGATCGGTGCCATCAGCGCCATGGCGACGGTCGCGGCGCTGACGGTCAGCCCGGCCTCGGCCTTGGAGACGTCGAAGAGCGATTCGAACAGCGGCAGCAGCGGCTGCGTGGCGTACATGATCAGGAACGCGCAGAACCCGGCGAGCGCTATCGCCATCACCCCGACGGCCGGCAGCTCCTGGCGTGGCGCTCTGTCGTCCGCGCCGCCGGTATCGTCGTGTCCTCCGTTCTCCATCGTCTCGCGCCCCTCCATGCCCTGGGTTCCGCTGATGGGAGTATCCGCGATGCGCCGCATCTCCACGGCCATCAGAACTTGCTCAGATCGCGTCCGAAGATCGCCGTCTTGATCCAGTCGAACAGCACCAGCACCTTGTTCTTCATGCTGACGAGCCGCGTCAGGTAGGCCGAGCGCCAGAAGATATAGGTGATGATCCCGCGCCAGTGGATCTTCGCCTTGGGGATATCGGCCAGCGCCTTGCTGTCGCCGACGTAGGCGAGCATACCGAGGTTGTTGAAAGCGAACGGCTTGATCGACTTCCCCCTGGCCTCGCGGTTGAGCAGCTCCGCGACGTATTTCCCCGCCTGCATCGCAAGCTGCGCCGTCTGCGGAAGATTTCCCCCGGCGACGGTAGCGCAGTCGCCGAGCGCGAAGATCTCCGGATGCGACCCCACCTGCAGATGGTCGTTGGTCAGGATGCGGCCGGCGCGATCCTTCTCGAACGGGAGGGAGGTGATCAGCCCGGTGGCGATATTGCCGGTCGACCAGACGATGAGCCCGGTGCGGATGATCTCTCCCCCCTTCAGCTTCAGATAGCCGTCGCCGACCTCCTCGACCGGGGTGCCGAGGCGCAGCTCGATCCCCTGGCGCGCGAAATGCTCGGCCGTATAATCCTGCAGATCCTCGTCGAACGAATTGAGGATCGTCTTGGCGGCCTCGATCAGCGTGATCTTGACCTTCCCCCTGAGCTGCGGGTAGCTTCTGTCGAGGTCCTCCTCCAGCAGATCGTGCAGCTCGGCGGCGAACTCGACGCCGGTGGGGCCGCCGCCGACCACCACGAAGTTCAGCAGGCGCCGCCGCTCCTCCTCGTCGATCCCCGGGATATCGGCGCGCTCCAGACAGGAGACGATCCGCTCGCGGATGACGCGGGCGTCGCTGAGCTCCTTCAGGAAATAGCTGTGCTCCCGGACCCCCGGGATGCCGAAGGTATTGTTCCACGCGCCGACGGCGATCACCAGGATCTGGTACTCGAGGGTGAACCCAACATTCGGGTCGATGCTCTGGCAGGTGATCCGATGGTTCTCGGTATCGATGGCGGTGCAGGTCCCCTGAATGAACTCATCCCCCGAGCGCGTTTTTCTGATCGGCTCGGCGATGCTCCTGAACTCGACGGTTCCCACCGTCGTGCTCGGCAGCAGGGGAGTGAACAGAAAGTGATTGCGGGGGCTTACCACCACCACGTCGTAGTGGCGCAGGTCGATCTTCTTCAGCAGCATGAAGGCGGCGAAGCCGGAGCCGAGGATGACGAGGCGTTTACGTTCAGGCATAATAGAGAAGGGAGTTCGTTATCTGATGCCATACTGGAACCGCTCGTGCGGCATGCAAAAGTACCGGTGGCTATCGGTATGAAACTAGCGTGCCGGGATTACTGTTCGTATCAGCCGGAGCATTCCCATCTCTTGTAATATCTTCTGTCGCGATGTTCCCCCGTACGTTTTCAAAACGTAATTTACCGGGCCGTGCAACGTGCCCCTCAGGGGCACGGCGGCGAGACAGGCCGGGAGCGGGGAATGGCTGCTGATTATCGATTATCAACTTCTCATCTATGAAGCATATACTTTTCTGGGTCATTTTTCTGGCGGCATCGGCCGGCATCCTCTGGAATCTTCGCAGGCTGATCAGCTATCTGCAGGTGGGAAAGAAGGAGAACCGCTTCGACCATATCGGCGAGCGGGTCAAGAATGTGCTGGTGGTGGCGATCGGCCAGTCGAAGCTGATGCGCGAGCCCATCGCCGGCGCCATCCACGCGGCGATCTTCTGGGGCTTTCTGGTGCTGCTGGCGGCGGTGATCGAGTCGGTGATCGAGGGGCTTATCCCCGGCGGCAACCTCAACTGGCTGGGGCCGGTCTACTCGGTGCTCACGATCTCGCAGGATGTCTTCTGCGTGCTGGTGCTCACCGGCGTCGTCTGGGCGTTCTGGCGCCGCTACGTCACCAAGGTCAAGCGTCTGCAGGGGGATAACGAGGAGAAGAAAGATGCGACGCTGATCCTGGCGCTGATCGGCACCATCGTCACCTCGCTGCTGATCACCAATGCCGCGCGGTTCGGTGCCGGTGAGGAGTACAGCTGGGCGGTGCGTCCGATCGGCATGCTGCTCCATCCGCTGCTGGAAAATCCGTCGGTCGCGATACCGGTGTTCGAGGCGATGTGGTGGCTCCATATCCTGACGATCCTCGGCTTCATGAACTATCTCCCCTACTCGAAGCATCTCCATGTGATGACCTCGATCCCGAACGTCTACTTCGGGACGCTCAGCACGGTCAACAAGCTGGAGAAGATCGATTTCGAGGAGGAGGGGCTCGAGAAGTTCGGCGTCAGCGATATCGAGGATTTCACCTGGAAGCAGCTCCTCGACGGGATGACCTGTACCCACTGCGGCCGCTGCACCTCGGTATGTCCGGCGAACTCGACCGGCAAGGTGCTCGATCCCAAGCAGATCATCATCCAGACGCACCATCGGACGATGGACAAGGCCCCGCTGATGGTGGGGGAGAAGGCGCCGGCGACGCTCGGCGAGGGGGCGGCCACCAATGCCGATCTTATCGAGTCGCAGAACAGCGATATCCTGTCGAAGACGCTCATCGGCGACTACATCCCGACCGAGGCGCTCTGGCAGTGCACCACCTGCATGGCGTGCGTGCAGGAGTGCCCGGTGATGATCGAGCATGTGCCGGCGATCGTCGATCTGCGCCGCTCGCTGGTGATGATGCAGGCCGAGTTCCCGGCCGAGATCCAGCCGGCGTTCAACAACATCGAGAACAATTTCACGCCGTGGGCGTTCTCCGCCAGCGAGCGGGCCGACTGGACCGAGGGGACCGGCGTCAAGACGATGGAGGAGGCCACCGAGGAGGAGCGCGATAACCTCGACGTCCTCTTCTGGGTCGGCTGCGCGGGGAGCTACGACGATCGCTACAAGAAGGTCACCAAGGCGTTCGCCGAGCTGATGGATATCGCCGGGGTTCGTTTCCGCATCCTCGGCACCGAGGAGAAGTGCACCGGCGATCCGGCGCGCCGCATGGGGAACGAGTATCTGGCGCAGAGTCTGATCCAGATGAACGCCGAGACGCTCAACGCCTATAACGTCAAGAAGATCGTCACGAGCTGCCCGCACTGCTTCAATACGCTGCTCAACGAGTATGGCGACTTCGGCGCGAAGTTCGAGGTGGTGCACCATACGGCGTTCATCGACAATCTTCTGAAGGAGGGACGCCTGAAGACCCTCACGCCGATGCAGGAGAAGGTGACCTATCACGACAGCTGCTACCTCGGCCGCTACAACAACCAGTACGAGGCGCCGCGCGCCATGCTCGAGAATATCCCCGGGCTGGAGATCGTCGAGATGGACCGCAACAAGAGCCGCGGGTTCTGCTGTGGGGCCGGCGGCGGACAGATGTTCATGGAGGAGACCGAGGGGAAGCGCGTCAATATCGAGCGCTCCGAGGAGGCGCTTGCAACCGGGGCGAGCGTCGTGGCGACGGCCTGCCCGTTCTGCATGACGATGATGAACGACGGCGTCAAGTCGAAGGACCCCGAGGGGCACGTGGTGGTCAGGGATGTGGCCGAGATGGTGCTGGAGGCGGTGAAGGGACGGGGCGCGGAGCCGGTGGAGGCCTGACGCCCGACTGCCGGTCGCGATCATCGGATGAGATAGAAGACGGCCCCCGGAGCGATCTGCTTCGGGGGCCGTTGCGTTCACAGATGGCGCCGTCGCTGCCGATCGGTCCGATGCGCGGGGAGCCATCTCCATCCGCGCATCGGTTGACCGGTCACCAGCGGGTGATCGTTCATGTTAATCCTCCGAGCAGAAATCGCTCGGGCAGCCACCCGGAGCCGGCACTTCTATCGCGCTGATTCTGATATCCTGGCATGCTCCTCCGGTCCCCGGGCCGAAATGGAGCTTGATGCAGTAATATTTGCCGTTGCAGAGATTTGGCAGGCAGAAGTCGTAGTTGCTGCAGCTGGCCGGCAGCAGCACATGCCCCGAACAGAATGTGAAGCCCACCTGGATCACCTTGAACTGCTGCGTGGGAAAGCTGGTGCTGAATGTCTGATTGACAACGCTCCCCGCCGACAGGTTGCTGTGAACGTAGCTGGTCACTACTGCGGTTCCCTGGTTCTCCACATAGACCGTCGGCGATATAAAGCCCAGTCCCACCGGCCACGTGCCAATGGTGAGCTTATAGGTCTGGTTGCCGCGGCATGTTATGCAGCTGTCCTGCGCATGTGCCGCGCCCGGCGCGAGCAGCCCCAGCAGCGCAACGATGGCGATAGCCAGCAGACCGGCCGTACAATGGCGGCGAAGATTCGATAGCGTCTTCATACATCCTCCGCATTATGATATTGAGAATACAAGCGTGGCTTCTGCCGGGTGATGCAAGTGCGCCGTGTTGCCATTGCCTTGGAGTATATGGACGACGCGGAAAACAGTACTTCCCTCAGCCCGGTATATTCCACATAGATAAGAATGAGATGGAATCAATTATCGTTCATCTATTGCCATATCCCCTTTCTCCGAATGATCCGCTCCCGTTATAAGCCTGGGAAGCGGTGATGGCATCGCATCGGCGTAGAGCGCCTGCTGCCGCAGTTATGCGCGGCAGTGCGCCATGATATTACGGCCATCATCATGAGCAGCGTTGAGCCATAAACAATATGGAGAAGAACATAAGGCGTGGCGCTGACGATCGCGGAGAAGGGGTGCTCCGCTTTCTGCAGGATAAGATGCAACGAGAGGACGAATATGCACATCGGGCGATAGGGGGACGTCAGATCGGGCGCCGGCACGGAAAGTCGATGATGCGGTGGAGATGCATCGTATCGGTGCGGAGATCAAGAGATCCGGGCGATATAATGTCGCGTGTGCGGCCCCGGTATCGTCAGCAGGAATCACCGGGCCGGCATTGAGCGCTATGGCCGACGTGATCGTAGATGCGCAGCCCCCCCGCTACCCCCACCGAGCTGAAGGTCTGTACGCTGCTGAAAAGCAATCTCTCGACGAAGAAGCTCGCCGAGGTCCTCAACAGCTCGATCCATACGGTCGAGACCCATCGCCGGCGCATCAGGAAGACGCTCGGTCTTTCCGGCCAGGCCAACCTCACCACCTTCCTCGCTCTGCTGGCATCGTCCGCAACCGAGCCTGGTGCAGCCGATACGTTCGGTGATTCCACCGGGAGCACATGATCGAACGAGCAGGGATGCCGCAGCTAGGTCAGGTAGTGATGGGGGATATGAACTGCGAAAAAGACCGGGACTGGATATGCCGGGCCCGTCCGTAATTCGGACGAATATGGAACAGCCACCCGGAGATATCCGCTCCGGATGGCTGCTCGTTCAGGCAGTCGTCATCGGGGAAACACCGGTCGTACCGGGGCTATGATCACAGCGATGGTGTGCAGAAACTAGGGGAACAGTTCCACGGCGACGAGAATACCTGCTGTGCTTCGATCTTGATAAACCAGCAGGACGGATTGCCAAATCCCTTTTTAAACTCGACCTTGAGGCAGTAGTGCAAGCCATTGCACGTGATCTGGTAGCAATAGGTGAGAGGATTGGGCTCGTAGTATGAATCGCACGAAATTCCAACGAACGTTTGCGTTGCAGAGCAGAATGATATCTCGATATCCGCGAGGTCATAGGGCTGCGACGGAAAACTCGTATTGAACTGCTGCGTGACCGAGCTGCCCGAGCTCAGCCCGCTGTGCGTGTATGATGTACGCACTGCCGTCCCCTGATTTATCACGCCGACCTTTACCCCGAAGCTGCCGAGCGAGGCCGGCCATGCCCCCACCGTGAGTGTATACGTCTGGCTCCCTGTACATGCCCCGCAGTTATACTGCGCGCTCACCGTGCCCGGCGAAAGCACTGCGATCAGCAGTGCGATGGCGGCCAGGAATAATCCGGTCGTACAATGACGACGATTCGATTGCGTTGTCATAAACCCTCCGAAAATAACGTTGAGAATACAAAAGGTGGTGTCCGTCAGATGATGCCGATATTGCCTGCCGCGATGTGAGCTCTACAAACAACGCAGAGTAACAATGCCTTTCACGTCCGGTATATCCCACATGAATAAGATGTTGATAGGGGTGGCGGTCATTCATCTATTGCCAGGCGGAATGCCCTGGAGTCGTTATGGCTATATATTCTGTTGCCGAGTGATTATGAAAAAGCGCGATGGCATGGTCTCTTTGTGAATCCATCCGAAGTTGTTTCTTCGGATGGATTCGGACTTGCAGTACGTCCCATATCCGGATAAACGATCTGCGCCCGTCGATATGTTCCGGTAACCGCGCGGTCATCATTAGACATCTTTCATAAGTACTCTTCGGTGTAGATTGCGGAGAAAACGATGTATTTCCGCGACATCGACACCCTTGCCCCCGCAGCATTCAAACGCCTCACTGGCGTCGATCGCGCGCTGT
>Ga0164241_10005533_pt1 | contig 11778 bp, 9 predicted proteins | sample OricomyardsoilBY_FD_108780 | JGI IMG/M metagenome (GOLD analysis project Ga0164241, IMG submission 108780) | Backyard soil microbial communities from Emeryville, California, USA - Original compost - Back yard soil (BY) | ecosystem: Environmental > Terrestrial > Soil > Unclassified | place: USA... | reverse complement strand
CCTAGTACCCCGGCTCCATCGAAGTGATGGGTATTTCGTCGCCCCCCAAATGGGGGCGGGGCGCCGATACCTCGCCTTGCTGGGGTCTGAGCCGGGTACTTCCTTTGCATTTGTGCCCTCGATTCAAGAGAATCGAGGCACTAGTTGGTGAGCCGAAGTGATACGAGGTCTTTACTGAGTTAAAGGCCCGCGAACCCCAGCCGATCAGAGAGCTGGCGACACCGCTCATGCAGCCCAAAATATCAGTACCCGTGCATTCGTTCGGGCCCAAAGCGGACTCTCCTCCATCGAGCGGGGTCCAGTCGGGACGCGCGCCGGAGGCCGCTCCCTCGGGCCGAGTCCTGATCGAGAACGCCGCACCGGACCCACAGATCTACGGCGGGGAGCCCGGCTACACGGTGGCGGTGGCGGGCCGCTACCTGATCCACATCCACACCGAGCGCACGACCCCGACCACCGTTGGCCTGATTCGGCGGGCGCTGTCGGACCTGGAAGGACGCCACGACAAGTTCGGCTACCTGTGCGTCATGGAACCACGCGCCGAGCTGACGTTGCTGGCCGACGTTCGCGAAGGCATCAACGCCTTCGTCAAGCGTTACTCCAGCCGCTTCACCGGCGCGGCCGTCGTGTTTGAAGCCGCAGGCTTTCACGCCACCGTGGTGCGCAGCCTGGTCACCGCCGTCAACGTCGCTAGCCGGGCTTCTCATCCGACACAGGTCTTCGGCGAGCTGCGAGCCGGCATCACCTGGCTCGGCCGCCTGACGCCGGGAGACCCCACGCCCACACGACTGCACCAGATCGTGCAGGAGCTGCGCGGCACGGCGAAGTAAGGGATACTACGTGCCGGGATGGCGCGCAGTTGGCCCGCCGCCGGATCCGGGTTCCGGCGTCGCGGATTCGTGGCACTTTTACTCGGCGCTTGGCTATGGCTTCAGGTCTGGCCCTGCGCGGCCCGCGCGCGCGAGCCATCGATTCGCTCCTACGGCCCGATCAGCGTGGGTCGCCCCAATGCTGGCTTTCTGATCAACGGCCAGCGCATGCCGCGCGGCAAAGACTGGGTGCTCACACAACCGGCGCACACGTACGCCACGACGGAGACCATCGAACAACTGACCCACTGCTTGCAGCGTGTGCGCGCGGAGCTTCCGGGCGCGCCCAAGGTACGCCTCGGTTCCATCAGTGCCAAGGGTGGGGGCAAGATCGCCCCACACGACAGCCACCGCACCGGTCGCGATGCCGACGTCTACTTCTTCCGACAGCCGGGCGCGCCGTGGACCGAAGCGGCGACCGAGCAGGATCTCGATCTGCCGCTCACCTGGGCGCTGCTGCGCTGCTTCCTGACTGATACAGATGTGGACTTCGTGCTGATCGACACGGCCGTCCAGGGCTGGCTCGAGGGGTACGCCAGCTCGCTGGGGGAACCCTCGGCGTGGCTGCGCGAGCTGTTCCACGACGTGCCGGCCAGCCCTGGTGTTCGGGGCAATCGCGCGCTCGTACGCCATGCGCCGGGGCACGTAGCGCACATGCACGTGCGTTTCGTCAGTCCGAAAGCGCGCCGCCTCGGCGTCCAGCTCTATGATCGCCTGGTGCGGGAGGGGTTCGTCAAGGCGCCCCGCGCCGGCCAACGGCACCGTGTGGCCCGCGGCGACACACTCAGCCACATCGCACGGCGCTATCACGTCTCGGTCCAGACCCTGCAGAAACAGAACGCTCTCCGTTCGACCCGTATCCGGCCGGGCCAGAGCCTGATCATCGAAGTGGCCGTGCCAGTCCCGGGCGCGAAGGATGTGGTGCAAGTGCCGCCGCGGCGCCTCCCTTCGCCGTCCTGAGCGAGTCCCGGCAAGCGCCCCACATCGTGCCGGGCGCGCCCACATCTGCTGTGCTGCGGTGGGGTCAAGTCCTGCAGGCCTGGTCCGTTCTGCCCTAGAGCACTCGTGTTCGCCGTTGGGGTCCAGGTCTAGCCGCCGGCCTCGTCCCAAGGGCGCATGCCTGCTGACAAAGATGGCCAGAGTTCAAACGAACGCCGAGATGCACGCGACCCGAGTGACCTCGGAACCGCTGGCAGAATTGCCCAGGCCGCCGCCGTCTCGTCGCGGCTATGGCGCCGGCGATCTGATCGACGGCAAGTATCAGCTCGAAGGATTGATCGGCAGCGGCGGCATGGGAGAGGTGTGGACCGCGCGCAACGACACGCTCGGCGTGCGGCGAGCGGTCAAGCTGATCCGCGCCGACTCGGACAGCGCCGAGAGCACCGATCGGTTGCTGCACGAGGCCCAGGCCGCAGCGCGCCTGGCTGACGCCGCGATCGTGCGCGTCTTCGACTTCGGCAAGACCGAGCGGGGCGATCCTTACATCGTGATGGAGATGCTCGAAGGCGAAGACCTGATGAGCATCATCAACCGCCGTGAACGGCTGAGTCCGACCAAGGCGGTGCGCGTGCTGTTGCCCGTGATCCGTGCGTTGTCTGCCGCGCACGAACACGGCATCGTGCACCGCGACCTGAAGCCGGAGAACATCTTCCTGGCGCGTACGCCCGACGGTCGAGTGCAGCCGAAGCTGCTCGATTTTGGCATCGCCAAGCTCAAAAATGCGCGCGACTTGCGGCTCACCTCTGCAGGATCGGTGATGGGCAGCCCGCTGTACATGGCGCCCGAACAGGCGCGCGGCGAGGACGTCGATGAGCGCGCCGATATCTGGGCAGTGTCGGTGGTGCTCTACGAGGCCATGACGGGCCAAACTCCCTTCGGCGGCGAGGACCGCGCTCAGGTCATGCACGCGGTGGCGACGCTCGATCCCGAGCACCCGCAGCGTCGCGGCGTCGAGGACCCCGTGCCCTGGGCGATCCTGCAACGAGGACTGCAGAAGGCGCGCGCAGATCGCTGGTCGTCCATGCAGGAGCTCGGTCGTGAGCTCGCGCGCTGGTTGCTCGACGCTGGAGTGACCGATGACATCACGGGCGCGTCGCTCGAGGCGGGCTGGTTTCGCAACTCGCGCCGCAGCTTGTTCGCCAGCAGCCTGCCGCCGGAACGCGGGCTCGGCCGCGGTCTGAACGTCGCCACTCGCTTGCTCAGCGAAGCCATCCAGCGCACCAAACAGGGCGGCGTGTGGCTGAGCGCGCGCAGCGAAACTCCGCTCGGCTGGTTTGCGCGGCTCGAGCGCAAGCGGCGCATCGCGCTCGTGGTCGGCCTGCTCGCCCTGTCCGTGCTGGCGCTGGGGGTCCTGTTCAGCGGTGCGCCAGAACCTCCGTCCGCAGGGGTCGCTGCCGTGGTGGTCCCTCCGCCAGCAGTGGCAGCGCCGCCTGCGCCGGCCGTCGCAGCCGCCGCGTCGGCTCCGGCGGCGGACCTCGGCGCCGCGCCGGCCTCGCCGTCCACCGAGCCCTTCGCCGAACCCTCCACCGAGCAGGAACCCGGCGCTGCCCCCGCAGCGAGCCCGAGCAGCTCGCCGTCTCGAGCCAGCTCCACCCGCGCACCAGCGCGCAAAGCCAAGCGGGCCAGCACCCGCAAACCAACGCGCAAGACCGGTACGACGGGCGAACCCCCTGCCGGTGCGCGACGCGCCAAGCTGATCGACCCCTACCAATGAAGCCCACCTCTCGGCGCCATCTCGATGCCTCCCTCGGGGCAACTTCGCTGCGCCGCGGACCGCGCGCGCGCAGCCGCTCCCACGTGTCTCGCACGCTCGCCACGCTGTCCGCCCTCTCGCTCGGGGCGGCCACGCTGCATGCCCGTGAGCCCGGCAACAATGAGGCGCGAGGCGACGCGCGCAACGCTCGCGGGTCCACGACGTCAGAGCCCACTCGTCGAGCCGTCCCGGCGCCGGAGCCCACTCCTGCGCCGCTGCCTCCGCCGGAGGTCGCCGAGCCCCCGCCCCCCAACCTCACGGATCACGCCAAGCAGCTGTACCTGCTCGGGGCCGAAGCTTTCACGGCGCAGCGCAACGCGGATGCCATTCGTTACTTCCAGCAGGCGGCCAAGCTCGTGCCGAGCTCCAAGCTTCGCTACAATATCGCGCTCGCCTACGACGAGATGGGGGACACCGGACGTGCGTTGCGCGAGTACCGCAGCTTTCTCGCCGAGGAACCCAACTCGCCGCATCAAGAGGAAGTCACAGCTCGAGTCGCCGAGCTCGAACAGCGCCTGGCAGCCACCGGCGTGCAACAACTGTCCGTGTCGAGCGAGCCTCGAGGCGCGATGCTGCGCGTGGGAGGAGAGCTGGTCGGCGTGACGCCCTGGACCGGTGAGCTCACGCCGGGGCAACATCGGCTGCGGCTCGAACTGGCCGGGTATCGCACGCACGACGCCGACGTCGCGCTCGTGTCCCAGCACGCGTCCGACGTGGTCGTAGCACTGACGCAGGAAGCCCAGCCGCCGCCGACGGAGCGCAGCGCCTGGGCGCGCATTCAGCCGCTCACCTGGAGCTTCCTCGGCGTGGGCGTGGGAGCGCTCGCGGGCGGCCTTGCTTTCGAGCTCTCGCGCAGTAGTTCCGCCGAACGAGCAGGCAGCGCCAGCTCGCCCGAGAGCGCCGCCCAACATCGAGGTGCCGCCGACGCCAAGCAGATGGCGTCGCTCTTGCTGTTCGGCGTGGGTGGAGCGTTCGTGATCAGTGGCAGCGTGCTGCTCGTGCTCGACCTGAACCGAGACGGGCCGAAGGCGTCAGCGACCCCGTCGGAGCGCACCTCGCAGGCGCGCATCAGCGTGCCGTGCGCACCGGAATTTTGCGGACTGTTGACCTACGGTAACTTCTGAGCGCGTGCCGCAGCTGACGGCGCGCGGCCAGCCTTGACAGCCCGGAGCGCCGTGTTGTCAGCTCCCCTCGAACGAGTGGGGACGCTTCCCCGCGAGCATTTTTTGGCGAAGCGCCAAGGAAACGAGGAGACGATATGGAGCATCGCAGGCTGGGTAGAAATGGCGTCTTGGTCAGTCCGCTGTGTCTGGGGACGATGAATTTCGGCTGGCACACCAGCGAGAAAGACAGCCACGCACTGATGGATCAGGCGCTCGATCTGGGCATCAACTTCTTTGATACGGCCGATGTCTATGGCTGGTCCGTTGCGCGCGGGGCCACCGAAGAGATCATCGGTCGCTGGATAGCGCAGGGTGGGCGGCGAGATTCGATCGTGCTGGCGACCAAGGTCTACAATCTGATGACCCGCCCCGAGCGCCGGCCCGAACCCAATCGTGATCGGCGCAACCTCTCGGCGATGAAGATCATTCGTCACTGCGAGGACAGCCTGAAGCGCCTCAAGACCGACGTGATCGACATCTACCAGATGCATCACGTCGATCGGGAGTGCCCCTGGGAAGAGATCTGGCAGGCGATGGATACCCTGCGCACGCAGGGCAAGATCATCTACGTGGCCTCCAGCAATTTCGCCGGCTGGGACATCGCGGCAGCCAACGAGATCGCCAAGCAGCGCTTCCTGCTGCCGCTGGTCAGCGAACAGAGCATCTACCACCTCGACAATCGCATGCTGGAGCTGGAGGTGATCCCCGCCTGCCGTCACTACGGCATGGGGCTCATCCCCTGGAGCCCGCTCGGCGGTGGTCTGCTCGGGGGCGCACTGAAGAAGCGCGCAGAGGGGCGGCGCGCGAGCGAGGATTTCGAGAAGAACGTGGACAAGAAGCGGGACAAGCTCGCTGCCTTCGAGGGCCTCGCCGCGGAGCTCGGAGAAGAGCCCGCCAACGTCGCGCTGGCCTGGCTGCTGCACAACCCCGTCGTGACGGCGCCGATCATCGGTCCGCGCACGTCGGAACAGCTGAGCGGCGCGCTGCGGGCCACGGAGCTGAAGCTGGACCAGAGCGTCCTGGATCGTCTCGACGCCATCTTCCCGGGTCCGGGCGGCGAGGCGCCCAAGGCCTACGCCTGGTAGAGCGACCGTCTGGGGACCGGGCCCGATGCGACCTGGTCCCCTGGACAGCCGAGCGCTTCAGCGCACGATCACCGGGGGACGCGGCGGGATCAAAAACTCGTCGAAGGCGGGCGTCAGGTTGCTGGTCTGCACGGGCGCGACCAGGGGCGGATCGGAATTCGGATCCGTGATCTCGAAGGCCTGGTTCCAGAGGTACATGGCCGGGAACGTCTGCAGAGTCCCATCGGCCTGCTCCACCACCGTGGCCATGTACAGCTGCGAGGCAGGGCCCTGCCCCAGCCGGAACGGGGACTGGCGCGCGGAAGAAAACAGCACGAAGTAGTACTTCTTGGCCGCGTGCGGCGTGCCCTCGGGACCGCTGCGCACCGTCGGGGACCACTTGGGCCAGCTGTTGAGCACACCGGGGCTGCGCTCGTTGCTGCACGCCGGCGGATCGTTGGCGGCGAGCCGAGTGGGGGTGCCGCCGCCGGCGGGGACCACGTAGATCTCCCCGCGGTCGTGATAGTAGTAACGCCGGCCCTGACGATCTTCCACGCGCGTGAAGGCGATGTAGCGGTCGTCCGCGGAGAAGTCCGGATAGTACTCGCCCACGTCCGGCGTGCTCGCGCCAGGCAAGGGGGTGGCTTGCCCGCCCAACCCACCAGCGTAGGGCACCGTGTAAATGTCGGCCACGCTGGCGTTGTCACCAATCCGACCGTCGGAAGTCTCGTTCGTCGAGGTGTACGCGATGCTGGCACCATCATGGCTCCAGTCCGGCGTGACGGCTCCGCCCGGATCCCCGGTGCGCGCGATCACGCCCCAGCCAGTCCCCTTGGCTCCCACCAGGGCGGTGCCCACGCCCTTCTCGTATTGGTTGCCTTCGAGCGGCGGGACCGTGCCCTCGGCAGCGAGGTCGATCCAGAGCAGCACGTCGCCCGTGGTCTGGCGCCGGCTAAAACCGATGTCCTGGTCGGGCGTGTTCGGGTTCGGAGTAAAGTTCGCTTCCATCGCTGGGCGCCGGTTGGCGGAGGTCACCGTGATGCGCTTGCCGAGTGCCCAATCCCCGCGCGAGGTGGTGGACACGCCGAGCCAGGGCATCTGCAACAGGAAGGCTCCGAACGGCGTCACATCAGCGGGACGCCCGCCTTGGCCACCGGTGATGTCCGAAACGGCGAGATTCCACGGCCAATGGTCGCCCGTAATCACGGCCTTCCCGTCGCCGGTAGAGGTGTGACAGCCGACGCAGCGCGCCTGCCCGAGCGGCGCGCCGTATTGCTCCCGCTTGATCGTCCCATTGTCGTCGAGCATCGTCTCCTCGACGTCCCCCGGCCGGAGTGCGGTGACGACCGCTTCCTCACCGACACCGAAGGCCATCAGCCGCGTCGTCTCCAGTCCGGGCAGCTCGTTGGTGGCAGCCCAGTAGACCATGCTGCCTCCCGCCTCTACCGGGGCGATGCGGAAGTTGACGCGACTCTCGCTGGGCGCGGCATTGCCGACGCTCGTCTTGAGCGTGATCGTGATGTCCTCTTCGAACACGTTTTTGCTCAGGCCGCGCCAGATGTCCGGGGGAATGAGCCACGGGTTCTGCTTCGTGTACACGACCAGGTCATTGACCTCGCGCGGGGTGTGCACGGTGATCTGATGCACCGCGCCTGCGGGCGCGGACCCCGAGAAGCGCACGCGCGGGCGCAACATGTTCGCCGGCACCAACATGCCGTCGCTCGGCTCGACAATGCAGGGTGGCGCACCGCTCGATGCTTGGCTTAACGCGCTGGTCACCTCGGGACCGAGCCCGTCCTCAAAGCTCGGCTGCAGCGGAAAGTCCGTGCAGGCCTCGCACTCGGGGATGCCGCTGAAGGTACCTTTGGGCGGCGCGATGTCGGCGCCAAAGTCTGGACCCTGGTCGGGCAAGAGCGAGTCGGTTTCGGTGCCAGTGCTCCCTCCGGCAGCCGGAGTGGTCGGAGCGTCTCCCGGGCGATCCCCCACGGTAGCGCCATTTCCCTTGGCCCCACCCGCCGAGCAAGACACGACGGACAGCGATGATACAGCAGCCAGATACAGCGCTGCCAGCGCAGCCGCGCTGACTCGAGGCTCGGTGCATCTACGAAGATGGCGGGATGACGATGCGTTCATAGGGCTCGCTCCTCGGTGTCGGACGGCACCGGGTCTGATCGCAACCATAACCCCTCCGAGCACACGAAACCAGCCAGCCGCGCCGACATCAACAGCGAGATAGCCTGCAATCAGGCAGATCCGAGCACCCCCGGGGGTGGTATTGCCTCAAAGCGCTGCGTCCTCGAGGCCGCTCCACGAGATCGCACTCGGGAGATCGCAGTCGCTGCGAGCGGAATGCATCCGAGCCGTTCCCAGAGGCTCGACGTCGAGCATTGAGCGCGTCGCCACGAGCCGCTGCACCGCGCGCTCGCCGAGCGGTGCTGCCCCGCGTCTCGCTCTCGCGGCGAGGCGCTCGAGCCTGGTGCAACCTGGCGCGCTCTCGTCGCGAGCGCTTCGATGCAACACTTGATGCAACACTTAAGAGACGCTCGACGACGACAGCACCGAGTCGGCACGCCGGCGCGCGTACGTGGCCTGCCTGCCCCTGCCTGGCTGCCCGTTACCCAGGCGCGACGCCACGTGTCGTGCCGCTCCGGAACGTTGCCCCGGCTGCCTTCAATACCCGTCGGATCGCGGCTGGCCGCTTGTGCTGGATTGTTCTGCTCATGGTTTTCATGCGCGTTCGAGCAGCGAATAAAAAAGACTCGGGCGTGTACCGATAACTTTCCGACGAGAGCGGCTGGATCGTTCGCATTCATGCTCCGCGCGAGCGGTGATGCCTTGCCGGTTGGCAGTATTTTGTTAGCGGCACTGCCGATCCACAGCCACCGCGAACCGCTCTCGGAGGCGGGGGACCAGGTCATCGATTCTGGGTTTTTATCCCTGGATTTGCGGCCTTGGCAAGGGTGCGGGGCGTGCTTGCAGGTGCACTTCGAGCGCGTGCCCGTGCTCGAACGAAGCGTCCGGTTCCACGCTTCTCGAAGACCAAAGTTTTGGTCTTGGCTTGGCCTTCCCACGCGATGGTCGGGCTCACTGCGTTGCAAAGCAACGCGCTCCACCGCTGCGTTTCAGGTTATCGTCTGCGCTGGCTCAGCCCCTACCCCTCCACCACTGTTACCCCGCGGGGACCTACCCCTCGCTCAGGGATGCAACCACGTGAAGTCAACACCAGCCCCACTCGACCGGTCGTTTCACTTCTGCCGTCGCGGATTAGAGGAGGCAAAGCAATGACGGACACCGCACGCAATGCTCTCAGCAGCAGCAGTGCTCTCAGCAGCAGCAGTGCTCTCGGCAGCCATACTCCAAGCAGCCATGGTCTCAGTGGCCACGCCCTTGGCGGCCGTGAACTCGCTGGCGATGAACTCGCAGCCAGTCCACTCGCACGCAAGCCCGGAGTGGCATTGGGCAACGGCGCCGACAGCAGCTTTGAGCCGCGACATCTGCCGCACGCCGACGCACGCAATCTGAGCGAGCCGGAGAGCGGCATTCATCCCGCGGTGAATCCAGAGCATGCCGCAGGCGCGGCCTCGCCAGCGCCCAGCGGATCGCTCAGTCTGGATCTCGTCCTCGCCGGTGTCAGCGAGAGTCAGGTACCTCCGGGCTGGACCTCAGCGCCGGAAGAGCTCGATCGCAACGAGCTGACCGTGATCGTACGCGGGGCTCAGGCCACGATCCGGGAGGACGGCGAAGGTAGCTCCGGTCCCGTCGAAGCGCTGCTGCTCAAGGCAGGCACGCGACGCGAAGAGCGGAACGCTGGTGAAGTCGACCTGCATCGCCTGCGCATCACCTTTCATTGGAGAAACATTCCGGCGGATCTACCGGAGATGGTGCAGGACACCTGCGGTCGCCTGCACGAGATCGCCTCCTGGCTGGTGGCGGAGCGGGACGCCCAGTTCCCGAGTGTCACCGAGTATCGCCAGAGCCTGCTGCGGGCGCTGGTCGGCGAGTACCTGCGCCTGAGTGTGGTCGCAGCCAGCCGCATCGAGGAAAAGACCCGGACCTACATGCTGAGGCACCTCGGCGAGCCGATCACGCTCGAAGACCTGGCCAGCAACATCGGGATGAGCCGCTACTACTTCTGTCGCGTGTACAAGGAAGTCGCGGGGCATACCCCGATGGAGCATCTGCGAGCACTGCGCCTCGAGCGCGCCAAGGATCTGATCCGCTCGACGGCGCTGCCGCTCAAGGCCATCGCACCGGAGGTCGGCTTTGGCAGTGCACAACACCTGTGCCGGCTGCTCCACGATCGTTTCGGGGTGGGCGTGCGCGAGCTGCGCGGCGCCGGTACCCTGGAATCGCGGGGCGTCGTCGCCGACCGCAACCGGGACCCCGACGACATGTCATGAGGGGCGGGCGGCGCCCCCTTCCGAGAACACGGCCGAGAGCACGTGCGGGAACGCCGCCGGGGAACGCCGGACGCCTAGCCCAAAAGCGCTGCCGTCCCGCGGCACATCGGCCTGCGGGCGTGAGCGCCGGCGGGGCCGCAGCGTCGAGCTCGCCGGGACGCGAGACGCCGGTCCGCAGCGGACCCAACAGACCGTATTTATTACGTTTTGATCTCCCATTGAGCTCCTGCGCGCCACTGCCAGTGGAGCTGGCGTGCCGCTCCGCCGAGCGACCCAAACAGCGAGTCTCGCCTGGTGGGCCCCCCGCCGCCGGGATATTTGCCGGACAAGTCCGGCCCACTCTCTGATATGGGGCCGCGGTAACCGCTCGCGTGTCAGACGCACCTTTTCGCATGACTATTCGCAGCCGACTCTCCCACCTCCGGCAACTCGAGTCGGAGAGCATCCACATCATCCGTGAAGTCGCCGCCGAGTTCGAGAACCCGGTGATGATGTATTCGATCGGCAAGGACTCGTCGGTGATGGCGCGCTTGGCGCTCAAGGCGTTTCATCCCGCCAAGCCGCCGTTCCCGTTCTTGCACATCGATACGACCTGGAAGTTCCGGGAAATGATCCAGTTCCGGGACTGGTTTGCCAAAGAGAACCAGCTCGAGCTGATCGTGCATACCAACCCGGAAGGGTTGCGCGAAAACATCAATCCGTTCGAGCACGGCAGCCAGAAGTACACCCACGTCATGAAGACGCAGGCGCTCTTGCAGGCGCTGTCCCAGGGCGGCTTCGATGCAGCTTTCGGCGGCGCACGCCGCGACGAGGAGCGCTCGCGCGCCAAGGAACGCATCTACTCCTTCCGCGATCGCTACGGCCAGTGGGATCCGAAGAACCAGCGGCCCGAGCTCTGGAACCTGTACAACGCCAAGCACAACAAGCACGAAAACATCCGTGTCTTTCCGCTCTCCAACTGGACCGAGCTCGACGTCTGGCTGTACATCCACCTGGAGAAAATCCCGATCGTGCCGCTGTACTTCGCCAAGCCGCGCCCGGTGGTGAAGCGCGACGGCGCCTGGCTGATGGTCGATGACGAGCGGATGCCGCTCGAACCCGGCGAAAAGCCGGTGCTCAAGAGCGTGCGTTTCCGCACCCTGGGCTGCTACCCGCTGACCGGGGCCGATCTCTCCACGGCCACTACACTGCCGGAAATCATCGGGGAGATGCTGGCAACGCGCAGCTCGGAACGCTCCGGGCGCCTGATCGATCACGATGAGGACGCCTCGATGGAAGCGAAGAAGCGCGAAGGGTACTTTTGATGAGCGTTCCATCCATCCAAGAGGTCGAGACCCAGCTGCGGCAGCACCAGGAAAAGGAGCTGCTGCGCCTGGTCGTGGTCGGTTCGGTAGACGACGGCAAGTCGACGCTGATCGGGCGCCTGCTGCACGACACCCATGGCGTGTACGACGACCAACTGTCCGCGGTGAAACGCGCGTCGAGCCAGGCGGGCATGGAGATCGATTTTTCGCTCTTCACCGACGGGCT
>Ga0164241_10005532_pt1 | contig 11778 bp, 4 predicted proteins | sample OricomyardsoilBY_FD_108780 | JGI IMG/M metagenome (GOLD analysis project Ga0164241, IMG submission 108780) | Backyard soil microbial communities from Emeryville, California, USA - Original compost - Back yard soil (BY) | ecosystem: Environmental > Terrestrial > Soil > Unclassified | place: USA... | reverse complement strand
GACCTTGTCCAGCGAACCCGAACAGACCGGAAAGCGGCTGTGTCCGCTGGTCTGGGCGATGCGCAGGTTTTCCCCGACGGGTTGGTCGAGCCAAAGCGCAACGACCTGGTCGCGCGCGCGCATGATCATTTGCGCCTGGGTCTTTCGCGCGCGCAGCGACTGGACCATCAGCTTGTTGATGAGCGCATCGCCGGGATGCGCATAGCGGGAATTGCTGAAGACGTATTCGAGCTCCTCCGAGCTGAAACTGTGTTCGCCCTCGTTGACCGGACCGAGACCGGCGAGGCGGAGAAAGAGGTTGGCCAGACTGTTCAGCGCCCAGATGACGGGAAAGAACAGATAGTAAAACGCGAGGAGCGGGGCGGCGACCCAGAGCACCGTGCCCTTGGATCGCTGGATCGCGAGGGATTTTGGCGCCAGCTCGCCGAAAATAATGTGCAGGAAGGTGATGACGGCAAAGGCGATGGCGAACGAGATCGAGGAGACCGTCGCCGGATCGGTCACGCCGAACCTTGCCATCAGCGGGGCGAGCCGATGCGCCAGAAACGGTTCGCCCACCCAGCCCAGACCGAGGCTGGCGAGCGTAATGCCGAGTTGCGTGGCGGACAGCGCGGCATCGAGGTGCTCGGTCGCCTTCAAGGCGAGCTTCACCCGCCAGGCGCCGGTTTTGAGCAGCGGACGAAGCTGGCTCGCACGCACCTTGACCAGGGCAAACTCGGCCGCGACAAAAAAGCCATTGGCCAGGACCAGCCCCAGGATCGCCAGAGCCTCCAGGGTTATGCCAAGGAAATTATTCATCAATTGCCTCCAGGTTACGACCTCGGGCCGCGCGGGCAAATCATTTGGCCGGAAGCTTTGCGCACCCGCTTCCGGAAAGTTGGGAATCGACAAGCTTGTCGCCCGGGCTAGGGTCCGCCCGAATAATGACGGGCTCATCTGACAAACTGGCCAATCGCATCCTGCTCGGACTGGTAATCGGCATCGTCCTCGGGATCATCACCCTCCTGCTCGGACCAAAGGTGCCGGTTCCGGAATTTTTATCGGGATTGGCCGGCCCGGCCCGCGATCCCGCCGGGGCCAATTTCCTCGATCTGATGCGGGGTATCTCCACCGCCGCGCTCGATCCGTTCGGGCGGGTGTTTCTAAGACTGCTCTTTTTTGTCGTGATGCCGCTGGTCTTCGCCTCGTTGGCGTCAGGCGTCGTGCAGCTTGGCCGCCCCGAACGGCTCGGCCCGCTGGCCGGACGCACCTTTTTCTTGTTTTTCCTCAACATGACCATCGGCGCCGGCCTCGGCCTGATCATGATGAATACGCTCCAACCCGGTCACCATCTCGATCCCGCGACCCGGGATCTCTTGATGAGGGAGTATGGCGGCGACGCCCTTAAACATATTGCGACGTCCCAAAGCCAGACCGGACTCACCTTGGGCGTGGTCGTCGAGATGTTCATGCCGGCCAATCTGCTCGGGGCCGTCGTCGGTTCGTCCACGGCGCGGATCGGAGACGTGCTGCCGTTGATTCTTTTCGCCATTCTCATCGGATTGGTGGGCACGAGCCTGACTGAGGAAAAACGCCGGCGCCTTCAGGAGGGACTCGAACTGGTGACGGAACTCATGACCGGGATCGTCCATCTCGCCCTTCGCCTCGCGCCGTACGCCGTGCCATGCCTGATCTACAGCGTGATGGTCAAGTCGGGGTTGAACATCCTGATTGCGCTCGGGGTGTTCGTGCTGGGTTGCGTGGTCATGATGGCGCTCCATCTTTTCGGAACCATGACCGTGTGGCTCAAACTGTGGACGACCTGGCGACCGCGGGAATATTTCGCCGCAGTCAAGGACGTGCTGGTCACGGCCTTCTCGACGAGTTCGAGCAACGCCACCCTTCCCGCCACTTTGCAGAACGCCACGGAAAAGTTGCGTATCTCGCCAAGCACCGCCGGCTTCGTCCTTCCCCTCGGCGCGACGATGAACATGGCGGGCACCACCCTCTATGAGGGTTGCGTTGTCCTCTTCGTCGCACAGGTTTTCGGGGTCGATCTCGCCCTCGGCCAGCAGCTGACCCTCCTGTTCCTTTCCGTCCTCAGCGCGGTGGCCGTGGCGGGCATCCCGGGAGGTTCGCTGCCCCTGATCGCGGGGCTGCTGATCACCTTCGGCGTGCCGCCGGAGGGAATCGGCATTATCCTGGGTACGGATCGCATTCTCGACATGTGCCGCACGACCGTGAATGTCGGTTGTGACCTGACGACCGCCCTGGTGGTGGACGAAACCATAAGGAAGTCGGAGACAAAGGCCGCCTCGCGATCATCCTGAGACGGGAGCCAGGGATAATCGGCCCGCCATGGACTCCGGGAACTCGTCCGGAGTCCCCTGCGCCATCCGGTTTATTTTCTCCCCAGGAGTAATCCGACAAGCACGCCCACCCCGACCGCGACGCCGATGGACTCATAGGGATGGTCGCGGATGGTCGTATCGACCTTGTCAGCGGCCGCTTTCGCGGAATTCATGCCCTTTTCCTGAATCTCGCTCAAGGTCGCCTTGGCGCGGATCAGCCCCGCTTTGAGTCGAGCCCGGGCCTCCACCGCCTTCTCTCCGAGATCCTGCATCGTGGCGCTCAGCAATAACTCCGAGTCGGCAACGAGAATATGCAGGTCCTGAAGCACACGATCACGGGCCGCCTGGCTGTCGCTGGCGTTCATATTTGGGAAATAGTTCTCCATGGTATGGTCCTTGTTTAAATGTTTTGGGTCCGCCACAGGGGATTCCGTCGGTTCACCCCCCGGCGCCGCCAATCGAACAAAAAATTGTTTCAAGAGCAACGCCTCTTATGGAAAAGAAGACCGCGAAGGCGGGAAAAGTTTCCCCTTTTCTTTACTTCATGACGCGCTTCGGTCCCGAAGGCGTCCACTTTCATTGTTTTGTGACGGCTTCAGGCCAATCGGCGCTTCTACCGATATTCCCGATCCACCATGGTGGGGTTCCCTTAATCCGCAGTCCCACCGCACACCTTGAATCCCATCCAACCTATGAAAACGCGCTCACAACCGACTCCGTTGCCGCTCCTCGTCTTCCTTGGCGTATTGCTAGGCGGTTGCACCGCCCCCGACATCAGCCGGCCGGCAACCGCCGCCCGGGAAGCCGTCACCTCATCAGCCACCGCGCAGGCCGCGCCCATGGCAGCCCTACCCGACGCGCCGACTGCGAACGTTTCCTCGGAAAGCGCCGCCCCGGTCGCTTCGCCTTCTCCCATGCCGCAGCCGCAGATGACACCCGAAGTCGCCGCGCTCGTCGTTCATCTCACGGAGACGGAACAATCGGACACCCTGGCCCACGACCTCGTGGATACCACCGGTTTTCCCGAGGCCATTGCGTCGCTGGCCCCCGGCGCAACGGCGCCCAAGGTTGAAAAGATCGACTATCGATCCCAGCCTCCGCCACATGGTTTGACGGCGGAAGGAGATTCCGTCGCCCTGATTGACCGCGACTGGACCGGCCTCGTCCTCGTTCCGATCAACAAATCCCTTTCCAAGGCCTATACGAGCGCGGTCAAGCTGCTGAAGGTTGAGGCGCACCCGCTGCAGGACGGCCGGGTCCGCGTCTGGATTCGCATGCAAAACATCGGCTCCCGGGAATTGCCCTCGGAAATCGCCTGCGCGTTTTCCATGAGAAGCGACAACCGGCCGGTGAGCCCGAATTTCTACGAACTGCAGGTGCCTTCGCGGGAATTTCGTGACGTCTTCTTCGTTTCACCCGCCGGTGATTTGCTGACCTACACGGTCCTGATTCGATCCAACCGCGTTAACTATCGCGTTTCCCAACGCTAGGGCGGCTGCGCCGCAACCGAGCATATGAAACCTATTTGCCGCGAAAGAGTGCAAGGATCGCAAAGAAGTGCTCTTGTTTTTGCGCTCCTTGCGCTCCTTGGCGGCTAACCTTTCTGGGGTTCTTTGGTTGCGGCTCCGCCGCGCGAGGATCTTTTGCGTATCCAGCGGGGCTGTGGCTTTGGCCATGACCGAGGGAAACCTTGCACAAAAAAGAAGATGTTCAGAGATGGTAGTCAGACAAAGAAGCGCAAAAAATTCATCGGTCATTCTTTTGTGAATCTTGCGTTTTTTGTGGCCAAATCCTTCCGCCTCCAATTCGGAGGCGAATCCGGGCCGCGATGATCCGCGCCAATATCACCCCGACAATCAAACCCGACACAAGGAGGGCAAGCCAGCTCGCGGTCGAATATCCCGGATATTATTCTTCAAACGACAGATTGCCCATGCGGTAGTGCGTTCGGCAATAACCGGCGATGCGCGCAAGGATCGTTTTTCGTTCCTCATCGTCCATCTTCTCCGAGCGGCGTCCGAGCGGATAATGCCAGCTGCTCAGCGTGCTCGAAACGATGCAGGGCGCGCCGCCGAAGGTACAGGTCACATGCGCGGACCGGTTTGGTTCGCAATAGGTCAGCATCTCTCCGCGATGATCGACCTCGACGGTGTATTCCGGCGGAACAGCCGCCGGCACGGTCTGTTTCACCCCGCCGAGATACGGCGCGGGGTCGATGCTGATTTTCCGGCACAGCTCGGCAAACGCCCGCTGCCGGTCCGCCGCCTGAACGGCGTCGAATTGGAAAAAAAACGGCCGTTGTTCGAAATCGAAAGGCTCCGGTGCACAACCGTGAATATAACAAAGCATCGCCGCGAAATGCACCGCGACGTCGCCTGCGCGGTCCAGAGTGCCGCGCAACAAGGCGTCAACCACCGGCGGCGGATGAAAAACCGCCACCTGGTCCAAGGTCTGTGAAAGGCCGCCGAAGAAATCCGCGCCGTCCAGGCCCCGCACCAGCGAGGCCGTGCGCATGGAGTTGGAGACGAGGTGGGAGGCGTGCGCGGCCACAGCGTTGCGAATCTCGTGGCTTGCGCCGTCCATCGCGGCCTCCAGCGCCGCACGGGCCTCCGGCGAATCACAGCAGGCGAGCGCCTCGACATCGCGCCAGTCGCGCAGGCCGCGGGCGATCAGCAGTTCTCCCACCGCGCGCCTGCCCTGCGGGGACATTCCCCGCACGGCACCCAGATCGTAGCCGATGCCGTCATGCCATTTTTCAAAATTCATCACCATGCTGGCTTCGAATCGCCGGAAGAGGACGACGTCCGCCTGTTCGGGCGAAGGCGCGGCGGAGGGACGGAATACACCGGGCGCATCCCCGCCGCTGCCCTGCCCGGGCGGGGCATGCGGCGGCTCCAGAAGAAAATAGAAGCGCTTCGCATCGGTGATCTCCCCGGAATATCCCGGGCAGTCGCGATCATGGTAATCGATGCCGTCGCCCGATTTCCGCGCGCGCGTCCGCAGGGGTTGCGCGAGCCTGAAGCAGGCTCCCGCCGGGGGCGCGGGAAACGAATGCCCGACTTCCACGATTTCGTTGCCAGCGGAAAGTTCGGCCTCGAGCAGCGTCCGCAGAACCCCGGGCAGAGCTTCGATATCCGCGCGATAAATTTCAGTCGCCTGCATGACGGGAGGGGGCGCGGGAAAATCGGGATGGGGGCGCGGCGCCGCCCCGGGCAAACGCCTTCGATTTGAAATGATCGCGGAGAACGTCGGAGCGCATGACTGGGCAGGGGCTAACCGGTAGGGCCTCACCTTATTCCTGTTCGCATGCGCAGGCAATTGGCCGAACAACGGTGGCCGTAAGGCTAGGATTTTGCCGTCGGCCACTCCCGGACCGGAACGACGGCCCTCCTCCGGACGCGCCTACAGCCAAGCTGAAGCCGCTCGAATCCGGTCAATTGCGAACCTTCATCTCGACGAAATGCTCGCGCCGGTCATCGACCAGGGGAAGCAGCGGACCGTCGATGGCATTTCCATCCAGTGCCAGGAAGGGACTTCCCTCGCCGGCGGCTTCATCCCGCATGATGGTGATGTGATAGACCGTTTCGTGAAACCGGTAATGGATCTTGTAGGCGGGCCACGCCCGGGGAAGGCGGGGCACCAGCCGGAGCTTGTCGCCCTCGCGATGGACACCCAGCAAGGTTTCCACGAGCAAGCGGTACATCCAACCGGCCGAACCGGTGTACCAAGTCCAGCCGCCCCGCCCGGTGTGCGGAGCCACCGCATACACATCGGCCGCGACCACGTAGGGCTCCACCTTGTAGGTCGCGATGTGTTCGGGCGTCGATCCGTGATTTACCGGGTTGAGCAAGCCGAAAAGTTCCCAGGCTCGGTCGTTGTCGCCCATCATCGCAAAGGCCATCACCGTCCAGATCGCACCATGGGTGTACTGGCCGCCGTTCTCCCGCACCCCGGGGATATAGCCCTTGATGTAGCCGGGATTGAGCGCGGATTTATCGAACGGCGGATCGAACAACTGGATCAACCGCGCATCCCGCCGGACGAGTTTCTCATTCACCGCATTCATCGCATGGCGTGCACGCAGCGGGTCGCCCGCGCCGCTGAGGATCGACCAGCTCTGGGGCAACGAGTCGATCCGGCATTCCGGATTCGTGCTCGATCCCAGCGGCTCGCCGTTGTCGAAATAGGCGCGACGGTACCAGTCGCCGTCCCACGCGTGACGCTCGATGTTGCGCTGCAGCTGGGCGGCTTGCGCGTGGCATTTCTCGACGAACGCGGTGTCGCCGCGGGCCTTCGCGACCGCGGCGAACCGGGTCAGCACGTCGTACAGGAAGAAACCGAGCCAGACGCTTTCGCCGCGTCCTTCCCCGCCGACGAGGTTCATGCCGTCGTTCCAGTCGCCGCAGCCGATCAATGGCAGGCCGTGTCCGCCGAATTTCAGGCCGTTCTCAATGGAACGGACGCAGTGCTGGTAAAGCGTGGCCTTCTCCTCCGATCTCCCGGGCAGATCGTAATAGGCCTCCTCGTCGTGTTTGACCGGACGGCCTTCCAGAAAGGCGATCTTCTCGTCGAGCACACCGGTGTCGCCGACCGCCTTGACATAGCGGCAGGTGACGTAGGGCAGCCAGAGGAAGTCGTCCGAAAAATGCGTTCGTACGCCGCGGCCGGCCGGCGGATGCCACCAGTGCTGCACGTCGCCCTCGCGGAACTGGCGCGCCGCCGCCCGCAACAGATGCTCGCGCGTGAGGGCGGGCTCGGCGTGAACCAGCGCCATGACGTCCTGCAGTTGATCGCGAAAGCCATACGCCCCGCCGGACTGGTAGAACCCCGTCCGGCCCCACAGCCGGCAACTGAGCGTCTGATAGAGCAACCAGCCGTTGGCCATGACGTTTATCGCCGGGTCGGGCGTGTCGAGATTGACCGCACCCAGCGTGTGTTTCCAGTAGGACCACACCTGTTCGAGCGCCGCCAGGCCCGCGTCCGCCCGACGGAAGCGATGGATCAGGTCATGCAGGTCGGTCGCATTCCGCCCGAGGCCGAGCCGGATGCTCGTTTCCCGCTCCTCCCCTTCCGCCAGATCCAGCGTCACCTGAATCGCGCCGCAGGGATCGAGCCCCGGTCCGGTTTTCCCGGAGAGCCGCGACCGCTTCAGCGAAGCCGGCCGGGCGGGCGTGCCGTTGCGACCGATGAATTCCTTCCGGTCGCCCGTCACGGTCCGCGCCGGATCATTGACGTCGATAAACGCGATGCGATCGGGAAATTCCGTGTTGTAACGGTTGCGCGCGACGAGGGCTCCGGTCTTCAGGTCGATCTCCGTCTGGACATGGAGCTGGTTCTTCGAGCGCAAATCTCCCAGCACCCATTCCCAATATCCGGTCACCGAGATGCGCCGGGCCCGCCCGGAAAGGTTGCGCAGCTTCAGGCGGGCGAATTTCACGGGTGCGTCGATCGCCACATAAATCCACAACTCGGAAAATATTCCGTTCTCGGTGTGTTCGAACACCGTGTAACCGAAACCGTGGCGCGCCACGTATGGCGTCGCCCCGCGCGCCGGCCACGGGCTCGGCGACCAATATTGCCCCGTCTGCTCGTCGCGGAGGTAAAAGGCCTCGCCGCCGGTATCCTGCACGGGATCGTTGTGCCATGGCGTCAGCCGGAATTCGTGGGCGTTTTCCGCCCAGGTGTAGGCGCTGCCGCTCTCCGAAACGACCGTGCCGAAAAACGGATTGGCGAGGACGTTGACCCAGGGGGCGGGCGTGACCTGGCCGGGCTGGAGCGTGATCACATACTCCTGGCCGTCGCGGGTAAATCCGCCGAGACCGTTGTTGAAGATCAGATCGCGCGGCGGCAGTTCGGTCGCCCATTCGGGCAGACCGGAACGGCTGGGCACGAGTGCGGGGACCGACTGTTCGAGAACATTCCGGCGGTCCATTTGCTCGGGCAGCGTCCCGTTCTCGTCGCTCAACACCACGCGGGCGGCGGCTTGCAACAGGATCCGGTCATCGTGGGAAATCTGTTCCACCCGCCGGACGAAGATGCCGCCCGGCTTGTCCACCATCTGCGCCTCGATGCCGGAGGCGATGATCGAGGTGATTTGATCGTGGAGCGACTGGCGGTAGACGGAGACATCCTCGATCAGAATGAGGAGTTCCACAATCAGCCCCTTCATGCGCCAGTACGAGTGCGCCTGGATCAGTTGCCGGGCGATTTCCGTCCGGTTCGCGTCGCCGAGCCTCAGCACCAGGATGGGCGCGTCGCCGGAAACACCGTAGCTCCACAGGCCGCTTTGCCCGCGACGGTTTGCGAGCAGTACGCCGGCATTGGCGCGGCGCGCCGGATCGGCATAGATCAACGCCCCCGCCAGGCGCCCGTAAACCTGCGCCTCCGCCTCGGAAACGTTGAGGTGCCGCAACGTCACCTGATTGTGCGTCCACGCCAGGTCGAACGCCCGGTCCGACATGCGCGAACTCTGGTATTTTTCCACCAGGGCCTGCGCCATCCCGCGGCTTTCGGCCGCGCCGACGATCACCTCGATCACGGCTGTGCCGTAGGGGGCGAGCGTCACGGTGCGCCGCAGGGAGATCGCGGGATCGAGCACGGGGCCGGCGCTGTTCGAAAGCGGTCCCGCCGCCGATCGCAACGCGGCGGGATGAACGAGATCCCCGCCCCGGCCGACAAATTGCGAACGATCGGTCTCGCAGGAAATTTCGCCCAATTCCGCGCCCTGCCCGACCATGACGTGCAGCAGCCAGGGCGGGGTTTCATCCTGGGAGCGCGCGCGCCGGGTGCAGAGCACCGCGGAGGAGGCGGGCACGAATTCCGTTTGCACGAACAGATTGCTGAACGCCGGATGCGCCGCGTCCGCCGCCGGCGGGGCGAGAACAACCTCGGCATAGCTGGTCAATTCGATCACCCGCGCCGTATTGCCAAGATTGTTGAGTTTGATCCGGCGGATCTCGACGTCGTCCTCCGGAGAAACACAGACCTCGGTGTGGATCTCCAGCCCCGGCTGGCGCTGGCGGAACTCGGCCCGCGCCTGCGTGAAGATGGCCTCGCTGCCCTTGGACGAGCGGAGCGTCGGCTGATGGGCGGCCGACCAGAACTCGCCGGTTGCGGTGTCGCGCAGGGAGAGAAAAGGTCCCCAGCAGGCGCGCGTCGGGTCCTCGCGCCAGCGCGTAAGCGCCAGGTCGCGCCACCGGCTGTAGCCTCCGCCGGAACTGCTGATCACGACATGATAGCGACCGTTCGACAACAGGTGGATCTCCGGGGCGCGCGGCGCGGGATTGGTGATCACGCGCATGATGCTCTCGCCCTCCGCGGCCAGCGTGCGGGATTCCTCGAGTTCCAAGTCGCCGGAGAACACGTTTGCGGCGGTCCGCGGCACGCGCTCCTGCAGGAGCAGTTCCGCCGCCTTGAGCAGGGGCGACGCCATGAAACGCCGCTGCATCGGCCGGTCCCGCAGCAGATTCACCAACGCCAGCAGGCTCATGCCCTGGTGGTGCGACATGTACGAGCGAACCGTCACGCTCGTCTCGTTCGGCGGGAGATGCGAGGGCGTGTAGTCGATCGCCTCGTAAAATCCGTAGGCTCCGTCCCGGTTCTCCGCCGCCAGGCGCTCAAGGTTTTCGCAGGCTTCCCGCGGCGCCACCATCAGCGCAAGCGCGGTGGCATAGGGCGCGATCACCAGGTCGTCCGCGAGTCCGCGCTTCAACCCGAGGCCGGGAACGCCGAACGCCCGGTACTGGTAATTCAAATGCGCGTCCGTGCGGTTGTAGCCCGACTCCGAAATGCCCCACGGAATCCCGTGCTGTTCACCGTAGGCGATCTGCTCCCGGACCACCGCGCGGTAGGTTTGATCCAGCAGCGTGTTTTCATAGTTCGGCATGACCAATAACGGCATCAGGTACTCGAACATCGATCCGCTCCAGGAAATCAGGATCGGTTCGCCGGACGAAGCCACCAGCAGCCGGCCGAGCGAAAACCAGTGATCCTGGCTGACCTGCCCCTGCGCGATCGCCACGTAGCTGCCGAGCCGGGCCTCGGACGCCAGCAGGTCGAAGTAACTGGCGTCCAGCCGCCGGTCGGTGACGTTGAATCCGATGGAAAACAAATCCCGGGAAGCATCCAGCAGGAAGGCAAAATCCATCACCGCCAGTTCCTCGCTCTCGCCGGCCAGGAGTTCGATCGTCGTGATCCGCCGCCCGGCGGTTTCGGCCGCCTGGCGCACCTGTCCGTCAAATTGGATCAGCCGCCGCCGGTCCTCCGGGCTCAACGGGTTCGCGTCGCCGGTCGTTTCATCGAGCATTTTCGCGATCAGCGGCCCGAGCGTTCGCTCCATCCCCGCCACTTCCCGCAGCGTGGGAATGCGGTTGAGGCGGGCCAGCTGCTCCGCCAGTTCACCGGACGCGGCGAAAAGGGGATCCGCGCCGCCCAGCCACGGCGCGAGCGCCAGCAATTCCTCCAGATGCTCGTCGCAGCCGCGCTTCAACACCCGCGTCCATTCCTTCACCGGCTCGTCGCCATGGCCGGAGTTGACGACCAGCTGGTTGACGCGCGCGGCCACCCCTTCGAGCAGGACGAACATCGCCCGCAACGTGGCGGGTGATTTCCGCAAATCCCCTTCAAGCTCGTTCAGGACCGGATTCGGTCCGGCCAGTTCGCGCACGATTCCGACCGTGTCGCGCAGCCCGGCAAACATCTCCGGGCCGGCGATTTTTTCCCGCACCAGTCCCCTCAGTCCGGAAGCCAGGGTGAGGAGATGCCCGGCCAGATTCCCGCTGTCCACGCTGGAAACGTAAAGCGGCAGGAGCGGCTTCAGCGTTCGCGTATCGTACCAGTTGTAGAAATGTCCGCGGAAACGTTCCATTTTCCGCAGCGTGGCGAAGGTGTTCGCCGTCCGGGAAACCACCTGCCCGCCCGCCAGGTATCCGAAGTCGCGCGCCGCGAGGTTGGCGAGCAGCGCGAGTCCGATGTTGGTCGGGGACGTGCGCGAGGCGATCACCGGCGCCGGGTCTTCCTGAAAATTATCCGGCGGCAGCCAGTTCTCCGCCGCGGTCACAAAGGTATCGAAAAAATGCCACGTCTTCCGCGACATCCGCCGCAGGAAGTCCACCTGCCCGTCGCTCAGCCCGGGCTCGGGCGCGGCGATGGGCAGGCTGATCCACCAGGCGATCCAGGGCGCGGCCAGCCACACCCCGAGCATCGGGAGCGCCAGCGCCACCTGCTCCGGCTCGCGCCAGACCAGCAGCGCACCGGTGGCCGCGGCAATGAACGGGGCGAACCACATTGTCTGGAAAAAACCCGCCAGGTCGGCGCGCGCCGTCCGTTCCGTATCGCTCGAGGTCTGCCATTCCAGCAGGTTCCGGCGCGTGATCAGCAGGCGCAAAAGCGTCCGCGCGATCGCATCGAGGCTGATGTAGGCGTCGTAAGGCAGGAACGCCAGGGTGAG
>Ga0164241_10005531_pt1 | contig 11784 bp, 16 predicted proteins | sample OricomyardsoilBY_FD_108780 | JGI IMG/M metagenome (GOLD analysis project Ga0164241, IMG submission 108780) | Backyard soil microbial communities from Emeryville, California, USA - Original compost - Back yard soil (BY) | ecosystem: Environmental > Terrestrial > Soil > Unclassified | place: USA... | reverse complement strand
TCCGGTGCAACCCTGAAGTTCACCCCGATGTCGGCGGTTCCGTCCCACCCGTGGCACACGGCACCGGCGCGGTCACCCGCCGCGGCTGGTCGCGCCACACGACGAGCTCGAGCGCACGCGCGTGCAGGAACGCCAGAAACGTAGCCCCCACCCTGTCCCGGGGGCACCCCTCAGCGCCAGTCTACCGGCCACCACCGACAAAAAGGCTGGTCACGTGCGCGCTGTGGACTACTGGCGCGGTTGTGGACAACTGCCTCGGAGCGTCCTCGATCGAGTCGCGCGACGTTTGCGGTCAGGCCCAGAGGTGTCCGTCGAGCTTCTCGGCGGCCTCGTCGAGCGAGCCCGAGTAGGCGCCGGTGGACAGGTACTTCCAGCCCGCGTCCGCGACGACGAAGACCACGTCCGCGCGGTCGCCCGCCGCCGCGGCCTTCTCCGCCACGGCCAGTGCGGCGTGCAGGATCGCGCCGGTGGAGATGCCGGCGAAGATGCCCTCGGTCTCCAGCAGCTGGCGGGTGCGGCGCAGCGCGTCGTACGAGCCGACCGAGTAGCGGCCGGTCAGCACGTCCGGGTCGTACAGCTCGGGCACGAAGCCCTCGTCGAGGTTGCGCAGCCCGTACACCAGCTCCCCGTACCGCGGCTCGGCGGCGACGATCTGGATGCCGGGCTTCTGTTCGCGCAGGTAGCGCCCCGCGCCGACGAGCGTGCCGGTGGTGCCCAGGCCCGCGACGAAGTGGGTCACGGTCGGCAGGTCACGCAGGATCTCCGGGCCCGTGCCGTGATAGTGCGCACCCGCGTTGTTGGGGTTGCCGTACTGGTAGAGCATCACCCAGTCGGAGTTCTGCTTGGCCAGCTCCTTCGCACGCCGGACGGCCTCGTTGGAGCCACCGGCTGCCGGGGAGTTGACGATGCGCGCGCCGTAGGCGGCCAGCAGCTGACGACGCTCCTCCGAGGTGTTCTCCGGCATGACGCAGACCAGGCCGTAGCCCTTGAGCTTGGCGGCCATCGCGAGCGCGATGCCGGTGTTGCCCGAGGTCGGCTCCAGGATCGTGCAGCCGGGCCGGAGCACGCCCTCCTGCTCGGCGACCTCGATCATCCGCAGCGCGACGCGGTCCTTGATCGAGCCGGTCGGGTTGCGGTCCTCGAGCTTGGCCCAGAGCCGGACGTCCTCGGACGGCGAGAGCCTGGGCAGGCCGACCAGCGGCGTGTCGCCCAGCGCGTCGAGCAGCGAGTCGAACCGCGCCACGCGGTCAGCCCCCGGCGACGGCGGGCAGGATCGTGACGTTGTCGCCGTCGGACACCGGCGCGTCCAGCCCGCCCGCGAAGCGCACGTCCTCGTCGTTGACGTAGACGTTCACGAACCGGTGCAGCGAGCCCTCGCGGACCAGGCGCGCCTTGAGCCCGCCGTGGCTGGACTCGAGGCTGTCGATGATCTCGGCCAGGGTGCTACCGCTCGCCTCGACCGACTTCTGCCCGCCGGTGTGGGTACGCAGAATGGTCGGGATGGAGACGGTGACGGCCATTTTTCCTCCGTTGGTTTTCACTCGGGTACTGCTGCCACGATCTCGACCGGCTCCTCGGTCACCTCGCCGTCGGTGATCCGGTAGGAGCGCAGCTCGTGGACGTCGGGGTCGCGCGTGCCGATGAGGACATAATGCGGCGAGGGAAGCATCGTCGCGTACTCCCCGGCGCGCGCGATGTCGGTGCGCGACGGATACGGCTCGGTCGCCGTGTGCGAGTGGTAGATGACCAAGGGCTCCTCGTCGTTGCCGGTCATCTCGCGGTAGACGGCGTTCCACTCGGCTGGGTCGAACTCGTAGTACGTGGGCGAGCGGGCGGCGTTGAGCATGGCGATCGCCCGCTCGGGCCGGTCGCTGCCCTCGGGCCCGGCGAGGATGCCGCACGCCTCGTCGGGGTGGTCCCGCCTGGCGTGCGCGACCATCGCGTCGACCAGGTCACGGCGTATCCGAAGCACGAGCCGATCCTATGCGGTGGGCCCATGATTCCCACTTGATGAGACCTTTACCGCAGCCCGGGCACCGCGGCGGCGAGCAGTTCGCTCTGCGCGGCTCGCAGCCACAGCACGTTGCCCGCCGACTGGTCACCGGCCTTCGCCCGCTCGGCGAGGTTGCCCGCGCGCCGGGCGGTGTAGAGCAGCTGTGCGTGGGTGAGCGACAGGCACCAGTCGTCGACGGCGTCCAGGTCCAGCGTCACCGGCCCGTTGCCCGGCCAGTTCCCGAACACCCGCTCCAGCGCGTCGCACACCTTGTTCCGCATGGACTCCCCGTGGTCGTGCCAGAAGTCGCTGGCCCACGCCACCCGGTCGTAGGCCACCGGGAACATCCGTTTGCGCAGCTTGGGGTCGCCCTCGATGATCTTCTGCGACAGCATGCGGAAGATCTCGGCCAGCGCCTCCGCGGACTCGCCGGACATCTCGAGCCGAACCCCGCCGATCGCGGGCGTCGCCTCGAACGCAGCGGCCATGGTCAGCCCTGCTCGACTGCGGCTTGCACGCCGAAGACCAGGAACCGCTCGACCAGGTTCTCGGCCTCCATGTGGTTGGTGAACGAGGTGACGTCCGCGGTACCGCTTTCCTGCCACTCGCCCATCCTTTTCCACGCCTCCGCGACCGGCATGCCCATGATTCGATGCAGCGCGTAGACGATCGAGTGCGCGGTGGCGACGTCGTCGCTGTGCAGGCGCACGACCCATTTCTCGTCGTCCATGGCCGTGACCGGCCAGTCATCCTCCGCCATGCCTCACCCCCGACTCAACGGTGGCCAGACATCGCGGTAGGCCGGCAGACCCGCCAGCGGCGTCGCCGACAGCACGCCGTGCACGACCGCCCTGGCGAACACGAGGGCCGCCGCCGCGCACAGGCCGTCCAGCGCCGCCGCGCGGGCCATCGGCTCCGGTACCTGCCCGGATGACGACACCGACGACGGCGCCAGCGGGCGGGCGCGGGTGGCCACCGCGAACACCGTGTCCCCGTCGAACATCGAGTGCGCCGGCCGGACCGCGCGGGCCAGCCCGTCCTGGGCGGCCACCGCGAGGCGCCGGCACTCCGCCTTCGTCAAATCGGCGTCCACCGCGACCACGCCGATCGTCGTGTTCAGGCCCGTGGCCGGCACCTCGGGCATCCTGCCGGGACGGTCCGGCCACCGGCCGCCCCACTCGCCGGCCACCTCGTGGTCGAAGGCCCACGGGCGGCCGGTCGACGCGTCGACGGCCTCGCCCGCCGCGTTCACGGCCGCCAGCGCTCCCACGGTGAACGGGCCGACGACGGCGGAGGCCGTCCCGACCCCGCCCTTCAAAGCGCCGACCTTCGCCCCGGTCCCGGCCCCCACACAGCCCTGCGCGACCGGCCCGGCGGCCGCGACCGCGCAGGCCGACTCGCCGAACGACGCCGTCGGGCGGTTGCCCCACTCGCCGCGCGGCAGGTCGAACAGCACGGCCGCCGGCACGATCGGGACGACCTCGTGTTCGGCCGCGCCCACCCGGAACCCGCGGGAGCGCGCGCCGAGCCAGGACATGACACCGTCGGCCGCCGCGAGCCCGTAGGCGCTGCCGCCGGACAGGCAGACGGCATCGACCTGCTGAACCAGGTTCTCCGGCGCGAGCAGGTCGGTCTCCCGCGTGCCGGGGGCGCCGCCGCGGCCGTCGACCGCGCCGGTCGAGCCCGCAGGCAGCAGCACGACCGTGGTCCCGGTCGCCCAGCCGTCGCCGATCCGCTGGTGGTGGCCCACCAGCACGCCGTCGACGTCGGTGATCGCGTTACTGGTCGCCATCGGCGTCAACCATCGGAGTCAGCCATCGGCGTCGGACGCGTCGGACTCGGGCGACAGGGCCAGCACGAGGTGCTCCTGCAGCCACGTCAGCCACTGGTACACGCCGAGGTGCGGGCTGCGCGGGTCGTCCTCGGGCAGCTCTTCGGGCATGTCGTCGGTGACGTCGAGGGTGGTGCCGAGCGCGAGCCGCACGTCGTTCACCGCGGACAGCCACGCCTCCGCCTGCTCGAGCGACAGCTTCACCGTGCCGCCGTTCGGCGGGCAGGTGTCCAGCACGACCGCGGCCACCCCGGTCTTGAGGTCCAGCAGCTCCGGCTCGTGCAGCGACCGCAGCGCCGCCGCCGAGTCCCGCTCCTCACCCGACGACTCGTGGTCGTCGAGCCGGTGGAAGTCGGGCAGCAGCCGGGCCAGGATCGGGTCCTGCGGCGCCGACGACGGGCCGGTGCGGATCCCGGTCAGCTCGGCGAGCTCGTCCTGCGGCGACTCGTCCTGCCGCTGGCGCAGCATGCCGTCGATCTGCATGACCAGCCCGCGCAGCACGGTCGCCTCACGCCGGTCGATCTTCGTCATCACCGTCTCGCCGGCGCGCTCCCAGGGGATCACGACGGGTGCTCCATGGTCGCCCACAGGCCCGCCGCGTGCAGCTTCGCGACGTCGACCTCCACCTTGTCCTTGGAACCGGAGGACACGATCGCCTTTCCCTTGTGGTGCACGTCCAGCATCAGCTTGGTCGCGTGCTCGCGGGAGTACCCGAACAGCTTCTGGAAGACGTAGGTCACGTACGACATGAGGTTGACCGGGTCGTTCCAGACGATCGTCTGCCACGGCTTGTCCTCGACCGCGAACTCGCTGCCGATCGGGGCGGTCTGCGTCTCCTCGACGTGCATCGTCATACGGACCGACATGTCGTCCATGGTGGCATGTCTAGGCTCACGGTTCATGACCGGCACCAGCACCGCGCTGCTCACCGACCACTACGAGCTGACCATGGTCGCCGCCGCGCTGGCCGACGGGACCGCGGATCGCGAGTGTGTGTTCGAGACGTTCGCCCGCAGGCTGCCGGGCGGGCGCCGCTACGGCATCGTCGGCGGCACCGCGCGGGTGGTCGAGGCCATCACCCGGTTCACGTTCGGCGAGGCCGAGCTGCGCGAGCTGGCCGACCGGGACGTGGTCGACGCGCGGACGCTGGACTGGCTCGCGAACTACCGGTTCACCGGCGACGTCGACGGCTACGCAGAGGGGGAGCTGTACTTCCCCGGCTCGCCGCTGTTCACCGTGCGCGGCACGTTCGCCGAGGCGGTGCTGTTGGAGACACTGGTGCTGTCGGTGCTCAACCACGACAGCGCGATCATGTCCGCCGCCGCGCGGATGGTCAGCGCCGCGAACGGGCGGCCGATCATCGAGATGGGCGGGCGCCGCACCCACGAGTCGGCGGCGGTCGCGTCCGCGCGCGCGGCCTACCTGGCGGGTTTCGCCACCACGTCGAACCTGGAGGCGGGCCGCGCCTACGGCATCCCGACGTCCGGGACCTGCGCGCACGCGTTCACGCTGCTGCACGACAGCGAGGACGCGGCGTTCCGCGCGCAGATCGACGCGCTCGGCACCGGTACGACGCTGCTCGTCGACACCTACGACATCACCGCGGGCATCGCGACCGCCATCGAGGTCGCCGGCCCTTCGCTGGGCGCCATCCGCATCGACTCCGGCGACGTCGGCGTGCTGGCGAGGCAGGCCCGCGCGCAGCTCGACGACCTCGGCGCCCGCAAGACCAGGATCGTCGTGTCCGGCGACCTCGACGAGTACGCGATCGCCGCGCTGCGGGCCGAGCCGGTCGACGCGTACGGCGTCGGCACGTCGCTGGTGACCGGGTCCGGCTCACCGACCGCCGGCATGGTCTACAAGCTGGTCGAAGTGGACGGTCGGCCGGTGGCCAAGCGCAGCTCGCACAAGGAGTCCCGCGCGGGGGGCAAGGCGGCGCTGCGCAGGCACAAGCCGACCGGCACCGCGCTGGAGGAGGTCGTGTACGTCGTCGCGGGCGGCGCGCCCCCGGCAGGCGAGCACGACCGTTCGCTCGTCGTGGCACTCATGCGTGGTGGACAACCGACCGCGGAGCCCGCGACCCTGGAACAAAGCCGGCAACGCGTGCGGGAGGGGCTGGTGAGCCTGCCGTGGGAGGGCCTGAAGCTCTCGCAGGGCGAGCCGGCGATCCCCACCGTGTACGTCTAGAGGAGAGCCCCGTGGCCAACGCCCTGATCATCGTCGACGTCCAGAACGACTTCTGCGAGGGAGGCTCGCTCGCGGTGGCCGGCGGCGCTCTCGTAGCCGGAGCGATCTCCGAACTGGTGCGGGCGGGCGGCTACGACCACGTGGTCGCGACCCGCGACTACCACGTGGACCCGGGCGCGCACTTCAGCGCGGCGCCCGACTTCGTCGACACGTGGCCGCCGCACTGCCTGGCCGGCTCGCCGGGCGCGTCGTTCCACCCGGGGCTCGACGTGGCCGGCATCGAAGCGGTGTTCTCGAAGGGCGAGCACGCGGCCGCGTACTCGGGCTTCGAGGGCGCCGCCCCGGACGGCACCGGCCTGGCGGACTGGCTCGTGTCCCGCGACGTGTCCACAGTGGACGTCGTCGGCATCGCCACGGACCACTGCGTGCGGGCCACCGCCCTGGACGCCGCCCGAGCGGGTTTCGCGACGACCGTCCTGCTGGACCACACGGCAGGCGTCGCGTCGACGACGGTGGCCGCGGCCCTGCGGGAGCTGACGTCGAACGCGGTCACGCTGACCGGCACCCCGCACGTGGCGGCGTAACGCCGTTTCGTCGGCCGACCTCATGACGGCGGCGCCGGAGTCCCAAGGGAGCTCCGGCGCCGCCGACGAGAGTTCGAAACTAGGAGATCGCGGCTGCCCAGATGATGCAGATGAGCAGGCCCACGAGCGAGCACGTCAGGCCCGCGATCGCCATTCCCTTGGGGGAACCGGGAACCTCGTTCGCCTTGCTGAGGCCGACGCCGCCGAAAATGATGCCCAGGATGACCAGCGGCCACGCGATCACCCCGATGATCGGGATGAACGAGAACACCAGGCCGACGATGCCGAGCACCATCGACGCGACGGCCATCCCGTTGGACGGCTGCGCCTGGTAGGCAGGCTGCGGCTGTGGCTGATAAGCCATGGAAACTCCCCAGTGGTCAGTCACTCACGCGGCGCCTTCGGCCGCGGCGGTTGAGAATAAGGCATATGTCCAACACCAGGAGCATGAAGACCACTCCCGTGTCGATCGGGTGGGCCGTCGCGGTACCGGTGGTCCTGTGGTGGCCGCTCACGTTCCTCGCCGTGCAGCTCCAGCGGCCGCGGCCCGGCGAGCCCGGCGTGGACATGTCCGGCCTCGCCTACCTGCCCGCCGCCGTCGCCTGGTTACCCATGATCGCGGTCACCGCGCTGGTGGCCTGGCTCGCCGGCCGGCGGCTGCGGAACAGGAACAAGCCGGCAGGCGAGCGCAGGCGCCGGGTCCGCGGCATCGTGTGCGGAGTGCTCACGTTGATCATCGTCCCCGGCGCCCTGCTGATGCTGTACCAGATGGGCTAGAACGGCGAGCAGCTCACCGAACCCACGACGATCTCGCCGCCCAGGCCGCTCGACGGGCCGTCCGGGGACAGGTGGATGTGCATGATGTTCACCGTCATGCTGCCGTCCGGCGGGTCCGGCACGATGGTCTCGTTGAAGACCACCTTCGCGAGCGCGGGCGCGCCCGGGCCGCGGCCGGGGATCGTCGTCGTGTAGTTCGGCGGCAGCGACGATGGCACCTTGATGCCCGACAGCCCGCCGATGTGGAAGCTCGCCGTACTGCCGTTCTCCGTGGTGCCGCACTCGGCGCTGTAGTTGGTCAGCCGGATCCGCGGCCCGCCGTAGGGCCGCAGCCCGTCCAGCCGGAACAGCTTGCCCTCGACCTCCGCCGAGGCCACCCCGTCGTCCCCGAGCGTGCACGTCGACGTGCCGCGGCCGAACTCCAGGAACCCCGACTCCGCGTACGCGGCGCTGTCGGCCGCGCTCTCCCCGTCGGTGGCGCACTCCGCGAGCGGGTCCACCGCCACCGACTCCCCGTCGTACGTCGCGTCCACCGACCCGACCGAGCCGGACGCGATCGCCTCCTCCGGGACGGCCTGCGCGGGGCTCGCCCCGGCCAGCACGAGACCGCCCACCGCCAGCCCCAGAACAGCGTTTCTCATGGTCATGACGTTGAGGACACCGCTGAACCGGACCACCGCGCCAGAGCACGGACCCGCTGCCACCCGGTCGAGCAGACGGGACAACCCGTCCGGGTGGCGGGCATCCGCAGGAATGACGGTGGGCAGAGGTACCGTTCGGCTGTGCCCCGATCCTCCACCGAACTGCCCGGCGTCTCGGAGTTGCTCGCGACGGCGGTTGCGGCGGTCGGTGGCACCGAACGCACAGGTCAGGTCGAGATGGCCGAGGCCGTGGCGAAGGCCATCCGCACCGGCGACCACCTCGCGGTCCAGGCGGGCACGGGCACCGGCAAGTCGCTCGCCTACCTCGTCCCGGCGCTGCGTCACGCGGTCGAGCGCGAGGCCACGGTCGTGGTCTCCACGGCCACGATCGCGTTGCAGCGCCAGCTCGTCGACCGCGACCTGCCCCGACTGGAGAAGGCTCTCGAGAAGCCGCTCGGCCGCAAGCCGCGCTTCGCCATCCTCAAGGGCAGACGCAACTACCTGTGCCTCAACAAGCTCGACTCCGGTATGCAGGACGAGCCCGACGACGCCGCCCTGTTCGACCCGTTCGCCATCTCCGCGCTCGGCCGCGAGGTCACCCGGCTTCGCGAGTGGGTGTCCGACACCGAGACCGGCGACCGTGACGAGCTCGTCCCAGGCGTCTCCGAGCACGCCTGGCGCCAGGTGTCGGTGTCGGCCCGCGAATGCCTCGGCGCCAGCCGCTGCCCCATCGGCACCGACTGCTTCGCCGAGAAGTCCCGCGCCGAAGCCGGCCGCGCCGACCTCATCGTCACCAACCACGCGCTGCTGGCCATCGACGCTTTGCAGGGCTTCCAGGTCCTGCCCGAGCACGACCTGGTCATCGTCGACGAGGCGCACGACCTGGTCGACCGGGTCACCTCCGCCGCGACCGCCGAGCTGACCTCCGCCGCCGTGGCCGCGGCCGCGCGCCGGGCCGGCCGGGTGTGCGACCAGGAGCTGGCCGACCGGCTGCTCGAGGCCGGCGACGGGTTCACGCTCATCCTCGATGACGTGCCCGCCGGCCGGATGGACGTGCTGCCCAACCCGCTCGCCGGGGCGCTGGCCGTCATCCGCGACGCCGCCTACGCGTGCCTGTCCGGCCTCGGGCCCGACCAGCGCAACAGCGACGTCGAGGTGGCCACCGCGCGCAAATTGGCGCAGTCGCAGCTCGACGAGGTGCACGACACGGCCGTGCGGCTGCTGCGTGCGTTCGAGACCGACGACGCGCACCGTCGCGACGTCGTGTGGCGCACTGGCGACACCGGGTCCGGCCCGCCGCGCCCGCCCGCGCTCAAGGCGGCGCCGCTCGCGGTGTCGGGGCTGTTGCGGGAGCGGCTGTTCGGCCAGCACACCACGGTGCTCACCTCGGCCACGCTGACACTCGGCGGCACGTTCGACTCCATGGCCTACTCGTGGGGCCTGCCCGCGGCGCAGGGCGAGAGCGCGAAAGCCGACGGCGCGGCCAGCGACAAGTCCCTCGACGGTCCGAAGTGGACCGGAATGGACGTCGGCTCGCCGTTCGACCACGCTCGCAGCGGCATTCTGTACCTGGCCAAACACCTGCCCCCGCCGGGGCGCGACGGCCTTCCTCCGTCCTATGTGGACGAGCTGGCCGAGCTGATGGCGGCGGCGGGCGGGCGCACGCTCGGGCTGTTCTCCTCGATGCGCGCGGCCAAGCAGGCCACCGAGCTGCTGCGCAAGCGTGCCGACGTGCCGATCCTGTGCCAGGGCGAGGACTCCACGGCGCTGCTCGTGCGCAAGTTCTCCGAGGACCCGGCCACGTGCCTGTTCGGCACGCTGTCGCTGTGGCAGGGCGTCGACGTGCCCGGCCCGTCGTTGCAGCTGGTGGTCGTCGACCGGATCCCGTTCCCGCGCCCGGACGATCCGCTCGCGTCGGCGCGGCAGCGGGCGGTGGAGGCGCGCGGGGGCAACGGCTTCCTGTCCGTGGCCGCCACGCACGCGGCGTTGCTGCTGGCGCAGGGCACCGGCAGGCTGCTGCGGTCTACAGAGGACCGTGGGGTCGTCGCCATCCTCGACCCCCGGCTGGCCACCGCGCGGTACGGCGGTTTCCTGCGCGCGTCGCTGCCCGGCTACTGGACCACATCCGACGCGGAGGTCGTTCGGGCGGCCCTGCGCAGGCTCGATGCGGCGAGCTGATCAAATATGCACCAAACTTCTGCTCCAGGGAGAGTCGCTTGACTGTTAACTCCGGTATCACCGTCGACGACGACGGCGTCCGCCGGTTGCTGGCCGATGGCACCGAGGAGTCGGTGACCTGGATCGACCTCGCCGAGGTGGCGATCCGGACCACCCCGGAGGGTCCGTGGAAGGAGGACGTGTTCTTCCTCCTGGTACGCGCCGGTGGTGGCGGCTGCGCCGTCCCGGCAGGCGACCCGTCCGCCGACGCCCTGATGAGCCGACTGCAGTCCATGGAGGGCTTCGACAACGATGCGTTCATCGAGGCCATGACGACCCAGGAGGACGGCCTTTTCGTGGTCTGGCAACGCGAGCGGTAAGCCGCCGGCCCCCGCCCGATGATCAGGGCAGTTGTGCCAGCACGGTGACCGTGCCCGGGGCGACTTCGGTGAAGCCCGCGTCCCGCACCGCGACCACGCCCCGGCGCCGCCACGCGCCCGCCGGGTCGTCGCCCGGGTGCAGGGCGGCCCACTGACGCAGCGGCGGCGTGCGCACCGCGACCGGGAAGCCCGAAGCGGCCCACTCGGACAGGTCCGGCCACAAGGCCGCCAGCAGCATCGTCGCGTGGCCGACCTGGGCGGCTGCCTTGCCCGCGGTCATCTCGATCGTCGGGTTCAGCCACAGCACCGGCACGCCGGGCGGGGGCGGGCCCGGCTCGTCGTCGGGCAGGTCGCTGCCGGAGATCTGCAGGCGGGCGACCTCCTTGGGTGTCTCCACCACGAGTCCCGGCACCAGCGCCCGCGCGGACGCCCCCTCGACGGTCACCGTCACGCCCGGCAGTTCCTGCACGGCCGCCCAGTGCGCCCCGCGCGCCCGCCGGGAGACCTTGCGGATGCGGCCGTCGACCCACGCGGTCAGCGCGTCGTGCCACTCGCCGTCCGGCTCGGTGCGCGGGTCCAGGCATACGGCGACCGCGGCGGAGGCGGCCGCCTCGAGCAGCGGGGTCCGGGAGGGCGGCGAAGACTTCTCGATACGCAGCACGACCGGCATGGCCCGGACGAGGGAAGGATCTTCGTCGGCGATATCGGCGGTCGCCTCGGCGGGTAGCCCCAGCCAGGTCGCGTATCGCGCGGCCAGAGGTTCGAGCACGCTCACGGACGGATGGGGGCCATGCCGTCCGCGGCGTCGGCGGCCTCCACCTCGGCGCGGGTCACGCCCAGGATGAACAGCACGACGTCGAGGTACGGGTGCGACAGCGCGGTGTCGGCCACCTCGCGCAGCGCGGGCTTCGCGTTGAACGCCACGCCCAGCCCGGCCGCGGACAGCATGTCGATGTCGTTCGCGCCGTCGCCGATCGCCACGCACTGGGCCAGCGGCACGTCGAACCGCTCGGCCGCGGACCGCAGCGCGCTCGCCTTGCCCTGCCGGTCGACGATGTCGCCGAGCACCTGCCCGGTGACGACGCCGTCGACGATCTCGAGCTCGTTGGCGACGGAGAAGTCCAGGCCGAGCTCGTCGGCCAGCGGCTCGATGATCCGGGAGAACCCGCCGGACACCACGCCGCAACGGAAGCCGAGCCGCTTGAGCGTGCGGATCGTGGTGCGCGCACCGGGC
>Ga0164241_10005530_pt1 | contig 11786 bp, 11 predicted proteins | sample OricomyardsoilBY_FD_108780 | JGI IMG/M metagenome (GOLD analysis project Ga0164241, IMG submission 108780) | Backyard soil microbial communities from Emeryville, California, USA - Original compost - Back yard soil (BY) | ecosystem: Environmental > Terrestrial > Soil > Unclassified | place: USA... | reverse complement strand
TAAGCATCGACGTTGTCGGCATCGAACAGCAGCGTCGTTTGCACGGGGTTGTCGTGGTTCGATTCCGCGAATCCCACCAGCGCATGCGCCTTGAACGACTCGCTGAAGGTGTGCTCGCCTTCGATGGAGATCTGGGTGAACTTCGTGGTCAGCTCGTCGTGGCGCGCTTCGGAGCGCACGTCGATGTCGTTGAAGACGCCGTAGACCAGCGTGTTGGTGTCGTCGATGACGGCGTCCACCGGGTTGACGTCGTTCATGGCCGCCGCGCCCGTGGTGCTGAACACCGGCGTTTCGAGGAACATCTCGTCGCGCTCGGCATCGAACTTGGAGTACAGCGCATCCAGCGTGAACTTGGTGGCGTCGCTCGGCATGTACTGCAGCGCGGCGGTGAGACCCAGTCGTTCCTGCTCGTGCTGATACTTGTCGTAGCGCGGAATGCGCGGGCGGAACGCACCATTGATCTGCGCCAGCGTCGGTGTGCCAACGTAGGCCGGGTCGAGCGCGCCAAACTGGTTGTTGGCGGCGGTGCCGGAGTTCTGCCAGCGCACCGTGCTCGAGCCTTCGTCGGCCAGTTCGCGCTTGGTATACGCCAGCGAGAACAGCGCGCCGAACTTGCCATCGGCGAAGGTGTTGCTGACCAGGAATGCGGCGCGCGGATCGGTGCTCTCGCTCAGGTCGTTGTATCCGACCTGGGCCGAACCCGCCATGGTGAATCCGTCGAAGTCGAACGGCCGGCCGGTACGAAGGTCGACGGTGGCGCCGAGCGAACCTTCTTCGGTTTCAGCCGACGCGGTCTTGCGCACGGTGATGTTGCTGAAGAGTTCGGACGCGAACGTGTTGAAGTCGAAATTGCGGCCACGGTTGGTGCCGCCGGCCGCGTCGGTGCTGCCGTTCGCGCTCATGGCTTCGATGCCGTTGATGCGCACGCGCGTGAACTGCGGGCCGAGGCCGCGCACCGAGATCTGGCGACCTTCACCCGCGTCACGGGCGATCACCACGCCGGGCACGCGTTGCAGCGACTCGGCCAGGTTGAGATCCGGGAAGTCGGCGATGTCTTCCGCGACGATCATGTCGATCGCGCCGACCTGTTCCTGCTTGGCATCCAGCGCGGCGTTCAAGCTCGCGCGAAAGCCGGTGACCACCACCTCTTCGATCGACTCCGCGCCCGCGGGCGTCCCGGTCTCGACCTTCTGGGCGTCCTGCGCATGCGCGCCGCTCGAGAACCCGACCAGGGCGGTGGCAATAGCTAGTGATACCGCACGGGCAATCTCGGTGTTTTTCCCGGCAGACTTGATTGAGTTGGACATGATTCGCCCCTCCAGGTGGCGCCCCCGCGGCCGGGGCCGAATTGAAAGTAGCGCTCTGGCTGCGGCCGACTCAGAGCTCGTGGCGCGCTTTATCCCACAAAAATGACACCGGTGACAACCCGTTGCCTTCGAGGCTTCGTAAGTATTTGTAAGATCTACGGAAAGTGCACAATCGGCGGCCATAATCCATTCGCCTGGCGTTTGCGGTTGTCAGCTTCGCGCTACGTTTTTGAGACGTATGTCTCAAGCCATGCATCCTGCAGGTACATGGCGCGGAGAATGCTCCGCGCGCGTGCGCCTGATGTTAGCGCTCGCAGCCAGGCGGATCGATGCGCAGTTCCTGATGGCCTGCCCGGGCAAACTACCCGCTGGCCAAACTACTTGACGGCGCCACGCGTAGGAATGCGCCGACTCTGGATGCGCGCGCGCCCTAACACGGCACCCGCCATCCCGCCACTTTGCAATTTGACCCGCGCGGGATCAGATTGCGCGCCATGAAAAAAACAATCCTGGCCGCCTGTGTCGCGGCGTCGTTCTTCTCCCTGGGCTGTGAAACCGTCAAGACCACCAACGCCGGTGCGGTGGGAGTCAATCGCAAGCAGCAAATGCTGGTCGACAGCGCGACCATCGAACAGGGCGCCGCGCAGGCCTATGCCGCCGAGCTCAAGACGGCGCGCGACAAGGGCGTGCTCGATACCGACAAGGCGCAGCTGGCGCGCGTGACCACCGTCGCCAAGCGCATCGTCGCGCAGACGCCGACGTTCCGGCCCGACGCCGCGGGCTGGAACTGGGAATTCCACGTGCAGAAGACCGATGAGCTGAATGCCTACTGCATGCCGGGCGGTCGCATCATGGTGTACTCGGGACTCATCGAAAAACTGGACGTGTCCGATGCCGAGCTCGCGACGGTGATCGGCCACGAGATCGCGCACGCGTTGCGCGAACACACGCGCGAGCGCGTCTCGCGGGCTTATGCGCAGCAGCTGGTGCTGTCGGGCGCCGCGGCAGTCACAGGCGTCGGCGAGGGCGTGGCCAGCATCGCCAACATGGTCGGAGAGGTGACGTTCCAGCTGCCGTTCAGCCGCGACCAGGAATCCGAGGCCGACACCATCGGGCTCGAGCTGATGGCGCGTGCCGGCTACGACCCGCGCGCCGCCGTGTCGTTGTGGAACAAGATGACGAACGCCGCCGGCGGTGGCGCGACGCCGAAGTTCCTGAGCACGCACCCCGAACCGAAGGAACGCATCAAGGACATCGAAAAGAAGCTGCCGCGCGTGCTCCCGCTCTACACGCAGAAGGGCTGAACCCGCGAGACTAGCTAGTCCGCGAAGCGGCGGCCACGGCACGCCGGAAGGCCACCAGCGGCGGCAGTGCGGCCAGCAGCGTCTCGCCATGCAGCGGCTTGCGCGCCACCCACACCGGCGCATCGGCCAGCCACGGCACCTCGGCGTTGGCGGGATCGCCGGTCAGCATGACGGTCGGCACCGCATGGCCTAACAACCTGGCGAAATCCTCGGCGACCTCCGTGCCGGTGAGGCCCGCGCCGAGGTCGTAGTCGACGATCAGCACGTCGAGCCGGCCACGCAGCGTCTCGACCTGGGCGAGCGCATCCTCGCCGCACGTCGCCTCGCGCGTCTCGAAGCCGGCGGAGCGCAGCAGCAGCGCGGTGGAGCGGCGCAGTCCCTCGTCGTCGTCGACGTGCAGGATCAGGCCGCGTGCGGCGGGTTCGGGGAGCAGCGGAACGACGGTGGCTAGTTGGGCTGACATGGAGCGCTCCGCGGCCGAGTTTGTACGTTTGTTCTGTCGGAGAAGTCTTGGCTTCGCGACAATTCCCGTCAATACGGACGATTCCTACGCCGGATGCCGTACTGGCGGTTGAGTACAGTGTTGCGGCGAGTCCATGAGCCGCGCATTAAGCATGCATGAAGATTTTGTTGTGAGCGCTAACGCTACTGGATCGCACGCGCGACTTCCTCGCGCAGCGCCGCGTACGACGGCGGAATCTCGATGACAGCGGTGGCACCGTGTCGCATCGCCGAGACCGCCTCGGCCACGTCATCCGGATCGGTGATCACGAAGATCGGCAGGTTGCGCTGCAACCCGCGCGCCTCCTGGAGGAACTCGTCGATGGGTTCCTCGTGCAGGTCGTCGGCGATGACCAGGCAGGCGACGTCCTTGGAACCAGTCTGCGCGCGCGTGGCCTCCAGGGATGGTGGCCAGATGACATTGGTGAAGCCGCGCAAGGTGTAGAGGACTTCGCGGGTACGTTGCGAGGATTGACCGGCGACTATGATGATGCGCGCCCGCTGGGTGGTGCCGTCGTGCGCGGCACCGTCTTTGTCGTTTGACCCCGCCATCGCGCGCGCAGCATTGCACCGCGCCGCGACCGATCAAATACGTATTTTCTCTTGGCCTTTTCGTGGAACCTTTTCGCGCGAACCTGGTTAGGGACGCGGTGCGACGGCCATCATCATGCGCACCAGTTCGGCGAGCGAACCCGCCTCCATTTTTTGCATTACATGTGCACGATGGATCTCGACGGTACGCTGGCTGACACCGAGATCTCCCGCAACCATCTTGTTTGCCTTGCCCTGCGTGACCAGGTCGAGCACTTCCCGCTCGCGCGGGCTCAAGGTCGCGAGTCTTTCCTTGATGCGATCCGTGTGCCGCAGTCGTACGCGGTTCTCCGTATCCCGGATCAGCGCGCGCTGCACCCGGTCGAGCAGTTCCTGGTCGCGGAACGGCTTCTGCAGGAAATCGAACGCACCGTGCTGCATGGCTTCCACCGCCATCGGGATGTCGCCGTGCCCGGTGATGAAGATCACCGGCAGGGTCGCGCCGCGCAGGTTCAGCTCGTGCTGCATCTCGAGTCCGCTCATGCCCGGCATGCGCACGTCGAGCACCAGGCAGCCTGGCTGGGCGGGATCGTATGACGCGAGGAATTCCTGCGCCGCTCCGGACACTTCGCAGGCGAGCCCGGCCGACTTCAACAACAGTCGCAACGAATCGCGCACGGCGTCGTCGTCGTCCACCACGTACACGGTCTGCGGCAGGTCTTTCATCATCGCGGCATCTCCATATGCGCCGGCAACACGAAGTAGAAGCAGGCGCCGCGTGGCTGGTTGGCGCGATATCCCAGCCGCGCTTCGTGCGCCTTGATGATGGATCGACTGATCGCCAGGCCGAGGCCGGTGCCGGTCGGCTTGGTCGTGAAGAACGGTTCGAAGATCTTCTGCTCGACTTCGCCGGCGAGCCCGGGGCCGAGATCGCTGACCGAAACCTCGACGTCGCCGGCATCGGTGGGTCGCGTGGCGATGCGCACCTCGAAGGCCGCGCCATTGCTTCCGAGGCTGCGCGCGGCTTCCTGGCGCACGGCGTCCGTGCCCTGCGCCTCGAACGCGTTGTGCACCAGGTTCATCAGCACCTGCTGGATCTGCACGCCGTCGACCGTGACCTTGGGCAGGATCGGCGCCAGATCGAGCTCCAGCCGGCCGTCGTGTACGCGCGCGTCACTGGCGAGCAGCGTGTGTACCTCGCGGATCAGGTCGTTGATGTCCTGCGACTCGCGCCGCACATCCTCGTTGCGCACCAGCGAGCGGATACGCCGGATGATCTCGCCGGCACGCAGTGCCTGTCCCGCGATCTGTTCGAGCGCGCCGGAAATCTCCGGCATGTCGGCGCTGGGCATGCGCAGCAGTCGCGCGCATGCCTGCGCGTAGTTGGCGATCGCCGCCAGCGGCTGGTTGAGTTCGTGCGAGATGCCGGCCGCCATCTCGCCCATGGTCGCGAGCCGCGACACGTTGTTCATGCGTTCGAGCGCGCGGTGGGCCTCGGTCTCGGCGCGTCGCTGTTCGGTGATGTCCTCGCCCGAGAGCATGATGCCGGTGGCCACGTTGTTGGCATCGCGCAGCGCGACGCCGCGCCAGGTGATGAAGCGATCTTCGCCGTCCGACGCGCGCACGTGGTACTCGCAGCCCTGCGGCTCGTCGCTGCCGCTCATCAGCAGCGCGCGGAACGCATTACGCGCCACGCCCCGATCCTCCGGGGCGACGCAGCTATCCACCCAGCTGCAATCGATGATCTGTTCGTCGTCCACCCGCAGTACGCGCAGCGCGCGCTGGTTCACGAGTTGCACGGCGCCGGCGCGATTGGTGGCGACCAGCATGACCTGCGCGAGGTCGAGATACAGCCGGTTGAGCTGGCGTTCGTGTTCGAGCGTGGCCAGCGCCTTGCGACGCAGGCTGTTGTCGTGCAGGTAGCCGACGAACTGCGGCGGATTGCTGTTGGGTATGCGGCCCACCGACAGGAATACGGAGAACTCGCTGCCGTCGCGATGCCGCACGCGCACGTCGCGTCCCTTGCCGAGAATGTGTGGCTCGCCGCCGCCGAGGTAGCGTCGCAAGTGGTCGTCATGCGCCTGGCGGTCGGCGCTGCTCATCAGCATGTTGACGTTGCGGCCGACGGCGTCCGCCGCACGGTAGCCGAACATCTCTTCCGCGGATCGATTGAACGCAGAAATCCGTCCGCGATCATCCATGATCACGACAGCATCGAACGTGGCGTCGAGCAACGCCAGCACGTCGGAAGTCGGCCCCCCCATGTCGCGCAACGATACTCCTTGCGCCGAGGGCAAAGCACTCTGTTAGGAGCCGGCCGTTCCCCGCAGCAGTTCGGCGTCCACCTCGGCTTCGGCCGCGAGCCAGTCGGTGACCTCGCTGCCGGGTTCGAAGGCGCGGTTCAGCGCGCGGAAGTAGGCGGCCCGGGCGATCAGGGCCGCCCGCTGCTGCGGATCGACGAAATTCGGCGCCTGCGCCTGCGACTGCGCTTCGGCAACCGGCGTGGCGATGGGGGCGGCTGCGCGGCGCCGCGGGGCGCGCTTTTTGTCGGCGGTAGTTCCGGGAGTCTTTTCTCTGGCCATCACTCGAGTCCTTTCGGGGTTTGGATGAGCGGGATTATCCCGCCGCAATATGTAAGCTGCGCGGCGCCTTTTGGCGGGCAGCATCAATTTTTCTCATCGCCTTACCCGGCAAGGATGGGCAACGAGAGGATCTGTACTCCGCGGCCGGCGCGCGGTACGCGCGAATCGAAGTCCGCGGGCTTCACCACCAGGATGTCCGCGGTCACCGCGTCCATGACGAATTCGGCCGTATTACCGATGAAGAATCGCTTGAGGCCGGAACGCGAGACCACGCCCATGGCGACGATGGAGCAACGCTCGCGTCGCGCGGTGCGCGGAATGACCTCGTTCGGTCGTCCCTCCACCAGGTGGCAGTGGCTGTGTTTCACGTCGAAGCCGTCGACCGCACGCGCGAGGCTGCGGCGCGCGGCCGCTTCGACCAGGTCGCGTTCGCCCACGTCGACCAGCGGCCCATCCGGCAGCGCCGGCACCACCGGCAGAGGCGGAAGCAACGCGTGCAGGGCATGCATTTCACCGTGCAGCGCATGCACCAGCTGCGCGCCGGCGCGCAGGATCTGACGGTCGAGATTGGTCGGCTTGGCATGCACATGCGCAGGATCGATCGCGGCCAGCACGCGCGGCCGGTGGTAGAGCTTGCGGTTCTTGACCAGCAACACCGGCATCGGGCACAGCCGCAGCAGCTCCCAGTCGGTATAGGCCAGCAGCCAGCGCGCCGGATGTTTGCCGCTGCCGTGGTGATTCTCGACCACCAGCAAATCGGCGCCGATGCGCCGCGCCTTGCGGATGATGGCTTCGTACGGTGGATAGTCCCAGTCGGCGGCCACGTCGACGTCGACACCATGCTTGCGCACGCGCGCGGCCAGCTTCTCCAGCTGCTCGCGCCGCGCGGTCTGCACCTCGCGCTGCCAGGACTTGAGATCCACGTCGCGACCCTGCAGCGCCTCCGCGTACAGCGGAGTGGCGATATCGTGGAACAGCGTCAGCTGCGCGCCGAGTCCCTTGGCAATCTGAGCCGCCTTGTTGAGGGCGGGCAGGGCACGCGCCGCGGGATTCTTGATGGCAACCAGGATTCTGCGGATGGGTTGCATGGCGCGAGGGTGGCGCATGCATTCCTGCAAATCATCGGGAAAACCACCTATGGACGTGTCGGCGGGCGCTTACGGCGCAGGGGTCGCGCTGCGCGCCGATTGCTCGAGGAAGTTGCGCATCTCGGGCGATTCTTCGACCAGCAGGCGTGCGGCGCGGCGCAGTCGCGTGATTTCTTCCGTCGAGATGGTGAACGCGGTGGGAATGCGATCCAGGTACTCGTGCTCTTCGGCGTTCTTCACGCGATCGAAAGACAACTCCACCAGGTCGATGTCGAACTTGTCGCAGTCGGGAATCGGCAGCGTGGACTTGCAGCGGGTGTTGCGAACCTCGGTCTCCCAGCGTTTCACGCGCTGGCGCATCAGGTTCATGGTCTCGAAGCTGTAGCGATTGAACGTGGCGCTGACCACCGCGTCCATGACCTTCTTGATCCCCAGTGGCTCGGGGACCCGGGCGTAGCGCCGGTCGAAGCCGGTGCGCGCGTCCACCACGATGAACAACATGCGCCGCGCTCGCGAGTAACCGTTGCGCCGCAGCGCGTCGGTCACCGTGTCGCCGAGCGCCACCTCGTCGAGTATGGCGCGCGCGCCGAGATTGTCGGCGAAGGCGCCGTCGGCCAGGTGCAGGTACGGGTAGTCGGCACTGTCGAGGTACGACAGCAGCCGCTCGGCCCGTTCGCGGCGATAGACATCGTCGATGCTGTCGAGCGGCAAGTTGGCGATTTCCGGCGGCTGGTAGCCGCAACGGCCGGCGAAGGTCTGCATGACCAGCGGCGCGAAGTAGATGGGGGTCGCCGCCGAGGCGAACACCGCGCGCGCCACCGGCACGCTCTTCGGGTCCACGCACACGCCGTTCAGCTGCTCACGGGTGAACGAGAACGGCTTGGCGCGCACCAGGTCGGTGGCCGTGATGATGACGCGCGGCGAACGTGTCATGACGTCGCTCACACTGGCGCCGCGGAACAGTTCCTTGTCGAAGTATTCGACCTCGAGGTCGCTGCGGCTGACCTCGTCCTTCATCAGCCGTCCCCAGCTCGCGGGCACCAGCACCTTGTGCCACAGGTCTTTCTCGGTGTCGTGGTTGAGGAAGCGCGGCGCGAAACTCTCGAAGGTCTCGTGGCCGTGCAGCGCGTAGTAGGCCGCGGTGAACGCACCGCCGGAAACGGCGGATATCAGGTCGATCTCGTCGAGCAATGCGCGCCGCTCGCCGTCGGGCGTGGTCACCTGGATGTCGCGCAGCGCTTCCAGCACGCCGTACGAAAATGCCGCGGCGCGTTTGCCGCCGCCGGAGAACGTGACCACCACGAACAACTTGTCGGAATTGCCTTCGACACCGGGCGCCAGCACCGGCGCGGTCAGCGGCACCACCTGGGCGAGCGGCTGCTCGCGTTTCGGCATGCTGCCGCAGGAGGCGAGGGCGAAGGCCGTGATGACGAGCGCCAGCCTTTGCGCGCGAAACCTTTTCATGCGCCGCAGTATACGGTGCGTCGGATCAGGCAGTAGCGGCGATCCGGTACATGTCGGGCCTGAGTATCTGCATGAGCACGCCGTCGTTGGGCGGCGCGCCGAAGCCGAACTGCGAGTACAGGCCGTGCGCGTCACGCGTGCCCAGCATGGTCCGGCGCGCGCCGGTCAGCGCGGGATGGGCCATCACTGTCCGCATCATGAGCTTGCCGAGACCGCGGCCGCGATGCGCCTCGAGCACGTAGACATCGCACAGGTACGCGAACGTGGCGTGGTCGGTGACCACGCGCGTCAACCCGACCTGCCTGCCCGTGGCTTTCTCGTACAGCCCGAAGCACAGGGAATGGCGCGCGGCACGTTCCACGGTGTCGAAAGGAATTCCCGGCGACCAGTAGGAGCGCGTGAGATAGGCGTGCATCGCGGTGATGTCCAGCCGCGCCGGATCGGTCGACAGCTCGTAATCGTTCGCGGCGTCAGTCGATGACATACAGCTTCGCCCCGGTGCGCGTGGTGACTTCCACCTGGCGCCAGTCGACCGTGCCGAACGGCAGGTTGTCGATCTTCATCGGCGCCCCGCGAGCACCTCGGCGAGCAACGCCGTGTCGACGTTGCCACCGGTGAGGGTGAGCGCAACGCGCTGGCCGGCGAGAGCCTCGCGCTCGCGCCAGGCCGCGGCGAAGGCCGCGGCGCCCGCGCCCTCGGCCACGTTGTGGGTCATCGCGAAGATGCGGCGCATGGCATCGGCAAGCTCCGAATCCGTGACTTCGACGATGCGGCTGACGTTGGCGAGCACCAGGTCCAACGCCTCCTGGTCGGGGCGGCGGCAGGCCATGCCGTCGCCCAGCAAGGTCTCGACCGGGGCTTCGACCACGCGCCGCGCGGCGAACGAGCGCGAGAAACACGGCGCCTGCGCCGAGACCACGCCGACGATCCGGGTGCGCGGCGAATAGGCGTTGCGTGCCGCGGCCGCCGCGCACGCGCCCGAGCCCTGGCCGATGGGCACGTACACCACGTCCAGGCCCGGCACGGCGCGAAACAGTTCGGCCCAGTACGTGCTCACGCCGAGCACGATGTCGAGATGGAAGGCCGGCACCGTGTGCAAGCCGCGCTGCGCGCCGACGCGCGCCGCTTCCTCGCGCGCTTCCTGGAAGTCGTGGCCGTGTTCGACCAGTGTGACGCCGAGCGCGCGCATCGCCGCGTTCTTCTCCACGCCGTTGCCGCGTGGCACGTAGACGGTCGCCGGTAGTTTGAAGCGCCGCGCCGCGAGCCCCACGGCCTGGCCGTGGTTGCCACGCGTGGCGGTGATGACGCCGGGGCAGGTGGGCTCGCGTTCCATCAGGCGCCGGAAGTAGGTGGCCGCGCTGCGCGCCTTGAATGCGCCGATCGGCGTGTGGTTCTCGTGCTTGATCCACACCTCGGTGCCGAACGCGGCGACCACCTGCGGCCACAGGTACTGCGGCGTCGGCGGCACCAGCGGCTCGAGGAAAGACGCGGCGGCTTCTATCTGCTCACGCGCGGGCAGCATCGGGCCGGCCGCAACTGTCATGGGGTTTTCGGCATTCATGGCCTGGGAAATATAGAACATGGCCCAGTACAGTTGCAGTACAGTTATCCCACCAACCTGTCCGCACTGGCCCGCTCTTATATATGTCGCTGGAACCCAAGCAGGATCACCGCCTCCCCGCGCAGCTCGCGGCGCGCCTGGCGCAACGCATAGAGACGCACGCGCTGCGCCCCGGCACGCGCCTGCCGTCGATCCGCAATTGCGCGCAGGAATCGCGCGTCAGTCGCTCCACCGTGGTCGAGGCCTACGACCGCCTGATCGCCGCGGGACTGATCGAGTCGCGGCGCGGGTCGGGTTTCTACGTGCGGTTGCGTTCCCACAAGCTGGCGCAGCGGCGCGCCGCGGCGCACCCGATGCCATCTTCCGCGCTCGACGTAAGCTGGCTGCTGCGCGCGCAGCGCCGCCAGTCGCCGGGCAGCGAGCAACCCGGCGCCGGCCTGCTGCCGGAGAACTGGCTGGACCACGACCTGGTGGCCGCGGCGGTGCGCGGCGTCGGTCGCAGCCGCGGCTCGTGGCTGCTCAAGTACGGCGCGGTCGAGGGCTATCTACCGTTGCGCGAGGCGCTGGCCACGCGGCTGGCGCATCTCGGTATCGAGGCGCCCGCGGACCAGATCGTCACCACGGCCGGCGCCACCCAGGCCATCGACCTGGTGGCGCGGCGTTTCCTGGTGCCCGGCGACGTGGTGTTCGTCGAGGATCCGGCGTGGTTCGTGATGTTCGCGCGCTTCGCGGCCTTCGGCGCGCGCATCGTCGGCGTGCCGCGCACCGCCGAGGGGCCCGACATCGCCGCGTTGCAGAGCCTGCTGATGCGCGAGAAACCCAAGCTGTTCATCCTGAACTCGGTGGCGCACAACCCCACCGGTTCGTGCATGAGCGCCGCGAATGCCGCGCGCGTGCTGGAGCTGGCGGCGCGCCACGAATTCATGATCGTGGAAGACGACATCTACGGCGACCTGCAGGGCCGGCATGCGCCGCGCCTCGCCAGCCTCGACCACGATCGGCGCGTGGTGTACGTCGGCGGCTTTTCCAAGACGCTGGCGGCCAACCTGCGCGTGGGATTCATGACCGCGCACCCCGCGCTGATCGGCGAGCTGCGTGACATCAAGGCGCTCACCGGCCTCGCCTCGTCTGAGCTCTGCGAGCGCGTGGTCGCGCGCATCGTCAACGAGAGGAGTTACGAGCGCATGCTGGAGCGCGTGCGTTCGCGGCTGGACGAATGCCGCGCCCGCACCGCGGAATCGCTGCTGCGCATGGGCGCGAAGATCGCCGGCCCGCCCGCTGGCGGCATGTACCTGTGGGCCGACTTCGGCCGCGACACCAACGAACTCGCCACCGCGGGCAGCCGCGAAGGCGTGCTGATGGCGCCGGGCAGCCTGTTCTCGCCCACGCAGTTGCCGAGCACGTGGATGCGCGTGGCCGCGGCCACCTGCCTCAACCCGGCCGCCATG
>Ga0164241_10005529_pt1 | contig 11787 bp, 6 predicted proteins | sample OricomyardsoilBY_FD_108780 | JGI IMG/M metagenome (GOLD analysis project Ga0164241, IMG submission 108780) | Backyard soil microbial communities from Emeryville, California, USA - Original compost - Back yard soil (BY) | ecosystem: Environmental > Terrestrial > Soil > Unclassified | place: USA... | reverse complement strand
TCGGCCGCCACTTCGGAGGGCACCGGGATGGGCGCGGTGCACAGCTTGACCAGTAGATCTCCGACCGCCTCGCCTTCGAACGGCAAGCTGCCGACGATGCAACGATAGGCGATCACCGCCACGGACCACAGATCGGAACGCGAGTCGACGCTGCGCAGGCCGCGAGCCTGCTCGGGACTCATGTAGTAAGGCGTACCGAGCACCGACCCGGTGCGCGTGGCCGACGACGCGTTCATGGACTGGTCGTTGAACTTGGCGATTCCGAAATCGACGACCTTTACCAGGTCAGCGTGCTCTTCGTCGTCCCAAACCAAAAATACGTTCTCGGGTTTCAGATCACGATGCACGATATTCGCCGCATGCGCCTTGGTCAGCGCGCGGCAGATCTGAAGCAAGATCCGCGCGGTTTCGTTGGCGGGTAACCTGCCGACGCGATCCAAGCGCTTGTCGAGTGGCTCACCCTGCAAGAACTCCATCACGATGAATGGGCGACCGTCATCGGAGACGCCGTGGTCGTACACCTCGACGACGTGCTTGCTACGCAGCCGAGCTGCCGCGCGCGCTTCGTTCTCGAAACGGCTGCGAGCTTCCGGGCTCTCGGCGTACTCGGCGTCGATGAACTTCACCGCGACACGCGTGCCGAGCGAGAGGTGCGTGCCCTCCCAAACCGCGCCCATGCCGCCGCGTCCGAGCAGACGCGTGAGTCGATACTTGCCCGCGACCACACCCTGCGGAACTGGAGGATCAGAGTTCGACACGAAATTTGCAGATTAGCCGCATTTTTAGTCCGAAGCCAGAGCAGCCGACGGAACTCGCCAGGTGGCCTGCGTCGACAAATGGCAGCAACCATACTCCCCGGGGTGAAACGGTCAGGACCCACGCCGGCCTCGAGGCCGCAGCCACTTTAACGGTCGTTTGCGCCAAGCGGGCAGCGATGGCCGAGTCGGGTTAAGACCGCGCCATGACGCAGCTCTTTCCAGCGGCAGCACCCGACGTGCTGTACATCGTCGATCTCAGTAGCTACGTCCTGCGCGCCTATCACGCGATTGCACCGCTCTCGAGTCCGACGGGGGAGCCAACGCACGCCGTACACGGCACGGTCAGCATGCTGGAGCGCCTGGTGCGCCAATGCCGCCCTGCCCTACTCGCGATCGCGATGGACTCGGGCCGCGTCACATTTCGCAAAGAAATCTACGACCAGTACAAAGCCAACCGACCTCCCTCGCCGACGGATCTGAAGCAACAAATGCTGCGTTGCGAGCAAATCGTGCGCGCCTTCAACATTCCGATCTTCAAGCAAGACGGCGTGGAAGCAGATGATTTGATCGCGAGCGCGGTCAAGAGCGCGGGCGAACACGACTTGAGAGTGGTCATCGTCGCCGCCGACAAAGACCTGATGCCGCTCGTGAGCGAGCGCACGATCATGTGGGACACGATGCGCGATCGCGTGTTCGGCGTGACTGAAGTCGAGGAGCGCTTTGGTGTGCGCATCGATCAGGTACAAGACCTACTGGCCCTGACCGGGGACACCTCGGACAATATCCCTGGTGTGCCCTCGGTCGGACCCAAAACGGCCAAGGATTTGCTGGTCGAATTCGGGACCCTTTCGGGGATCTATGAGCGCATCGACGAAATCAAGAAGAAGGGCTTGAAGGACAAGCTCGTCGAAAACAAAGACAAGGCGTTTCTCAGTCAGCAGCTGGTCAAGCTGAAAGACGATTGCCCGATAGTCATCGACCACGCTCACCTCGCCTATGGCGGACGCGACATCCCAGCGCTGAAGGCGCTCTATGCCGAGCTCGGCTTCCAGCGCCAACTGCAAGCATTGTCCAACGAACCCGAAGCGAATAGCGGCAGCGACGGGCAGGTGTCGCTGCCACTTCCGTCCGGCGCCCCGAGTCGCCCCCCCACGTCGACCAAGAGTGTGCCCGCGGCTCCGGTCGGTGCACCCGAGATCTCGCTGATCATGAGCAAGCAAGAGTTGAGTGCGCTTGCAACCGAGCTGCGCGAGGCGAAAGGCTTCTCCATCGCAGTCGAGACCAGCACCCCGAGCACTTTGCGCTCGGCTCTGGTCGGGGTCGCGGTCGCCTTTCAACCAGGCAAGGCGGCGTACGTACCAGTGGGACATCGCTACATGGGATGCCCCAAGCAACTCAGCCTGGTAGATGTTCAAGAGACGCTGGGGCCGCTGCTCGCCGATGCCAACGTCGCGAAATCTGCCCTGGATCTGAAGCGCGTCGACGTCATCCTCACCCACGCCGGCTTCCAGTTCGCGGGCTACGCCTTCGACGCCACGTTGGCCGCTTACCTGCTCGATCCAGAGTCACGCAATGATCGCGAACCGCTGGTGCAGCGCGAGCTCGGCGTAGTTGCCTCCAGCTACGAGTCGTTGACCAAAAAGAAACGCGGCCAGACTTTGGATTTCGACGAGCTCACGATCGAAGAAGCCAGCCAGTTCGTGGGCGCGAGCGCGGTCTTCAGCTACCACCTGCAAGAACGACTGGAACCGCGCTTGGCCGAAGAGGGCCTGGACAAGCTGCTGCGTGAGATCGAGCTACCGTTGGCTTCACTCTTGGCGCGTATGGAAGAGCGTGGCGTGCTGGTCGACACCGAGCACTTGGCAACTCTCGGCCGCGAGTGCGAGCGAGAGATCCAGCGACTCGAGCTGGAAGCGCACACGATTGCCGGCAAACCCTTCAACGTGAACTCCCCGCGGCAGCTCGAAACGCTGCTCTTCGATGAAATCGGCTTGAAACCGCTGCGTCGAACCAAGACCTCGCGTTCTACGGACGCCGACACGCTCGAGGCCCTGGCCGAGGTCCACGCGCTACCCAAGGTGATTCTCGAAATCCGTCAGCTGAGTAAGTTGAAGGGAACTTATATCGACGCGCTGCCGCAAATCTTGAACCCAACCACCGGCCGCATACACACCTCGTGGGAGCAAGCAGTGGCCGCCACCGGGCGGCTGTCCTCCACCGATCCCAACCTGCAAAATATTCCGATTCGCACCGAGCTCGGCCGAAAAATTCGCCAGGCGTTCGTACCACCCGCGGGGTACGTGCTGGTCAGCGCGGACTACTCGCAGATCGAACTGCGCGTGCTCGCGCACCTATCCCAAGATCCGGTGCTGCTCGATGCCTTCCGAACTGCACAAGACATTCACACTCGCACCGCGCTGGAGATCTTCGAGATTCGCGAAGAAGAGCTCACGCGCGAGCACCGCACGCGCGCCAAAGCGGTCAACTTCGGCGTGATTTACGGGCAGGGCGACAGCGGCCTCAGCAAGTCGCTGGGGATCCCGCGAGCCGAGGCCTCGAGCTTCATCGCTGCCTACTTCCGGCGCTACGAAGGCGTTCGTCGCTTCATGAACGAAACACTGGAGCGCGCGCGCGCGGGCGAAGCGGTACGCAGTCTGTTGGGCCACCGCCGCCTGTTGCCCACGATTCGCAGCGCCAATCGCGCCGAGCGCTTGGCCGCCGAACGAATCGCCATGAACATGCCGATTCAGGGAACCGCGGCCGATCTCCTGAAGCTGGCCATGCTAGCGCTGAAAGACCCGCCCAGTCCGGGTGCGCGCATGACGCTGAGCGTGCACGACGAACTCGTATTCGAAGTTCCCGAAGCCGAGGTTCCAGAGGCCGAAGCAAAGATCAAAGCCGCCATGGAAAGCGTCTACGAGCTCGCGGTCCCCTTGATCGTGGAGGTCGGCCACGGCTCCAACTGGAACGACGCGCACTGAGCCAATGCTACCGAGAAGTCCTTCACGATGAACTTTCACTCGAATTCAGCGCGCGTTCCGGTCGCGATTTTGGGGGCCGGCCTCACTGGCATGAGCGCCGCGCTCGAGCTCGGACAGCGCGGCGTTGGCTATCGGATTTTCGAGAAGCTCGCGCAACCGGGCGGGCATGTCGTGACGCTCGAAGACAGCGGCTTTCGCTTCGATCGCACCGGGCACCTGCTGCACCTGAAAAACGACGCGCTGCGAGCGGAAATCTTGGGTTGGATTGGCGCCGACCACTTGCAAATTCAACGGGCCAGCGTCGTTTGGTCGAACGGTGTCTACACGCGCTACCCATTCCAGGCGAACACGTTCGGGCTTCCGCCACAGGTCGCCTACGATTGCGTGCAGGGCTTTTTGGCAGCGCACTTTGCCAGTGACAAAGGCACGCCGACGAACTTCGAAGAATTTTGCCTCCATCACTTCGGCGAAGGCATCAGCCGTCACTTCATGATCCCTTACAATTCTCGATTGTGGGGAGTCCACCCGCGAGAAATAACCAGTGATTGGTGTCAGCGCTTCGTGCCTCTGCCTCGCTTGGAGGACGTGATAGCCGGCGCGGTTGGCCTCAATGATCGCGAGCTCGGCTACAACTCGAACTTCATCTATCCGCGCTTGGGCATAGGGCAGCTGTCGCAGGGCATGGCGCGCCTCTTGCCGACAATCGAGCTCGAGAAGAGCCCCATTCGCATCGAGCTAGCTGCGCGCTGCTTGTCGTTCGAAGACGAGCGGGTCCCGTTCGACGTGTTGCTCAGCAGCATCCCCTTACCACGCTTGATCGAGCTGCTCGACGAAGTGCCGGATCCCGTGCGCAAGGCCGCCGCCAAGCTCCGCTGCTCGCACTTGCACTACCTGGACATCGCCCTTCGTCGGACCTCGGGTAAGGACTTTCATTGGGCTTACGTGCCCGAAGAAAAGTACCCTTTTTATCGCGTCGGCTGCTATTCGCACTTTTCCGCAGCGCTCGCTCCTCCAGGGAAATCCTCTTTGTACGTCGAACTTGCCGACCGTTCCCCACCCGACCTCGAACAGCTCTTGCCCCGGGTCGCGGAAGGCTTGATCGAAATGGGCATCATCGATGCGCCCGAGGAGATCGAGTTTGCCCGTCCCCGTTGCATCGATCACGCTTACGTGATCTTCGATCACGAGTACTTCACGGCGCTGGACGCGATTCGCCCGTTTCTCGACGCATCGCGGATCATCTCCAGCGGTCGCTATGGCGATTGGAACTACTCCTCGATGGAAGATGCGATTTCTTTCGGCAAGTTGGCCGCCGGACGCGCGCTGGAGTTTCAGCGGGGCCCAGCATGAGCGCACCCGAGATTTCGATCATCATCCCGGTGTACAACGAAGAAGGCATTCTACATTCGGCCGTCGTCGACCTGAGGGAACGCCTCGCGCCGTTGGGCTGGCACTACGAAATCATCTTGGCCGAAAACGGCTCGCGCGATCGAACCGTGGCCATTGCAAACGCGCTGGAGGCCAAATATCCCGAGGTTCGCCACATTTCGGCGGGTGAGCCCAACTACGGCAAAGCCCTGCGTTTGGGGATCTTGGCAGCCCGCGGCGAGCTCGTGCTGGCCGACGAAATCGACCTATGTGACACTGATTTTCACCAGCGAGCGATCGACCTGCTGCGCGCAGGCGAAGCAGACTTGGTGATCGGCTCGAAGCTCATCGGCGGCGCCGAAGACGAACGGCCCTTCTTCCGTCACGCCGCAAGCTTGCTGTACACGGGTATGTTGCGATTGCTGCTCGGCTTTCGCGGGACCGACACACACGGTTTGAAGGGCTTCCGTCGCAATCTGCTGCTGCCCATCGCCGAAGCGTGCCTGGTCGAAAAGGACGTGTTTGCCAGTGAATTCGTGATCCGTGCCTATCGCGACGCCTTGCGAGTCATCGAGATCCCGACGCGAGTGATGGAAAAGCGCCCGCCCACGATCAACTTGATGAAGCGTGTGCCCAATGTGCTGCGCAGTGTGGCCAAGTTAACCTGGGCAATCAGGGTGCGCGGGTAGCGTGGAGGCTACCGGTGGGCTTTTGAGAAGGACGCGCGGCGCCGGGAGGCGCGCAGTGGGAGACTCTCGTTTGCGCAGGCTCGGACGATGGCGCTGAGCTGTCTTCCGCGCGCCCCGGCACGCGGCGTGCGGCGCTTCGCGCGCACCGGAGAGAGAGAACGGAAGAAAGAGCGAGCTGCTGGCAGCTTGCTACCAGTTCTGGATCTGCCAGCCTCGCGCCCGGGCGGCGCGTAGCAACCTTCGGTCTGGGTTCACTGCTACTGGGCTCTTTACTTTCGCTAGCAGCGGCAGGTCCGTGATGCTGTCGCTGAAGAAGGTGACTTGGTCGAAGCCGATTCCGAATTTCTCGAGCAGGGCGCCGGCTCGGATGATCTTGCCTTCCCCGTAGCAGAGCGGCTCGATGGGCTGGCCGGTGAAGCGCCCGTCGACGATCTCCAACTCCGAGCACACGACGTGGTCGATACCGAGTTCGCGCGCGACTGGCCAGGCCACGTACGAAGTCGCCGCGGTGACGATCGCCACTAGATCCCCGGCATCGCGGTGGCTCTTCACCAACTCGCGTCCACGCGCTTGAATTTCCGGCAGTACGTATTGCGGAAACCATTCATCACAGGTCTTGATCAGCCAGCTCTCTTCCTTGCCAGCAAAGTCGGCGAGAGCCTTACGAGCCACGCGCGGTGCGTCAATCACCCCGGCCGTGTACTGCAATACCCACCAGGCCACCTGCAGTGAGTCACGCCAGCTGGCCTCGCCCTTGGCGCGTTGATAGCGAGTGTACAGCCGGGGCGTGTCGACCCGCACCAATGTTCGGTCGAGATCGAAAAATGCGGCGCGACGCTCGGACATCAGGCAAGTCAGCATAGCCCAGAAGCGATGCCCGCAAACCCCGAAGCTCGCTCACGCCCGACTTTCAGCAGCGCTGGCCAGCGCGGAGGTGCTAATCAAGCGCTCGCATGCTGGCGCTGCCGATCGACGAAGTATTGCCGGAGTTGGAAAGCGCGTTCCGCTCGGCGCGCGCCGTGGTGCTAGAGGCGCCGCCGGGTGCCGGCAAGACCACGCGCGTGCCCTGGGCCGTGCAAAGCGCGCTAGGCGACGCGGAAGTGTTGGTCGCCGAGCCGCGGCGTTTGGCGGCGCGCATGGCAGCCAAGCGTGTCGCTGACGAACGCGGTGAGGTGCTGGGCGAACGGGTTGGTTACAGCGTGCGTTTCGAGGAGGTCGGAAGCGCGCGGACACGCATTCGTTATGCGACCGAGGGCCTCGTGCTGCGTCGGTTGCTCGCCGATCCGACCCTGCGCGGCGTGGGCGCGGTCATCTTGGACGAATTTCATGAGCGCCATCTGGCGACCGACCTGCTGTTGGTCCTGCTCGACCGTCTGAGTCGCACCACGCGGCCTGATCTGAAGCTGCTCGTGATGAGCGCTACGCTCGACGCCGAACCCGTCGCGCGCTTCTTGGGTGATTGTCCGCGCCTGCGTAGCGAGGGGCGGATGTTCCCTGTGAGCATCGAGTTTTTACCCAAGGCCGACGAGCGTCCGCTGGAAAAGCAGATCGTGAGCGCGGTGCGACAGGCCGTAACGGCAGAAGCCACGGGTGATGTGCTGGTCTTCTTGCCCGGCGCGGGAGAGATCCGAAAAGCGAAGACTGCGCTCGAGCCATTGGCGAGCGAGGCCGACCTGCTGGTCCTGCCGCTTCACGGGGATCTGCCGATGGCCGAACAAGCGCGTGCCGTCGAGCCGGCGAAGCAGCGTAAGGTGGTGCTCGCGACCAACGTGGCGGAGTCGTCGGTCACCGTCGATGGGGTGACCGTAGTCGTGGATTCGGGGCTGGCACGCTTTGCGGGTCATTCTCAGTGGAGCGGGTTGCCAACGCTCGCGCTCGAGCCAATCAGCCGCGCCTCGAGCGCTCAGCGCGCCGGCCGCGCGGGCCGCACCAAACCCGGCCGCGTCCTCCGCCTGTACACGAAGGGCGATTTCGAAAGCCGCCGCGCGCACGACACCCCGGAGATCGTGCGTAGCGACCTCGCCGAAGCATTGTTGACTTTGCACGGAGCCGGCGTTTCCGAGCCGAGCAAGCTGAGCTTTCTCGATGAACCGCCGCCAGCGCGGATGGAGAATGCTCGCGAACTGCTCACGCTACTCGGGGCGTTCGCAAACGCAGGGGAGCTCTCCGAACTCGGACGGCGATTGCTACGTTTTCCGCTGTCACCGCGGCTCGGCCGCCTGCTGATCGAGGGTGAGCGACGAGGCGTGGCGAAGCAAGCTGCGCTGTGCGCTGCTCTCTTGGGTGAGCGCGACATCGTTCAAAATACGCGCACCGGCTTCGGCGAAAAGGCCCGGAGCTTCGGCGCCCGTGGCCCGAGCGACGTACTCGAGCGCTTGGAGCGCTACCGTGAAGCGGAAGACGCGCATTTCGAGGCGCATCGCCTGCGTAGCTTCGGTCTCGACGTGCGCTCCACGGAGAGCGTACGCCGCGCCGAGCGTCAGCTCGCTCGCTTGGTCAAGGATACGGCGCCGGGGCCGGGTAGCCTCGACGACCTCGAGCGCGAGCTGTTACACTGTTTGCTGGCGGCTTTTCCGGACCGCGTGGCGCGCCGGCGAAAGCGCGGAGAGCGTGATTTGGTGCTCGCCTCGGGAGGCGTGGCGCGTCTCTCGGAGCAGAGTGTGGTGGTCGACGCCGAGTTTTTGCTGGCGCTCGATGTGGAAGAGCAACGCGGAACGAGCAGCAATCAAACGACCGTTCGCCTAGCCAGCGCACTCGAACCCGATTGGTTGCTCTCGGACTTTGCAAGCAAGGTGCTGCTCACGGACGAGCTCGAATGGAACGCCAGCGCCGAGCGAGTCGAGCGAGTCGAAAAGATGGCGTTCGGCGCCGTCGTGTTCGACGAGGCGCGCGCGGCGGCCCCGCCTTCCGCCGAGGCCAGCGCGGTTCTGGCGGCTGCCGCGCGCCGCGGGGCGTCGCTTTCTTTCGCCAAGAGTGACGCCGTTTCTTCACTGACTTTGCGGCTGAGGTTACTGCGGGAACACTTCCCGGAGCTCGCTTTCCCAGAGCTCGACGAGAGCTCGGTGGATGCGACGCTCGAGCTGATCTGCGTCGGTCTGACGAGCTTCGCTGAGCTCGCGGCCGTCGATGTGCCAAGTGCGCTGCTTTCCGGTCTAAACGCCGCGCAGCGACGCGCTCTCGAAACCGAAACCCCTGAGCGCGTTCGCCTGCCGGCCGGGCACAGCGTGCAAGTCCACTACGAGGCCGATCGCCCGCCATGGATCGAGTCACGCCTACAAGATTTCTTCGGCATGCCGGAGGGTCCACGGCTCTGCCGTGGCAAGGTCCCGCTCACTCTTCACTTGCTCGCGCCAAATCAGCGCGCGATGCAGGTGACCACTGACCTGTCCGGCTTTTGGCAGCGACACTACCCGAGCATTCGTCGTGAACTGATGCGTCGCTACCCGCGTCATCCCTGGCCGGAGGATGGACGCACGGCAACGCCGCCGGAACCGCGACCGCCTCGACGGCGCTAGCCGCGGGCCGGCAGGAGGTATTCGACGGCGCGCTCGACGATGACCTTTGGTGAAAGCTCGGCTGACACCGTGAGCGCGTCCGTCGGCGGTTCGAGATCGCGATACTGACCAGCCAGAATCCGGGCGAAATCACGCACGATTGCGTGCTGGCCGCGGCGCTCGGCCAGCCTTCGCTCCGCCTCCGCGCAAGTCAGCTCGAGGAACACGACTCGGGGCACCTGCACTCGTCGAAAGAGCACGTCGCGGTACGCTCGTTTGAGCGCCGAGCAAGCCAAGACGGCGCCGCCTTGGGCCTCCCAGCCCGCTGAAAGCTCCGCTAGCCGCGCTAGCCAGGGCCAGCGGTCGGCGTCTTCCAGCGCGATGTCGGCCGCCATTTTGGCGCGGTTTTCCGCTGGGTGGTAATCGTCGGCATCGTGGAAAGCGAGCCCGAGCCGCGCGGCGAGCAGCCTGCCCGTGGTCGACTTGCCCGAGCCGCTGATTCCCATGACGAGCACGAACATGTTCTTGCCTAGCGACGAACGGTCACAGCTTTTGCTTCAATCGCGCGAGAAACTGTAACGCTTCGAGGCCCGTCACGCGATCCAGGTCGAGCGCGCGTAGCGTTTCGAGCACCTCCGAATGCCCGCGGCTCTCCGCGGAGCGCGCACCGAATAGTGAGAGTTGATCGGTGTTTGCGCGCGACTTGCCGCGCACTTTGGGGGCGTCGGGCGCGACGCTGCCACCTTCCAAGGTCGAAAGCAGCGCGCGAGCTCGAGCCAAGACCGTCTCGGGTAGGCCTGCGAGCTTTGCCACGGCGATGCCGTAGCTACGGCTCGCCGCCCCCGCGACCAAGCGGTGCAAGAACACGACGTCACCGTTTTGCTCACGCGCGCTCACGCTGTAGTTCGCAGCGTGAAGGCTGCCCTCCCCCAGCGCGGTCAGCTCGTGATAGTGCGTGGCGAACAGCGCGCGGCAACAGATCGCCTCGTCCAGATACTCGGCCACGGCCCAGGCGATCGACAGCCCGTCGAACGTGCTCGTTCCACGGCCGATTTCGTCCAAAATGACGAGCGAGCGGCGGGTGGCGTTCTGCAAGATCTCGGCCGTCTCGCGCATCTCCACCATGAACGTGCTCTCGCCGCCAGCCAAGTTATCGCTCGCACCAACGCGCGAGAGTACCCGGTCCACTACGCCGATACGTGCCGCACGCGCGGGCACGAAGCTGCCCATTTGCGCCAAAATCACGGACAATGCCACCTGGCGAAGCAGCGTGCTCTTTCCGGCCATGTTGGGGCCGGTGATCAACCAAAGCCGCTCGCGCTCCAAATCCAAGTCGACGTCGTTCGGGACGAAGCGCCCATGCGCTGCCAAACGCTCCACCACCGGATGCCGACCATCACGAATCATGATTTGATCGGAGGCATCGACACTGGGACGCGCGTAGTCGTAACGATGAGCGGTGTGAGCCATGCTGGCTGCCACGTCCCAACGAGCAAGTTCGCGAGACAATGTCTTGACGCGCTCACTTTCTCGCGCAGCTTGGGCACCGAGCTCACTCAGGAGTGATAGCTCTCGCTCCCGATGTAGCTCTTCGGCATGAGCGATCCGATCGGCCAATTCATCGAGCTCGGACGTCGAATAGCGTTCACCGGTGGCGACTGTTTGCTTGCGCCGGTAAGACTCCGGTACGCGGCTGCTCTGACCGCGACTGACTTCGATATACCAGCCGAAGACTCGGGTGAAACGCACCTTGAGCGTAGGGATCCCCGTCTCTTGCTTGAGCCGAGCCTCGAGCTCGATCATGCGCTCGGTGCCACTCTTGCGTAGCTTGCTGAGCTCGGCCAACTCTGCGTCGAACTCGGGCTTGAAAATCTCGCCGTCTTTGGCTTGCACCGGCGGGCGCGCGACCAACGCGCGTTCGAGCAACTCGGCCAGCTCGGGTACGGTATCGAGCGCCCGAGCGCCGAGCCCGAGCGTCTCGCGAAGACCCGGATCCGTAACACTCGAAAGCACCTCGGACGTCGCGCGGGCCGCGAGCAATCCATCGCGCAGGGCGCCCAGATCGCGAGGCGTTGCAGCGCGGAGGGAGCTGCGCACGGCCAAGCGCTCGATGTCTCCCACTTGGCCGAGCTCGCGCGTCAGCTCTTCGCGTAAGCGCGCGTGAACCACGAGCGATTCGACCAAATCGAGCCGGCGCCGAATTCTCTCTACGTCGGTCAGCGGCGCCAACAGCCGGCGACGCAACAGGCGCGCGCCCATCGGCGTATTGGTCGCGTCCAGCACGCCGAGCAATGTCGCCTCGCGCCGACCCGACACTGATTCCACGAGTTCCAAGTGCACTTGCGCCACGCGGTCGATCGCGAGCAGCGTGGCTGGCTCCCAGCGAGCGATGCGACGCGCCGGCAACTCGACCCCGGGATTGCACGCGCGCGCAAAGCGCAGCGCGCGCGCTACCGCCAGCCGCGCGCTGGCCTTCAGCTTCTCGGCATCGGCCTCG
>Ga0164241_10005528_pt1 | contig 11791 bp, 2 predicted proteins | sample OricomyardsoilBY_FD_108780 | JGI IMG/M metagenome (GOLD analysis project Ga0164241, IMG submission 108780) | Backyard soil microbial communities from Emeryville, California, USA - Original compost - Back yard soil (BY) | ecosystem: Environmental > Terrestrial > Soil > Unclassified | place: USA... | reverse complement strand
TCGCCAACATGACCTTCCTGTGCGAAGACACCGTCTACGTCGTGCAAAACACCGCCCTGGTGCTGCTCGCGTCACGCGGCTGGGTCGAGAGCGTCAAGGTCGACACACGTTGCTGGCCAGTAGTGGTGCATCAGCTGCTGGCCATGACCCAGCAATTCGGCGGCATCAGCGCCGAGCGCTCTTGGCTCATGCTCGAGCGCGTGCCCGACTTCCGCGGCATCAGCAAAGACGAATACCTCGAGCTGGTCGAGCACATGAAGCGCGAGGGTTACCTGTTCGAAGCCGGCGGCCTGCTCAGCATGGGCCAGAAAGCCGAGAAGGTCTTCGGCAAGAAGAACTTCCTGGAGCTGTACGCCGTCTTTTCCAGTCCCCAGCTGTACAAGGTCCAGACCGAATCGAAGCGCGATCTGGGCAGTCTCGAGCAAGCCTTCGTCGACCGCCTGGTCGACGAGATGAGCACCTTCCTGCTCGGTGGCCGCGCCTGGCTCGTCGTCAGCGTCAACCACGACGAGCGCCTCGTCCGCGTCCGCCCCGCCCCACGCGGCAAAAAACCCAGCTGGGGCGGCTACATCCCCCAGTTCCTCGGCTTCGATCTCTGCCAAGAGATGAGAGCCGTGCTCACGAGCGACGCCGACTACCCGTTCCTCGACGCCGCCGCCAAGACCGCCCTCACCGAATGGCGCGGCGATCTCGGCCAGCTCCTGCACGACACCCGCGACCCCCTCCAGTTCGACGGCGACGTCGTCACCTGGTGGACCTTCGCCGGCGGCCGCATCAACCAAACCCTCAAATATGCGCTCGAGTGGAGAGGCGGCTGGAAGGTCATCCCCGACAACTTCTCGATCAAAATTCAAGGCGCTGGCCTCAGCCCCGAGGCAGTGCTCGAGGTCCTGAAGCCGCTGCGCGATGCGGAATTTTGGCACGACGCGGAGACGCGCCAGAAGCTCCGCTCGCTGGTGCCCGAGTACCGGCTGAGCAAGTTCCAACAGGTGCTGCCCGACCGCTGGCAGACCGAAATGGTCGGCGGCTACCTGCTCGACTTCGATGGCGCAGCGAAGGTGCTCGGCGAACGACGCTCGCGGCCCGGAGCCGTTGTCAGACAAAGGCTCGACGCGCCCGAGCCGGAGCAGCCAGCGGAGCCTGAGCCGCCAGCACACACCCGGTCGGCGCGGCTGAAGTGCTTGAGCATTCGTCCGGCGTGGGCATGGATGATCATTTACCTCCAGGCGCCGCGCTGGAAAGACGTCGAGAATCGGAGCTGGACCACGCGCTACCGCGGCCCGCTGCTGATCCACGCATCGAAAGCCTTGACCCACGAAGAGTACGATGACGCCTGCGCGCTGGCGCTGAGCGCCGGCAAGATCACGCGCGCCGCCCTTCCCACGTTCGCTCAAGTCGCGGAAATCCGCGGCACGCTGATCGGAGCGGTGAGGCTCGTCAACGTGGCCGCGCCCGGTCGCTCCACTTCGCCGTGGCACCACTTCGAGTCGCACGGCTGGCAAGTCAGCGAGCGCGTCCCCTTCACGCCGCGCCCACTTGGCGGCAAGCTCAGTCTGTTCGACGTGGAGCTCACGCCCGTCGAGCTCGAAGCGCTACGCGCGGCGCAGCTCATCGATTAGTCGCGGAGTCGATACTGGGCCGCCCCGCGCTCCAATTTCCACCCGAACGCGTGGGAGCTCAGCTATGTTGCGCGCCACCATGAATCTCAGGGGAGTTTGCGTCGGTGCGCTCGCTCTTCTGGTCGCTTCGGGGTGCGACTCTGACGCTGCGGTGTCACCGGTCACCCCGGCTCAGGCCGGGGACGGCGGCGAAGGCAGCGTGAGCGAAGGTAGCGCTGGGGCTGCGGGTGACCTCTCGTCACCATTGAGCGGCGGCGGCGGCGGCGGCGGCGACGGAGACGCCATGTCCGTCCAACGTGTGACGCTCGAGCTCGAGCCGAGCGGAGGCGAGCTGGTGCTCGATGATGTTACCGTCACCATCCCTGCGGGGGCGCTCGAAGAGACTACCGAGCTGACCCTGGCGCGGGTCGGATCGCACGTGGCAGGCTACGAGCTCTACTCGAACGTGTTCGAGCTGTCGCCACGCGCCGTAGTCTTCGCCAAGCCGGTCCAAGTGTCGCTCGCTCACGAAGGCGAGCCAGCGCTCGCCAACCTCTTTTCGAACCGTCCCGGCGCGCCCGGCTACTTCTGGGTGAGCACGACGAGCGATGAGAGCAGCGCGAGCGGGTTCATCGCAGGCGGCGGCCGATTCTTCGTCGCCGATGGCACCAACTACGCTGACGCGCCCGCAGCCTCATGCACGCGCGTCGATGCGGTTGATGGCGTCTTCTCGAGCGGGAGGTCTATCAACCTCTTGGTGCGCGCGGGCGATTGCCAGGGCCGGCCGCTGGCAGGGTTGAGCGAGCAGGATTTCGTGGGGCTGGTCGACGGTGAGCCCATCGAGCCAGCCGGCGTCGCCGTGCGAGCGCCTGCACCGGTCGCTCCATTCGTGACGCTCCTGGTGGACGTGACCGCGCTGGCCAGCGCTCGAAGCGAGACGGTGGAGGCACTAGGCACGATCGCTACCGAGCTGGCGGCGTCGAGAGCTCGGATCGGACTCTCGCTGTACGGCGACGACCAAGCCGTGACGGAGCTGCTTGCTCCGAGCCTTGACGCTCGCGCGGTCGGTGCCGCGATCGACGGCCTGTCCGACTACGATGTCCCCGAGCCGCCCTCGCGGACCGCATTTGCGGCGTTGCGGAGCGTGACGATCGCGCAGAGCGAGCAGCGCGCAAGCTTCCGAGACCGTAGCCTGGGCGGTGCGCTCGGCGAGGGCTTGGTGCTGTGGTTGACCGCGTCCGAGAGTGACGAGGCCGCTGAAGCGCAGGCATCGGCTTTGGCGAGCATCGTGGCGACGGGGGCAACGGTGATCGCGGTGCCGCTGGGCGTGAATGCCCGACTGCCGGCGACCATCGCCGCGTTCGCCGCGCCCGACCCTGCCGCCCTAAGCCGTGCCGCCTCCGCCGCCGCGCAGCGCGTGAACGCCTGGCTCGGCGCCAGCTACTGGCTCGGCTACTGCTCCGGCAGCACGAGCGGCCTACACGTGGCCGGCGCCCGCCTGAGCAGCGCGGCGTTCCAGCTCGGGCGAGCCTTCCCTTTCGACGCGACTGGCTCGCTGCCCGCTTGTGACCCCGCGTCACCTCTCGACGCCTGCGAAGAGCGCGACTGCGGTGGGCCCGGGTGTGGCGCCTGCGACGACGCCACCGAGCAGTGCGATCCTGCCACCAGCAAGTGTTTGAGCTTCTGCGAAAGTCAGCGCTGGTGCGGGGGCCAACCTCATTTGAACCCCAATGGTTACGAGCAGACGTGCGAAGACGTCCTGACCGCTACCCTCTGCGGTGACGCGTGCGTCGACCTGCAGACGGACTCCGCCCATTGCGGAGCCTGCGAGCACGCGTGCCCGACTGGCGCGCGCTGCAGCGACGGTGAGTGCCAGTGCGCGCCCGGCTACTCACTGTGCGAGGGTGAGTGCGTCGACACCGCCCTCAGCTCCCGGCATTGTGGCCAGTGCGATCAGGCCTGCGAAGCTGGCGAGGGCTGCTTTTCAGGCAAGTGCGCGAGTGCATGTCCGCCAAGTATTCACGGCCCCGCGCTCGTGAAGATCCCAACGCCGGCCGGCGGCATCATGTGCATCGACGCCACGGAGGTGACGGTCGGCCAGTACTCCGAGTTCACGACGGCTCGCGGTTCGGATGTGAGCGGCCAACGACCGGAGTGCGGGTGGAACCTCCATTTCGAGCCACCTGAAGGCTGTATTCGCTACGTCTACGACCGGCCGGAGCCGCTGAAGCACCCGCAAGAGTGCGTCGACTGGTGTGATGCAGCGGCCTACTGCGAATGGGCGGGCAAGCGGCTGTGCGGTGGTATCGATGCGAGGTCCGTCGCGAAGGCCGACCTCAGCGACGCTCACAAGGACGCTTGGTACAACGCTTGCTCGTCGGGGGGCGTGAACAACTACCCGTTTGGCAACACGTGTAGCGCGATGCCGTGCGTCTTGGGTGGTCTTTGGACGACCCAGGTACCGGCCGGCTATGACTGCCAACCGGGCGGGGAGTACGCGGGTGTGTGGGACCTGATCGGCAACGTGAAGGAGTGGGAAGACAACTGCCAGCCCTTTTCGGGCGGACAGGGCGACGGGAAGTATGACACCTGCGACGTTCGCGGTTCTGGCTACGGCGGAGCGAGCATCAGCGGCGGCTGCGCGGCTTGGGATCAATACGGAAATGCCCAATGCAGCAGCATCCCTAGTTTGGGATCACCGCGAAGCCTCGCGCAAACGGCGGTTGGCTTCAGGTGTTGCGGGCGATGACGAGCTACGAAATGACCGAAGTTGTTCATCAGATTCGAAGGTTTCGTGTCCTGGCCTTGTGCGGGGCGCTCCTGTTCGCAGCGTGCGGCAGCAGCGGTAGCACTGGCGAGCGACGCACCGAGAGCAGCGACGCTGGCAACGGCGGCGAGCCGAGCGAAACAGCCGGCCAGCCACCGGTCGATGGCGCGTCAGGCGGCGGGCACCCTGGCGCCGCCGGTCGTTCACCGTTGGGCGAAGCCGGTGCAGCCGTTGAGGCCGCGTGCGCTGACGGCAACTCGCTCGCGCCGGTGTGGCCTGAGCACGCGCAGCTGACGGCGACGGGTGGCCCCGGCAGAGTGACGCTTTCGTGGACTGCTGCCGACGGCGCCGACCGATACCGCGTGTTCGTCGACGACGGCGAGATAGCTACCGTAGGGCAGCCAGAGCTCGTGGCTGCGGTCGCGCCAGGGACGTCTCACGACTTTCACGTCGAAGCGGTCGAGCCGTGCGGCCGGTTCGCGACAGGGCCGGACGCAACGGCCGCGGCGCTCGACCTACCCGAGCCGAGCGTCGTGGCACCCATGCTACCGACCACCACGGTCACGCCGTTCCCGGATGCCGTGCGCTTTTTATATGGCGGAGACAATCCCGTGCAGGTCGGCACCAAGGAGGGCGCCATCGACGAACGGCGCGTCTCCGTCTTGCGCGGCAAGGTGACCTTCTGCGATGGCACGCCCGCGCCAGGCGTGAAGGTATCGGTGCCAGCCGAGCCCGATCTGGGTTGGACCTTCTCGCGCGCTGACGGCAGCTACGATCTGGCAGTAAACGGGGGCTGCTGCGAGGTGGGTGTTCAGCTCGAGGCTAGCGGATCGCCGACCGTGCAGCGCAAGCTCACCGCTAGGCCGCTCGACTACGCTCGAATGACTGACGTCGCGCTGGTGCCGTACGACGGCAAGGTCACGACCATTACCTTGCCGTCACTGGCCGCGAGCAGCGCGCAAGGTTCGGTCGTTCAGGATTCGGCGGGCAAGCGGCACGCGACGGTCGTGTTCCCGCCGGGCGTGACGGCGACCATGACCCTGCCCGATGGGAGCGAGGAGCCGCTCTCGACGTTGCATGTGCGCGCCACCGAGTACACCTCGGACGAGTGCGGCGAAGGCGCCATGCCCGGCACCCTGCCGGCCGAAAGCGCGTTCACCTATGCCGCGGAGCTGTCGGTCGACGAAGCCATCCAGGCCAACGCCAAGACCGTGAGCTTCTCGAAGCCGGTCGCGCTCTACGTCGATAACTTCCTCGGCTTTTCGAGCGGCACGCCGGTGCCGACCGGCTACTACGACCGCGACACTCAGTGCTGGCGAGCGGTGAACGGTGGCGTGATCGTCGAGATCACGGCGATCAGCGCCGGCGACGCGGCGATCGACGTGGATGGTGATGGTACGGCGGACGCGCCGGCGATCCTGGAGAAATGGGGCATCACGCCCGAAGAAACGCGAGAGCTTGCGAAGCTTTACCGAGTGGGCGACGCGCTGTGGCGCACGCCGCTCACGCATTTTTCGCCATGGGATTGCAACTGGCCCTACCGACCCGAAGGTGAAGGCGAGGTCCCAGTGCTGGAGGCGAGGCTCTCTCCCACCGGAAGCGCCGGCCCCGATCCTTGCGAGAACGGCTCGAACATCGGCTGCGTCAGCTCGTCGCTGCGCGAAAACGTACCATTGACTGGCGCCGGTAACGCGCTCGTGTTCGCCTCTCTGCGCGTCGGAGCTCCGTATGCGCTCGACTTTCCCATCACGGACGCCGACCCTGGTGACCTTTCGCGGGCCGAGATCGTCGTCGACGTGGCGGGGCGCTCTTTTCACGAAGATTTCGACGGCAGACCCAACCAAACCTACCACTTCGAGTGGGAAGGGAGGGACGCCTACGGGCGCAGCATCTCGGGCACGGTGCCGGTCTCGGCGACTCTCACCTATTGGTACGAGTCTGCCTACGCGCCGCCGGACAATCGCTTCGGTGATGCGCCCGTCAGCGGCACCACCTGGCAGGGACACGAGTTTACCTACGTTCCCGCGCGGCGCGAGGTCGCGCTGGTCGCCAAGTGGTCCGGGACCGCCAGCGCCAGGCAACCTTCCACGGCCGGTGCCGGCGGAGGCTGGGAGCTCGGTGACCACCTGAGCTTCGACCCGATCGCTCGCGAGATCGTGTCCGCCGATGGCAAGAAGCGGCCACTCACGGTCTCGAGCGAAACCAAGGCCGCCTACGTGCTCGACACGTTCGCCGGCGATGGCAAAGAAGCGTTTGCCGGCGACGGCGGCTTGGCCCGCACCGCGTCGTTCAAATACCCATCCACTCTGGCGCTCGCACGAGATGGCTCGCTCTACGTCGCCGACCGAACGGACCACCGGATTCGGAAGATTGATCCTAACGGCATGATCTACACGGTGGCCGGTACTGGCGTCGGTAAGGACGCCGGCCTCGGCGGCCTGGACCTCTTGCAAGCCCCGGCGCTCGAGACGGACCTATTTCGGCCATCCGGCTTGGCCTTCGACTGCGACGGCAGTCTGTTCGTCGGTGATCAGGCGGGGAACGTCGTGCGTCGGCTCACACCGGACGGCGTCTTCCGTCCCCTTCCATTTCGAACGCCTAGCTACTTCGAAGGCTTGGACGGGCCCGCGGAAGCGGCTGCCTTCGACCTCGACGCCGTCTTCGGTATGGGCCGGAGCTTCGTGCCCGGCTCGGACTGTCGGGTCTATTTTTCCTCCACCCACGGCGTCGTGATGAGGCTCGATCCGAGCAACGAGGTAACCCTGGTCGCCGGCGATCCAGCCTACGAGAGCTCATCGCACCTGCCGTTCGCCGAGAACACGCCGGCCAAGCTGTCCTACTATCGCGGTGCGACCGGTATCGCGTACGAGCCCAAGACCCGCTCGCTGCTGGTCTCGGCCTATCTCTCCGATGCAGACGGCAAGGGAGCGTCGATCATCCGCATCACGCCGGACGGCCTGCAGCACTTGATCGCCGGTGACCCGGAGCTGCCGCGGGCCGTGAGCGGCGACGGTGGCCCAGCGACGGGCGCGGGCCTCGTCAGCGTGGGGACGATGGTCGCGACGGAGGACTCGCTCTTCTTCCTCGACACCGACAGCACGCTTCATGAGGCGATCATCCGCCGCATCGGGCCGGACGGCGTCATCTCGACCATCGCGGGCGGTGCGGCAGTCGGTGACGAAGTGCCAGCTCTCGGCGCGCACCTCGGCTACCCCGAAGACATGGCCGTGGCTCCCGACGGCACCATCTATCTGGCGTCCGGCTACGAGCATCGGATCCGCCGCCTCTCTCTGAAATCTGGCTATGGCTATCGCGAACCGAACGCCGCGCCGCGCAGGCTCGCGCCTCTGTCAGCCGCGGCCGATTCGATCGCGGCGGCCGACTCGATCGCCGCGGGCGAGACCGCGGTCCCCGACGAAACCGGGAGCATCGTCGACGTTTTCGACAAGAGCTCTGGGCAGCACCTGCGATCGTTCGATGCCCTGACCGGTGTCTTGACTCGCGCGTACGTGTACAACGACGCTGGCAACCTCGAGAGCGTCTCCGACACCTTCGGCAACACGACCGCCTACGCTTACGACGCGACCAACGAGCTCGAGACCATCACCTCGCCTGACGGGCTGGTCACCAAGCTGAGCTACGATGGCGCGGGTAACCTCACCTCGGTCGAGAACCCCGCTGGGGAGACCTTCGAATTTACGTATGAGGCTGGCTCGCAGCTGCTGGCGAGCTTCCAAACGCCCAACGGCAACATTTCGCGCTTCGCGTATGATCACCTAGGGCGGCTCAGCAAGGATAGCGATGCCGTCGGCGGCTCAAAAACCGTCGTTCAATCGGGGACAGCCACCAATCGCAAGAGCACCGTCACGACGGCCCTGGGCCGCAGCAACACGTACACGGCCGAGCTCTCGAGCGATGGAACCGCGACCGCCCGCACGATAAACAAGGCCTACGGCGCCAGCTTGTCGAGCGCCATCGATCAGGTCGGTACCCGCACTGTCACCTACGAGGGGGGCAGCACGTTCTCGAACGCGAATGTGCCTGACCCGCGCTTCGGTTGGCTCTCGCCGCTGGCTGGCCTCATCGGCATCAAGAGCGGCAGTCAGAGCAGCACCAGCTCGACGCTGCGACAGTACACCCTCTCCGATCCCCTGAATCCGTTCAGCGTGACCGCGTTCTCCGAGACCAACACCGTCGATGGTCAAGCCTATCAGCGCAGCTTCGATCGCCTCGCCAAGACGATCTCGACCCGCTCACCGGTCGGCCGAGTCTCGACCGCCAAGCTGAACGACCTCGGCCAGGTGATCGAAACGAGCTCACCCGGCGTGGCTGCCATCCAGACGTTCTACGATTCGCGGGGCCGCCCCACCGGTTACCAGCAGGGCGCGCGCGCGACGAGCATCAGCTACGACGACCACGGGTTCGTTAGCGAAACCACGGATGCGCTCGGCCACGTGACACGGTTCACGACGGACCGCGTCGGCCGCGTCCTCCAGGCCAAGCTCGGAGCAGACGCCAGCGCGCCGGTCGTAGCCAGCAGCTACGACGCCCACGATCTGCTCATGAGCCTGACTCCCCCGTCCGGCGTCTCGCACGATCTGGACTACACCCCGGTCGAGCTGCTTGCCAGCTATACCCCACCCCAGATCACGGGCGCGCCGGCGACCACGCCGACGACGTTCAGCTACAACCTCGATCGCCAAGTCACCGACATTCATCGCGCCGACGGCGGCAAGCTGCACTTCGACTACGACGCCACGACCGCGCGCATGACGAGCCTCATGCTGCCGGACGCTGACGGCACGATCGCCTATAGCTACGACGACGACGTCACCAAAGACCTAGCCGGCACCTCTGGACCAGCCGGCACGACCTTTGAGCTCGCCTACACCGACGGGCTCGTTTCGAGCCTGTCTTGGTCAGGTACGGTGAGCGGTGTCGTCCGCAAGGGCTACGACGGCACGTTCCGTCAGAGCTCCGAGAGCGTCGACGGCATCGATGGCTCGGCCAGCTTCAGCTACGACGCCGACGGCCTTCTGATTTCGGCGGGCGGCGTCACCATCGAGCGCGAGCCTGCGACCGGGCGCGTCTCGAGCACCAGCTTCTACAACGTCGGCGACGCCCGAAGCTATGATCCCACCTACGGCGAGCCGAGCCAATACACCGCATCCGCCTTCGGCACGACGATCTTCGACGTCGCCTACGGCCACGATTTGCTCGGTCGCATCACCGATAAAACCGAAACCATCAACGACGCCACCACCGCTTACCATTACACCTACGACGACCAAGGACGCCTCGAGACCGTCACGGCCGACGGCTCGCTCACCGCATCGTATTCGTACGACGCCAATGGCAACCGCACCGAGCGCCAAGCTGGCGGCACCACCGAAGTCGGTACCTACGACGAGCAAGATCGCCTGACCAGCTACGCCGGCGCTCAATACAGCTACACCGGCGCGGGCGACCTAATCAGCAAGACCGTCGGCAGCGCTGTCACCACCTACCACTACGACGCGCTCAGCAACCTCCGCAGCGTCGCGCTACCGAGCGGCTCCACCATCACCTACGAGGTCGACGGCGCCGGCCGCCGCGTCGGCAAATCCGTCGACGGCACACTCGTCAACGGCTACCTCTACCGCAACGGCTCCCAGCTCAAAGCCGTCACCGACGCCGCCGGCGCCATCCTCGCAGCCTTCGCCTACGGCCCGGCCCATAGCCCGCTCACGATGCAGACGCCAAGCGGCTTCTATCGCATCATTGCGGACCACCTCGGCAGCGTCCGGCTGGTCGTCGACATCAACACGGGCGTCGTCGCGCAACGCCTCTCGTACGATGAATTCGGCCGCGTCATCGAGGACACCAACCCGGGCTTCCAGCCCTTCGGCTACGCGGGCGGCCTCTACGACGCTGACACTGGCTTGGTGCGCTTCGGAGCTCGCGACTACGACGCGACTATCGGCAGGTGGACGACCAAAGACCCACTGCTGCTCGGCGGCGGCTTCAACCTCTACCTCTACGTCGGCAATGACCCCATCAACTTCAACGACGTCAGCGGCCTATTGCAAGGTGTGCCGGACTGGCTGCTGTGGCTCGACGATCACGGCGTGCTTCAGGGCGCCGGCGACTTTTCTGCCGGCGTATCCAGCGCGCTGACGTTCGGGCTCAGCGACAAGCTCATCGGTGCGACCGGGTTGGGGAAATATGGGAGTAAGTGCTCCTCTTCCTTTGCTGTCGGCCGGTATACGGGCATGGCGGTCGTGATGGTCGGGGGCTCCGTGGCGGCCCTCGGCAGGAGCGCCGTCGTCGAGGGGGCGGAGGTGGTGGGGGCCGCAAGGGGAGCAGTTGGCTTCGCTGACGATGCAGTCGCCTCTGCGTACCAGGGCATGCGTTCCGGAGGCGGGCATGCGATGAGACACCTGATGGACGAGGGACTGATTGGCAACGCGGGGTCCCTCGCGTCACGTGCGCAAACGTTTGAGAGGTTGACGTCCCCGATTCTGACGAACCCGACGGGGACCTTCAACTGGACCGTCGGCAACACAGCAGCCCGGGGCTTCGCTGGCCAGGTCAGCGGCCGCCCAGTCGTTGTCTTTGTTGCTCGGGAAGGGGCGTATCAAGGACGCGTGATTTCAGCAATTGTGCCGGACGCCGCGCAGATTGCGCAGTGGGGTTTGTAGTGTCGACCATCGAAGAAGCCCTCAGGTGGAGCGGGTCGGGCGCGACGCTGTCGTTGTTCCTGATTTACGGTCCAGGCGCAGCGGTCGTGTGCGAGATGTCGCACGGCCAAGTTTGCCCCAAGCGCGTTCGAAGCTATGAACTTGAAGATCTTGCGGGCGTGCTCGGTGATCGCCGTGTGCTTGAATGCGACGCAGAGTTCGATCGAGTGCCTGATGCCTTGCAAGCGTACCTCGCAGCGTGTTTGGAAGAAGCGCGCCGACGGGGTGCTGAGATTGCTTGGTTTGCGTTCGAGGGTTCCTTCGATTTCGAGTTTCTATTGACCGCAGAGGTAGCGTCCCAGATCTATGCTCTGGCGGACAAGGAAGGGGTTTCAATCGCGACAGATGATTCGATCACTTCCGCCGCTTGGAAGACACGAGTATTGCAAGCGAGGGAACGTGTTGTCCGACGACCCGAAGGCCCACGTGGGAGCGAGGGGCCCACGCGGGCCGGTACGTGAAAGCGCGCAGCCGCCCGGCACCGAGCCGAAGCTTGAGCTAACTGCGCGTTGAGCAGCGGCGGCGCGTTCAGATCCTCAAGTAGCCCGAGCCCAGCGATGGAGCTCGGGCGAGCCGTTTTGTGACCGAGCTGGCCGCCGTCTGCTCCAACGCTCAGTTAGCCGCGGTGCCGTGCAGCGCGTCGTCGTAAGGCGAGTCAGCTGGCTTTTCGTTGCTGCTCGATGAGGGTGGCGACGAATCTCGCGACC
>Ga0164241_10005527_pt1 | contig 11791 bp, 10 predicted proteins | sample OricomyardsoilBY_FD_108780 | JGI IMG/M metagenome (GOLD analysis project Ga0164241, IMG submission 108780) | Backyard soil microbial communities from Emeryville, California, USA - Original compost - Back yard soil (BY) | ecosystem: Environmental > Terrestrial > Soil > Unclassified | place: USA... | reverse complement strand
TGAGCCGAAGCACCGAGGGGTCCTTTTGCTCCGCGGCCTCGCGCCAGATCTCGAAGCTCTTGCCTTCCATGAGCGGGTCCGGCACGCGGCGCTCGAAAAAGCCGAGCAGAGCATCGTCATCTGCCAACATGCCGCTCTGGCGTGCCTTGTCGCGGAGCCGCGCCACCTCAGCGAGCAGCGCGCGATTGGCCGCCTGAAAGGCGCCGCGGCTCTCGTATTCTCCCCGTACCAGCGCGTGTTCGAGAAACATCAAGCGCGCCCGCACGGGCGAAACGCTCGAGTAGTCCACGCGGTAGTCCCGCAGCACGGGCAAGCCAAACAAGGTCGCGTGGACCTTGATCCTGGCCCGAGCCGCCTTCTCTGCCCAGTGAGGATCGGAGTAGCTGCGCTTGAGCAAATGTCCCGCGACCTGGTCGAGCCACTCCGGTTCAATCTTTGCCACGGTGCGCGCAAACAGCTGCGTCGTCTGCACCAGCTCGAACGCCATCAGCCACGCCGGAGGCTTCTTGGACAGAGCCGAGGACGGATGGATCGCAAACCGCGTCTGCCGTGCGCCCACATAGTTGCGCTGTTCGGGATTGTATTGCCCGATGCGAGACAAGAGGCCCGAGAGCAACGCCCGGTGCAAAGCATCGGCAGCATCCGTCTGCCCAGGCTTCTGCTGTTTTTTCCCGTGCCCGTGTTGACGTTGCTGTTCTGACTGCGGCTTCGCGAGCGCCTTGCCCGTTCCGGCAGCAGCCGGCGGCCCCTTGGGTCTGCGCCCACGCGGCTCGTCATCGATGCGCAGCTCGCGCACGACATCCTCGAGCTGGCGGTGCACCTCCCCCCATTCGCGCACGCGCAGAAAAGACAGATAGTTCTCCTTGCACGTTCGCCGCAGCTGCGACGTGCCCCGGCTCTGCGCCTCACGCACGAAGGACCACAGCTTGAGCAGGCCCACGAAATCCGAACGTTCATCCTTGAACCGGCGCTGCAGCTCCTCGGCTTTTTGCTCGGCGCCGCGCGGCCGTTCCCGCGGATCCTGCAGGCCGAGCGCCGCGGCCAACACCAAGACGTCCTCGAGGCAGCCCTGCTCTGCGCCGGCGACAATCATCCTGCCGATGCGCGGATCGACCGGAAGGCGAGCCAGGCGCTGACCGAGCGGCGTCAAGGCTCGCTTTTCGTCGAGCGCGCCCAGCTCTTCTAGCACGCGATAGCCTTCGCTGATGGAGCGCCCCGCTGGGGCATCCAGGAACGGAAACTCCTCGATCTCCCCGAGGCGCAGAAACTTCATGCGCAGGATCACGCCAGCCAGGCCCGTGCGTTTGATCTCCGGATCGGTGAATTCGGGGCGAGTGACGAAGCCAACCTCGTCGTACAAGCGCACGCAGATGCCGTCGCGCACACGGCCGCAGCGTCCCTTGCGTTGATCGGCGCTGGCTTGCGAGATGCCCTCGATCTGCAGGCGTGTGATGCCGGTGCTCGGATCGTAGCGGGACAAGCGCGCGACGCCGCTATCGATCACGTACACGATGCCGGGAATGGTCAGCGAGGTCTCGGCCACGTTCGTGGCGAGGATCACCCGCCGGCCCGAGATGCGGGCAAAGACCCGGTTCTGCTCGGCGGCGGACAGGCGCGCATACAGCGGCTGCACGGTGGTGAGACGCAGCTCGCGCCGCGCGAGTTCTTGCTCCGTCTCGCGAATTTCCCGCTCGCCCGGCAGAAACACCAGGATGTCGCCCTTGGGATCGAGCGAGGTCACATTCACGACCGCATTGGCCACCGCCTCCGCGAGATCCAGCTCCGGCTCCGGCGGCTCGTACAGCACATCCACCGGGTATGTGCGCCCTTCCACGGCGATCACCGGAGCGTTGCCAAAAAACTCCGAGAAGCGCGCGGTCTCGATCGTCGCCGAGCTCACGATCACTTTCAGATCGGGGCGTTCGGGCAAAATGCGCTTGAGCCAGCCCAACAGAAAATCGATCGTCAAACTGCGCTCGTGCGCTTCGTCGATGATCAGCGTGTCGTAGCGGCGCAGGAATTTGTCGCCCTGGATCTCCGCGAGCAAGATCCCGTCCGTCATGAACTTGAGCCGGGTCTCTTTGCTGCTCCGATCCTCGAAGCGGATCTGATACCCCACGACGCTGCCGAGCGGACACTGGAGCTCGCTAGCGACGCGGGCGGCCACGCTGGTGGCGGCAATGCGTCGCGGTTGCGTGACGCCGATCAACCGCTCGCTGCCGCGCCCGAGCGACAGGGCGATCTTGGGCAGCTGGGTGGTCTTGCCCGAGCCCGTGGCCCCTGCGACAATCACCACCTGGTGCTGCGACAGTGCGGCGCTGATGTCGGCGACCCGCGCCGAAATCGGCAATTCGGGCGGAAAACGCAGCTCCAGGGCGTTCTTTAGGGGAGCAGACGCTGGCGCCGAGGGCAGGCCGGACATGGGGGCGTGCTCTTAGCACGGGTTGCCGGGCCATGCCCGATGCTGCTGCCGGAGGTCAGCCGGCGGCCTTGGCGCGCCCGCGAAAGCTCGGAAAATCTTGGCTACAGGCTCGCTCCCAGCTGGCGACGCTGGAGTAGGTTTTGACCACGTTCATGCCGGTGAACAGGTTGGCCAAGCTGGCGGCCATGTCCATCAGCTTCGTGCGCACCAGGAGCCGCATGCCAAAGTGCTGCTTGTGTCTCTTGAACCACTCGGTCCACGCTTCGCGAAAGCCGGTGTCGACCGAGCGGAGATCCCAGCCGTCCACGAACATGGAGAGCCGCCCGCTCTGCTCCATCTCGCGCTGCGCGGGGGCGACCATCGGCGTGTAGAAGTCCGTCGAGAGCACACCCGTGCAAACGCAGAGCAGCGCGCTTGGGCCCAGGCGTGTCAAGCGTGCCGTGCCTCGTGCACTTTCGACCAGAACCGTACCGTCCGGGAGCGTTCGGGAACTGACCAAGTCCTTATCCGGGGACATGAGCTGAGACACTGTCTCATAAACGGCGCGGCCCCGGAAGATCTGAGAGGGGCGCTGTCAGCTGCCCGCTCGACCGTTGGAGGCCCGGGCAGGATAGGCGTTCGGGAAGTAGCGCGAGCCTCGCTCAGCGCTTGGGTCTGTCGGGGGCCGCGCCCGCTGCGCGCGCCGCGGCTTCCCGCAATTTATCCTTCTTGCTCTTGCGGTGCCCCTTCACGCCACCGTGCGGATCGGTGGCTGGCACGTCCAGCTCCCGCGGCTCAAAACCGGGGATCTGCTCGCGGACCAGGCTGAGCTGGTGCCGCTTCTCGATCAAGCGGAAATGCAGCTCGGTCGCGGCGCTGACGAAGCTCAGCGCTTCGCCTGCTTCACCGGCGCGCCCGGTGCGACCGATGCGATGCAGGTAGTCCACCGGCGAGCGCGGCAGGTCGTAGTTCACCACCGCGGGCAACTGCGCGATGTCCAGGCCGCGCGCCGCGACGTCAGTGGCCACCAGCACCTGCACGCGCTGCGCCTTGAAGTCGAGGAGCGCCTCGGTACGGGCGCCCGAGCTCAGCGCCCCGTGCAGCGATGCGGCAGCAACGCCCAGACGCGAGAGCTTCATGGCGACGTGATCGGCCCGGTGCTGACTCTCGACGAAGACCAGCACGTGTGACCAAGCGTGGGTCGTGAGCAAGTGCCGCAACAGCTGGGTGCGTTTGCCCACGTCGACAAAGATGGAGCGCTGGGTGATGCTGGCCGCGCCCGGCGTCCTACCGGAGTCGATGTCGATGCGCGTCGGGTCCCGCAGCAGTTGCTCGGCCAAGCGCAGCACGGGTGCCGGCAGCGTCGCGGAGAAGAGCAAATGCTGGCAGCGCTCGGGGACGAGCTCGAGCACACGGCCGAGCTCGTCAGCGAAGCCCAGCGAAAAGAGCCGGTCGGCCTCGTCCAGTACCAGCATCTGCAAGTGCCTCAGATGCAGACCATTGCGCGACACCAGATCGAGCAGGCGTCCGGGCGTGGCCACGACGAGATCGGCGCCGCCACGCAAGCTCATCAGCTGCGGATTGATCGAGACGCCGCCGATCGCCACGACGATGCGGGGCGGTGCCTCGAGATGCCGCCCGAAGCTCCGCGCCGCCTCGGCGATCTGCGTGGCCAACTCGTGGGTGGGCACCAGCACCAGCGCGCGCACGGGCCTGGGGGACGCGGGCCTGCTTGCCGCCAGCAACTCGAGCAGCGGCAAGACGAAGGCGGCGGTCTTGCCGGAGCCTGTCTGCGCGGAAGCCCAGACGTCCCCTCCGCGTAAAATGGCGGGGATCGCCGCACTCTGCACCGGCGTCGGCGTGGAAAATTCGTGATCCGCTACTCCTCGAGCGAGTGGCGCGGACAGACCGAGGGCAGTGAAGGGCATGGCTGAGGCTGCGCGAGGACGCACCTCATAGACCACTGTTGGCCTCACGGCCACGCTCCTTACCGGTGAATTTTGCTTTTCCGAGTTGTCCAGAGAGCTACCGGTGAGCGAGGGTCCCGCAACGGCACACCCGGAACACCGGCAAGACGAGGATGGCAATGAGCGAACGGCGCGGCTTTTTCAAGGAACTGTTGGGTTGGGGCGCGGCGGCAGCCTGGGCAGCACCCGTGGTCGGAGCAGCGAGCCCGGCGGCAGCGCAGACTCCATCGCCCAGCTCTGCGCCCGGTAAGAGTGCGCCCGGCAGGAAACTCGGCGTCGCGCTGGTCGGCCTCGGCAGCCTATCGGAGCACCAGATCGCCCCCGCGCTCTTTCAGAAGACCAAGCTGTGCAAGCTCGCGGGGCTCGTCAGCGGTCACCCAGACAAGGCGATGCAATGGGCGAAGCGATACGGCGTGCCCGAGAAGAACGTCTACAGCTACCAGACGTTCGATCAGATCAAAAACAACCCCGACATCGACATCGTATACGTCGTCTTGCCGAACAGCATGCACGCCGAGTACACGATTCGCGCCGCCAAGGCAGGCAAACACGTCTTGTGCGAGAAGCCGATGGCGATCTCGGTCAAGGAGTGCGACCAGATGATCGCGGCGTGCAAAGCCGCCGGGCGAAAGTTGGCGATCGGCTACCGCCTGCATTTCGAACCCAACAACCTCGAGCTCGCGCGGCTGGCGCGCGAAAAGACGCTCGGAGCGGTGAAGGTGATCGAGGCCTCCGCGGGCTTCCCCATTGACGATCCCACGCAGTGGCGTCTCGACAAGAAGCTGTCGGGTGGCGGCTCGTTGATGGACATCGGGATCTACGCGCTGCAGGCCGCGCGCTACATCTCTGGCGAGGAACCCACGAGCGTGTCTGCGCAAATGTCGATCACCGATCCGGTGAAGTTCAAGCCCGGGGTGGACGAGTCGGTGCTGTTCACGCTCAAGTTCCCGAGCGGCATCGTGGCGAATTGTGCCAGCAGCTATGGGACCGGACTGAATCGCTTCCGCGCCAGCGCGCAACGTGGCTGGTTCGAGGTGCAACCGGCGCTCAACTACGAGGGCATCAAGGGCCGCATGCGCTCGGAAGGTGGCACCCCGAAAGACTTCGATTTTCCGCCCGTCGATCATTTCGCAGCGGAGATGGACGACTTTGCCGACTGCATTTTGAACGGGAAGCAGACGCGCGTTCCCGGTGAAGAAGGTCGCCGCGACGTGCGAATCATGGCTGCGATCTACGAATCGGCTGCCTCCGGCAAGCGGGTCGCGCTGTAGCAACGCGGGGCAGGTAAGCCCGCGAGCCGTACGGCGGGGCCACTCACGACCTGGCCCAGCGGCTCTTGTCGGAGCGGCTGCCCCGTGACACTGTGCCCGCAGTGCCGATCGAATGGTATCCGGGCCACATGGTCACCGCCCGCAAAGAAGCGGCGCTGGCCATGCGCAAGACCGACGTCGTGCTCGAGGTTCTGGACGCACGTGTACCATTTTCGAGCTGCAATCCGCTGGTCGAGTCGCTGCGTCGAGAGAATCAGCGGCCCGCGCTCAAGATCCTGAACAAGGCGGACATCGCAGACCCGGAGCGCACGCGCCAATGGCTGGCCTACTATGATGCTCAGCCCGGGGTGCAGGCGATCGCCCTTTCGGCGAAGCAGGCGGCCGCCGTCAAACGCATCCCTGACCGGGCTCTGGCGCTGGCTCCGCATCGTGCGACCCCCGGCAAGCCGCTGCGGCTCATGATCCTGGGCATCCCCAACGTGGGCAAATCCACCTTGATGAATACGTTGCTCAAGCGCACCGTCACCAAGGTCGGGGACGCGCCCGCCGTCACCAAACACCACCTCGGCCACGAGCTCGGCCGCAACATGTGGCTCGTGGATACCCCCGGCATGCTCTGGCCCGGCGTCGAAGCGCGCGCCGCGATCAAGCTCGCCGCCACCCACAGCATCGGACCCAACGCCTACGACGTGGTGGAAGTCGCGGCAGACCTCGGCCAATACCTGCTCGCAGAGTATCCTCAACTGTTGCAGCAACGCTTCCCGGCGATCCAAGCGGGCGCCAATGGGTACGAGATCATCGACGGGGTCGCGCAAAGTCGCTCGCTGCTGATCAAGGGCGGAGCGCCCGATCGAGAGCGCGCAGCGCGCGTCCTGCTCGGCGACTTTCGCGCCGGCACGCTGGGGCGCATGAGCTTGGAGACGCCGGAGCAAGTGGCCGAGCGGCAGTTACGACCCCCTCCCTCCGCGCGGCCCCCGTCAGCGCACGCCGAGCCAGAGCAGACTGAATCAGAGGCGTCGGGGTCAGAGCCGCCGGAGTCCGAGCCGTCGGAGCTCAGCGGGACGGGGGAAGAATGAGCCGCATCTCGTTGGTGGGGACGAAGCCCATCGCTGCATAGACGCTCTTGCCCATCGGTGCTGCGTGCAGCACCACGTGCGTGCAATCGAGCTCGGCGAGCGCCTGCACACAGACCTCCGTCAAGCGTCGGCCCATGCCCTGCCGGCGTTCGTGCCGCGCCACATAGACGCTCCAGATGTAGCCGTATTTGCGCAGGCTGCCCTTCAGGATCGCCGGATACAAACCCTGGAAGAGCTGACAGCAGGCCGCACCCACGAGCTCCTCGTCCCTCTCGGCGAGAAAAAATCGCAGATGCGCACGCTCCCGCCCTTCTGCGACGAACGCCTCGACACGTAACTCCCAGTCGGGCTCAATGTCTTCCTCGACTATCGCGTTATCCAGCCACATCTCGCGAAACGCGCTCGCGATCAGGTGAGCTTCGTCGGGACGGCCTTCCCGGATGGTGAGCGGAGGATCGTAGTCGAGGTCCATCCGCGCGCTCTGCCACAGGCCCCCAACGACGACAAGCTCGGGACGTTGGCTCGGGCCGCCCCGTCAGCCACCCCAAATCGTCCCCTGTCCCCTGTGCGGAGGGGGTACCTGTCCCTTGCAGCGCTGGCGTCGGCCTGGCAAAGCCGGCCGCCTTGCCGCGACAGTCTGGCAGTGGTGCGCGGTGATCCATTCGGAAAGCCCGCGAATTCAGGACGGCACGGGCCTTGCTGGAGAGCGCGTACCATGCCCCGCTCCACGCTCGCTGTCGCTCTGCTGACCGTGGCCTCCCTGGTCTCCCTGGCGTTCGCCTGCGGGGACGCCGTGGAGCTCGGACCCTTGGAAGATCGGCCACCGCAGACCATCAGCGAATGCCAGGAGCTCGGCGGCTCACCCCTCTTCGACCCGGACGATGGCAGAGCCATCGAAGACAGCTGCCCCGAGGGCCTCCGCTTTCTGGGCGAGTTCTCCGAACCCTTCTTCGGTAGCGATGGAGGCATCTGCTGCACTGGGCCCGAAGTGGAGAGCTCGTGAGGCCAGATTCGGTGCGTTGGGCGCATCGGTACCATTGCGCGCTCCGACTGAGTAAACTCGTCGGGCGATGAAGAAGAAGGCTCGGGCAGAGAGCGCTCGCAGCGCCCGCCGGCGGCTGGAGCGCGGCGCCGAGAAGTTGGAGCGTGAACGCGAGCGGTTGTTTGGGTTGTCCCCGGGCGGTAGTGCCGAGCGGCCGCTGTCGGTCGAGTCGGCCTCTGTCGTGGAGGCGCGCGCGCTGTCCGTGGCGTGCCCGCGCTGCGATGGGGAGCAGGAGTTGCTGGAGCATGCGGCGGTGCTCGTGGCTAGCGAGCGCTTGCGCGAGGCGAGGCTGCGCTGTCGGCGCTGCGGCACGCGGCGGTCGATGTTTTTTCGGGTTGAGGAACGGCGTCTGAACTGAAACTCTGCACGCGTCACACAAGCGTTTCGCCGCTCCCCGCCGGAGAACCCTTTTCAAACTCTTGGAGTCGGTTCGTACACAAACCATGTCTTGGATTACGCACAGGGTTCCCGCCGAGACACTCGGGGCAAACCCAGTATCCTTTGGGCTCTCGAGGAGCGTGCAGCGCCGCGGTAGAAAAGGGGCGAGCACGAGGTCTTCCAACGCCAATGCTGGGGGTGGGAGCACCTGATGTGTGCGTTGCTCCCGACTGCGGAACAGGTGCTCGCTCGGTGCATATTCGAACACCCGCTATCCTTTGCTGGAGGACGAATCTCTCGGGCGTTTTGGCACCGCGGGCGCGCCGTCGCTGCCGAGCGCAGCCCGAAGGGGGCTCTCAGATCAGTGCTACGCTTCGAGCAGCATGAACGTCGTGGGCAGATGGTTTGGCCCTGCCACTCTCGCTGCGATGGCGGTCACGTCGTGCGGGGCGGAGCGTGAGCGCCCCGATGGTGACGGCAGCCAACTCGGCGCCGGCGCCGCAGGCGAAAATGGCAGTGGCGCCGCTGGAGGCGGCGGAACGACGAGCGGAGGCGAGGGGAGCGGCGCCAGCGACTGGGGAGGGTCGAGGAATGGCTGCGAGTCCGCCTGTGAAGTGGGCGGAGCAGCGGGCACGAGCGGCGGGACCAGTGGTGGCGGTGGCACGGATAGCGGCGGCGGTGCGGGGAGCGCGGATGGCGCGGACGCGGGGAGCGGCGAAGCGTCGCGCGTGTTCTATTTGACGACGACCTCATCGTACGAAGATGCGTCCCAGTACACGCTGGGCCCGATGACCGTCGGTGACGCGGCGCCGGACCGCTCGCTCTTCGTGGTGGTACAGTCCGCAAGCAACGGGGCCACTTCGGCGGAGATAGTGCGCGTGAATGGCGTGGAGGCAACCAAGCTCGTCGCGGTGGGCGAAGATGCGCAGCCGAGCGCGCCCTCGGCATTGTTTCTGATTCCTTTCCCGACCGACTATCAGGCGACCGTCGAGCTCCAAATGAGCTCCCCGGTCGTGCGCTGCGCGGTTTCTCTGTTCGTCGCCTACGGGCTCCACAACCCCGCTGGGGTCGACGATTCGGAGACGCTCGTCGTCAAGACGTCCGGCTCGATCACGGTCGACGTTGCGGCAGGCGGCACAGTGATCACCGCGCTCGCCATGGCGACGAACAGCAGCGACCCTACCGCTGAGCTGACCGGGATTCAAGGCACGGGCTATGGTGAACTCCTGTCGGAAGGCACGCCCACGCTCCTCCGGGTCCTGGCGAGCGACAGCCGGAGCGCGGGCCCCGCCACGGTCAGCTTCGTAGCCAGCGACCCGACGTTCAGCTTCCGCGCCTTCGCCGCGGCCGTCCACTGAGAGGCCACGCCCCTCCGCGTGTTCGGTGGCGGGAACGCGCCCCGGCGAAGAACGCCGCGGTCACGGAGTCCATGGCGCTGATGGCGTAACGGCGTCCGGCTGCTATGCTCGGGGCGCCAAGAACTTGCTGGAGCTGCGCCATTGCTAAAGATCCGGAGGGCGAGTGAAGTGGAAGCGCCCCACGTGGCGTCGCTCATTCGATGTTCGTTTCAGGAGCAGGTCCGGATCTTGGGCCTTCGTGAGAGCGACTATCCCAACTACGTCGGTTTCGAGACGGAATCGACGGTACTGCGTCGAATGAGCGCCGGCATCCACGTCGCTTTGGCCTGTCGAGACGACGAATGGGTTGGCACCATAAGCTGGATGTTGCGGACGGATGATGCAACATCGGGCGATATTCAGCGACTAGCGGTGCTGCCTTCTCATCGGAGGAACGAGTACGGCCACCAGCTCATGCGGTACGCCGAGGCGCAGCTCCTGGCGACGGGCGCGTTGACGGCAAAGCTGAGCATCGTGGCCCAGTTCAAGCGTCTGCTCGTCTACTACGAACAGCAGGGCTACTCGGTTTCTGGCGTCCGACGTGTGCCGAGTCTCCCCTTCGAGTTGACGTTAATGGAGAAGAAACTGGTGGGGTGAGCGCCTTGCTTGGCACAGACCGCTTGCACCGTGGGCGAGCCCCTTCCATTCTGTAGGCCGTGACAGAGCAGGTCCCTCCCGCCCAAGAGCAGCTTTCCACGCTGCTGGAGGGCATCGTTGATCTCAACACGCGGGAGGAGCTCGCCGAGCGCCTGGAGGCCGCGCATCAAGGGCAGCAACCGCTCGAGATCAAGGCGGGCTTTGACCCCACCGCCCCCGACATTCATCTCGGCCACACCGTGTTGATGGAGAAGATGGCGCAATTCCAGCGCTTCGGTCACCGAGTGACGTTTTTGGTCGGCGACTACACGGCGCGCATCGGCGACCCCACGGGCAGGAATGCCCTGCGCCCGCCGCTCACGCCCGAACAGATCGCGGACAACGCGCGCACCTACACCGATCAGGCGTTCAAGGTGCTCGACCGGGAGGCTACGAAGATTCGCTGGAACTCCGAGTGGCTGTCCAAGCTCGGCTTCGATGACGTCATCCGTATCGCTTCCATGTATAACGTGGGCCGCATGCTCGAGCGGCGCGACTTCAAGGAGCGCTTTGAGTCCGGCAAGCAGATCGCTCTGCACGAGTTTCTCTATCCGCTCATGCAGGGATACGACTCGGTAGCAATGCGCTGTGACCTCGAGCTGGGCGGGCACGACCAGATCTTCAATCTGAACGTAGGTCGCCATTTGATGGCGCGTTATGATTTGCGGCCACAGATCGTGATGACCGTCGAGCTGCTCGTCGGGCTGGACGGCGTCGAGAAGATGTCCAAGAGCAAGGGCAACGCCATCGGCATCAGCGAGCCTCCGCGGGAGATGTTTGGTAAGATCATGTCGATCAGCGACGAGCTCATGGTCGCCTGGTATCCGGCGTTGCTGGGGCAAAAGGCCGAGCTCTCCGAGCCGAACGCGAGCAAACAACAGCTGGCGGAGCGCCTGGTTGCCCGCTTTCACTCGCCGTCCATCGCCGCCGAAGTGCTCGCGTGGTGGCGCGCCGGGAGGCCTGTGGATGACATGGCCGAGGTGCGGGTCGCCTGCGGGCCCCTTTTCCAGATCGTGCGCGACGCGGGGGCGGCCGCAAGCGGCAGCGAGGCGCGCCGGAAGATCGAACAAGGTGGCGTACGCGTGAGCGGGGAGCGCATTGTCGATCCGAGCCGCGTGCTCGAGGCGGGCCGCTACGAGCTCGACGTCGGCAAGAAGTTCAGGGTCTTGCTGCTCGTCGAATGAAGATGCGCCTTCCTCGGCCTACGAGGCATAAGAAAGAGGACGTCGCAGGACGAGACCTCCAGCCATCAGAGGTCATCGACCGGTGAGGCGCCGCGAAGCCAGCTCAGCTCGCTCTCCTCCAGGAACTCCGCCCCCCACGCGACGGGATCGATCTCCCAATCGCGGAACTCGCGAATCAGCGTGACGAATTTTTCAACGATCTGGGCACTCGGCGTTGCGGCGAGCTGCTCCATCGCCGGCAGGAGGCCGTCGGGTTTCTCGGGCGCCGTTGCCAGCGTGCGCAGAAACCACTTGTGATAGGGATACAAGAGCTCGTTGTGCGCCAGCACGATGCGCCCACCGAATAGACACAGCTTATTGGCAGCCGTCTGCAGCAGGTACGGATCTCGTCGTTTGAGTGCCTCGCTCGCAAACCAGGACCAAGCTTGAAATTGTGCCT
>Ga0164241_10005526_pt1 | contig 11792 bp, 13 predicted proteins | sample OricomyardsoilBY_FD_108780 | JGI IMG/M metagenome (GOLD analysis project Ga0164241, IMG submission 108780) | Backyard soil microbial communities from Emeryville, California, USA - Original compost - Back yard soil (BY) | ecosystem: Environmental > Terrestrial > Soil > Unclassified | place: USA... | reverse complement strand
GGGTCATCGCTGGCTTGCGAGATGCGCTTGCCCGAGGTGAGCTGGATCTGTGTCTTCTGCAACTGCAACTGGCGGTTGAGCAGCGTCGCGATGGTGTTGTCGAAAGTGTTCGCCGTGGCAATGCGCATGGCCGTACTCCTTATCGGTTATCCGGGTTGGGGCGCAGGCACAATCGACGCACGAATCCGGTCGAGCCCGGCAGACCCCATGGATCTGGCTTTGCCAGGCCATCGGGGGCGCCCCTTGAGGGGCGGCGCGAAGCGCTTCGGGGTGGCCTCATTCAGCCGCCGACGATGTCGAGCAGTTGGCTGAACAACTGCTGGGCGGTTTGCAAGACCTTGGCCGCGGCCTGGTAACCCTGCTGGAACTGCATCAGCCGTGCGGCTTCTTCGTCGATGTTGACGCCGGCCTGGTTGGAACGGGCCGTCTCGGCGTCCTGCGACACGGCGGTGGACACCGTTGACAGGTAGTTCGCGCCCTGGACCCGCGAGCCGATATCGCCCATCGCGGCGGCGTAGGCATCGTTGATGTTGGCGCCCGGCGACAGGCTGCCGTCGCTGCGCAGGGAACGGCCCACGAAGTCCTCGGTCTGCATGTCGAGGAAGGCCTTGGCGTTGCCGTTGTTGTTGCTCGTGTACTGGGTGGCCTCGAGCTCGATCTTGTCGCCGGCTCGGGGCACGCCGTCGAGCGTGAGTTCGAAGCCGAGGTCGATGGAGGGGTCCGCGCCGGGCTGGTTGCCAATGGGCTGGCCCGAAGTCCACGTGCCGGTCAGGATCGCACCGTTGGCCAGGCTCAGCGTGTAGTCCATCTTCGTCGGGTCATCCACATTGGCACCGGTGAACTCGATGGTCATCGGCGCCAGCGTGGGGTCGATGTTGCGGTTGACGGCGTAGAGCGAGCGCACCGTTGCCGTGCCCGTGTTGGTGGCGGCGATGGCACTGGTCAGCGGAGCGGCGGCGGCGATGCCGTTGGGGTTGTTCAGGATCGCCTTCATGTTCTGCGCGGCCTGGCTGACCGGCTGCAGCAGGAAGGCGTCGTTGGCGGCCATGTCGGCGGCGCCGCCGATGGTGATCCTGAAGCCGTCCACCGTTTCGCCGTCCGACACCATGCGTTTGAGGCCGTCGGAAAGCCGTGTCAGCTCGTAGACGCCGGGCGTGCCGTCCGGCGCCGGACGCAGCTTGTAGCTGCTGGCCTGCAGCAGGCTGGCGTCGGTGATGGTGAGGCCGACCGAACTGGCGTAGGTGCCGTCCGGGTTGCGCGCATTCGTGATCGCGGGCAGGGCGACGGGGTCGGAAGTGCCGAAGAGCGGCGCGCCCGAGCCGGGTGGCTGCGAGAGATCCAGGCCCAGGGCCTGCTGCTCGTTGACGCGGGCGGTGATGGCCGTGGCCATCTGGCCGAGCAGGTCCTTGGCGTGCTGCAGGTCGTCGTTCTGGAACAGCAGGCGCGCGGTGATGGAGCCGCCCGTCAAGGTGCTGGCGTCCAGCGGACGTGGGCCGTTGGTCTCCTGGATGGCCACGCGGGCCAGGGTGGGGTCGAAGGCGTCCTGCGTGACGCTGAGCTGCAGGGCCTGCGTGCCCAGCACCAGGCGCTGGCCGCCGCCGATGAACACGCCCAGCGAGCCGTCGCTGGCGGGCAGGGTCGTGACCTGGAGGAATTTGCTCAGCTTGGCCACCAGTTGGTCGCGCTGGTCGAGCAGGTCATTGGGCGTGCTGCCCGTGCCCTGGGCCTTGGCAATGGCGGCGTTGGCCTGGGCGATCTGCTTGGCGATCTGGTTGACCTGGGCCACGTCGGCCTTGAGGTCGCTCACCACGCCGGCCTGCAGCGAGGCGATCTGCTGCCCGGCGGAGGCAAAGCGTGAGGCCAGCTCGGTGGCGCCGGCCAGCGCCACCTGGCGGGCCGAAGGATCGGCCGGCGCGTTGGCCACATTGATGAGGTTGTTGAAAAAGGTGCTGGCCGCCGCGCCGATGCCGGTGTCGTCGGTGGGGAAGACCTTCTGCAACTGGGCCAGCGCCTCTGCGTGGGCCTCGTCCATGGACTGGACCGAGGCGGCGGCGGTGGCCTGGGCGGTCAGGAAGTCGTTGTGCGCGCGGATCACCGTGTCCACGCTCACGCCCTTGCCGAAGAAGCCCGCGCCGGTGAACTGTCCGGGCGGCGTGGACAGCACGACGCTCTGGCGCGAGTAGCCCGGCGTGTTGGCGTTGGCGATGTTCTGGCCGATCGTCTGCAGCGCAGACTGGTTGGCGAACATGGCGGTGATGCCGAGCTGAAGCAGGCTGGTGGCCATAGAGGTTCTCCGCTTAGGCCAGGGCGCGCTGCACCCGGACTGTCGTGTCGATCACGCGCGTCAATTTCGCGGCGTACTGCGGGTCGGTGGCATAGCCGGCCTTTTGCAGGCCCTGGGCAAAGCTGGCGGCGTCGCCGCTGCGGGCCTGCGCCACCACATTGGCGTAGCGTTCGTTGGAGCCGATCAGGCGGGCGTAGTCCTTGTAGGCATCGGCATAGCTGTCGTAGGCGCGGAACTTGGCCGTGACCCGGTGTGCCCTGCCGTTCACGTATTCGGTGGTCTGCACGTTCACGGTCTTGCCGGTCCAGCCCGAGGTGGCCTTGATGCCGAAGATGTTGTGCGACGGCGTGCCGTCCTTGTTGGTGATGGCGTGCCGGCCCCAGCCGGTTTCGTGCGCCGCCTGGGCGAGCATGAACTGGGCCGGAATGCCCGAGGCCTGCTCGGCCGCGCGGGCCGCGCCTTCCTGGCTCTGGATGAAGTTCTGCACGTGGGGCTGAACCCCGCGCTTGGCCAACGAGGGCAGGGGCTGGACGGCCTGCCGGGTGGCGGCCGGGTCGGCCAGGCCCATCTGGCGCGCGAGCTGCTTCTGGATCGCTTCCGACAGGCCACCGGGCAGGCCGGTGAGCTTGCCGGCGAACTGCTGGTCCAGCATCTCGGTGCCCAGCTGCGTGGCCTGGTTGTCCATCATGCCGGTGGACAGGGTGGACGCGCGCATGCTCTTCATCACTTCCTGCATGAAGAGCGATTCGAACTGCTTGGCCGCTTCCTTGATCGAGGCCTTGGGATCGCGTGCGGCGGCGCTCTTGAGCGCATCGAGCGTGTGGGTGTCGGAGGCCAGGCCCGTGTTGAGGCTGGCGGGGTTGAAGGTGGACATCTAGATCACCTCGAGTTCCGCGTTGAGCGCCCCGGCGGTCTTCATGGCTTGCAGGATGGCGAGCAGGTCCTGCGGCGTGGCGCCCAGGGCCGACAGGGCCTTGACCACCTCGGAGAGATTGGCGCTGGCCGGCATCTGGATCAGCGGGCCGGGTTCCTGCCTGATCGTGATGTCGGACTTCTGCGTGACCGTCGTCTGTCCACCGGATAACGCGTTAGGTTGGCTGACCGTCGGTGTGGTGGCGATGGTGACCGACAGATTGCCGTGGGCCACCGCGCAGTTGTTCAGCGTCACCGCCTGGTTCATGACGATGGAGCCGGTGCGTGCATTGACCACCACCCGAGCGGCCGGGGCGGACAGCTCGACCGGCAGGTTTTCCAGGTCGGCGAGGAAGCCCACCCGTGCGTCCGGCGCGGTCGGCGCACGCACCTTCACCACGCGGCCGTCCAAGGCCTGGGCCACGCCCGCGCCCTTGGCCTTGTTGATGGCATTGGCCACGGCGCGTGCGGTGGCGAAGTCGGCCGCGTTCAGGTCCAGCTGAATGGACTCGCCGCCCTGCAGGGAAGAAGCCACGCTGCGCTCCACCTGGCCGCCGTTCGGAATCCGGCCCGAGGCCAACTGGTTGACCTGCACCTTGGAGCCATTGGCCGACGCACCGGCGCCGACAATGACCACATTGCCCTGGGCCAGCGCGTAGATCTGGCCGTCCGCGCCCTTGAGCGGCGTGACGATCAACGTGCCGCCGCGCAGCGATTTGGCATTGCCCATCGACGACACATTGATGTCGATCTTCTGCCCGGGCTGGGCAAACGCCGGCAGCTCGGCCGTGATCATCACGGCCGCGATATTGCGCGGCTGCATGGTGATGCCCTGCGGCAGGATCACGCCGAAGCTCTGCAGCATGGCTTGCAGGCTTTGCTGGGTGAAGGGGGCCTGGGTGGTCTGGTCGCCCGTGCCGTCGAGGCCGACGACGAGGCCGTAGCCGGTCAGGACGTTGCTGCGCACGCCGGCGACCGCGGCCACTTCCTTGATGCGCACGGCCTGTGCTGCGCCGGCCAGGGCCACGAGGGCAAGGACGGCGAGCAGACGGAGGAGGGTGGTGATGCGCATGAGGTCGAAAGGAAAACAGCCTTCGACCGATTCTGCGGAAACTTAAATGGGCGAAAGGTTCAAAAAGAACCGTGAGAGCCAGCTTATTCCCTGGGCATCGGCAATCGCGCCGCGCCCCCGCTGCTCGATGCGCACGTTGGCGACCAGCGTGGACAGCACCATATTGCCCTGGCCGATGGCGCGGGGGTCCACCTGGCCGGAGAAGCGCAACACGTCCACGTTCTGGTTCACGCCGATCTGCTTCTCGCCCATGATCATCAGGTGGCCGTTGGGCAGCACCGCCGTGACGATGGCCGTGATGGAGCCCGAGAAGTCGTTGGTGTTGGTGTTGCCGCCGCTGCCATCGTGCTTGATCTCGCTCGCCCCGTTGGCGCCGGCATTGGCCAGGGTCTTGGCGGCATTCAGGCCCGGCAGCGCCGTGATGCCGGCCGCCAGCGAACCCTTCTTGTCGATGCTGCTCGTGGCGTTCTGCGTGGCGCTGATCTTCTCGATGATCTGCACCGTCAGCGTGTCGCCGACCAGGCGGGCGCGGTTGTCCTCGAACAGCGGCCGGTAGCTGGCCGACTGGAAGATGGCGCCATTGGTGGGCGGCTGCGCGGGCGACAAGGGCAGGTCCACGACGGGCAGGCGTTCGAGCTTGACCTCGGGCGTGGAGTAGAGCGTGCCGCAGCCGGCGAGTGGCAAAACGAGTAACAGTGTCAGCGCGCGCTTCATTCGGCAACTCCAAATAAGAATTGCAACCACAGAGGCACAGAGACACGGAGGAGGAAAGCCATTCTGAATTTCTCCGTGCCTCTGTGCCTCTGTGGTTGCCTTTGAATTAAATCTGAGCCAGCTTCTGCAGCATCTGATCGGAGGTCTGCACGGCTTTGGAGTTCAACTCGTAGGCCCGCTGCGTCTGGATCATCGAAACCAGCTCTTCGACCACGTTGACATTGGACGTTTCCACATAGCCCTGCTGGGTCGAGCCGATGCCATTGGCGTTGGGTGCGCCCGTATTGGGCGTGCCGGAAGACGCCGTTTCCATGAAGAGGTTGCCGCCCTTGGGATCGAGGCCCGACGGATTCACGAAGGTGGCGAGCTGGAACTGCCCCAGGGTCTGCGGCGCGGCCTGGCCGGGCAGGGTGACGCTGACCGTGCCGTCCTGGCCGATGGTGATGCTCTGCGAATTGGCCGGGACCGTGATGCCGGGCAGCACGGCATAGCCGTTGTTGGTCACGATCTGGCCGTTGGCGTCGAGCTGGAAGGAGCCGTCGCGGGTGTAGGCCGTGGTGCCATCGGGCTGCTGGATCTGGAAGAAGCCGTTGCCCTTGATCGCCATGTCCAGGTTGTTCGTCGTCTGTTGCAGGCTGCCCTGGCTGTAGACGCGCGAGGTGGCCACGGGGCGCACGCCCAGGCCAATCTGCAGGCCGGTGGGCAGTTGCGTCTGGTCGGTGCTGTTGGCGCCGCTCTGCCGCAGGTTCTGGTACATCAGATCCTCGAAGATGGCGTGCGAGCGCTTGTAGCCATTCGTGGCCGAGTTGGCGAGGTTGTTCGAGATGGCGTCCAGCTGGGTTTGCTGGGCCTCCATGCCGGACTTGGCAATCCAGAGCGAGCGGATCATTTGTAGAACTCCTGGGTGAACGAGTGAACGGGTGAACAGGTGAACGAGTGACGGCAAGGCAATGTTGGGTTCCTCACTTGTTCACCTGTTCACTCGTTCACAGCTTCGATTCAACTCTCTGAAAGCAACTTCGCGGACTCCTGTCCTTGCGTCTGCGCGATCTGCAGCAGCTTCATCTGCTGCTCGAACTGGCGTGCCGCGGCGATCATGCTGACCATGGTTTCAACCGGGCTCACGTTGGAGCCTTCGAGCGCGCCGTCCTGCAGGCGGGCGGCCGGGTCGGTGTCGAGGTCGTTGCCGTCGGCGGCGCGGAACAGGCCGTCGTCGCCGCGCTGCAGCGGGCCTTCGGGCGTGACGAGCTTGAGCTTGCCGATGGGGATGGAGCGCGGCGAGTCGGCCGACTTGGCGCTGACCGTGCCGTCGGCGCCGATGGTCAGTTCGCTGTTGGGCGGTGCCTGGATCGGCCCGCCATCGCCCTGCACCTGCAGGCCGTTGCGCATCACGAGCAGGCCGTCGGCATTCACATCCAGCGCGCCGGCCCGGGTGTAGGCCTCGGTGCCGTCGATGCCCTGCACGGCCAGCCAGGACTTGCCCAGCATGGCCACGTCGAGCGCACGGTCAGTCACCTGCATGACGCCGGGCGCATCGTTGTAGCCCACCGAGGTCTCCAGCGCATAGGCACGGGTGCTGGCGCCGTCGCCCCGCACGGGCACGGCCCGGAATGCCTGCAGCTCGGCCCGAAAGCCGTTGGACGAGACGTTGGCCAGGTTGTTGGACAGCACGTCCTGACGCTGCATGGCCGCCTTCGCGCCGGCCATGGAGAGGTAGATCATGCGGTCCATTTCTTTTCCCTTTGGGTGAACAGGTGAACGGGTGAAGGGGTGAACGGGTGATCGCGTGCCACGGTCCAGATCACTTGTTCACTCGTTCACCTGTTCACCGATTCTTCAACATCAACGGAGATTGACGATCGTTTGCAGGATCTGATCCTGCGTCTTGATCGTCTGCGCGTTGGCCTGGTAGATGCGCTGGGCCGTGACCATGTTGACGAGCTCGCCGGTCAGGTCCACGTTGGTCTCTTCCAGCGCACCGGCTTTCAGGTCTCCGAGGTTGCCGTCGCCGGGCACGCCCACGATGGGGTCGCCCGAGGCGAAGGTGCGCGCCCAGATGTTGCCGCCCTGCGGCGCGAGGCCCTGCACATTGCGGAAGTTGGCCAGTTCGACCTGGCCAGCCGGCTTGGATTGGCCGTTGGAGTAGCGGGCCAGGATGATGCCGGCGTCGTCGATGCTGATCGAGGTCAGCTGGCCCGGGGCGTAGCCATCCTGAACCAGGTCGGTCACGCCGAAGGAGGAGCCGTTTTCCGAGGCCTTGGTGATGTCGAACTGGATGCCGGCGATCGCCAGCGTGTTGGCACCGACCGAGTTCATGCCTGCCGGCACGTCCATGTTGATCTCGGTGGTCGGGTCGATCGGCGCGCCGCCTTCGGCCGGGAAGGTGATGGTCGTGTAGGGACCGAAGGGGTTGCCGTTGTCGTCGATGCCGATGTCGTCGCCAAAGGCATCGGTGGGAAAGGGCTGGCCATTGGCGGTGGCAAAGACGTTCCAGGTCGTCGAGCCGTCGTCGTTGTCCGGGTTCTTCTGGAAGTACAGCGTCACGGCGACTTCCTGGCCCTTGGCGTCATAGACGGTCAGCGAGGTGGCGTTGTTGTAGGTGGTCGGGTCGTTGAGGTCCACGGAGCCCGGGTTGATGTCAGAGGCGGTGGCCGCGGCGCGCGAGTCCAGGTTGAACTCCATCTTCACCTTGGTGGTGGGGTTGGGCGAGATGCCGGCCGTGGGCAGTTGCAGCGGCTTGGCCAGACCCGGCTGAATCACGCCCTGGCCGTTGGCCGAGTAGCCGAGCAGCTTGAGGCCGTCGTTGTTGACGATGAAGCCACTCGAGTCCAGCTTGAACTGGCCGTTGCGGGTGTACATGACCGGGTTCTTCTCATCGCTGACCTGGAAGAAGCCGCCGCCGTTGATGGCCAGGTCCATGGGGTTGTCGGTCGTCGAGACATTGCCCTGGGTGAACTGCTGGGCCACCTTCTGCAGCGAGGTGCCGATGCCGACCGGGTTGGTGCCCGCGCCGCTGAGCGCACCGGCGTAGACGTCGGCGAATTCGGCACGCGAAGCCTTGAAGCCGAAGGTGCTGGAGTTGGCGATGTTGTTGCCGATCACGTCCAGGCTCTTGCTGGAACCGTTGAGCCCGGAAAGACCTTGTTGAAAACTCATGTTGAACCTCTAAGGAAGTGATCAGTCGTAGGCGACAACGGTGCTGTAGTCGACCATGCCCAGGTTGGCGAGCTGCAGTTGCAGCTTCGATCCGCTGTTGTTCACGGCGGTCACCGTGTCTTGCGAATAGGTGGTGGTCTTCACAGCCGCGGCACCGGTGGTGGCCGTGACGCGGTAGGTCAGGTTGGCATCCGCGCCATAGCTCGTGTTGGGCCAGGCAAAGCCGTTGCGGCCTGCGCTCATGGCGCCGAGCTGCAGCGTGTCGATGACGGTGCCGGCCGCCGTCATGATGTCCACCTTGACGTTGTCGGCGGTGGCGTCAAGGTCGAAGTTGCCTACGCCGCCGGTTTCGCCCATGGCCACGCGGTTGCCGGGCACCAGCACGTTGTGGCCGACCAGTGAGACGGTCTGCAGGGCCTGCATCTGCGAGAACTGGCTGCCCAGGACGCCGATGCTGTCGTTCAAGGTGGACAGGCCCGACACCGTCTGGATCTGCGCCATCTGGCTCGTCACCTGGGCGTTGTCCATGGGGTTGAGCGGGTCCTGGTTCTGCATCTGCGCGACCAGCATCTTCAGGAAAGTGTCCTGCGTCTTCTGGGCGGCGCTGACGGCGCTGGCGGGTGCCGAACTGCCGGAGTTCGTCACGTTGAGGCTGCTGTAGTCGAAGCTCATGAATTGCCCAATTGAAGTGTCTTGAGCAGCAGCGTCTTGGCCGTGTTCATGACTTCGATGTTGTTCTGATAGGAGCGCGAGGCCGAGATCATGTTGACCATCTCCTCCACCGCGCTCACATTGCTGTAGGTCACGTAGCCATCGGCGTCGGCCTGCGGGTTCTTGGGGTCCAGCACGCGCCGGCCGGGGCTCTGGTCTTCACTGACCTGGGCCACCCGCACGCCGGCCGCGGTCATGTCGTCACGCGCGCCCACCATGGCGGTCTGGAAGGTCACCTGGCGCGCCTTGTAGGGCTGGCGATCCGGGCCGGCCACCGTGTCCACGTTGGCGAGGTTGGACGCCACGACGTTGAGGCGCTGCGACTGCGCACTGACCGCGCTGCCGGAGATGTTGAAGATCTGGAACATGGACATGGCGTACTCCTAACCCCGATATCAAGCGGCGTTCACGGGTTTCATGGCGTCCAGCGTGGTTCGCACCTGGCCGTTGATGAAGCGCAGCGTGGCCTCGTACTTGACGGTGTTGTCCACGAAGTTCGCGCGTTCACGGTCCATGTCCACCGTGTTGCTGTCCAGATTGGTCTGGGCCGGCTGTGAAAAGAGCTTTTGCGAGTCGGCCAGGGCACCGGCAGGCGGGGACATGTGGCCCGACTGCGTGGTGGTCATGGCGGGCATGACCGGCAGATCGCCGGTGGCCTCGCGCAGGGCGCGGGAAAAGTCGATGTCCCGGGCCTGATAGCCCGGCGTGTCGGCATTGGCGATGTTGCTGGCAAGCAGGCGCTGACGCTCGGACCGCAGCGAGAGCGCCTGGGCCTGGAAATTCAGCGAATCGGTCAGTCGGTTGAGCATGAGGTCCTCCCCAGCTTCGGGGTTTGGGCCATTGTTTGTCGGCACCTCGAAAACCTTTAGCGAAAAAAGACGCGGCAATGCCCGCCAATTCCGAGCCTGGAAGCGCCCTGTCAGTCGAACAATGGCGTCATGTGGTTTGCCCGTGCCCTCGCTTGCATCGCACTGCTCCTGTCTGTGGGGGCGGTGCGTGCGCAGGTGCCTGGGCTGCAGGATCAGGTGCGTGAACTGGCCAGCACGGCGGCCGGCCATCTGAAAGCCGGGGCCCGCATCGAGGTGGAGGTGGGCCAGCTCAACCCCCGCCTGCGCCTGGCGCCCTGCAAGACGATTCAACCCTACCTGCCGCGGGGCCTTCCGATGTGGGGCCGCACCCGCATCGGCCTGCGCTGCGTGGACGGGCCGGTGCGCTGGAATGTCAGCCTGCCCGTCGTCGTGCATGCCCGCGCGCCGGCCCTGGTGGCGGCCCAGGCCCTGCCGGCGGGCACGGTGCTGACTTCAGCTCACCTGACCGTGGCGGAGGTCGATCTGGCCGCCGAGCCAGGCCCGGCCTTTGTTGCCGGCGAAGTGGACGCTCTGGTGGGACGCAGCCTGGCCCGGCCTTTGTCGGCCGGTGAAGCCTTGCGCGCCACCGCTTTGGAAAAGCGCCGCTGGTTTGCTGCCGGCGAGCGGGTCTCGGTCGAGGCCACCGGCGCCGGATTCACGATCAGCAATGCTGGTCAGGCCCTGTCCCCCGGTATTGAGGGTCAGGATGTCAGAATACGTCTCGAAAACGGTCGCACCGTGACGGGGCGTGCGGTGGGTGAACGGCATGTAGAGGTGCTGCTGTGACCCCCCAAACGAGTGTGTTGAACGTTTTTTTCAGGTCGGACCCTCAAGTTCGGCCGCGATGCGTCGATAGAACCGTCAAGCCCCGGAATCTCGGTTGGTTTGTTAGGAGAGCATCATGAAAATCGGCAACAGCTCGGAAGTCGCTGCGGCTTCTGCCACGGCCGCGATCGAAAAATCAGGCAACGCCACCAAGCAGAAGGCCTCGCAGCAAAGCCAGGCCACACGCGCGGCGGGTCACACCGCCGAGCCGGATTCCGGCACCCAACTGGAGCTGTCCAGCACAGCCACCCAGCTGCTGCAGGGGGCGGGCGGCCAGTCTGAATCGTTCGACGCCGCCAAGGTCCAGCGCATCACCCAAGCCATCTCCGAAGGCAAATTCAGCGTCAATGCCGAAGCCGTGGCCGACAAGCTCCTGAGCAATGCCCAGGAAGTGCTCAGCTCGCGGGACGACCATTGAACTGCAAGGCGCCGTCACCCGGAACCCAAGCGCATGTCAGACCGTGAAGTGCTCTCATCCCTGGCCATCGAACAGCCCCTGATCGAGGTGGAGGACTGTCTCGCACGGCTCGGCGCCGCGTTGACGGGCCGCGAGGCTGCCGTCATTGAGCAGCAGGCCGCCCATCTTCATCAGGCGCTGGCCCAGGCCGTCGAAGCATTCCGTTATGCAGCCCTGGTCGGCACCGTGCCCGCGCCTCTGCGGAACCGTCTGGTGCTTGCCAGTGGTCAGATGGCGGCTCAGCGCACTGCGCTCACCCGCGCCAATGTTTCGCTGGATCGCGCCATCGACGTGCTGATGCCGGCTGAACTGAGCGACGTCTACGCCGCCAGCGGCAAGGCCGCCAAGCGCCCGCGCTCGGGCGGCTCCATTCAAGCCTGACGTCGTACCACGACGCCAACTCCCACGGCGGTCAGCGCAATGCCGGCCACCGTCAGCGGTGTGATCGACTCCCCGAACAGCCCCCAGGCCATCAAGGCCGTGCAGGGCGGCACGAGGTAGAGCAGGCTCGTCACCTGCGTGGCTGCGCCGCGCTGGATCAACAGGTAGAGCAGCGAGCTGCCGCCCAGGGTCAGGCCCAGCACCGACCAGGCCAGCGCGCCGATGAATTCCCCCGTCACCTGTACGCCTTCGGTCTCCAGCAGCAGGGCCAGTGGCAAGGTCACGGTCAGAGCCGCGAGCAACTGCACGAGATTGGCGCTGCGCACATCGCAGGGAGCAACGAAGCGCTTCTGGTACAGCGTGCCGACGGTGATGCCCATCAGTGCGGCGGTGATCCAGACGAGATTTGCCGCATTGACCTCGCCGTGGCCG
>Ga0164241_10005525_pt1 | contig 11795 bp, 13 predicted proteins | sample OricomyardsoilBY_FD_108780 | JGI IMG/M metagenome (GOLD analysis project Ga0164241, IMG submission 108780) | Backyard soil microbial communities from Emeryville, California, USA - Original compost - Back yard soil (BY) | ecosystem: Environmental > Terrestrial > Soil > Unclassified | place: USA... | reverse complement strand
GAGGTTACAAAGGAATTGTTAGTTATTAAACAAATCACACCCCTATCATCTAATCTATCCATAGCCCAACGGTAAAAGCGCATATACATATCGTAGGCTTTTGTTTTTTGGGCAGTACTATATTTAATAAAAGTGTCCTTTATGCGTTTATCAATAGCAGGATATTCTCTATTCTTATTAGCATCATTTTCGTTTGCTTGATTTGCATTGTACGGAGGGTTGCCAATTACTACAGCAATTTTACGATCATTTTGTTTTTTAATACGCTTGCTGTTTTCCTCGGTAAAGGGCGCAAACATATCTATTTGCTTACCTCGATACCCAAAGCCCATGTTATCCAGCGTGTCAACAAAGCACAGGTTTTCAAACTCGGCGTACTTACCCATTTTTTGGGTGTAGGTAAATTCAATATTCAGGTTGCTAATGTAGTAAGGCAATATAGCTACCTCGTTAGCGTGCATTTCGTTCCGGTATTTATACTCCAGTTTATCTTTGCTTATGTAGTCTATTATATCGCAAATAAACGTACCCGTACCTGTGGCGGGGTCAAGTATTTCAACGCCTTTATCTTCCAAAAACTTATTAAAGTGTTTATGCAAAAGGTAATCAGTCCCCTTTATCATAAACTGTACAATTTCGTTAGGGGTGTACACCACGCCTAAGCGGTCGGCTGCTTTGGGGTTATAGCTTTTGTAAAAGGTTTCGTAAATAATTTTTAAAAACTTTTGCTTTTCGTGGTGGTCGGCTATGCCTGCTCCGGCTGCGTTTATAGCTTGGTAGTAGTGTTGTATGCCTGCTAATGTAGTTTTGCGCGTGCTGCCTGTAAAAAAGGTGTGTATTACCTGCTCCAGTTCGTGCGCTATGTTGTTTTCGCGGTGAAATTGGGTTTCGTCGAAAATGGTATTAAATACGTCCTCCGTAAGTATGTGCTGTATTATCATTTCGCGCACGTCGTCGGGCGTTACTTCGGGGTTTATGCTATCGTGGCAAAGCTTTAAAAACTTAGCACTTGCCTTTACATACTTCGGGTTTGTTTTTTCGGCGGTTATAATAATATCCCTTAACGCTTCGGTTACTTTGGGTATATCCTGTTTAAACAATTCAATAGCCTTGCGAAAGTTGCTTATTTCGGGGCGTTCAAAATTTATAAAGTCGGTTATAAGGCCGTGTAAGGCTTCGGCATCCTTAGTTACTACGCGGTTAACCTCAACGCCGTTTTGTATTAGTATGGCTGTTTGGCTGTCCTCAAACAGTATATTGTATTTAGGGTAGCCTTTGGCAAACTTCTTTTTTATTTCGTCGTCCAGTATATCGCTTTCGTCCTTGCTTTCCCAGTAGCCCCAGTCTTGCCTTAGTGTATCTTTTAACGTGCCATCGGGTATAACGCTTTTGCCGCTAAGGGTTGATTTTACGGCAACCTCAGGCACAAGCATTAAGCCTTTGCCCTTTGCATATTCGTTAAGCAGGTTGTAAAAGGCATTGCGTATAGCGGTTTCCTTTTTTGTACCTCCGAAGTGTATTATTTTCTCAACCTCTGTTTGGTATTGCTTAATGGAGTATAAACTCATAAATGGTAACTACAATATTTTAAATGCACCCGTACAATAATACGGGCTATCGTATAGCGATAAAAGTAAAGATTATTAAACACCATCAAACTATATCATTCCCAATTATTTTTTATATTGAACCTGCATTACAATTGAAAATACGAAGAGATGAAAAAGAATAAACCAATTGCAGGTTACCACTTGCTAATGATACTATCGGCGGTTGATAATAAATTTACAGCCGGCGAAGACAAGGTAATACGCCAATGGCTTACCGACCAGTTTCCGTTTAAGGTAAACTTAGATGCCGAAACTGAAATACTTAGCGCCCTTAAGCCCGATGACTACATGTTACACTTTCAGAAATGTATGGGCGATTTTTATTTGGATAGCACCGAGGAGGAACGCAACGAGCTGATACAGTTTGCCATTAACATAGTAAAGGCCGATAAAACCATTACCCCCGAAGAAAATATATTTCTGGACGAGCTGTTCAACGAGTGGACAGAAACGCAGATTTAAAAAAATGACCTTAGCAGACATTGTGGGCGGTGTGGGTGTTTCCATATTGCTTATTGCTTTTTTTCTTAACCTTATTAAAGTAATAAGTCAAACAGGGCGCATTTACACCTTGCTAAATGCAATAGGTGCGGCACTAACTTGTACTTCATCGGTTATGATACACTATGTGCCTTTTGTAATATTAGAAGCTACGTGGACTTTAGTTTCATTAGTAGCTTTTTTATACACCTTTAAAAAGCAACCTTAGTTACTCAGCGCATCGGCTTTTACCTCCAGTATATAGCCGCTTTTGTGCAGGTTGTTCAGCGTAATATTTTCGTCGGCGTTCAGGTACTTGCGCAGTTTTACAATGTACACATCTAAGCTACGGCCTGTAAAGTAACTTACCTCTTTCCATAAGCGGCGCAATATATCTTCGCGCTTTACTAATTGGTTTTTGTGTGCGCAAAGCAGTTGCAACAAGTCGCCCTCTTTAGGCGATAATACAATAGGTGCTGCGGTATTAAAAGTTAAAGTGCGCATGGTGGTGTTAAACACATATTGGCCAATGGCGTATTGCTCTTCCACTTTTTCTTCGCCCGCAAACTCAACCGATGTGCGCTTAAGGGTAGCTTTTATTTTATGCAACAATATATCGGCATCAACAGGCTTTACAATATAATCGTCGGCACCGTTTTCATAGCCTGCAATCATATCATGCTTTTGCCCTTTGGCAGTTAAAAAAAACAACGGCACATTTTTACTGTGGCCACGTATTAAACTCCCCAATTCAAAGCCATCCATTTTGGGCATCATTACGTCCAGTATACATAAATCAAAATGGTGGTTACGGAAAGTGCTCCAGCCATCGCTGCCATCTTTTACATGTGTTACATCTAAGCCATTAATGGTTAGGTAATCGCGCAGTATTTTACCAAAGCTCACATCGTCTTCTACCAATAAAATTCGCGTTTTGTCTATGTGGTTCATATAGTTGGCAGTTCAATATTAAACGTGCTTCCTTTACCGGGTTCGCTTTCAACCCATATACGCCCGCCCAAGTTTTCAACCACGCCTTTGGCAAAACTTAAACCAAGCCCAAAGCCTTTTACATCATGTCGGTTACCGGTATGTGCGCGGTAAAATTTCTCGAATATCAATTTTTGATTGGCTTTGCTAATACCTATGCCATTATCGGTTACGCTTATTAATGCACCCTGTGCGGCAGGTTGCAGGGTAATTAATATAGACGGCGTGCCGGTACTATACTTTAATGCATTGTCAAGCAGGTTGCAAAGCACGCCGCGCAACAAATCGGCATTGGCATACACAGCCGGCGAATTTTGCGGCAACTTAGCAGCAATGCTACCCTCCCGTTTCATTACCAACGGCTCGAAGGTTTTTAGTTCATCCTCAATTAACTTATTCAGGCTTACGGCCTCTTTCATACTGCTTTTGGTATTACGTTCGCCAACGGCAGCTTCCAATATTCTATCCACATGCCGCGAAAGTTTTTTCACTTCGCCCTTTATCATGCCGCTGTATTCATCCACCATATTTGGGTTACTGCTTACTTCCCTTAATGCCATAGTATCGGCGGTCATTGATATGGTAGCCAATGGGGTTTTCAACTCGTGGGTCATGTTATTTATAAAGTCGTTGGTAATTTCGCTAAGCTTTTTTTGCCTGAATATTACATGCAACGAATACGCAAACGTTGCTATAATGGTAAGTGTAAACAATAGCGACAGCATAAACATGCCCGACAACGATGAGAATATAAAACGCGCTTTGTAGGGTATATTAATAAGCAGCAAAGTTTTCTGATCAACAAAACCCGATGGCAATAATGGCGATTTGTATGCGTAATCGTGCAAGGGCCATGCATCGGCTGAAGCCTTATTAATAATCATGGTATCGCCATCGGCGCAATATACGCCAAACACAAAATTAGCAGGCAAATGCTGGCGGTTAAACTCCTTTTGTATGGCCTCGTTTATTTTTCCCGAGTCAACCAAATCGGTAACTTTTATACGGCTTATAGCATAATCATCCGCTACGTTACATACAGCCTGTATTAAGCGGTCTTTACGTTTAGCTATGGCCTCCATTTCAAGGGCTGTTGGTACTGTTTGTACAGCAGGTGGTTCGGGCGGTTCGGGTGCTGTAGGGGGCTCCATACCCATAACTGTATTGGTAATTAATACATCTTTCTGTTTGCTATCGCCCGTTTTTATTACAGTAACTACTTGTCTTTTGCTGCCATTGTTACTTATGGCTATGCTTTTAAACTGTTTGTATTTTTCCTTGTGCTCAGTAGCATTGCGTTCATTAGCATCTGCTTCTGCCCTATCTAAATCGGCGGCATTCTTATCCTGCCTTTGTTTATTTACATCTACCATATAGTTGTAAAAATCCGAATCGCTTTCAATAACCTCGGCGCGCGATACCGAATCATTACGCAACCTTGTGGCAAAAATGCTTATGCTACACTCCTCTTCTAAATCTTTCGATACATCTAACATGGCAGTATTTACACTGCGGTTAAACTCCTGCTGCTTTATACGCACGGCGTTGCCTATCCATAAAAACTGAATAGCAATTACCCCTATTAAGGCAATGCTCATTAAGGCTATTAATATGCGTATGTTTTGCGTTGGTTTCACATGGCTAAAATAAGTGTGCTAATGGTGTAATGTACTGCGCCCGTGTACTTTAACTTTTCGTTAACCTGCTTTAACCGCCCGTTAACCGCAGTGCACAGGTATGCGGTGTACGTTTGTGGTGCAATTTATTACTACACCTAAATATTACCCGCCATGAAACCCATATACCTTACAAAAGCATTACTGGCATTGGCCGTATTTGCTATAAACCCCGCATTTGCACAGCAACAAAATACAGGCACCGAAAATTACCACATCAAGATAGAGAAAGATGAGAACGGAAAAAAGGAAGTGATTGATAAAAATTTTACCAGTAAGGAAGATATGAACGCTTTTTTGCAGGAAATAAATGAGGTGCCCGAATTGCCCGAGCCACCTATGCCGCCTGCTCCTCCCGAGCCACCTGCTGTGCCCGCATTACCTAATTTACCCGATATGCCAGAAGGTGCGGATGGATTTAACTTATGTGTACTGAAAGACGATAATGGCAAAATGGAGATAACCAACTTAAACTTTAGCACCCGCGAAGAGATGGAGGCTTACATGAAGCAAAATAAAATTACTGCCCCCAACATACTAACCGACGATATAAAAGCCGATGGCAAGCAAATAAGGCGGATAGTAATTATTGATAAAGAGGAAGGTAATGCAACAAGTAAGCCCGGGCCATTTGAAATACAAAATGCCAGTTGCTATAAAATAAAAATTGCCGAAGAGAACGAAGGTGCAAAAGTAATAGCCGATGAAACCGGGCAAACGCCCCCCGGAGGAAGTACCGGATTAAGTGAAGCAAAAAACATAAACGATGTTAGGGTGTACCCTAACCCATCGGACGGGCATTTTTATGTAGACTTTAATGTGGTAAACACCGCCGATGTTACCGTAAGGCTAACCGATATGGAAGGGAAAGAAGTATACTCGGAAACCATGAAAAATTTTCAAGGGCCGTTTGCAAAAAGTATTTACAGCCATCAATTTGCCAAAGGCACTTATTTGTTAGAAGTAACCGCCGGCAACGAAAAATCAGCTATGAAAGTGGCAGTACAATAGTGGTTTAGAAACAGGTTATCGCAAACCGCTGCTACCCAAAGCAAGAACCCCGTCCGCCAAGGCGAACGGGGTTCGTTATTTTTAAAAGGGAATAGGCTTTGCTACCCAAGGCAAGGATTTAAATCCCTGCCTAATTATATCAATCTTTTTTATAGCATCCGATTTAAATCGGATGCCTCAATTAAGGGCTATAAAACTTAATAATTAAGCCTTAGCTAACCGGATTAAGTACTATGCTAAAAATTTTGTACTGGCTCATATCGCGCCCGTAGTAAAACTTATCAAGCGCCTCGTACATGTTTTGCGCCCTAAAGTACGATGTGTGCAGCTTGTTATCGCCAATTTTTATCCATTGTATAGTAAGGCTGCTTTCGCTGTGGTAATGCTCATCAATATATTGAAGCATTTTTTGCAGGGCATCAATCTTATCGGTACCTGTAACAGTATGAAACAAGAACGACTGCTCGTGCTTGGGGTTTACAGTTACCAAGTCAAGGCGCACAGTTTCGTTCTTCTGCTTATAGTTAAATATCAGATTGTCTGATTCTAACCCAAGCCTGGTAACAATATCTTTCTGATACCTTGCTATTTCAACATTTTGGTCAACTCTGGTCATTTCATTCCGTTTATTGGGTTATTTGGCAATTGGTCTATTCGGCAAAGGGGTAAACTGGTTATCGGGCATACGGTATTGTTGCCTTAAGCCCTTAGTTTTCCTAATTACCTAATTATCTCAATTTCCCAATTAACTAAGTTTGTCGGCTATCTTGTCAACTATACCGTATTCAAGCGCCTGTTGTGGGTCCATCCAAAAATCGCGGTCAAAGTCTTTCATTATCTGATCGTAACTTCTACCGCAGTTTTCGGCCAATATCCTGGCGCTAAACTCTTTGGTTTTCTGAATTTCCTTAGCTGTAATTTCAATATCGGTAGCTTGGCCATACATACCGCCTAAACTTGGCTGATGTATCATTACCCTGCCGTGTGGCCATATCTGGCGCGTACCTTTGTTACCACCGCTTAATAATATACTGCCCATACTGGCAGCTAAACCCATACATATAGTATGCACCGGCGAGCTTATCATTTGCATAGTATCGTACACTACCATACCCGAGGTTACAACGCCGCCGGGGCTGTTAATGTAAAAAAATATGTCTTTGCCCGGGTCGTGTGCCTCTAAGTAAAGTAAGCGGTTTACAATCTTCTCCGACGATTCATCAGTTACAGGGCCCCATAAAAACACACGGCGCTGTTCTAAAAACTTATCATCAAACTTCATCATGCCGCCTGCAAACTTCTCCATTAACTTACTTGGTTCGGTGCTTGGTGTTTCAGGCTCGTCTTCTAATCTTATGTTCATATTTAATTGCTTTAATGCTTATTGACGATGTCAAAAATAGAATATTTTACAAGTTGGTATAATCGGCAATAAACATAGCATAAATTATAACCGTAGAACCATAAAAATGTTCCACGGCCGTATTGGTAACTGGCTTTGTTGAAAGAAGAAAAAACAAACGACCACTCCCCGTCCCAATCTGCCGAGGTGGCAGATCGGGACTTCCCTCTCCTAAATTTAGGGGAGTGGTATACAGACCCTAAGTTCGTATTCCATAGTTTATATTTTCTAAAATGGCCAAATACATACAATTGCAAAACCATATTATATTTGATACAAAAGAATACCACCCCGATGAATGAAGAAATAAAGGCAGAACAACAACCCACTGCCACAAAACCTAACGAACATGTTGCTATTAAAAAAACGTGGTTAATAGGTGGTGCAGTGCTGGTGGCGTTTATTTTGGTAATATTTGTTTGGCACCCGTTTACACAACCCACTATTGATAAACCTGCAAAACCGCAAGGAAAGTTTAAGCGTGACGAGCCTACCCAACCCCAGATAATGCAGGACGACTACAAAAGCAAAATACAGGATATGTTGAAAGAAGGCATGTCGGTAGCGGAAATATCGAAACAAACAGGCTTGCGTAAAGACGCCATCCGGAAAATAAAAAAGGAAATGGGCCAGCCCGATGCCGATGAATAGTATAGGTAGGTGGTAAAGGGGCAGTTTAGGCACAAATCGAAAATAAGCTATCGTCCAATATTTGGTCAAAAAGCTACTCCCTTCTCCCTTGGGGAGAAGGGTTGGGGATGAGGGAAAAACTAAGCTGGCACAAATTATCCAAGCTCTAACTCTATTGCATAATCCAATTCAAAACATGTTGTTGAAAAATAGGCTATCCATGTATAGCCTTTGTGCGGCAATTTAGCGCCGTATTTATGCTTTCTCTTTTCGATACCATTACCGTAGCCAAACCTGCCGTTGAGGAAACCCCTGCCCTAAAGCAAGAGTTTGAAATTAGCGTTAACGGCGAGGCCGTGCCTGTGCGTATAGCGTTTGAGCGCCGTTTTAACAACCGTGCTACGGTTAATAAAAACGGTATTTTATTGCGCATAAGCGATAAGCAAAACCGCGAAGAGCAGCGCAAGCAAATAGATATACTGCTTAAATGGGCTAAAGAAAAACTGGGCGATAAACCCGAACTGTTAGATAGCCTGCCACAACGCAAATACGTAAACGGCGAAATGCTGAAAGTGGGCGAGCATGAGTTTATTATCTCCATCCACTACCACGAGCTGAACAAAAGCACTTCGAAAATATTTAAAAACAACATTGTTATAAGCCTTGCCAAAGGTTTAACTAAAGAAATAGAGCAGAACACTTGCAGTTACCTGATATCGAAATGCCTGTGCAAGTATTTTCAGCCATTGGTTGAAGAAAGGGTGCGCGAACTAAACGGACGTTTTTTTAAAAAGCAGGTAAACACTGTAAAAATGAAATATGCCGCCAGCTTTTGGGGGCACTGTTCAACTACCGGCCATATTGTAATATCGGTAAGGTTAATGTTTGCCCCACGCTCGGTTATTGATTATGTATTAATACACGAGTTGGCGCACTTGGTGCACCACGACCACAGCCCCCGCTTTTGGAAGGTGGTTGAAAACATAATGCCCAGCTACCGCAATGCCGAGGTCCACTTAAAAGAAAACCACTTTAAGTATTTCTTGTAGTTTTTATACCACTAAGGCATTAACAGCCAAATACAATTTAACACGGAGTAAATACAGAGTAAAAAGGAGTTCCACGGAGTGGAATACGCTATTTGCTCTTGTATTATCTCTGCTTTTTCTGTGCCTCCATGGTTAATGTATTAATCCTTTGTGCTTTTACTTAATGGTTAACCCAAAAAACTAACACTTGTATGTTTGGATAGTATTTCGTAGCTTCGCTAACAATTGTTAGTATATGGCAACAGCAACTATAAGCACCAAGCAAAGCATACGTAATACAGCCGAAAAGCTTTTCCGCGAGCGCGGATACGCTGCAGTAGGTATGCGCGAATTGGCAAAAGAGGTAGGCATTGAGGCCCCCAGTATTTATAACCACTACAAAGGCAAGGACGATATACTGCGCGAAATTTGTTTCGACATAGCCGCCCAGTTTTTTAAAGCTTTTGAAGAAGCCGAAAAAACGGAAGAGAAACCTGCTAAAAAGCTAAAAGCTGTTATTAAAGCCCATGCAGGTGTTATTGCTGCAAACATCGAAGCTTCGGAAGTGTTTTTCCATGAGTGGATGTTTTTAGAGGAGCCTAATTTAGCGAAGTTTAAAAAGCTACGTCAGGAATACGAAATGAAGTTTAGGGATATAATTGATAAAGGCGCTAAAAAGGGCGACTTTAAAAAGTTGAATTCTAAACTGGTGGCCTTTACTATTTTTTCGGCTCTAAACGCCAGTTATGATTTATATAAAAGCAACGAAAAATTGAGCAAAGATGATATTGCCGAAGGCATTTCGGATTTACTTTTAAAAGGATTGAAAGGGTAAGGATAATTAAATATTGAAAGTTGAAGATTGAAGATTAATGGCAAAAGTTGAAAAATTTGAGGACTTAGAGTGCTACCAACTAGGGATAACATTAACCGTTAAATGTCATCAACTATTTACTAAAGAAGAATTAAAAAGGGAGTATGAATTCAAGTCGCAGATGATGGCTGCTTTAATTTCCATTACCAATAATATTTCAGAGGGTTTTGAATATGGTAATAATGCAGATTTCATCAGATTTCTGCGTTACGCTAAAGGAACAACGGGTGAATCCAGAAATGTATTGAATGTTATCAAGGCTTGCAATTTGATAACTAAAGATGAATACGCTTAATTGTATAACGGGTTCATTAATTTATCAAAACAGATTGCAGGATTAATTAAGTATTTGCAAACCTATGAACGCAATAACAAGAAAGAGAAGGTGAAAACAAATCTTTAATTTTTAATCTTCAATCATAAACCTATATAACTATGTACGGTAACGCATATATAAGCCCCGAAGAGGCAAAAAAAATGAACACACAGGTTGAAGACCCTGAAAAGTTAGCAGCCTTTGAGGACCGCATTGCACGCGGCGAAAAAATTGAACCTAACGATTGGATGCCTGCTGAATACCGCAAGCAACTGATACGTATGATTGAGCAGCATGCACACAGCGAAATTGTTGGCGCACTGCCCGAAGGGACATGGATTACGCGCGCGCCTAACTTTAGGCGCAAGCTGGCTTTAATAGCCAAAGTGCAGGACGAAATTGGCCACGGCCAGTTGTTATATTCCGCGGCTGAAACCTTAGGTAAAACCCGCGAACAAATGTTGGAAGACCTGATAAATGGCAAAAGCAAATACAGCAATGTATTTAACTACCCTGCCAAAACGTGGGCCGATATTGCCGTTATAGGTTTTTTGGTAGATGGCGCTGCCATTGTTAATCAGGTTATTAACTCAAAAGGCTCGTACGGCCCCTATTGCCGTGCTTTAGAAAGGATTTGCTACGAAGAGAGTTTCCACTTAAAACAAGGGCACGATAACGTAGTGTACTTAGCCACCGGCACACCTAAGCAACGCGCCATACTGCAAGATGCCATTAACCGTTGGTACAGGCCGCTATTACACTTTTTCGGCCCCAGCGATAAAGCATCGGTACACAGCGAAAAGCTAATGAAATGGAAAATAAAATTGGCCAGTAACGATGATATGCGCAATCAGTTTTTAGATCAATATGTACCTAAAATATTAGAGTTGGGCTTAACCTTCCCCGATCCTAACCTGCGCAAAAACGACGATGGCATTTGGGAGTTCAGCGACCCTAACTGGGATGAGTTTTTCGAGGTAATAAAGGGCAATGGCCCTTGCAATGCCGAGCGTATTGCTGTACGTAAGTACGCCGAGGAAGCAGGCCGTTGGGTACGCCAAGCCCTTTTGAACCCGAGCGATAAATATGTAACGCCCTTAGCTTAACAGAATACAATATTTAACCGCAGATAAACACAGATTTTCGCAGATTAATAATCAGTGGCAAAAGATAGATATGGAAACTTTAGACCCCCGCATTCAAAGACTTGATTTGAAAAAGTTAGCCGATGGCGAAACGCACACTAATTCGCATTTGGTAACGTACGAGGTTTTTCATCAGGAAAAACGCGGCAAGCAGCCTACACATGTAGGTATTGTACACGCCTCTACTCCCGAAATTGCATTAATGTATGCTAAGGAACAGTACAGCCGCCGTGGTAAAACAGCCAACTTATGGGTGGTAAAAACCAGCGAGGTGTACACCTTTGCCAGCGAGGATGAAGACGTGTTTGAAACCACACCCGAAAAAACTTTCCGCGACCCGGCTTTTTATAAAGTGCGCGACCGGATTGAGGCTTACCGTTTAAAGAATAATCAATAAGCATTCCGTTTGGCCTATGAATTAATTCATCGGCTATAGAAAATACTATTTTGACAATTAGCCCGGGAATTAATTCCCGGGCAATAAATAAACAACCAATGAATAACGAAGCAATAAAAGAACTACTATACAAAATGGCCGATGACGATTTAATTATCGGGCATCGCAATAGCGAATGGACAGGCATTGGCCCCATGCTGGAAGAAGACTTAGCTTTTAGCAGTATGGCACAGGAT
>Ga0164241_10005524_pt1 | contig 11796 bp, 11 predicted proteins | sample OricomyardsoilBY_FD_108780 | JGI IMG/M metagenome (GOLD analysis project Ga0164241, IMG submission 108780) | Backyard soil microbial communities from Emeryville, California, USA - Original compost - Back yard soil (BY) | ecosystem: Environmental > Terrestrial > Soil > Unclassified | place: USA... | reverse complement strand
CCCGTTTTCGCGACCGACATCGGCTGCAGCCACGCGCGCGTGTCCGCTGAAAACTTAAACGATGTCGCCTCCCGCGCTATGCGCCTCGTCTCTGGAGCGCCCGGCGTCGCGCCACTGTCCGCCGGGAAAAAATACCTGAACGCGACGCCGTCGTTGGAGACTTGAAAAATGACTTCGACGATCGGCCCGGAGCGCGCGGCCAGGCGGAAAATTTTCTGATTCGCGCGATACTTGTTCAGACGGCGTTTGCCGGTGAGCAGCTCATACTTGTCGGAGATTTTCCGCGTCTTTGTTTGGTCCACGAGCCGCAATCCCCGGGAAAAATCGGCGTCGTCACGCTCCACGCCCAAGCTCGATTCCTCGATGATCACCGCGCCCGCGCGCGTCACGGAGTAGCGCAGTTCCCCTCGTTGATTCAACGCGACTCGCACCGCCAGTTCGCCGCTCGGGCTCTGAACCACACCTTCGGTCATTTCCTGTCCCGCCGCATGCGAGAACACACCGAGCAAAATCGAAAGCCACGTCAGCCACCGCCAGCCGCGATACATCGTAGGGTTTTCCATAAAAAGCGTCCCCCACCTGAAAACGCCGCCCGCGCGCCCGCGAGAACCAAACCTCAGGATCGTACTGTAGACGCCATTACGCGCCGCACCCATCGCGTCCGGCAGGCCCGCCATCGCTCTCAATTGTTTGGACAACATTCTCCACCCCGCCCCCTTGCCCCAAGCCCACTTCACATTTTCGTCATGTGCATGCCCCACACACACGCGCGCCTGTCCTCCTTTTTCCGGCTCTGGATTTTCGCGACGCTCGTCGTTCCTTTCGCCGCGATCGGCAGCAGCGCCGCCGATTCTCCGCGTTCCGCCCTTTCTGCCGCCGACACCGCGCCGTTCACGTTCAAACGCGGCGTGAACATCAGCCACTGGCTCTCGCAAAATTATCCCGAACGTCCCTACGCCGCCGTTTGGTTCACCGACGAAGACATCGCGTGGATCGCGAAACAAGGCTTCGACCATATCCGCCTGCCCGTCGATGGACGTCTCTGGCGCAAACCCGATGGCTCGCTCGACGAAACCAAGATCGCCCCTTTTGTCCGCGCGCTTCACTGGGCGCGGGAGCAGGGTCTCGGCACCATCCTCGACATGCATTTTCTGCCCGGCGCGAACTTCGACCAGGGAAACCAGGAGTCCGCGGTTTTCACCGATGAGGCGCTTCAAGCCGACGTCGCTGCGTTCTGGGGAAAAGTCGCCGAGCGCTTCAAAACCGAGGGCGACTACCTGCGCTTCGAAATTCTCAATGAACCCGTCGCGAAGGAAAACGCGCAGCTCAACTCCTTCAACGTCCGCGTGCTCGCCTCGATCCGCGCGAGTAATCCCACGCGTATCGTCTATCTTACCTCCAATCGTTGGAGCGGCTTCGGCACGCTCAACGACGTCATCCTGCCCGACGATCCGCACATCGCGCTCACGCTGCACTTCTACGAGCCTTTTGTCTTCACCCATCAACGCGCCGACTGGGTCGGTCTCCCCGACGATATGCCGGCGGTCAGATTTCCCGGCCACGTCCCCGATCTGTCGAAAAAAATCCCCGCCGATCACTACCTCCAACAAACGTCCGACACTGAACTCACCGTCGCCCAAATCGACGCCGCCTTCGCCACCGTCGCCATCTGGGCCGGCGCGCACTTGAAAGGCCGCGAACTCTACGTCGGCGAATTCGGTGCCTACGACAAGGCCGACGCCGACTCCCGCCGCAATTACGTCAAAGCCGTCACCGCCGCGTGCGAACGACACCGCTGGAGCTGGGCCGTCTGGGACTACCAAGGCGGCTTCGCCATCCGCTCACCCGAAGGAAACCCCACCGCCATCCTCGAAGGTCTCCCGCTCAAGTAGTTTGGGATGGCCGCGCTCGGAATGCGCTGTTCAAGACCGCTCGGCTCATCCCTGCTGGCCGGTCTCTTCCATTTATCCCGCGATCACTGGAATATGCTGTTCGATCCACTTTGAGAACACCGCTTGCGGTCGCCAAAGGCAGCTATTTCTGATCCCCCTGGCGTCGACCGGCTGGCTTCCAAATAGCGTCTCCAATTCCCGCGCCGCCCACCGTTCTTCAAAAAACGCGCGCGACCTCCTTCTGATCTGGCTGCCTTTTATCAACGCGCCGATTCGCTCATAAAAAAACACCCGGGAAACCGGGTCCTCCTCCGCAACGACATGAAAATCGCCGGACTTGGCGTGGAGCAACATAGCAAGGTATGCTCGTGCCAGGTCGTCTCGTTCCACCACCGACCAAAGCACGTGTTCATCATCGATGATATCGATGGGACCCGTCTGCATAGTTCGAACAACCGAAAGAAGCGGTCCTCGAGTTCCGTATACAAAACTAGGCGGACACAGATGCGCCCACGGATAGACAGTTTGCGCCCTCAGCCGTCCTATTAGATCTGATCGCGCAGCAGCGGCTTCGAATGGCTTAAACGGCGTGGCGTCGGTGATTTCCTTTTGGCCGCAGTCGCCGAATATCCACACGCCGCTCGTGTATATCATAAGCTGGGTTCGCTCCGAACAGAGCCGCTGAAGCGACTCGACCGCCAGGCGATCGGCATCGGCAATCTCCGCATCGGAGTGCGTGGAGTAGTGTTCTTGGGCGGCATGGACGATGAACTTGTATTCGCGCGCTGGCTTAATCCGGGCCCGCAGGTCGCAATCAGTCATATTGGCGAGAATCCCCGACGCTCCAAGCGATGACACCCACGACGCGGCCTCGGGACTTCGCACGAGACAATCGACCTGATATCGCCCGGTCGACTGCAGCGCGCCGAGAATCGCTCCGCCGATCGTCCCGGTAGCACCAGTCAAGAAGACACGTTGGGTTCGCGCCGAATCCATAGGCCTCATTTTTTGTCCGACCATGTTATCTCGGCCGCACAAAATTCCGTTTGAGGATGATGGTGCGCGCCATGGAAAACATCTAAGCGGTTATCGACTTCGGTCGAGCAACACAACCACCGCTGAGATTTCACAGGCTCCTGCTACCAACTAAAATCATACCCGCGTCCAGCCCTCATTCACATCACCCACTATCACGATCCAGAGTGGAGCGATCATGATTATCGTTCCGAAAAAGAAACGAAAACCGCCGATCAATACCCAGGATGTGCACAGGGAAACAAACACCCCGACCACGCAGCACGCTTCGAGCAGCTCATTGTCCAAGAACTTGAAACTGCCCCATACCGCAGCTCCAAACGCGCCCATCGCAAAAGTCGTAAGGCCAACCCATTTTCGCCTGGCTGGAGATAGTCCGCGTAGGTCGATGAACACGTCTTTAATCCTCCAGGACCAAGTGACGCTTTTCATGGACCACGGTGAGCACGTCCACCCGTCTCGAATAGATTCGGTAGATCACGCGGTAGGAGTATCGGCGCACTTGGCGGATATCCTTCCTCATCCGCTCACGAATCATGTTTCCAGACGTCGGATGCGCAGCGATTTGTAGCTCCATTTCGAGGATCGAATCGACGACCTCCGTCGCGTAGTAATGAGAATCGTGCGCGATAAACTCATATATCGCCTCAAGATCCCTCTTCGCTTGGCGCGTCCAGACAACGGTCACAGGGAAATCTTTAATGACTTCCTGATTTGGTCAGAGGTGAACACCCGCCCCTCTTCGCTATCCCGCAAGCCGGCATCGACCTTCTTCCTCACGTAAATGTGGTACATCAGATCGTCCCAATCCGCGTCCTTCGGAAGTTTCTCAAGCAACCGGTTGGTTTCTTTTTTGAGCGCCTGAAGCTTCATTCCGCGCAATCTGCCGCTACTCACTCACGGGTCAAGACACCGTCCAGCCCGCCCTCTCATTTTGCGTCTCCCGGCCACACTCGTTCAGTGTCCTTCCCATGCCCGCCACGCCCAAACCCCAATTCGCCGCCGAACAACAAGACAACGGCGCGTTCGCACGCCAGGAAGACGCCTTCCGCCAGTGGATCGTCGCCGATCCCACCGCGCGTTTCAGCGCCGAACCCGATCGCTATCATTTGTACGTGTCGCTCGCCTGCCCGTGGGCGCATCGCACGCTCATCGCGCGTCAGGTGAAGTGCCTCGAAGCCGTCATCGGCGTGACCGTCGTCGATCCTGTGCGCGACGAGCGCGGCTGGCGTTTCACCGACGGCCCCGCTCATAGCCTAGATTCAATCAATGGCTTCGCGTATCTGAGCGAGGCATACATCGCCACCGACGCCAGCTTCCGCGGTCGCTTCACCGTCCCCGTGCTTTGGGACAAAAAATCGAAGCAGATCGTCAACAACTCCGAGGACGACATCTGTCGCATGTTTAATGACGTCTTCGGTGCCATCAGCCCTTGCGACGTGAATCTCTTTCCCGCCGGGATCGAAACCGAACACGCCCAACTCGCCGCCTTCATCTACACGGCGATCAACAACGGAGTTTACGAGGCCGGTTTCGCCACCGCACAGCCCGTTTATGAAAAAGCCTGCCGCCGGCTTTTCCGCGCACTCGACAATCTCGAAAGCCGTCTCGCCGCGCAGCGCTACCTGTTTGGCCCGCGTATCGTCGAAGCCGATTGGCGCCTGTTTTGTACGCTCGTGCGTTTCGACGCGGTTTATCACGGACACTTTAAGTGCAACCTCCGCCGCATCGTCGATTACCCGAACCTCCAAGGTTACTTGCAGGATCTCTATCAACAACCCGGCATCGCCGGCACGGTGAACTTCGATCACATCAAGCGACACTACTACATCACTCACACCGAGATTAACCCGACCGGTATCGTCCCCATCGGTCCGCAACTCGACCTCAACCGTCCCCACGGTCGGGATCGATTCTGACTGGACGACGTTTCGGTTGAAGTCCGAGGGGAAAAGTGTCGAAGGTGATGCTTGCTGGCAGCGGATGCGTACCGCGCCTTCTCCCCTTCCCCATGAAAATCGAGCAGCGGGTACTTTCCCCCGGCGGGCAATGGCCGTCACGTCCGGCCTCTGCGGCGAATGAACGGCCACCGCAACTCGTCCTCGCGTTCGGCCCGCGCGAGTCGCTCGGAGACGGCGTCTTCTTCGATCGTCTCCAATCCGCGTATCCAAATTCCCACCTCCTGATCGCTTCCGGCTCGGGCAGCATCGCCGGCCCCGAGATTGTGGACGACCAATTCGTCGTCACCGCCCTCACGTTCGACCAGTCTTCCGTCATCGTCGCATCCACCGAAATCGCGCATCGCGAAGATAGCTTTTCCGCTGGCGAAAGACTCGCCACCCAGCTCGGCGCGCCCGACCTCGTCCATGTCTTTGTGTTTGCTGACGGCCAGCTCACGAGCGGCAGCCAACTCGCTCAAGGACTCAACCGTCATCTCCCGATCGGTGTCAGCGTCAGCGGCGGTCTCGCAGGAGACGGCGTGCGTTTTCAATCAACGCTCATCGGCCTCGACCAGTCGCCCGCGTCCGGTCGCGTCGTCGCGATCGGGCTCGCCGGATCACGATTGCGCGTGGGCAGCGGCTGCGGGCGCGGCTGGGTGCCGTTCGGTCTCGAACGCCTTGTGACTCGTTCCGACGGCCCCGTCCTGCACGAGCTCGACGGCCAGTCATCGCTCGGGCTCTACAAAAACTACCTCGGCGCCGAGTCCGCTTCGCTCCCGCTCTCGGCCTTGCGTTTTCCTCTGCTCATGATCCCGCAGGATGGCAGCCCCGCGGTCGTCCGCACACCTCATGCGGTGAACGAGAGCGACGGAAGCATGAGTTTCGCCGGCGACATTCCGCCTCAGGCCCGCGTCCGTTTTCTCCGCGCTTCCTACCAAAATCTCGTCGATGGCGCCGGAGAGGCCGCCACTCAATCGATAGCCGCCGGCGAACCCGAACTCGTGCTTTGCGTCAGCTGCGTCGCGCGTCGCGTCATCCTCGGCCAGCGTACGGAGGAGGAGCTTGAAACGGTTCGCGACGTCATCGGCCCCGCACCCGTGATCGCCGGTTTTTATTCCTACGGCGAACTCGCGCCGTCTGAAAAACAGTCTGACTGCCAGTTCCATAACCAGACGATGACGATCACCACTTTGCGCGAACTTCCGGCATGATCCGCCACCGACTGCTTCTTCGTCAGTTGCGGAAGCACGGCTTCGACAGCGCCCCGCCGTCGGAATTGCTGCCGCTTCTGCAAGCCGTCGAAAACGCCTACGAGCAATTCGACACCGACCGGCGCATTCTGGAAAACGCCATGGACTTCAGCTCGAAGGAACTCTTCGAGACCAACGAACGCCTCGTCGGCCAGAACGCCCACAATCTCGCCGTCCTGCATCGTCTCCGCACCGTCGCCGCCACACTCGTCCCTTCGGGCGCTCAAGGCCCTTCGGACGCCGAGGATCTCATCGGCCTTTCCCATGTGATCGAGGAACTCGTCCGCCATCGCCACGAAGCGGAGAAAGCACTCCGCACCGCGCGCGACGCCGCCGAGTCCGCCAATCGCGCCAAGACCGAATTCCTCGCCAACGTCAGCCACGAGATCCGCACCCCGATGAACGCGATCATCGGCATGACCAGCGTCCTTCTCAACCAGCCGCACCCCGAAAATCATCACGACTACATCGCCACCATCCGCGATAGCGCCGACTCGCTGCTCACCATCATCAACGAGCTGCTCGACTTCTCCAAGATCGAGGCCGGCCGCCTCGAACTCGAAATCACCCCGTTCGATCTTCACCAGGGCCTCGAGCAAGTCATCGATCTTTTCAACCCACGCGCCGTCGAAAAACAAATCGACCTCGCGCTCGTCATCGGACGCGACGTGCCCGGCATGATCTCCGCCGACGCGACCCGCCTCCGCCAGGTTCTCGTCAACCTCGTCGGCAACGCCCTCAAGTTCACCGCGCACGGCGGCGTCACGCTTTCTGTATCCATTTTATCGAGCAGCAACGGCTCACGCCTCGTCTTTTCCGTGGAAGACACCGGCATCGGTATCCCGGCGGAGGCCCATGGCCGGCTCTTCAAATCCTTCTCCCAAGTCGATTCGTCCACCACGCGTCGCTTCGGCGGCACCGGCCTCGGCCTCGCCATCTCGAAATCCCTCGTCGCCCTCATGGGCGGTGAACTCGCCGTCACCAGCGAGCCCGGCGTCGGCTCCCGCTTTTTCTTTTCCATTCCGCTCCCGCCTCTCGGCGATGCCATTGACCGCCAGCCGCTCGCGATCGACCTCGCCGGCTATCACATCCTGATCGCGAGCAACCATCCCGTCAGATGCGCCGCACTGGCCCGGCAATTGGAAACGTTCCGCGCCCGCGTGACCATTTGCGATTCCCTCCGGTCCGTCCGCGACACACTCCAAGGCGGCCGCGTATTCAATTTACTGATCTCCGATCTGCCGCCACCGGCAAACGGCGATGCTCTTCTCGCCACCTCGAAAACGCCGGCTTCGGTCGTCGCGCTTGTGCCCCGCGGCCAGGCGAATCAACCGGCCACGTTCGTCCCGGGCGGCGCCCCGACCTCACCGCTCGCCTGCCCCGTGCTGCCCCGCGAATTGCTCGCCGCATTGCGCCACGCGCTCGGCCTGGGAAAAAACGCCGTCCGTGTCGTCGCGAAATCCGCCAGCGCGCACGACAAGTCCTTCGCCGAGCGCCATCCGCTCCGCGTCCTCGTCGTCGAAGACAACGCGGTTAACACCAAGGTCATCCTGCTGCTCCTCGCCACGCTCGGCTACGGCGCGGACACCGCCGGCAACGGCCGCGAAGCGCTTCAGATGCTCCGGCAAAAACCCTACGACCTCGTCGTGATGGATTTGCAGATGCCCGAGATGGATGGGCTCGAGGCGACGTATAAGCTTCGCGAGGCCGTTCCCATTTCCCAGCCGCCCTACATCCTCGCCCTCAGCGCCAATGCCCGTCGCGAAGACCGCGACGCCTGCATGGCCGCCGGCATGCACGACTTTTTAAGCAAACCAGTGCGCCTCGACGCCCTCGCCCCCGCCTTCCAACGCGCCCACGAGTGGCTCTCGTCCGCGCGATAAAAACGCCGCCGCCGGCTCACGATTTCCGCCGGAGAAGCTCGGGCCGTCCTAGTCCGCTCACCGATTGAGTGGCGGACGAAAACCCCTCCGCCAGCCGCCCGGCAGACACCCGTGTCGAGGCCGGCCCGCGCACCCACTTTTCCATTGCCCGCCGCCGGCCTCACCCAACCATCTCCGCCCCGTGGTTCCCGACGCTGATTACCGCATCAAACTCCCGGCCTTCGAAGGCCCGCTCGATCTCCTCCTCTTCCTCATCCGCAAGAGCGAGATCGACATCTACGACATCCCGATCGAGTCCGTCACGCGGCAGTACCTCGACGTCATCCGCTCCATGCAACAGCTCGACCTCGATGTCGCCGGCGAGTTCTTCGTCATGGCTGCGACCTTGATGGAGATTAAGAGCCGCATGCTTCTCCCGAAAGGCCACCACGCCGTCGATCCCAACGCCACCGACGACGACGCCATGGACCCGCGCTGGGAACTCGTGCATCAGCTTCTCCAATACAAAAAATTCAAGGAGGCCGCGCGCCAGCTCGACGATCTCGCCACCTTCCAACGCGACAAACTCGTCCGCTTCGTCTCCACCCTCGCTCCGGCCGACGACGAGCGCCCGCTCAAGGGCGTCGATCGCATCGAGCTCTGGAACTCCTTCAACATCGTCCTCCGCCGCCTCGCCGAAAAACTCGTCGTCGGCGAAATCAAGGACGAGCAGGTCACCGTCTCCGATCAGATGGAGACCATCCTCACGCGCATCCAGACCCAGCGATCCTTCGTCTTCTCCGATCTCTTCCCGGAAAAAACCAGCCTCCGCGTGCTCGTCGCCACCTTCATCGCCGTCCTCGAACTCACACGCCTCGGCAAACTTCGCGTTCAGCAAACCGACGCGTTTGACGACATCCTCGTTTCCGCCCGCGACGACCTGCCCATCCCGCTCGCGGTCGAAGCCACCGGGGAGAACGCACTTGAAACACCTTCCGCCACCGACACCTTGATTTCGTGAGCAAGAAGCCCGTCAAACGCACTCCCGCCAAAGTCAAAAAGCCCGCCCTGCCCGCCGCTCTTCTCGGCGTTGGCCTGGACAACGCTGACGGCCACAAACGCCTCACCACCGGTGAACAATTCGCCATCGTCGGCGGCTCCGAGGAAACCCACGGCCGCATGACCGAAACCGTCGTGAAGACCTTCGAGGAATTGAAGCTGCGCGGTAAACACCTCTCCCAGATCGAGCGCCAGGAACTCGCCGAGATCATCCACAAATCCACGCCGCGCTAGTCCCGGGTTTGTCCCAGCTCGCTCGGGCAACCTCACCGCCCCGCGCTCGCGCGGTTCCCTTCCCGCCATCCAGATTTCCACATTTTATTCGTGCATGAGCATCCGGTTTTGTGCACCGCGTTTGCCAAATGCCCGCTTCCGTTTTCCTTCCGTCTTCAAGCATTCATCAAAACCTTCCATGTCCGATAAAATCGCCAACCTGACCACCGACACTTTCAAGAGCACCATCAGCTCGGCCACGCCGACGCTGGTCGATTTCTGGGCTCCCTGGTGCGGACCGTGCAAAGCCATCGCCCCGATCCTCGAAGAGCTCGCCACCGAACTCGACGGCAAGATCCAGATCACCAAGGTCAACGTGGACGACAACGACGCCATCTCCGCCGAGTACGGTATCCGCGCCATCCCCACGATGCTCCTCTTCAAGAGCGGTCAGCTCGTCGAACAATTCGTCGGCATGCAGCCAAAGGCGTCCCTCAAGGAAAAGCTCCTCGCGAAGGTCTGAGCGTCACGTTCCTTCTAAAATTCTCTTCTTCCCGCCACCGGTCCGCCGGTGGCTTTTTTATGAAGTGCGCGTCTGGTATGGAGTGCGGCGACTCGGCGCCGCTTTCCCCCGGCAGCCTCGGCTGCCGCCCGTAAATCTTTGCCAGTGCCCGCGTCCATCCCGCGCGTGCCGCGATTTCTCCAACCGGGGCTTAACCCCCAGCGCGCCCAGCCGATAAATGGAGGTGGTTCACACCCTCGCGAAGCAAACCATCACCCGTGTCGCCGCCGGCCTCGAAACTGGCGAAGCCGCCGGGCTGGCCGAAATCGTTGAGCTGATTCAGCAGCTCTCCGTACACACCAACGAAACCTCCGTGGAGGAACTCGCCGCGTTGATCGGCAAAGATATCGTCGTCACCGCGAAGGTCATCACCGCCGCCAACTCGATGGGCTACAACCCGTCCGGCGTCGAGATCGCCACCATCAGCCAGGCGATCCACGTCATCGGGTTTAATAAAATCCGCCAGCTCGCGCTCGCGCTCCTCCTCATCGAGAACGCCGAACGCACGCTCAATCCCCACGAAAAACGCGAGATCGCCGCCCTCGCACTTTGCAGCGGACTCATGGCCGAAGCCGTGATGAACCGCCACCGCACGCACGAGCCCGAGCAGGCGTTCATCTGCGCCTCCCTCCGCAATTACGGCCGCCTCCTCATGACGACGTTCATGCTCGATGAATACCGTCAGGCCCGCGAAATTTCCGCCGAGGGCACATCCGAGGACGAAGCCTTTCGTCGCGTTTTTGGCCTCACGCCCCTCGAACTCGGCCACCACCTCCTCGAAAGCGCCAACCTGCCCGAACCGATTCTTAAATCGCTCCGCGCTCTCCCCGTCGACGCTCTCCGCCAGGCCGCGACCAGCAATGAAATCGAGCTGCTCATCCTCGCCGACCTTTCCGTGAAACTCGGCGAGCTCGCCCTGAAACCCGATCTGAGCGCCGCGGATTTTCAACGCGGTGTCGTTTCCCTTTCCGCCCGCACCGGACGCATCTTCGGCCTCGACCCCGACGCGCTCGTTTCCGTGCTCAGCGAAGCCAGCGATCAACTCAACGAGTTCGCCCGCACCTTCAATCTGACGGCGATCAGCCAGCACGTAAACCCGCGCCTTAAATCCCGCATCGCCGGCGAAGATCCCGACGCAGTGCGCGCGGCCAAAGCGCAAAAACTCGTCGCCGACGCCGCCGCTCTCGCCGCAAAAACTCAACCGGTCCCAGTTGTTCCTTCGTCCGTGTTCATCCCCGCTGCGGGCCAGTCCGCCGCACCGACTCCTCCCGCGGAAACCGCGGCATCCGCGATCGCGCCCGCCACCAGCGAAACTGTTTTCCAGCAGGCGTTCGAAACCGGTATCGAAGAACTCGCGAGTCTGCTCGGCGAACAGCCCGTGAGCATGTCGAAGGTTTTCCAGGTTGTACTCAAAGCGGCCCTACAGGGCTTCGCCGCGCGCGACGGTCTCATCTTGAGCCGCAAACCGGACGCCGCATACGTGACCGCTCTCGGCTCCGGCCCGTTGTTCGAAGCGGTGCGTGGACGCTCCCTCGTCCGTGAAACCGACCGTGACGTTTTCGGCATCAGTCTCCAGCGCATGGAAGATGTTTTCATCTACGACGCGACCGACGCCAAAATCGTCGCCCACATCCCCGCGTGGATGAAGCCCGGCAATCTCGCGTCCTTCGTGCTCCTCCCGATTCACGAAAATAAAAAACCCTTCGCCCTTCTGCTCGCCGGCTGGTCCGAAAAGAAAACCAAAAGCTTTTCCGTGACCCAAATCCGTCAGGTCCGCGCGATGCTCAAGCTCGTCGGCACCGCCCGCCGCCTCACGCAATCCTGACCGCACGTATTTATCCAGAGCCCCGGCCCGGTCCAGGGAGCGCACGCGGCCCGCGTGCGGTGGCCGGCGGCCCGCCGGCCACGGTTCGAAAACCCCGTCGTCCCGCTAAGGAATCGCTGATTAAATCACCTATGCGCTGATACGATCCCTCGGATTTG
>Ga0164241_10005523_pt1 | contig 11803 bp, 4 predicted proteins | sample OricomyardsoilBY_FD_108780 | JGI IMG/M metagenome (GOLD analysis project Ga0164241, IMG submission 108780) | Backyard soil microbial communities from Emeryville, California, USA - Original compost - Back yard soil (BY) | ecosystem: Environmental > Terrestrial > Soil > Unclassified | place: USA... | reverse complement strand
ATCGGGCAGATGAAAATCTATATTCAATAGGATCTTTACATAATTGCCAATGTGGTTGCAACGGATTATAATGCATGTAATCTAATTTTTCCGCAGCCATTACCCTGTTGGTTATTAATATCGCCAAAGGGTCTCTTTGCCAGAAGATATAATTTCTGTCTTTTTGATCAGTTTTATAATCATTTAACTTTTCTCTATCTTTTTTCAGTTGGTTTAAAAATACATGGCCTGTATATTTTTCAAAACTCTCTTTCGGAGTTTCTTTTCCATTCATCTTTAATTGTTCCCAAAGTACATGAATATGATTAGGCATTATCACATATCCATAAATGTAAACCAATTCATGTTGTACTAACCACTGAAAGCTTTCCAGTATTACCTTTTTCATCTCATCTTCCTTCAATAGATGTCTCCAGTCTTTAATCACTGATGTCCAAAATAAACTTCATTTAAGGACTGATGACTTTTTCGCACTCCCGGATATTTAAAAACTCCTGACATTTTTCCAAGATAATATTAATCTTTTAATTGTCGGGTGAGGACACCCGCCAGGAAGATGGCATGGCTTTGTGCTAAGCGTATCTGTGCCTTTGAAGAATTATACAAATAAAGTGTCTAACCTCATAATTTCCAAAAACCCTTTACCGCCAAAGTAATCAATAGCACTCCTGTATTTCCATTCCACTTAATGCAGGCACAGATACCCCAACGCCACTTTTCCTTTGCTGCATATCTGCGCCAGAGCGGGTAGTAGGACTGCTCCTGTAGCAGCGGGAAGCGGTTTCATATTATTTTCTATCCACCGTGGTTGTAATTTCTAGCTTTTGAATAAAAATTTTGTTGTTTGTCTTTAAAGCACCTTTAATAAAAAGATTAGTTTCCTTTTTTAAAAGCATTCCCGACGATTTTTCAACTTGAATTGTTCCCATTTTTTCACCTTTCATTCTAATCTTTAAATTTCCTGGAATTACAATATCATGATCTATCTTTCCAAAAGTTTTTATATGCACGATACTATCGTCTATTTTGACAATTTTAAACGTACTTTTAAACTTAATTGGGCCTTGTAAAAGATCTATTGAATCCAAAGAACTCCAGTTCATGCAATTGGACCCGTCAGAGAAAACTATTAATGATTTTTCAAACAAACTTTTAAAAAAAACTTCATCATAAACCCCTTCCAAATTCGCCTGATTTGATTGGCTCTCTATTTTCATTCTAATCTTTGAATATCCATCAAATTTTATAATGTTACCTGAATTATCAATATTCAATCTAAAGATTGTTCCACCAAAAATGTCTGTGAGTTTTTCAAGAGAAGATGAATCGTCTGGCAACCCTAAAGATCTATTTTCACTTTTATCAAAATCTGATGAAAGAGAAAAACTGGGAGTGATTTTATGATAATTTTTTACGTTATAAGAATTAAGGTGTGCTAAGACATTATAATCTTTTATTGGAAGCTTTATTGATTCATAAGTTAAAAGAATATTTTTTACTATAGAGGAATTCATATTTCCACTTCCAAAGTTTTGATGAATAGTTTTTTCTTCAGAAATCTTATAGTTATACACCTTTCCGGGTAAGGGTTTGAATGAAAGTGAAGGCACCATATTTTTAGCGTTTTTACAACTTTCCATACTAATAAAAGTAATAAATGTGATTTTAATGAAATTATTAATAATGCATCTTGTTTTCATTAGTTGTTCAGGTTTTAGGGCCCCCAAATTGCAGGAGTCGTTATTGTGCTATGTCCGTATTGATTTTTACTTACATAAGCTCCTGCCATAATACTCTCATTAATATTAGCTTGAGCATATGAACTAAATAAAGACTGAACAGATGAATTTGATAATCCTGCTATATCTTCGGGTGAGAAAAATTGGAAATGGAGCGCCAAAGATAAAGCGGCGTTATTAAATGCCTCAGCAGTTATATTAGAAGCCTGAGAGGTGGAAAAATGCCGTTTGTCCATTGTGGAGCTTGGAAATCCTACATAGATATTACTAAACATAAAAATACGTGAGTATGAGCTCCAACCTGACGCTACTGTGGCTTCAAAAAATAACCCACTTACCCCTGCCTCATACATGCTAGATGTCATTTTCGTAAATGCGAAAGACTTACTGCTTAAGTGCCCCCCATCATTATTCTCAAAACTCACAAATCTCTGTCCTATCCCAACTCCTGCTAGCTGCACCGTCCCATCCTCTGCTATAGTTGGTACACTTGAAGTAAAGCCATACGATTCCCAATATCCAAAATGTCCATTCTTATTTATTCCTGCCGTAAATGACCAATTACCATCATCAGCATTGTTAATAGCATTTTTTAAGCTCGCGAAAAAATTTACAGCGTAATCGCCGGTTAAACTAAATCCATCACTACCAAATGAATATACACCACCTCCACCACCTCCATCTCCACCACCCCCACCTCCATCATCACCACTATCCATCCAATCAGGTCCATCATTAGGATTGGCAAAATGCCAGTCCCCACCGCCATCATGTGAATGATGTCCCGGATTAAAATTATAGTAGCTGTTCGAACCACCATATAATCCCGCTGTTTGTATATCGCCTAGCGGGTCATTCATGCTCACCGGGTTATTGCCTCCAAACTGATACACACTCATTCCAATCGTGGATTCGCTTTTACTATCTACTCCGCTAAACCTCCCGATCTGTGGATCGTATCTTCGGTAAAAAGTAGAATATAAATTTACGCCATAATCCTCTTCAAATTCGCTACCGCCATTAAATTTGTTCTGGGAATTTAATTTTCCTAAAGCTGCATCACTAATGCCCGCCATCTGTAATCCAAAAGGATAATAAGATTGTTCCTGCGATAGCGGACCGGTCATTTGAGTTACCTGCAGGTTGTCAAAGATCACATTTATGTTAGGCGTTTCATTGCTAACATATACGTAAAGGTAACCGTTTTTGGTAACCGGCATATTGCTTTTTACATGTATTTTAAATTCCTGGTCGTTGCCTACCTGTTCGGCGCCGCTGCCGCTTGTTACCATTTTAAACTGGTCGTCTACAAGAACCCAGTTCAGGTAAGCTTTTGGTTTAGTACTTGTATAGGTACGGTTATTTAAAAAATCGGTAGCGCCCGGAATTAATACGCCACTGTTATTAAGTTGCGATGCTGTGGCCCCGCCGTGAGCCCCGGCAATGCCTCCTATATTGCCTGCCAGTGCACTCAATAAATTGGACAAAAGATTTACAGGTGTGCCGGGTGTAGTGCCATTGGTGCGGTACCAACTGCTTACCCGTATATTAAACTGGTCGCCAGCCATTACTTTTAATACGATACCGGTTCCTATTTTGTAGCCACTGCCACTGAGTTGTTGTACAAAATCGTTGGGGCTGGTATAGGCATCTGTTGGGTATCCTGTGACCGAACTTTTATTTACCCTGCCGGTATCCACGCCGCTGTAATACAGTCTTTCAATTGCGAGATTGGCTGTTTCGAGGCTGGCGGGCATGTAGGCTGCCGTGTCTTTTTCTTCGGTAAGTACCGTGCGCACATTGCCAAGGTGGTCGCGCAAATAATAATCGTACACAAATGATGACCGGCTTCCGATGACCGACCACCGAATGCGCCCTTCTTCTGTCTGCACATACTGCAAGGTATCGTTGAGGTACACAAAACCGCTTAGGTACAAATAATTTTTGGTGACGCCCGTGGTATAATCTTTCACCTGTTTCTTTAAGGTATTGCCCCCGGCATCATAATAATAATAAAAAGTAGCTTTACCAGAGATTACTATAGAATCAGGTTTATCAAGCAAATTATATTTGGCACCATTGCCGTTGGCAGGGGTATGCATTTTACGGTTGTAGTCTTTGGTGATATTACCGTTTACATCATAAGTATAATCATCCCCGCTATACGTGGTATCGCGAAAATCTCCCAGGCCGGGTGAATTGAAAACAGCCGCATCACTTACTTTTTGTAATTGATTGCTATTGGCAAAATACTGGTATTTCAGAGAATCAATGGTGGTCGAACTGCCGATGGTTAATCCTTTCTGGTTCATAGAAATGATATTGCCGCCGCCGTCATAAGTGATCCCGCTTGTAGTAAAGTCAACATTACTGTTTGTCCAGGTGGAAAAGCCTTCATTCTGCTGGCTGAAATCCGCTTTGGTAAGGCGGTTGGCATTATCATAGGTAAAGCCATAAGCACGTGCAATTCCATCACCTCTTGCTTTCCACGTGGCTCCCGCTATTGAGCCGTTAAGCTGGCTGTTTGTAAACCCATAATCATAGCTGAGCGCTTCTCCAAAATAATTTGCGGTGCTTCCGGCCGTGGTAATAAACCCTTTATTGATGGAGGTAAGCCAGCCACGGATATTGTAGGTGTAATTTTGTGTTTCAAGGCTGGCCCCATATATTTTTTGCAGCGCCTGACCAGACTCATTGTAAGTTTCCTGGCTTATGGTTTTATCTCCGAGGCCGTCTATATTTTTAATCAGGCTTTTCAGGCGGCCTCCGGCATCGTAGCTGTATTTGGTGAGCAGGGTATGCGTTTGGGCATTGGTTCCCGATTTCTGCTGGTAAAGGTGAGTGCGTAGTGTGTGCCCCGTAAAGCCGTATTGGCTGGTAAGCACATCGGTGCCTCCGGTATAATTGGTTTGCTTTACCTGTATTACCCGTCCATGATCATCGTAAAGCGGAACCGTATAAAGATAAGTAGCAGTATTCAGGATAATTTTTTTACTCCCGGTTACTGAACCGCGTATCCTGTTGCTTACTGTAATCTGCTGCGCATAATCAGGAGAGATATTATAGCTGGTAATAAAATTAGTGCTGTTGATATACGTGGTTACCAGCGAACTATTCGGCGCTCCGCCACTAATCCAGGTATAATCATCAAAGTATGTCTCCGAAGTGATGGTATAGGTTCCTGCAAGTGTTGGGTAATCCAAACTTCTTGCCGCCTGGGCTATGATACTGTCTTTAACAAGAGCGGAGGTAATTACACCCGATCTGAAAGGCCTGCTTTGTCCATCATATTTTACAAAAGCCCATTGGCTGGTTTGCCGCAGATTGGCATCTTGTGTCATTACTACCCGGTCGAAAAGATCATAGGCAAAATAATTTTTTCCTTTACCAGGAATGTATTTCATGATGGCCCTTCCCCTTGAATCATAGAAATAGGAAAAGCATAACCCTGTTTTTATCGTGGGATTACCGGAGAGGTTCCAATTTACGGAAGATGTGTTTAGCGCATCCACCGCTTTTGGCGGTATTACTATCCTTAGATGGTTCATTTCATCGTAAATAAAATAGGTACATAGCCAGCCATAATGCCCTGTCGATGGTGCACTGCTTACTTGCTGTTTGGAGAGAACCGTTCTTCCCAATTCATCTTTATAAACGACAGTTTTTATACCGCGTTCATCCGTAGTTTGTTGTACCACCAAGGTGCCTGCAGTATAGCGTGATGCTGTAGCAGGCACATCATCTTCGTTCACAATATTGATCGTCCACAGCCTCACACTATCGGCGGTGTTATTGGCCCTCATGTTGTAGCTTACGCCCACACCTGCGCCTGTCCAGCTATTGCCGGGGGCAGTGGTTTTTAACACCCTGTTGAGGGGGCTCCCATCATAAGTGGCCTGGCTGTAATTTATTTTCTCGTCGGGGAAAGCGTTTTTGTAAAAAGTAGAATCTGCCTTAAACGGAGTGGCATTAAAAAGCCCGTTATTGCCGGTGGATACATACGGCAGGTATGATATAGATTGCCTTCCAAAATCATCATAGGTGGCAGGTACTACATAATCTTTTTTCAACGGAGATGCCTGCTTGACAATGGTTTCAAGTGCCCTGCCCAGCCCATCTGCATACTGAGTAGTAATGGCCATGCTGTCAACGGGTGCACCAAAGCGCACTTTTGCGGTATCTGTAATAGCCATAACAGGCATGATTGTCCGAAAATATTCTGTGGCAGGCGATGGAGTAAAGGGTAACGGCTTCGCTGTAGCGGAGGCCGGAGCATTCACTCCGTTAGGAATATTCGTTTGTCCTTTGGCAAAAAATGACAACAATACTAAACAGTTAAAGAGTAGAATCCGGGCTCTCATAATAGTTTGTTTATAGGTAATCACATCAGTTGAAAACGATTAATTTTTAATAGCGCTTTGCAATTCTTCACTCATCGGATCTACAGAAGGCGCAAAGATGCCTACCAGTTTTCCTTCTTCATTCACCAGGAATTTGTAAAAATCTTCATCCACGGTATTTTCCATCATACCATTTTGGGACTGGTGTGTAAGCCATGCATACAGGGGTGATTGCGAAGCTCCCTCCACCTCTGCTTTTTCTGCTATGATAAAATGAGTATCGTAGCTTTTTTGAATAAAGCTTTTTATCTCTGCGTTACTTTTGGATTCATTATGAAAAGTATTCGAGGGTATGGCAATGATTACCAGGCTGTCTTTATACTTTTGATATAATTGTTCCAATCCGGCTAACTGTCCTATATAGCTGCCCGATGAAGCGGTATTTACAAAAAGCATTTTTTTGCCCTTGAATTGTGCAAAGCCTAATGTATTACCATCAACGTCTTTGATCGTTATATCGTAAATGCTGTTGTAAAGCATGATGGAAGATGCTATTACCCAAAATAACTTATTCATAATGCAAATTTTAAAAGGTTATGGCGCTGCTAAGCAACCTATATAACATGAACTGGAATGATAATCAAAATAATCGGGGCTCACACTACCATCGCTCCATTTGTAATGCCATGTACATTTCCATGTAAAATAATAGGTGTCATCCGGATTAATAATTTTTACATAGTTTGAAGACGTAGTGCATGTCAAAGCCTGTTCACAATGTCCATTTACAACTTTAAAATCGGGATGAGAGCCTGAAGGGGAGGCACACACACAAAAATCCTGATAAGGAACTTGGCTTTGGGTGCCGTATGTATCACTGTAAATGTTATTGTCGGTATAAACCGAATCTGCAGCCCCATCGCCACCAGCACATGAAATACGCGTGTAAACCCAATTAGGAGCAGAATTGAATTTTATAATACTATCCGAATAATCATATCGGCTAATGATATTTTTATCCTTGTCTCTTACTATTTTAAGGCGATTAAGACCGTCATATTCATTATACACCATCGTGTTATTGGCGTCCGTAGAACTGGTAACTCCCACCATAGGCTCATAGGTATAAGTAGCCATGTTTGCATCTTTGGGATGAAGCCTCAACTCATCTATCAATCCAGTGCCACTTACTGTCACTGTAGTAATGCCCGTAACAGAAGTGGAATAAAAATTCCAGACGCCCTGTGTGGCAAGAATGGTACTTTGGGTTACCCCATTCACTTTTACACTGCTTCCTGTTTTACCCCATACACTTACTAGATAAGTGACGGTAGAAGTTAAACTGCTTTTGGTGATATTGCCGTTGCTTAAATTATAGCTTCGCTTACCTGTAATAGCTGCGGTCGTATCTCTCAAGCCGCTTGCTATGGCCCAGTTTCCGCTTCCGTCAGCTTCAAAACTGGTATAGGCAATGTCGCTTATTGCAGCATTTGATACTTTGGCTACAGGATAAATCTGTCCATAATCCATAATAACGGAGCTGTTGATTCCCGACTGCAAGTTTTTTTGCTGGAGGAGATTTCCTTTATTGTCATAGCTTACCAGATTGGTTTGAGGAACAAAATAAGCAGTGCTCCGGTTAAGTATTGCCGGATTAAAAGTACCGATCACACTTTGGGGCACGGGATGATTGGATTGGAGGTTGTAAATTGTAACTGGTTTCACATACCCTCCCGATAATTGCTGGTAGTAAGTAATATTCCCAGATACTATCCTTGGTGTGGCATCGCCGGTGATCCAACTTTCGGTAGCTATTACCGGGCTTATAATTCCGCTGTCCCTGAGTTTGCCTACCCCATCCGTTATCGTATAATTATAGGGATAATAAAATCTTTTTTCCAATTGAAGGTTGCGGGTTTTATCATAGCTGGTAATTACTTTGGTTACATTATAATTGGTGTCATACACGTAATTCTCATAAGATGTATTTTTTGTTCCATCACTTTGATATAAGGTATCGGTAGTGGAACTGAGATAGGCTCTGCCGGTAGAGGGATAGTATTCTCTTCCGATGTAGGTATAAGTTTTGGGTGTATTTGAAATGGCAGGGTTACCGTTAATATAGGTATAGCTGTTTCCCAGCTTTACTGACCGAAAGTATTTGTTTTTAAATGAAACCGATGTATCGAAGCCATAGGTGTTGGTAATATTTTTTACCAGAGTACCAATGCTATCATAAACATAAATTTTTTTGGGCAGGCCAATTCCCCAGCTTTTGGAGTCAATGGGCGCATAAGGAAATATCGCCGTAGCGCATAACAGGTCCACATCCTGTGGCGCAGTAAATTCATAAACCGTTTTACCGGCGTTATGTGTGGAAGTTCCTTTAATTACCTCCACTCTTGAATACCCGGCAATACCACCATCATTATTAAATAATGGGTCGCTGCTTATATTAGTATAGCTGGTAGTGGTAACTCCATTGTAATTTACCGTTTCCAGATAAGGGTAATCATACCTGGGAATGTCCCCTAAAAAACCGGAACTGGTTCCATCGGTATTTACATATTTATATTCTTCTACCGAGGCTGCAGGATCAAATGCCCCCGTTTTCCTTGTTATTCTTTTTATCCTCAATCCGCCTGAGGCTATGGCGCTATGGCCCACGTCGGTTATTTTATTTTCCCAGGATGCCTTTATTGTAAAACTGCCGGTAATGGTAGTTCCCGTTGCAGCCAGTTGCTCTAATTTATAACTGCCGTTGGGAACAGTGAAATTCCAGGCCTGAATTCCTTTATAAAACAGATCATACAATGAAAGGCTGTATGTTGCGTAGGTAATAGTACCGGCAGTATTTTTTATGTTAAAGGTTACACTTCCTGTACCAGTTATGGGTGGCGATCCCTGCCGGGACATACTGCTATCCAACGTAAAAGCAATTTCGTGGCGAGGGTTAAAAACCTGGCTCAGGCTCACAGTACTTGAGTTTGCCACAAGAGGATTATAATAAGCTGAATAAGGTTGTTTGATATAAGGAAAGTGGTCATTAAGTTCATATTCATACGAAATTAATCCGCCTCCCGGAAGGTAAAAATCTTTTAAGATACTCGCTACAGCATAATTAATGTTGGGGTTCCTGTCTGCTCCCCAGGAATATCCATTTACTTTAGGCACAGAACTCGAATCGTTTTGTGCGCCATTATAGTAACCCCAGTAATCGCGTTTGTTTTGGATAGGATCGCTTAGCGACAAAGGTGCAAAGAGAAGATAATTATAACCAAAAGAATATCCTTTGCTTTTTTGAGTAGAAGTGTACGGTGTTACACTTTTAAGCAAAGGCCTAGAGCTATTGTTTAAAGAATCTTTTAACTGGTAATCTAAAATATATCCATAACGGAAAGTGGTATTGCTAACTTTGATCATGAATAACGCACTGTCTCCGCTGTAATATTGAGTAGCACCATATACAAAGGAAACTTTTGTCTTATCAGGGAAAATAACAGAGGATAGCTTGTTGATGTAGGATGTATCATACCCTGTTATATTCAGGAGTTTTTTGGTGCGCACGCCATCAGAATTGCGTACAAATTCCATTTGAGGATATTTGAAACCGGTACCCAACTTTTTTTGAATATATTTTAATTGGATGGTATCGGTACTGAAAGGGGAAATGATTCTGCTGAGAGACCATGAAGAATAATAATCATCAAGGAGAATACTGTTATAAGAGGAAAAGGTTGTAAATTCAGGATTCATAAATTCATATTTTGCTCCGTCCTCCGTTATAATCCTGAACCCGGTAATTTCCTGATAACCATCAACTATAGGAATTATTTTCATTTTTGTGAGGGGCACCTGTGCCACCTGCCAGTTCTTTCCGACATAAAAAATTCCTGATCTCCCATTAAAATTGTATTGAAAAATATCCTGTTCTGCATCGAGGCTATCATTATAATATTGACTTCCTTTTGATCGCCAGTCATTTGAAATTGTGTCTGTATATAAAAAGCCGTTGGGAAGGTATTCATTTCCTTCATCAGCCTGCCCCCTGGTAATACGGGTTATGATTCCTCCAGCGGCCAGGTACCATCCAAGCCCAACCATTGTAGGCGCTTCCGGCACCTGCATGCCTCCCGCAAAATAGTCAAGTGATATATTCATTGAAAGACCATTTGCGGCGCTGCCGTAGGAATATAATGGCACACCTATCTGTGGTACGCCGGTAAAAATATTTACAGCTTCTCCGCCCAGTTTGCTTGCTTTTTCTGTTGTAGGGGAAAGAGTTACAGCGTTCACCAGGTTGGGCGTTAACTGGGAATATCCGGCGAATACGCCGAAAAACAACAAATGCACCGCAAAAATCTTCTTCATTCTATTTTATTTTATGAAATTCATTCTGTTCTAAAAATTATATCCTAACCTAAAAACCCACGGCTGCTTATGGATATGCTCTATCCAAAAAAAGTCATACAACAATTGCATATTTCCTTTCACCTTCTTACTGATTTGGTATTTTTTACTGATGCCCAGCAAGGCACTTCTTTGCCACAACGGATAATTTTTTAACTGATCAATATTTTTAAATGCGCTGTTGTAATTCATTTCAAAGCCTCCGCTCATCCAAAGACCGGAAAGCAATTTTATTCTGGAGGAACCGAACGGGCCTTTCCAATCGATATAACTTCTTAAACCCATTCCCTGGCTGGTAAGATTTATATTTTCTATGGTGCCCATACCTAATTTATAGCTCGCGCCAACACCAATAATACTTTTATCGTTCATTTTATAGCCGAGCGTTAACGCCAGGTCGCTGCCGGAAGGAATCACAGAATTACTCTTGTTAAACTGCACGTTAAACCCATACTCCAATCTATTTAAAAAAGGTTTTGTTTTTTGTTCATTGGGTTTAAAATCCGGCATGTCAGCAGCATTGCCGGTAACGGAACCTATCCCGGAAGATTTTAGTAGTTGATCTTTTAAATCCGAAAGCTGTGCCTGTGCACTTTGGAGATTTTGCTGTACCTGCGCCATAGCATTCGGGCCACCGGCAGCTATACGCTGCTGAATCATTCCCTGCACGGAGGCGCGTGTTTGCAGTCGGGCCAATGCCTGCGTGGGATCTGCATTGATGTTGCTACCAGGCAAATTAAACATCGAAGCCAGTTGACTGTTTTTTTGCATGAATTTTTGAAACGCAGGGAGTTTTTGCAAAAGGCCAAGGGCTGTTTGTTCTACCTTCTTTGGATCTTTTACGGTTTCTTTAATCTGGTGAATTTGTGCAGAATAATAGTAAGCAGTTTTGCTGAGCTTGTCGTATTGGCTTTTCAATCCCGCAGGCAGGTGGGTGTATTTTGATAATGTTTCTTTTAACAGCGCTTTTCTTTCTGCAATAAAAGCCTTTATCTTTTCTGATTGCTGGAACTTGTCCTGCAATTCATTAAAACTTTCCAGTGATCCTTTTGCTTTGTCGCCGATACCATTGCATTGCTTCAAAAATGAAAGTGACGTTCCCAGGCTATCCATGTATCCGCTATATTCACCTCCGGCAATTTTATTTATCGGCGCTGTCTTGTTTTTTAGTTTTTGAGAAAACGATTTATACTTTTCATCCGCTTTAATAATGGCCGTCTCAGGGTTCAGCTTTTGTAATTTTCGCTGCAACTTTGCTTCCTGTTTTTGAAATTTTGCGAGATATTTTACGGACTCTTTAGTAAGTTGCTCATT
>Ga0164241_10005522_pt1 | contig 11803 bp, 17 predicted proteins | sample OricomyardsoilBY_FD_108780 | JGI IMG/M metagenome (GOLD analysis project Ga0164241, IMG submission 108780) | Backyard soil microbial communities from Emeryville, California, USA - Original compost - Back yard soil (BY) | ecosystem: Environmental > Terrestrial > Soil > Unclassified | place: USA... | reverse complement strand
CCGGCCGACGCCCTTGAAGAAGCCGCCGACCTTGTCGAGGCCGGTCTTCATCGCGGGGACGAATGACCCCGTGAACCAGTCCGCGACCGCCTTCACCGCCGTCTTCACGGCCTTGAACGCGCCCTGGACGATCTTCCGGAACGTCTCCGAGTGCTGGTAGGCGTAGACGATGCCCGCGACCAGGAGCCCGATGGCCGTGATGACGAGGCCGATCGGGTTCGCGGTCATCACGAGGTTCATCGCGAGCTGCACCAGGCGCCAGGTCTTCGTGGCCGCGACCACGGTGAGGATGCCCGACGTGATGGCCGTGATGACCGACGGGTCCAGCGACTTGAGGACCGCCGCGAAGACCGTGACCGCGCCGAGCGCGGGGCCGGCGAGGGGCAGTAGGCCCTTCACGAGCTGGACGGCCGCACCAGCGAGTTGCTTGACGAGGTTCCAGACCTTCGGACCCTGCGTGCGGATGTAGTCGAGGAACTTGCGGAAGCCGCCCGAGGATCCGATGTTCGCGAAGCCCTGGCTCACCTTGATGAGCCCCTGGGTGAAGCCGCGACCAGTCAGCGGGACCACGGCCTCGACCAGGGACGCGAAGCCCTTGCCGAGGTTCACGATCACGGGACCGAGCGCCGCGAACAGGGGGCCGGCGATGGACGCGAGCACCGAGATGAAGTGCCCGAAGCCGTCCGACCGCAGACCCTTGCCGATCGCCTTGAACATGAGTGTCAGGCCGGAGCCCATCGCCTTGATCAGCGGGGTGAGCCTCGGCAGCACGGGGATGAGCTGCTGCATCCCGACCGTGAGCGGCCCGAGAATCGACTTGTCGTTGGCCTTCTCGAAGTTCCCGACCGCCGCCGACAGGGCCGCCTTGGTGTCGACGAACTTGCCCGTGGCGCCCGTGAGGCTCGCCTGGAGATGGTCGATCTCCTCGCGATACTCCTTGATCTTCGCCTTGTTGGCGGCGGTCTTCGGTCCGAGCTCCGCGGTCTCGAGCTTCTTCTGCGTCTTGCCGATCTCGTCCGTGATCGTCTTGATGCGCTTGATGGAGTCGAGCGCGAAGATCGCCAGGAGCCCACCGCCAACCGTCGCCGCAGCAAGGGGAGCCGTGAGCGCAGCCCCGAGACCGACGACCGCACCCGTGATCGGGATCAGCGCCGGACCGAGCGCCAGGATGGACGTGACGATGCCGCCCGGGCCGCGCGTGGCAGCACCGACCGCCGCAATCTTCGACTCAGCCGCGCCCGTGTCCGCGTCGACGTTGATCGTCGCGTCCCGGCCCCGCGCCGCCTCGTCGATCTGCGCCGTGGCCTCGGACGTGTCCGCGTCCACGTTCACCGTGGACGTGTGGTTCCGCAGCAGTGCGTCGATCTGAGCCTGGAACGCGCGCTCGTTGCCGATCTTCAGCTCGACGTTCGCGTTCAGGTTCCGGAGCTTGGCCCTGGTCTCGGCCGCGAACTTGTCCGCGACCGGGACCAGGCGAACACCAGCAGAGCCGACGATGAGCGACATGCGCTAGCCCCCCTGGTGCTGGTGCGGGTTGCGTGCGACGAGCCACGCCTTGACCTCGTCCATCGAGAGCTTCGGGCCGCCCTCATCCTTCGCGGCGCCCGGACGGGGGAGCGGCTGAGGCATCCCGACCGGGACCGGCTGCTGGGCGTCCTCAGACTTGGCCCAGACGAGCCAGGCCAAGGAGTCGTAGATCCCGGCGAGCATGTACGCGTGGATGTCCCACTCGGCAACCTCGCCGGCCACCGAGCGGACAAGCGCCGACTCGGGGCGCTCGAGGATCAGGGTCTGGTTGACGATGACGACGAGATCGCGCCACGACAGCCGGTTGGTGCCCAGATCCTCGAGCCGCAGCCCGAGTCGGATGAGGTCGTACTCGACGGCCTCCTCGTGCTGACCCAGGAGGGTCAGGAGGCCGAGGATTCCCCCAGGGTCACCCCGGAGTCCTTGAGCCACGCCGTCTGGAGCGCGTTGAACTGCGCCGCGTCGAGCTCGTCGACCAGGGCAAGGTTCTTCTCGTCGACCGCGGCCTCGAGAAGCCCGAACGCCTGGTCCTCCTCCGAGGCGTTCCGCAGCTTGCGCGTGACGCCGATGGGGAGATCCTTGATGCGCGTGAGCGCGATCGTCTTCGTGCCGACCTTGTACGTGAACTTCGTCTTCGCTGCCATGGCTCCCAGCCCCTTCCTGCTGTCCCAGCCGATGTGATGCCTCCCCGACGCGCCGGGCTGGGACGAACAGCGCGCCGGGGAGGTTCAGGGGGTCAGGACGAGGACGAGCCGGAGCCGTCGTCGGTGTACTCGTACGAGAAGTTGCCGGACGAGTCCTTGAAGGCCGTGATGGTGACCTGGTAGCCGACCGCGGCGGAGTTGCTGTACGTCACGTCGCCGACGGACGTGACCTGGCCGTCGGGGATCGCGATGCGCTTGGTGGCACCGGTCGCCGCGTGCAGCAGGTCGAACACGAACGCCTTGTGCGGGAGCTGCTGGCCGTCGTTGACGACGGCGAGCTTGTTTCCCGTGCCGCCCGTCGCTGCGGTCGCCGTGACGTTGCCGTCACCCGCGACGAGCTTGGCGACGTCGGACTTCAGCGCCTCGATCAGCGTGACGACGTACGTCTCGGTGTAGGCCGTCTGGAGCACCAGGACGATGTTCCCGAGCCAGTCCGTGACGTTCGTGGTGTCACGGCTCTTGCTCGCGGCCATGCCGTCGTTGCTGACGACGCCGAGGCTGAGGAGGGCGACGTCGAGCGCGGTGGTCGAGTCGGTGGGAAGGGCCGTGCCGGTCGGCCCGTAGTACATGCCACCCGCGGGGTTCGGGGTACCGGCGATGATGGTCGTGGTCATGACTGCTCTCCTGAGGTTTCGTCATGGGTGGCCTCGGCGGTACCGGGGTCCGTGTCGGTGTCGTGGTGGTGGTGCAGCGACCTGCGCGGAGGGACGGGCTCTGCCCGCACCCAGCCCTGGGCAACCCAGGAGGCGACGTCGTGCGCGGAAACGTCCCGCGAGACGCCAGGGAGCGTCGGATGGTTGACGCGGATCATGGGGCACTCCCGTCCTGGAGTCGGAGGCTGACGGTCAGTACGAAGCGGCGGATGTCGGTGTTGTCATCGGCCGTCCAGAGAGGGGCCAGGATCGACTGCACGGAGATGACGCCGACCGTGCCGACACGCGCGCCAGGGAGGTCGTCCAGCAGCGCCGTGTTCACGCGCTCGGCAAGCTCTCGTGCGGCCTCGCGTGTGGAGGCCAGGACGTCGATGTCGACGTTGCGCTGAGCGAAGATCTGGCGCGGACTCCATGTCATCGCAGGGTCCTGGCCGCCGATGCTGACTACCTGGAGGAGCGGCAGGTTGTTCGTGAGGTCTGCCGGGCGCTCGGTGACGACGCGCTTGACGTCGCTCGGCTCGTAGTGTGCTCGCAGCCATGCCACGAGCACGGTCTCGGGGTTCATCACGCGACCCCGAGCGCCTTGCCGAGCGTGCGATGGCGTGGTGTGCCGCGGCCGCCGAACTCGACGCGCAGGGCATGATCGGACGTGTTCACGACGTCGACCTCGACACGGTCGTCGGTCTCGTGGACCTCGATGTCGAAGGACTTCTTGTACTCGCCCGTGTAGACCGGCGCGATCGTCTTCGCGGTGGCCTTGACCTCCTGCGCACGGTGCAGGACCGCGGCCAGCCCGATCTCACCGCGCAGCATCTCCCCGATGCCCCGGTAGTCGGCCTTGAAGCCCTCGTCGCCGCTCATCCCGTCACCTCCCGGAGTGAGACCTTCGCGCCCGGAGCCCAGCCGCTGAAGGGGGATCGGTAGACGCTCGGGGTGCCGTCGACCTCGCGGACCGTGCCTCGGACGCGCATCTGGTCCGTAGCACTCGGCACCGGCTGGCCCTCGTCGAGGTAGAGGGTGTCGTGCGTGATGACCATCAGCTGGCCCTGGATCAGCTCCTGTGAGCCGGCCGGGGCGAACGCGCCGCGGGTGATGGTGCTGACCGTCGTGTAGACGTCGTTCCCGTCGCCGTCCTGGCCGTCGACGATCCGAGCGAGGATCGTGAACGACTCCGCGAACGGCATCATGACGAGCTCGAGGAGTCGTAGCAGGCGGGCAGCAGGTTCACGGAGAACGCGCCCGAGCGTCCGGCGAGACGCCGAAGGTCCGACCGCTGGGATCGGGTGAGCGTCAGGCCGCCGATGCTGCCCGTCATCTGGAACGGCCCCGCGAGCTGCGAGGACCGGTTCGACGGGTTGACGTACGCGTTCGCGGCCACCGTCAGGACGATCGGGTCCGCGGCCGGCGGGGGGGCAGGCAGCATCCCGTCAGGCAGGTCCGGGTCGACGACGATCGTCGCGCACAGGGCCGACGCCTGGGCGATGAGGAGTGTCGCCCGGTCGTCGTCGACAGTCTCGCCGAGGAACAGGGACAGCATGTCCGGGGTGACCGTCATCATGATGCCTCCCGCGCTTCTCGGCCATCGAGCGAGTGATGGATGACCACCCAGGCGATCGAGCCATCAGCACGCTCGACCGGCTCCGTCGTGGGCCCGCAGACGCAGTCGTCAGCGTGATGCGTGACGACGTCGCGATCTGGCAGGACGTGCGCCTCGTCGCCCTTGAGGCCGATGAGCCAGCCGGGCGGGGATGGGCGGACTAGCATCACGCCTCCTCGTACCGGCTGGGGGTGGGGAACGCGGTCCGGATGAATCGGCCCAGCGCCCCGAGCTCGAAGTTGTCCTCGTTGCCCGAGATCCACGGCATGTCGAGCGCCAACTTCTCGTCCAGGCGCTCCTGCGTGCGGTCGCGCACCTTGCAGTTGCCGTCCCGCGTGCCCTCGCCACCTGCACCCGCGATCGGGTAGAGGTTCGCGTAGCACAGGCGGCCGGTGTAGCGCTCCAGGCAGTCAGCCAGCGCCGCCTTGTCGAACAGCAGCGGGATGTGCGCCTCGTAGCACAGCGGCTCCTGGCCGAGCTGCGCGCGAGTCCAGTTCGACGTCTCCTGGACGCCCTGACCCCACGAGTTGCCGGGCGACATGCCGCCCTTGAGGAACCTGGCGATGGCCGCGTCGATCGGGCCGAGATGAGTCGGTGTCCAGTCCGGGATCGGGCGCAGGAGGAACTGGTCGTCGTTCGCGATGACGACCGCGTCCGCGACGTCGGGATGGTTCACCAGCGCGGTGATGCTCTGGCGCTGGTTGCCGAACTTGTCCGGGTGCGGATCGAGCGGCAGCGGCTCGATGTTCCGCAGCCAGGGGAGCACGGTGCCGACGACCCACACCTTGCGGTACAGGCCGTCGGCGTGCTGCGCGATGGAACGCAGCGAGTGGCGAAGCTCTTCGTTCTCGCCAGGTCGGACGATGTAGGCGAGGTCAGGCAGGGCGCCCGAGGACGCCCTGCCCTCGCTCGTCATGGAGATCAGGCGCCGGAGCTGGCGTCGATCGTGACGGCCACCTTGGCGAGCTGGTTCGGGCGAACCACCTTGCCGCCGTACAGGTGGAGGCCGCGGACGCCGTCGCCGAACGTGGTCTCGAGACGCAGCGCCTCGGTCTCCGCGATCTGCTCGGCGAACGTGGTCGCCATCGCGTGGCCCGCGAGGACCGTGGCGACGCCGCCCGTGGTGGGCGCGACGTTCGACTCGATGACGTCGAAGCCAGCCGCCCGACCGGCCTGGCCGTTGCGCAGACCGTCCGAGGAGCCCGACGCGTCGACGCGCACGAAGCGGTCGTCCTGGAGCAGGAGCGCGTAGAACTCGGGAGGCACGACGACCCAGCGTCCCGAGGTGGGGGTGTTGGTCTTCGTGAGCGCCGTCCGCAGCGCCACGAGGGTGCCGTACGCGTTGGACGTGGTCGGCGCGGTGACCGCCGTGAGCGTGTTGCCCGCGGGGACGGCCGCCGACATGAGCCCGGACAGGTAGGTGTCCGCGGTCGAGGCCAGGTTGTACGACGCACCGAGGGTGGTCGACTCGACGAAGCCGCCGAGAGCCTGGCGCCGGTCGATGTCGTCCACCTTGAAGGCGAAGTAGTCGGCCTGGTCGACGACGAGCGCCTGCGAGGCATCCGTGAGGACGTCCCAGGTGATCGTGCCGTTCTTGGTGTAGTCACGAACCGAGGGGTCCGTGAACGACGTGATGTGGACCGTGTCACCCGCGCGGGCGATGTCGCCCTCGTAGTCGCGGTTGATGACGCCGGCCTGGCCGAAGACGAGCTGGTTGCGCAGGTTCTCCAGGAGAGACGCGCTCCAGATCTCCGGCACGAAGTTGGCGATAGCCATGATGTGCCCCTTTCAAGGCGAGATGTGTCAGGAGGTCTTCCCGAGCAGCTCGTCGAGGCGGCCCTCTCGGCGCGCCGTGTTGATCTGCTCCGTGGTCATGCGGGAAAGCTCGTCCTTGGACACCTGGCCCTGGGGGGACGTGCTGCTGTTCGCGCCCTGAGCCGGGTTCGGCTTGGGCAGTCGGTTCGCCGGCTCTGCCGGCTTGGCCCACGAGAGCAGGGTGTCGGCGTCCGCGAGGAGCGCTTCCTTGTCGGCTCCGACGAGCCGAGCAGCCTGCTCTGTGGTCAGGCCCTTCTCAAGGGCCACTTCGAGGCGCAGCTTCTCCGCCTCGAGCTTCGGGATCGCCGCCGTGGACTCCTGGAGCTTGCGCAGCTCCTCATCCCGGCGCTCCGAGTCGGTCCGGCTTGCCTCGACGAGCTTGTCGTACTCGGCGAGCTTGGCCTTCTGGTCGTCCGTCAGGGTCTCGCGGGCCTGAAGCTTCTCCTTGTCCGCCATGAGGCCCTTGATCTTGGCCCACGCGCGGTCAGGGTCGAACTCTTCGGCCGACCCCCACGGGGGCGCAGCTGCGGTCTCCGTGGGCTTGGGTGCGACGGTGGCGGGCGTGGCGGTGACGGTGACACCCTCAGGCGTCGTGGTCGGTTCGGGCACGATGCACTCCTGGTGATCGGTTGGGGGCGTCCCGTCTCTGACGGGGCATGGTCACGAGAGCTCGGCGCGGCGTGCGTTGAGCTTCGCGAGGTAGGTGGTGCGCCAGTCGGACGCGGGCAGGCCGGTCACGACGCGCAGTTGGGTGTCGATCTCGTCGAGCGTCATGTCCTCGAAGCCGCGCTTGCGTGCTGGCTCCTTGGACGCATGGCCCGCGGTCTCGCCGCGGCGCTTGATCGTGCGGCCCTCGAACGCTTCCTGGAAGGCCTGTTGCTTGCCCTTGGAGCCGTTGACGTCGTGCGTCGAGTCGGCCCACAGCCCTTGCCACTCGCGGACCTGGGCGGTCGGCTCGTACTTGCCGAACACCGGGACCGCCTGGCATCGGCAGTGGTCGTGCGTGCGGAAGTTGCCCGACTCCTGCGAGCGGTACACCGCGCCGCGACTGGCGAGCATGGCGCAGAACCAGCACGCGCCCGGTTCGACCTCGCGCGCCCATGCTGTGGCGTCACGGTCGAGCCGCACGGACTCGATCATCTGCGCGCGGCCCGTGTCGACGACCGGCTTGACCAGTGCCTCGGGGAGCGCCGTCTTGGCCTTGAGCACGTCGTCGAGCGTCGTCAGCCCGCCGCCGTCCGTGGACCACAGGTCGTTCGTGGCCCAGCGGATCGACGCCTCGACCTGCGCGCGGTCCGGCAGGTCGACGAGCGGCGGACGGAAAGCGCCAGACACCCCTGCGGCCTGGCGCTCCGTCGTGTATGCCGCCGACGCGAGCCCTCGTGAGGCTCGTGCGAACTGCTGCACCACCGGGAGGGCTGCGTCCGTGTACCGGCCCAGCGATGAGTGCAGGTGCAGCGGGTCCAGGAGGCCGAACAGCTTCTGGACCATCTGCCCGAGCGAGTGCGCCAGGAGAACCTGCGCCGCGTAGTGCTGCGACGGGTCAGGCGGCCGGGGAGGACTCGTTGCCATTGCCCGGCACCTCCGGCGTCTGCGGCTGGCCCAGCGCGTCGATGATCTGCTGGGCCGCGGTCTGGTCGGCCTGGGCCTCGCGGTCCTGGGCGAGCCTCTGCCGCTCCACCGCCGTGTAGCCGAGGCGCTTGAGCACGACGTCGGACGTCGGCGGGACGATGCCCGTCGCGACTTGCTTCGTGATCGCGTCGGACGCGGCCACGAGCGAGATCTCGTCGACGTCGGCCCAGTCGGTCTCGAGCCGGGCGAACTCCGCCGGAAGCGTCCCGTTGTTCTGGAACGCGAGCACGAGCTTCATGACGTCCGCGATCGACCGCCCGAACTCCGCCTGCATCCGCCGGGCACGTCGGTTGCGGCGCGTCTCCATCGCCCCGACCGCATCTGCCGACACCGGGTTGCCCGAGGTGTACAGGCCGAGATCCTGCGGGGGAGCGGCGACGAGCGAGGCCATCTGCGAGGCGCGCATGTCGATCACGCGCGTGAACACCGACGGGTCGTAGGCCGTGAGTTGGTGCAGCTGGGGGACGTTGCCGTCGTCGTCGCGCTCGATCGCGTTGTACTTCGTGATGAGCACTTCCCACGCCGTCTTAGCCTTGCCGCTCGAGTCCTGGAAGTCGGCCTCGGAGGCGCCGAGGAGTGTCACACGCGGGATCGAGTAGAACTCGCGTGAGATCTCGAGGCCCAGGAGGTCGCGGCAGGCCGAGTCGACGGTCGAGCGCACTGCCGGCGTGATGGCCGAGCGACCCTCGCGCGCGTTCGTGCGCGGCTGGTGAGGCATCCGGACCATCGGAACGCCCATGCCGTGCACGTCGCGGTCGACCACCTGGAGCACGCCGCTGTCGTCGACCGTCACCAGGACCGTCTGACCCGGCAGCATGAGCGACGCGAACCAGCGGTTGTCCTCCCGGTACGGTGCCCACGCGGCCCGAATGTTGCGCCCGGACAGGTCCCACAGAACCGCCGTGTTCAGCGGCGACTCGACAGTCACCAGCGGCACGTCCGAGTCAGGGTCCGTGCCGACCATCCAGTAGCCGCGACCCAGGGAAAGCGCGTCCGTGGTGGCGAGCGGTACCAGCGCTTCCAGGCCGACCGCCGAGGCGAGCTCGGACAGGTCGGCGTCGGCGTCCGTAGCGCCCGGCAGCCGGAATCCGTCGACCGCAAGCCGCTCGACGTACGGGTCCACCGCGAGCGACGCCCAGCCGACGATCGTCCGCAGGAACTCCAGCTCCTTGGGGACCGCGATGCGCAGGTTGCGGATGTGCTGCTCGCCGAGGTAGTACGCCTCATCACGCTGCATCTGCGCAAGGTGCGGCTTGAACGTGGCCGCGAGCTCGGTGACCAGCCCGCGCTCCTCGTCGGACAGGCCGAGCGAGGGGAGCGAGGGGATGCTCACCAGAGAGAAGGTGGGCTGGACTCCTGCGACCACGAAGCACCAGCCCCCTTCTCAGTCAGCGAGTGCGATCACCCGCCCACGCTTCTCGCGCGGCGGCTTCTTGAGGTTCACGAGGCGTCGGAGCATGAGCGCACCGATGAGGCAGACGGCGAGGTCGATCTTGCGCGAGGAGGAGCGGTTCTCCTTGCCGACCGTGATGCCCCAGCGAGCCTCACGACGACGGGCGTTCTTCATGTGCTGCAACAGCCGCGCGCTCTTGACCAGCAGCACACGACCAGCCTCGAGGTCCTCAGCCACCTGCGACACGGCGGGCTGGAACACCTGCTCGGACGACGGCTTGAGCATGTCGAACGCGATCGAGTGCTGACGATCGCCCGACTTCACCGGCCAGAACTTGTTGTCGAGCCGGCGCGAGAACTTCGCGTGCCAGCGGTCGACAGTCGGCCACCAGAACCGGTCATCCTCGCCCGTCGCGCTGTTGTCCTTCGCGTGAGACGGGTCGAACCAGAACGCCACCACCTTATAGTCCTCGAACGCGGCCTCTACGGCAGCATCCAGGGCTTCACGGTCGACGGTGTCGTCCTTGTTCGGGTGGAAGAACCACAGCACCTTCGCGAGGCCGTCGGACAGGCGCACGGCAATCAGGCCCGTGTCGTCCTTCGACTTCGACCCGTCACCGAAGAGCACGATCCGGTCGCCGGGCTCGAGGTCCATGCCCTTGCCCAGGCGTGCCGCGGTGTCCGCCCATCGCGGGTCGATCCACGAGTCCTCGGTGCCGACGATCTGGTTGAACCACTTGCGCCGAGACTCGCTCGGGCTGTTCTCCGGGTTCATGATCGACTTGACAATGCGACCGTTCGGACGAGTGTCTAGCCAGGTCGCATCCCCGGCGACGGAGCGCACCACGTCAGGCGCGGCATCCTTCGTCAACGGCGCCTCGGGGGGTGCCTCGAGCGAGTCCCACAGCACGCCGTAGTCCTCGATGCCGTCCTCGAGCTGCGTCTGCTCCCAGGCCTCGCGCGCGCGCTCAGCCACGGAGTCGAGCCCGGGACGGTAGGCGTTGAAGATGTCCAGGATCCGCGCGGGCGTCTCGATGGACGACTTCGCCGCGTTCCCCTCCATCGCGCCGACCATGTCGTGGCCGCCGTTCGAGGCCAGCCAGTTCTGCGTCTCAGCGCGGATGATCTGATGAGGACGGCCACCCTCGACAGACAGCGGATTCGACGTGATTGCCTGAATCTGCCGCCGGTCGCCGTCGGACCAGACGTTCAGCTTCCCGATCTGGATGCCATAGTGCTTCCGAGTGTCCTCGGGGATGAGGCTCGGGAAGAGCTTCATCGTGTTCGCCGTCTGCTCCTGCGAGACCGCCACGATCTGCGTCCAGGCTTCAGCGTCGTCGCGACCGACGGGACGGTCGCCCTCCCAGTGGTCGAACATCACCGGGCCATGGAGCGAGCCGACCGAGACGCCCGCAGCAGTCGGGTCCTTGCCCCAGCCCTTGATTCGCTGGAGCGCGCCCGTGTGATACAGGAACTCGCCGTGCGTCTCGACGCCGTAGTACCAGAGCAGGAACCGCGTCTGCTCTGGGGTCCAGAGCCACGGCTTGCCGCCCTTGTCGGTGAGCCAGTACGACGTCCAGGACAGGAAGCCCCAGCCGAGCGTGGCGCCGGGGAGCAACCAACCGCGGTCAGGCTCCCAGTCCCACGTCGGACCGACCTTCACCGGCTCCCAGACGAGATCCGTGGGCGGAAAGGTGCGGTCCAGAAGGTCGCGGTAGTACGCCTCGATCTCGCGGTAGTCTGCCGAGCGATCGTGGATGAGCGCGGGGCCAGTGCTTCGCGCCCGGGCCACGTCTAGGCTCCGTGCGCGTTCTTCCAGCGGGCGTTGCCGCCCTCACGCTGGGGGTTCATGGCGGCAGTGGTCGAGCCGGCCTCGTCGGGAAGCTTGAGCTGACGCCACAGAGCGTTCCGAGCCATGCGCTGACCCTTGATCTCTGCGATCAGCGGGTGGATGACGAGCTGGCCCATGCTGCCCTTGGTGGTCAGCGGCCGTCCCTCGTCCTCCCATGCCTGCGAGAGTGCCGCGACCATGTCCGTGATCGCGCACACGTCCTCGAGGGTCCGCAGCTCGTCCGGGCGCAGGTCGTACTTGCCGACGATCGCGTCCCAGACGGTGCGGCCGGGGGTGGAGAGGGTGGCGGGGGCGTCGGCAGTCACAGCGCGCCGCCGAGAATAACCCGGCCGCGCTGGCACGGGTAGGCCGCGGTCCCGAACATGGGCGCCGACGTCGGCGCCTGGCCGAGGAAGGCGAGGAACGCCGAGGCTGACTCGAGCACATCCGTGTTGGATGAGATCTCGCCGAGTATGCGGTCGTTGTCCCGGTGGAACTGAAGTGCGCGGTCAAGTGCGAACTCGCGTGCATGGGTGTCGATGTCGCTCATCGTGCCCTCCTGGGGCTCGTGCGGGCGAGCCGACCTGGGCTCGCTGTTGGGAATGGTTCCCAAAAAACGGTGGTCGATGGAGCTAGCTGGGCCGGGCTACCT
>Ga0164241_10005521_pt1 | contig 11805 bp, 11 predicted proteins | sample OricomyardsoilBY_FD_108780 | JGI IMG/M metagenome (GOLD analysis project Ga0164241, IMG submission 108780) | Backyard soil microbial communities from Emeryville, California, USA - Original compost - Back yard soil (BY) | ecosystem: Environmental > Terrestrial > Soil > Unclassified | place: USA... | reverse complement strand
GCCGATCGCCTCGTCGAAGCCGCCGGCGCGGAAGCGGGCGATCGCGGCGACGATCGCCACGTCGTCGGCGTCGTAGCCCTTGCTCGTCGGGGTCAGGACGCCGAGCTCGGCGAGGCGGTCGAGGACGTTCCTGGGGACCTCGTAGCGGCGGCGGACCTCGGTGGCGCTGACGCGCTCGGTCTCGCGGCGGTCGAGGGCGCGCTCGAGGATCCGGTCCTCGAGCTCGACCAGCCGGGCGGCGCGCTCGGGATCGGCCTCGATCACGTCGCGGATCGCGCGCAGCGGCATGAAGCGCTCCTCCTGGAGGCGCTTGATCAGCTGGATCCGCTCGACGTAGCCGGGCGGGTAGTAGGCCATGTTGCGCGAGGTCTTGACGACGTCCGGACCGCCGAGCAGGCCCTCGCGCAGGTAGTGCTTGATCGTGCCCGCGGACACGCCGCTGCGCTCCGCCAGCTCGGAGATCTTCAGGAGGCCGTCGGGGCCTGCGGTCACCTAGGCGTCCCCGGTGAGGAGGTCGCGCCGCGTGACCGCGGGCTTGGCGATGCCGAGCAGGTCGCGCGCCTCGTCGACCGTCGCCGGGCGGCGGCCCGCGTCCTCGGTCATCTGCCGGGCCTTGGCGATCAGGTCGCCGTTGGAGGTCGCCATCTCGCCGTTCGGGAGGTAGAGGTTGTCCTCGAGGCCGGCGCGGACCGAGCCGCCGAGCGTCAGCGCCGCGGCGATCAGCGTCCACTGCACGCGGCCGATGCCGATCACGCCCCAGTGGTGCCGGCCCTCCGGGAGGTTGTCGGCCATCGCGGCGAGGTTGCGGGCGGTCGGCGGGATGCCGCCGGTGACGCCCATCACGAAGTCCACGTGCAGCGGGCCCTCGAGGACGCCCATGTCCATCAGCGGCCAGAGCGAGCCGACGTGCCCGACGTCGAAGCACTCGTGCTCGGGCTTGATCCCGAGCTCGCGCATCGCCTCGAGCAGCTCGATGATCTCGTCGAACGGGTTCGCGAAGACGGCCTTGAAGACGAAGTCCTTGCGGCGCGGCGAGTACTTCGCGTAGTTCATCGAGCCCATGTTCAGCGCCGCGACCTCCGGCGGGACCGCGCGCAGGTACTCGAGCCGCTTGGCGACCGGGATGCCGAGCGCGCCGGTCGAGAAGTTGAGGATCGCCGCGTCGCCGACCTCGGCCCGGATCGCGTCGTGGATGTTGCGGAAGTCCTCGATCTCGTACGACGGCGTGCCGTCCGGCGTGCGCGCGTGGATGTGGATGTGGACGCCGCCCTCGTCGACGATCCGCCGCGCCTCGGCCGCGTACTCGGCCGGCGTGTACGGGATCGCGGGGCACTGCTGGCGGTTGGCGAGCGCGCCCGAGATCGAGCAGGTGATGACGACGGGATCCTCGAGGGACATGGGCTTCGGTGCTCCGTGGGAAGTAGGACGTTCCACTTCCCACTCTTACGCACCGCGCGCCTTCACGCAAGGCAGCGCGCGACGGCGGCGACGACCTTCCTCGGCTCGTCGACCACCTGCCGGGCCGTGAACCGGAGCGTCCGGTAGCCGGCGAGCGCGAGGTCGAGGTCCTTGCGCCGGTCGCGCTCGAACGCCGCCGCGACGGCGTGGTAGCGGCGGCCGTCGGTCTCGACGGCGAGGCGGGCGGCGGGCCAGAGGAAGTCGATGCTCCAGTCGGCGATCCGGCGCTGGGTCTGGGGCTCGGGGAGCCCGTGGTGGCGCACCAAGCTCAGGAACGCCTCCTCCAGCTCGGACTGCGTCAACTTCGGCGGCTCTACGCGGGACAACAGCGCGTTGAGGGGCGCGAGGCCTCGTCGGCCTCGCGCGCGGGCGATCGTCCGCCCGAGCTGGGCGTGGTCGAGGAGGCGTTGGACGTCGGCTTCGGCGACGGCCTTCTCGAGGCGCTGGGGCGTGTCGACCTCGGCGAGGTCGAGGAGGGTTCGGGCGATCGTGGTGGTCGAGACGCCGTCCTTGGCCGTGATCTCCTCGGGGTCGAGGGTGCGGACGCGGTGGAGGTCGATGCCGCGCTTGCTTGCCCTGCTCCGGGGCGCGGTCACGTCGATGTTCGCGCGCTCCGTGCGGAGAACGTCCCACAGAGAGGCCGCGCTCCTGTGACTCAGCACGGCGCCCTCTCCGCAGGACAGCACGGCGGCCAGCCATCGCCCCTCCCGGCGCAGGTGGACGTGACCAACGGCATAGACACCGGGAAACAGGCGGATCAGCTGCCCCGCACGCACCCGGCGCGAGATGCCCGAGGGAGAGAGGCCCGCGCCGGCGAGCTGCGCCGCGGACACCACCCCCCACTGCGCGTCGGCGAGCGCCGCGACCCCCGCATCCGGACCTGGGCCGTTTGACTGCCGCATAGCGCGAGTGAAACGGCCCAGGTCGGTCATGCGATCGAGGTTCGCGGAAGAATGCGCGCATGGAGCCCTTGTTTCGTTATGACTTCAACTCCCCGTACGCGTACCTGGCGGCGGAGCGGATCGATGGGGTGATCCCCGGCGCCACGTGGGAGCCCGTGGCGTTCGCGTTCCTGCTCGTGGCGCAGGCGCGGGTGCCCTGGTCGATGCACTCGGAGGGCTCGCATGCCGCGGGCGTGCGTGAATGCGAGGCGCGGGCGGTCGAGCGGGGGCTGCCGCCGATGCGGTGGCCGGAGGGGTGGCCGCGGGACTCCTATTCGCTCGATCCGCTGCGGGTCGCCGTCTACGCGAAGGAGCAGGGCGCGTTGAAGGAGTACTCGCTCGCCGCGTTCCGGCGGCTCTTCGTCGACGGCGTGGGGCTCGGCGGCGGCGAGGCGTTCGCGGTCGCCGAGCGGGTCGGGCTCGATCCCGACGCCGCGCGCGCCGCGGCCGGCAAGCAGGGCACGGCGGGCGCGAAGCTGAAGGCCGTGACGGACGAGGCGATCGCGGACAAGGTCCCCGGGGTGCCGACGGTGACGGTCGGGAACGCGCACTTCTGGGGCGACGACCGGCTCGAGGACGCCGCGCGAGCGGCCGGGTCGTGAGCGCTGCGGGCGCGGGGCGCGTGACGCCGCGCCGTCACGTCGAGGACGCCGCGGGCGCCGACGGATGACGACGCGCCGTCACACCGCGGGCGCCTAGACGCAAGAGCAGTCGTGGAGACCCCCTCCGACGACGAGCTGCTCATCGCCGCCAAGAGCGATCCCGAGGCGTTCGCGGCGCTGTACCGCCGCCACGCCCGCGGGGTGCTCGGCTTCTTCGTCGCGCGGACGCGCGACGGGGAGACCGCGGCCGACCTGACCGCCGAGACGTTCGCGGCGGCGCTCGAGGGATGCCATCGCTTCCGGCCCGATCGCGGGCCGGCGGCGGCGTGGCTGTACGGCATCGCCCGGAACCAGCTGGCGATGCTGCACCGGCGCGGCGCGGTCGAGGACCGCGCCCGGCGGCGGCTCGGCATCCCGCGGATCGAGCTCGACGACCACGAGCTCGAGCGGCTCGTCGGCGAGGGACCGGCGGTGGAGGCGCTCGCCGCCCTGCCCGACGACCAGCGCACCGCGGTGATGGCGCGCGTGCTGGGCGACCAGGGGTACGGGGAGATCGCCACCGCCGTGTCCACGTCCGAGCCCGTCGTCCGCCAGCGCGTGTCGCGTGGTCTCTCGACCCTGCGCTCGATGCTGCGAGGAGAAACGCCATGACCGACTTCCTGGATCGCCTCGAGACCGAGCTGACCGCCGCCCACGCCCGCCGCACCACCCCCGGGCCGGCCCGCCGCGCGCTCGACGCCGCGCCCCGCGCGCTCGCCCCAGTCGCGATCGCGTGCCTGGCGATCGGCGGCGGGGCCGCGCTGGCCGTCGTCCTCAGCGGAGGCGACGACACGATGTCGCCGCCGGCCGGCAAGCGGACCCCGCCCTCGCCCGTGGTCGCGCCGCTCGACGCGCACGCCCGCAACACGCCCGTCGCGGTGCTCAACGGGACGACCGTGAGCGGGCTCGCGCGCGCCGTGGCCGACAGGCTCACCGCCGCCGGCGTGAAGGTCGACCGGGTCGGCACCGCCCGGAACCAGGCCTCCCGCACCACGACCGTCGCCTACGCGCCCGGCCACCACCGCGACGCGCTCGCGATCGCCGCCCAGCTCAGCCTGTACGACCGCGGCGTGCGGCCGAGCAGCGGCACCAGCACGACGGCCGGGCCGCCGACGGCCGTGACCGTGGTGAGGCCCCCGGCACCGCGGACCGTGCCGGCGCCCCCCGCGCCGCGAACCACCGCGACCGTGCCGGCGCCGCGGACCGTGACCGCGCCGCCCGCGACGGGAGCCGCGACCGGGGGAGCCGCGACGGCGCCGCCGGCACCGACCACCACGCCCGCCGCGCCGCCGACGACCGTGTCGGGAACGCCCGCCGCGCCGCCGAAGACCGTGTCGGGAACGTCCGCCGCACCGCCGACGACCGCAACTGTGATGACCGTGCCGCCGGCCACCGTCGTGGCGCCGCCCGCCACGACGGTCCTGCGCGGGCCGTACGTGCGGCTCCAGCCCGCGATCCAGTTCCGGGCGATCGACGCCGCGACGCGCGTGGCGGGAGGCCCGAGGGCGAAGGTCGTCGTCACGCTCGGCGTCGACTTCGCCCGGCTCACGACCACGGCCGTGCCCGCCCCGGCCCTCCCGACGACCGCGCCCGTCCCGGTCTCACCCGCGACGACGAAGCGCACCCCGGTCGTGCCCGCCCGCGTCGAGATCGGATGCCCGACCGACGCGATCGCGCTCGGGAAGTTCGGCTCGCGGATCGCCGCGATCACCGCCCGCGAGACGTGGGAGCGCTACCACAAGGCCAAGGTCACCTCCGCCCACAGCGCGAAGGCCGTGCCCGACGCCGCCGCCGCGATCCGCCGCGCCTGCGGCCAGGGCGCGGTGCTCGACACCGCGGTCGTGAAGATCGACGTCGGGCCCCACGGCGGCAAACGCGGCGCCCACGACAACACGCTCTACGTCGCGAACACCAAGGCCGGCTGGCGGATCTGGAAGATCCTGCCGTAGCGGGCGGAGCCGCCGCGGGCCGCGGCGGCGCTACGCCGCGCGGCGCGGCCGGCGCACGCGCCGACCCGTCGGCCCGACCGCGGTGCCGCGCTCGAGCAGCGACGTGATCACCGCGGCGGCGCCCGCGTAGACGACCGCGGCGAGGCCCCAGTTGAGGACCTCACGCAGCTTCAGGTTCTCCACCGAGAACACGTCGCGGAACGGCCCCACGACCCAGCGCGCGGCGTCGCGGATCGCCTTGACCACGTCGTTGGATGCGTTCGCGCCCAGCAGCCGCAGCAGCACCGCGAGCACGATGATCAGGCACACGACCCCCGCGACGAGGCGAACCAGGCGGGCGAGCTGGGCGAGCGCGATCACGCCGCGTCTTGTACCCGAGACGGCGGTCGTTCAGACCGGCACGACCGCGTTGCGCTTCCACGGGCGCTCGACGACCTTGCCCTCGGCCATCTCCAGCGCGCGGCAGATGATCGGCCGCGTCTCGCGCGGGTCGATCACGTCGTCGATCATCGCGTTGCGGGCGGGGATCGAGACGTCGATCACCTTCCGGTACGCGGCGATCAGCTCCGCCTTCTTCGCCGCCGGGTCCTCGGCCGCCTCGACCTGCTTGCGGAACACGATCTCGACCGCGCCCTCGGCGCCCATCACGCTGATCTCGGCGGTCGGCCAGGCGACGATCAGGTCCGGCTCGTAGGCGCGGCCGTTCATCACGTAGTAGCCGGCGCCGTACGCCTTGCGCGTGATGACCGTGAACTTCGGGACGGTCGCGTTGGCCACCGCGTGGAGCATCTTCGCGCCGTGGCGGATGATCCCGCCGGCCTCGACCTTCGAGCCGACCATGAACCCCGGCACGTCCATCAGGAACAGCAGCGGGATGTCGAACGCGTTGCAGAGGTTGACGAACCGCGCGGCCTTGTCCGCCGAGTCGTTGTCGAGGATCCCGCCGAGGTGCTTGGGCTGGTTGGCGACGATCCCGCACGGCCGCCCGCCGAAGCGCGCGAAGCAGGTGACGATCGTCTTCGCCCACTGCGGCTTGAGGTCGAGCCACTCGCCGTCGTCGACGATCCGCGAGATCACCTCGTACATGTCGTACGGCTTGCGGTTGGACTCCGGCAGCACGTCGAGCAGGCCCTCGTCCATGCGGTCGATCGGGTCGGAGCACTCGCGCACGGGCGGCTTCTGGCGGTTGTGCGACGGGAAGAACGAGAGGTACTGCTTGATCCGCTCGATGCACTCGGCGTCGTCGGCGACCTCGAGGTCCCCCACCCCCGACTTGCGGCAGTGCACGCGCGAGCCGCCGAGCTCCTCCTGGGTGACGTCCTCGCCGACCGCGGCGCGCACCAGGTGCGGCCCGGCGAGCGCCATCGAGCCACGGCCCTTGACCATCGGCACGAAGTCGGCGAGCCCCGGGATGTACGCGGTGCCGGCCGCGCACGGCCCCATCAGCGCCGCGACCTGCGGGATGACCCCGCTCATCACGACCTCCTCGCGGAACAGGTGGCCGGAGCCGGCGAACAGCGAGCCGACCGCCTCCTGGATCCGCGCGCCGGCGCTGTCGAGCAGCCACACGAACGGCATCCGCTTGGTCAGCGCCAGCTCACGCAGCCGCGAGACCTTGTGCTCGCCGGTCATACCCATCGAGCCGGCCATGACCGTGAAGTCGTAGGCGCAGATCGCGACGTTGCGGCCGTCGATCTTCCCCCACCCGGTGATCACGCCGTCGGCCGGGGCGTCCTTGTCCTCGAGGCCGCGGACCGAGTAGTGGATCCCCGCCTGGATGCCGAGCTCGGTGAACGTGCCCTCGTCGACGAGCAGGTCGATCCGCTCGCGCGCGGTCAGCTTGTCCGCGGCGTGCTGGCGGTCGATCTTCTCCTGGCCCCCGCCGAGCCTCAGCCGCGCGCGCGTGGCGTGCAGCTCCTCGACGAGCGGACGAAGGATGGAAGTGGGCTGCTCCGGCTGATCGGTCACGGCGCGCGACTCTACGGCAGGCGGCCCGGCCACGGCTCCGTGTCGTAGAAGTCCTCGTGCGGGAGGACGCGGCCCTGCTCGCGCGCCTCGCGGCGCCGGCGGTAGTAGTCGACCGGCGGGAGCAGCGGGTCCTTGTCGATCGGGCGCGCGACGACGTCGAGCATCCACGGGTGGTCGTGCGGGCGGTGCTCCTCGACGACCTCGAAGCGCGCGGCGCGCAGCATCGAGCGCAGCGCGCTCGGGGTGATCCCCCACCAGAAGTTGCCGTAGCCGGTCATCGGGCGGTCGTCGAACGGGACGCCGATCCCGAGGCCGCCCCGCGGGTTCGCGTAGGCGCGGGCGAGCGCGGCGCGGTCGCCGTCCTCGAGGTAGGGGTAGAAGAGGCAGGCCTGCGGCACACCCGGGACCTCGGGGATCGTGTGCGTCCCGAGGTACAGGAGCTCGCGGGTCACCTCCCGCAGCGCCCGCAGCTGCCCGAGCGGGTCGGGCGTGTGGTAGAGCACGCCGGTGCACCAGACGACCGCGTGCGGCCCGAGCCGCTCGATCGTCACCGGGTCATGGAGGTCGCCTTGGACGAAGCGGATCGCCGACGCGCGGCGCGCGTGCTCGGCCTCGAAGCCCGGCATCAGCTCGCGGTCGCCCGCGTCGAGGAGCGTCACCGCGGCGGCGCCCGCGTCCTCGGCCGCGAACGCGTTCGCCCCGTCGTTGAACAGCCCGCCGACATCGGCGAACGAGCGGCCCGCGGCGTGGGCGGCGATCCACGCGAGGCGGTCGGCGGGCAGCCGCGACCGCTCGGGCCGGCCGCGGCGGAGCTTGCGCCGCAGCCGCGCGGCGGTGACCCACGCCTCGGTCCGCAGGCTCACCGACCGGTCCAGACGGGATCCCGCTTCTCGAAGAACGCCTTGACGCCCTCCTGGATGTCCTCGGTCGAGAAGGCGAGCGTCAGGTTGTGGTGCAGGTACTCGAGCGCCTCGGCGAACGGCATGTCCTGCTGGCGGAACATCGCGTCCTTGCCGAGCCGCATCAGCACCGGGGAGCGCGCCGCGAGCCGCGCCGCCCACTCGGCCACCGCCGCGTCGAACTCGGCGGCCGGGACGACCTTGTTGACGATCCCGATCCGCTCGGCCTCGGCGGCGTCGATCCGGTCGCCGAGCAGCAGCAGCTCGTTGGTCTTCTTGCGGCCGATGTTGCGGTAGATCAGCGCCATGATCATGAACGGGAAGACCCCGACGTTGATCTCGGGCGTCCCGAACGTCGCAGTGTCCTTGGCGATCACCAGGTCGCAGGCGAGCGCCACGCCGAGCGCGCCCGCGAGGCAGTGCCCGTTGATCGCCGCGATCGACGGCTTGCCGAGCTCGCCGATCAGCGTGAACAGCCGCGGGAACTTGTCGGTCCCGAAGTGCTTGGTCACGAGCGGGACGTCAGCCGCGAAGCCGGACAGGTTCCCGCCCGCCGAGAACGTCGTCGCGTGCGTGCTGGTGAGCACGACAGCGCGGACGGCGTCGTCGTCGCGGGCGGCGGCGAACGCGGCGAGGAGATCGTCGAGGAGGGCGTCGGACAGCGCGTTGCGCGAGTCCGGCTCGTCCATCGCGATGGTCGCGACGCCGCCGGCGACCGCGTACTGCAGGGTGGCGTAGGGCACGCCGGAAAGCTACCGGCGCCGGGAGGGCGGGCGCGGCGGCGAGCGCGCGGCGCTTGTGCTGCGCGACGACCCCGTCCCGGCCGAAGCCGGCTAGCGGCGCCGCTTCTTCTTCGCGGCGGCCTTGCGCTTCGCCGCGGCGCGCTTCTTGGCGAGCGCCTTCTTGCGCGCGAGCGCCTTGCGCTTCGCCGCCGCCTTCTTCTTCGCCAGCGCCTTCTTCTGCGCGGTGGTCAGCGGCTTCTTGGCGGCGGTCTTCGTCGCCGTGACGGGCTTCGTGGTCGTGACGGTCGCCGTGCCTCCGCCGCCCGCGGGCGAGCTCGGCGCGGCGCTCGGCGTCGGGATCGACTCCGGCTGCGGCGGCGCGCCGGAGCCGGTGCTCGTCGTCGTGGTCGTCGCGGTCTGGCCCTCGCCCGGGTCGGCCGGCACCGGCGGATCGGTGACGACGAGCGTCTTGACGGCGACGGCCGGCGCCCCGTTGCCGTCCTTGACGGTCAGCGTGATCGTGTACGTGCCGGCCACCGGGAGCGGGAGGCTCGCGGTCGACCCGACACGGGTGGTCGTCGTCGCGCCGCCGATCGCCCACGCCCAGCTGGCGATCGGACCCTGGGCGTCGGACGAGCCGCCGCCGTCGAGGACCACCGTGTCGCCGGTCGTCGCGGTGGCCGTCTCGACGCCGTCGCGGAGGATCCGCGCGACCGCGGTCGGCGGCGAGTTCGCGTTGCCGGCCTGGATGCACGAGGCGACCGCGCAGAGGAACTCCGAGTTGTAGACGTTCCACTTCAGGTCGAGGTAGCTGCCGCCGGCCGGCGCGGGGCTGAAGTAGTCGTTCTTGCCGCAGTCGTACGGGCTCGGCGTCGCGTTCGGGCACGGGTGCGTGAGCGCGTTGTTCGGGCCGCCGTCGGCGTAGCACATGACGTCGTCCAGGTCGGTGCAGTGCCCGGCGAGCGTCGAGTGCGGCGCCGAGTCCTGGACCGCGCCCATCGTGTGGCTGATCTCGTGGAGCGCGGTGTTCTGGCGGCGGTCGTCGGGCGCGAACGCCGGGTTCCCGCCGCCGTTGCCGAACACGACCGCGGTGAGGCCGCCGAGGTTCGAGTTGTTGTTCGCGCCGTGGCGGTCGTCGTCGAACAGCGAGCCGACGCCGGCGACGTCGTCGTTGCCGTAGAGCCCGTCGGCGTAGATCAGGAGGTTGCGGTGCGTCCCGATCGCCGCGTTGGAGGTGTCGAAGCCGTTGCCCGAGCCGGCGATGTCGGCGCGCAGCGCCGCGAGCCGCGCGTCGAAGCCCATCGCCAGGAACTGCGCGCGCGTGTGGGCGAGCTGGATGCTGGCGATGTCGACGTTGGTGTTGCCGCACACCGTGCCGACGTCGAAGCGGATCCCCTTCGCGCCGCCCGAGGCCGCGACCATCACGTCGTTGATCGCGCGCATGTCGCCCTGGATCAGGTTCGCGTAGAGGCCGAAGCGGTCGGGCTCGCCCGCCGGGTAGACGTAGAGCAGCTTGAAGTAGGAGCCGCTGGACGCCGCGACGTTGGCGGTGTCGTCGGTGCTGCGCTCGATCCCGCACCAGGTGGACGCGAGCTGCGGCGGCGCGTCGGCGATGCTCGCGCCGAGGCCGCCGCCGGCACGCAGCGAGCGCAGGGCGGCGCGGCGCGCGAGCCGCTTCAGCCCGGCGTCGCTGCCCTTCGGGATGTCCCTGTCGCCGTGGGTGTCGATCTCGACCCGGTGGCCGCCGACGCGGACGACCTTGCCCTGGACGTCGACCGCCGTCTGATGGGCGTACGCGACCGGCGCGGCGAACGCGAGCAGGCAGACCGAGGCGAGGAGGGAGCGCAGGGGACGACGCACGTCCTCCTCTTATCGGCAGGCGCCTACCGATGGTGAAGCTTGCGCGCGACCTCGGCGCAGGCGTCGAGCATCGTCGCCCGGCGCGCGGCCGTGTACTGGCACTCCAGCGCCCAGCCCGGCGCGCCGGAGACCGGCCGCACGTCCGAGGTCACCGCGTCGCCGAGCACGCGCAGCTTCGTCTCGGTGCGGAGGAAGGTCGCGGGGACGCGGCGGACGCCGATCGCGTTGACCTTGTCGAGCGCCACGACCGCGACGACGTCGCCGCGGCTGTTGAGCCGGTCGACGGACTCCTTGGTGAACTTCGCCGGGAGCGCGAACGTGAACGGGACGTGCGGGTCGTCGAACGTGCCGGACTCGTCCGAGCAGCCGGCCACGCCGAGCGCGGCGAGGGCGAGGGACACGAGGGCGGCGCGACGCATCGGCGGCGACGCTAGCAGGAGCGTCATGCGGCGCCGAGGGCGTCCAGCGCGGCGCGGACGTCGGGCAGCGCGGTCACGGTGCCGTCGTGGCCGAGCAGCAGGAAGCGGTCGAGGCGGCGCAGGAACGCGCGGTCGTGGGAGACCGCGACGACCGTGCCCTCGAAGCCCTCGAGCGCGTTCTCCAGTGCGCCGGACGAGTCGATGTCGAGGTTGTCGGTCGGCTCGTCGAGCAGCAGCAGGTTGTGGCCCTCGAGCTCGAGGCAGAGGATCTCCAGGCGCGCGCGCTGGCCGCCGGAGAGCGTGTCGAACGAGCGCCGGACCGCGTCCTCGAGGCCGTAGCGGGCGAGCGCGCCCATCGCCTTCTCGTGGCCGCCGGTCCGCTCGGTCACGATCTCGAGCACGTTGCGGCCGACGAACTCGGCGCCCGCGTTGAGCTGCGTGAACATCCCGGGCGAGACGCGGTTGCCGAGCACGACGTCGCCGCTGTGGCCGACGTCCTCGCCCGCGAGCAGGCGCATCAGGTGGGTCTTGCCGGAGCCGTTGGGGCCGATCAGGCCGACGCGCTCGCCGAGGTGGATCTCGTCCTCGAAGGGCTCGACGAGGCCGTCGATCCCGACGTCGCGCAGCGCCACGACGCGGCGCGCGCTGTCCCCGCCGCGCAGCCGCACGCGGATCTCCTGGTTGCTGACCGGCTCGGGCGGCGGGCCGTCGTCGACGAACCGCTTCCAGCGCGACTCGGCCGCGTTCGCGCGCTTCGCCCAGACCGGGGAGTACTTGGCGCGCTCCTTGAAGAGCCGGACAAGCTCCCTGAGGCGCTTCTCCTCCTCCTTCCAGCGCTGCAGCGCATCGCCGAGCAGCTTCTGGCGATGCTCACGCGCCTGCGGATAGGTCGCGTAGGAGCCGCCATGGATCCAGGCGCCGTCGCCTTCGATCGTGACCAGCGAGTCG
>Ga0164241_10005520_pt1 | contig 11806 bp, 9 predicted proteins | sample OricomyardsoilBY_FD_108780 | JGI IMG/M metagenome (GOLD analysis project Ga0164241, IMG submission 108780) | Backyard soil microbial communities from Emeryville, California, USA - Original compost - Back yard soil (BY) | ecosystem: Environmental > Terrestrial > Soil > Unclassified | place: USA... | reverse complement strand
ACGTACGGATTCCACGAAGAGCGTCGGCGACACCATCTTGGGTGACGCATTGCTTTATTCGGACGACGGCGGGGTCAGCTTTCGAGAGGTCTTTCGAGCACCAGCCAAGCTGCTCGGTTTTGCGCTCGCGCCGGATGGTTCGAGCGTACTGGTCGGCTTTGGGAACCCGGGCCTCGCCGCCGCGCCGCGCGATCCGGGAACTCTCGGCGTGTTCCAGAGTTCGACCGACAGCTTCTCCTTCTCGCAAGTCTATGGCGGAAGCGTCAATTGTCTGACTTGGACGAAAACGGGTGTGTACGTCTGCGCGGATGAAACCCGAGATGGCTTCGAACTCGGATTTTGGCAAGCTAGTGACTTTGGCCGCGAGGACAGCTGTCTCGTACCTCTGTTGCATCGGACCGAAGTACGCGGTCCGATCATGTGCGGACCGAGCACGAGCGCGGCGATGTGCAGCCGCAGCTGGTCAAGCGACTGTGCACCGCTCGGCGCATGCTCGTCGGACGGCAGCGCATCACGCACGGATTGCCTGCCCTTTGCGCCGCCCGATTTTTCGTCAGGAGGTGCCACCGCGGACGGCATGGGGGGCTCATCCGCGACAGTCGGTGAAACGCCTGGAACAACCGCAGGAGCGGCAAGGTCCGGCGGTTGCGACTGCCACATCGCAACCGCCGGCGCGCCCCTCGAGCGAAGCAGTCCGCTGCTCTTGGGGCTCGTCGGCTTACTTGCGAGGCGGCGCGCCAAGAACCGCCGACGAATTGCCGTCACCGCGCCGTGAGCAGGGCTCGCTCTGCGTTGAACGCGAGGCCTCCATCCGGCAGCACTGCGACGCTGTGGAGAGCGTTCAGCCTGCCGGGCAACTCTCCCAGCAAGACGCCGGCTTCCGCGTGGGGCGTCCCAACCATGGTCGTCACCATGGCCGTGGTTAGATCGATTTTTCGGATTAGCAGATTACCCAAGTCAACCACGTACAGATTGCCAACGTGGTCACTCGCCAGATCGGTCGGATTGTTGAAACGTGCCGCGGTACCGACGCCATCTGCGAAGCCTGGCTCCGTTCCTCCGGCAAGGGTCTCGATTCGTTGCGTGTCGATTCCGATCTTGATCACTGCACCGGCGCTTGGATCGAGCGTGTACAGGTTGCCTTGGCCGTCATTCGTCAGCCCGATCGCAAACGGCAAGCCGTCAGGGAGGCCAACTAGCGTGGTCACCTCTCGACTCGAAATCGAGAGCTTTCGGATCGCGTTGTTGCCAGAGTCATTGATGTAGAGTGTATCGGCACCGACGCTCTCTATGGCCGTCAGGTAACCGAACGTCGCGTTCGCACCCACGCCATCCGCGAAACCCCACGCGCCAAACGAGCCGGCCAGGGTCGACACTTCTCCGTTCAGCACGTCGATCTTGCGAATGGTGTTGCCGCTGCTGTCGCACACGAACAGGTTGCCATCGGCACCGCACGTCACGTCAGTCGGGTACTGGAAGACCGCGAATTCGCGCGGACCGTCTACGTTTTCATAGGCGTCGTAGCGTCCCGCAAACCTCGTGACCTCGCCGGTTGCGAGGACGACACGCTGGATCGTTCTGGTGTTGCTGGCCGCCGTGTACACGTGACCACGCCCATCCGCCACCATTCCCTGTGCAAAGCCGAACTCAGAAAGCGCGCTGGCTCCGTATTCGGTACGGACCAACCCACCCGCAACGGTGACGACTTCCGCTGAAGCCAAGTCGATCCGACGCAGGACGCTGCTCCACTCTTCGGCGAGGTACAAGTTCCCGCTGCCGTCGAACGTGATCCCATTCGGGGCGTCAAAAACCGCCTGATCGCCAGTGCCATCCTTTGGGCTCCAAGTCTGAGCATCGCCCGCGAAGTTGGTCACCTGCTTGCTCGCGACAGAGATCTTTTGCACGACGTTTCCGTTCGTCACGTACACGTTACCCTTGTCGTCCGCTGCGATACCAACCAACGCGGGGAATGCCCCCTCGGAAGTCGGGTCGAGCGCGGCAGCCCCCACCACCGTGGAGACTTCGCCCGTGTCCGTTCGCACCTCGCGCACCGCACTTGCTTCAGCGACAAACAGGCTACCGTTCGCGCCGAGAGCGAGGTCCTGAATGTCCGCGAAAGCAGCCTGCGCACCTGGACCGTCCTGGTCGAAGCCTTTGTTGAGCCCGCCCGCCAATGTCGTCACTTCGGCGCTGGCCAAGCTGATCTTGCGGATCTCTCCGTTCGTTGCATCAGCCACGTACAAGTTTCCGATCCCATCAGCGGTCAATCCTCGAAGCTCACCGAAACGCGCGTTCGAGCCTGTGCCATCCACGTTCCCGAGCTCATCCGGGCTGCCGGCGAGCGTGGTCACGGCTCGCGTCGCGAGCGTGAGACGATAGACTGCACCCTTGCAACCATCCGCGAGATAGACATTCCCGTCACCGGCCGCAGCAATGCCGGTCAAACTGCAGAAGTCAGCCGTGTTGACGTTGATGCCCGGCGGGCCATTCTCGGTCGAGACCAGAGTCGTGACCTGACCGCTCTCGATGTCGAACTGACGCAACGTGCCTTCATCGGTAAAGTAGAGATGGCCCGCGCCATCGCTCGCGATTCGCTCTGGCCAACCGAGCCGTGCCAGCGCACCAACTCCGTCAGCGAATCCGTTACCCCCAAGCTGCCCCGCGACTCGCTTGAGCCCGGGCGCGGTGCCGCCGGGGGCAATCTCAGTGACATCAACCCCGACTGCAAGCGTTCCCTCGTCGAGGGAGAGCGCTCCCACCTCTGTGCTGAAGCTCAGAGTAATGGCTCGGGTTTCACTCGCCTCGATCTCGAAGTAGACGGGATTTGGGCTCACCAACGTGGCATCGACGCGTACCGGGCCGCTGGCGTCGAGTCGCTCCAGGTACCACTCGCCCTGCAACGTCATCTCGTAGCTCCCGACGACGAGTGGCGCACTGAGCGTCGGCTCATCCGAGTTTTGCTCGGCGTCGAAAACGAGTGATGTCGGGCCTTCGATCACGAAGCGTGCGTTGCGCAGGCGATAGCGCTGCCCGTTGCTCGTCGCAATCAGCGGCAAACGCAGCGAACCTGAAGCACTCTCCGAGCTCGAGCTTGGCTCAGTGCTTTGGCACGCCGATGACGTGACGACGCACAGACAGAGCAGCGAACGAAGTAGCAACCGCGCTGGATTGAAATGCATGAACTCGCCTTTCGTTGTTTGCGCCCGGTTGGTGTCGCCCCCGGCGCAGACTTACGAATGTTTCTTTGGAGATCGGCAAATCAATCCGCGTTACGGTTTCGGAAAGGGAGATTGCGACGCGACCTCGTAGCCCATTGCGTCAGCGAGCTCGGAGGCGTCACTACCACAGCCGACGCTGGCCGAAACGGAGCCTTCACCGATCGCCTGCTCGAGCCGATAAGACCAAACGATGAAGCGGCTCGAGCAAGACTGACTGCAGTGATTGACCCATTGGGAGGTCGTTTTCCCCGTGCTATCGACCGAGGTCACGAAATGACTGGACGATTCCATGTGGCACGCGAGCTGACTGAGCACGAGTGAGTAGTCGGCACTGAGCCCCGCAGCCTTCAAGAAGGCTTCACCAGGCACCTCATAGCGCGTCGAACCGTCCAGCGTGACGTTCAGGAAAGCACCTAGATCACTGAAGTAGCTATCGCGCCACTGCGGCGACAGGCCCATGAGCTTCATCTTCATGCCTGACTCCATCAGCGCGCGGGCAGCGCCGCCTTCGAAGCCTGCACCGAAGTTCTGAATCGCGACGCGCAACGCCCCAGGCTGCTGGTGCGCCAGAAGGGGCACTCCGAACTCGAGCGACAATGAGTCCGGCGCGGCAAGAGAGCGTTCGAAGGTGGGAGCAAACAGCACCGTGCCTTTGTCCAGTCGCTGCTTTTGAAACTGCGGGAGCACCGAGCGCGTCGACGTAGCGTGGACTCCGCACGCAGAAACGAGCAGGCCAACCGCAAGGCCGCTAATGAGATGAGTATTCATGGCTTGTGTGTATGGAGCTCCGTTCAATCAGTGACGTCACGTGGCTGTGACCGAATTCCGGCCGAGAAAATCAGCGCGTCGAGCGCCGGGAACTTGTCGTCGAGGAACGCGCTGGCTGGCGTCGAGGAGCGCAGCGGATGAGTCGCCTGATATTCGACCGTGAGCAGAGCCGTCCAAGAGCTCACGCGATAAAACGAGAGCGAAAATCCGGCATTGCCAGTGAGCCCCCGAAAATTCTCGAGCGAAGACGCATCGTCCGGCCCGAACTTGCCGTGAAGCCACTCGAGGCCGACACGTAGATGCGGCGAGAACGTGAGCCCCAGACTCCGCGCTAGATTGAGCTCGTAGGCGAGCCCCATCGAAACGCCCGCGTTGTACGCACCGCTGGCGATCGGGAGTCCATTTGCACCGGCCACGCGAACGAGCCAATTGGCGCGCACACGGCTGACGCGAGGAACATAGAGCGCTTCGAGACCAACGCCGATATCGGCGCCGGCCCCGAGTTCCCGTGGATAGCGCCCACTGGCAGCGGCTCGCTCGAGGTTCGAGGTGCTCGGGTTGCGATAGGCCCTGCGCCAGGCAGTAAAACCATGCACGCCAAAACGCATAGGCCGATATTTGCCGCGTTCACTCACGAGCGAGCCGCTGCCAGCGGAGTACACGTTCGCCGTCGCGGAGTTGCCCGTGATCGCCGCGATGCTGACGAGCCCGCTCTGCCGCCCATCTTCCGCCTCGAACACGAAGGTGTCCCCAAGTTCGACGCCAGCCATGGCCGGCAGGCTCAGTTCAACGGACGATGCGTCCGAGCCCAGCAGCTTCAGCCGTAAGCGGAACGGAGGATATTTGCGCAGCGCTTTCAACGCTTCTTCGACCACGCGCTCCAGAGCCAGACGCAGCGCGAGCTGCCTCACCGCGGGATCGCTGATCTGACCACGCATCGCGAAGTCCGCCTGAATCTCCAGCGGCGCCCACACCCGATGAAGCCGCCGAGAGAGCGGGAGGATTGAGCAGTGCACCACCACAATCACTGCATCGGCTCGCCTCCCGAAGCTGAAATCGAACCCTCGCTGAAGTGCAAGCGCGTGAAAGATCGGGATGATCGCGTGATCTGCAATGCCGGGGGAAGACTGCGCGCGTGTCATCTCGTGTACGACCGGGTCGATCTGGTCGAGCCGCTCGATGCCGTGAACTGGCTCGACGATTGTGAACAGGCCGGTCCGCAAGAGGCGTTGTCGGAGCCCCGTGGCGAAGTGTTCGCTCGCTTCGCCGGCGAGCGGCGGTGGCAGGTCTCGCTCCAAAATCAGCGAACGGAAGAGCTGCAGCCGCTCCGGCCCTGTCCCCCAGGTGCGATCCACGAGGGGCGCGGGCATCGTGTGCGGCGCAGGTGGCTGAGGCGTTGGAGCCGCCGCGGCTAGCTCTTCGGGGGCCGCGGCTGGCGGAACGTCGCTGCTTCCTGCCGAGGGCGGGGGCGCGATCTCCGCCTCGATCATCAACGAGATCGTCAGAGCTGCGTACTCTTCCACGACGTGGCACTCCGACGCGTTCACGCGCAGCGCGCGATCGCCAAGGACGACGCCATTGCGCTCACGCATGACGATCTTCGCCACCCAAGCATTGCCCGAACGGTAAAACTCAGTGTCGATTTGCTGCGGCGCGTTCGCCATTTGGTCGAGGGCAACACCGAGTCGACGCTCGACCGACCGCCTGAAGTCTTGCTCGGTGCTGCAGGAACCCGCGCCTGCTCCCCAATGCACATGAACCGAAGCAGCCTGCAAGCGCGGCGAAAAAAGCAGCAGGACGGCAATCACTAAGACACGCAACATCTCTCCCCCCTCTGTGTCGCGAGCCACGAGTCCCTACGAAAATATCATGGGGGCAGCCCAAGAATTGTTGTTCAATGGGTCCCATCCTGAGGATGCGTGAGCGGAGCAAACAAGTAGAGCCGCCGATCGGCACTGGCCAATTCGATGAGATCTTCCGCGCGTGTGCGCCTTACGTGTGGCGCCTCCTGGGCCGGCTGGGTGTACCGGCCAGCGATGTGCCGGACGTTGCCCAAGAGGTGTTCCTGGTCGTGCATCGGCGTCTTCCGGAATTCGAAGGTCGGTCTTCGGTCCGGACTTGGATCTATTCCATCTGCGTCTTCGTAGTTCGCGACTCGACTCGAAAGCGACTACGCCGGCGCGAGCAAGTCCAAATGGAACTGCCCGAGCACGGCACGCCGAGTGAAGACGCTCCGGACGCAGCCCTCCAGCGTAGACACGCGCGTCAGATGGTGTCCGAGGCACTTGCCGAACTGAGTGAGGATCAGCGCGAGGTATTCGTCCTCTACGAGCTCGAGGAATTGCCGATCACCGAGATCGCGCAGATGCTCGAGTGCCCGCAGAGCACGGTGTACTCCCGTCTTTCGGTGGCGCGACGCGCTCTGCGCGCCGCGTTTGCGCGTATGAGCCTGTCCGGGAGGGAGCCTTGAGCAGCGAACTCGACACGCGGCTACGCGATGATCCCGCTTGTCCGCCGGAGCTGCTCGCATACCTCGACGATTCGGCGAACGGATGGCCGGATGCCGAGCAGCTGAGCGCTCTGCGCCAGGCGATTCACTCACAGCTCGCCTCGGAAGCGAAACTCCCTCGCCTGCGCTCCCCGGCCAGCGGAGCCGCAGCGCAGCTGCGGCGCGCGCTCGAGGATGACTTCAAAGAGCTGCCGACCGGACTAGAAATCGCAGACCTTCGCGACAAGCTCACCGAGTCGTTGCGAGTGTCGAACAGCGTGGGCCCCCGCCCTACGCGCCGGCTCAAACGACGATGGCTTCGAGCGCTGCTGGTGGCCGCGCTCATCGCGCTGCCCGCAATTGCGGCGGCGTTCGTCGGCTATCGGCTGCTCGCAAAGCTGCCTGCGCCGCGCGTCGCTCCGGAACCGAGCGGCCCGCTCAGGACTCCATCCCCGCAATCGTTACCCTCCGCGGGCGTCGTGTCGCCTCCAGCGCCGACACCCACCGAACTTCCATCACAGCAAGTTCCGACACCGCCGATCAAACCGTCGAGCGCGCCAGTCAATACGCCTGCGAAGGCAGGCGCGAAGGCTGAATTCGAACTGATTGGCGACGCGCGAGCGAAAATGACGTCGTCTCCCGCCGAAGCACTGGCGTTGGCCGCGGAGCACGCCCGTCAGTTCCCTTCCGGTGTACTCGTCCAAGAACGCGAGCTGATCGCGATCGAATCGTTGGAGCGTCTCGGGCGCACCGCCGAAGCCAAGGCACGCGCCCAACGGTTCGCCACGCGATTTCCGGGCTCCGCTCACCTCGCCAGATTGAAGCGACTGCTCGAGCCGAAGACCGTCCGCGACTTCGGCATTTGAGCGACTATCCCGATAATCAGACGTTGAAACGGAAGTGAATCACGTCACCGTCGCGCACCACGTAGTCGCGGCCTTCGATGGCGAGCTTTCCGGCTTCGCGGCACTTAGCTTCGCTGCCGAGAGCGATTAGGTCTTCCCACCAGATCACTTCGGCCTTGATGAAGCCGCGTTCGAAATCGGTGTGAATCGCGCCGGCTGCCTGCGGTGCGGTCGACCCTTTGGGCACGGTCCACGCGCGGCACTCTTGCTTGCCCGCGGTCAGATACGTCAGCAGGCCGAGCAGTTCGTAACCGGTGCGAATCACCGAGTTCAAACCAGGTTCCTTGAGGCCGACGCTCTCCAAGAACTCCGGGCGATCCGCGGGCTCGAGTTCAGCGATCTGCTCTTCGAGCTGCGCGCAGATTGGCACCACGGGTGCGCCCTCTTCTTTGGCGAAGGCGAGGAGCGCCTGGTAGTGCTTGTTGGCAGCGAGGTTACCGAGCGAAGCCTCATCGACGTTGCCGACGTAGAACATGCGCTTGCTGGTGAGCAGCTGCATGTCCCGCAAAATGTCCTTCTCTTTCTCGTCAAACGGCAGCGAACGCGCCGGCTTTCCTTGATCCAGGTGAGCGGTGAGCCGCTCGCATAGCCCGACGGCGAGCTTCTCCGTCGCGTCGCCGCCCTTGCTCTGCTTACGAGCGCGGTCGAGCCGCTTCTGAGCGGTGTCCAGATCCTTCAGGCACAGCTCGGTTTGAATCGTGCCGATGTCGGCGACCGGGTCGACTCGGTTCTCCACGTGCACCACGTTTTCGTCCTCGAAGCAGCGCACGACGTGCGCCACCGCGTCGACCTCGCGGATGTGGGACAAGAACTGATTGCCCAAGCCCTCACCCTTGGAGGCGCCGCGCACCAAACCGGCAATGTCCACGAAGCGGATGCTGGTCAGGACCTGCTTGTCGGAGCTGTACACCTTGGCCAGCGCGCTGACGCGCGCGTCCGGGACGGCGACGATGCCGACGTTCGGCTCGATCGTGCAGAACGGAAAATTCGCCGCTTCCGCCTTGGCGTTCGACAGCGAGTTGAACAAAGTGCTTTTGCCGACATTCGGCAGACCAACGATTCCACAGGAAAAACCCATCGCGCGCTCTCCTTAATGTCGCACACGCCAAGTTGCAAACCCAACAGGGCCAGACCCGCGAGATCGCTCAGCAATCGCGAATTCTGGACGCCCGACACCCCGGTCCCAGTCGCTTTTTGAACACCTGCGACCCGGATCGATGGGTCGGCGAACGGTAACGAGCGCGCTCTCGATGACCACGCTGTCGGTCGTCACCGTGGAGGTCGCGCGAATTCGAGCCCTCGAGCTCGATCTCGACGTACGCGAGCTGTTCCTCGAATTCATCGAACGCGACACTCGCACGGGTCACCGCCCCCGCCGGCACAGCTCTGCAGTGCTTTGGTTCGCCGCTACCCTCGAATTTGTTATCGGACTAGCGTGCTGGAGTGATTTCCATCGCTGACGTAGCCGCCACCCCGCTCGACATCGAGCTCACGGAGCCCTTCGGCATCGCAACGGGCGCGCAGCACGTCGCTGCGAATGTCCTGGTGACGTTGACGCTCTCGGATGGCACCGTGGGGCTCGGCGAAGCAGCCCCATTTCCGGCGGTGAACGGCGAAACGCAGCGCGCCGTGCTCGACGCGCTCACCGCTGCACGCTCATCCTTTGCGGGGCTCGATGCGCGGCGATTTCGGCCTGTGGTCAGCATTGCGGAGCACGCGCTGCGCGGCACGCCGAGTGCACTCGCGGCCTTCGAGAGCGCGCTGCTCGACGCGCTTTGCCGTCGCGCGGGCGTCTCGCTTTGGTCATTCTTCGGCGGCGCGCAGAGTGAGTTAGTCAGCGATATTACCATTCCGACCGGCTCAGCCGAGCACGCGACGAACGCGGCAACGCGAGCAGTGAGCGATGGGTTCGCGACGCTGAAGGTGAAGGTCGGTGGCGTCTCCTTCGATCACGATCGAGCGCGCTTGGACGCGATCGTCGCCGCCGCGCCGAACGCGCGACTCGTGCTCGACGCCAACGCCAGTCTCAGCGCGGAGGCCGCGCTCGAATTGCTCGGTGTGCTCGGTCACGCCAAGGGGCAAGTCGCACTCTTCGAGCAACCCACCGCCAAAGCCGACCTCGACGGCCTGCGCCGCGTCCGGGAACATGGTGGTGTGCCGGTCGCGGCGGACGAGAGCGCCTGCTCGGCGGCCGACGTGCTCGCCCTCATCGGCGCGCAAGCAGTCGACGTGATCAACATCAAGACCATGAAATGCGGCCTGATGGAGGCCGTCGACATGATCGCCGTCGCTCGTGCTGCGGGGCTCGGTCTGATGATCGGAGGCATGGTCGAATCCAAACTTTCGATGACCGTGTCGGCCTGCCTGGCGGCAGGCCTTGGAGGGTTTTCCTTCGTTGATTTGGACACCCCTTGGTTTCTGCAGAACGCGCCCTTCACCGGGGGGTGGGTGGAAGGGGCAGAGGCGGGCGCCGCACAGCGCGCCACCCTCCGACTCGACCAAATCACGAGCGGACACGGCGTGAGCCGCCGTTAGACCCGGGCCCAGGCAGCGCCAGTTGACACTCGAGCCACAAAAAACCAAAGTTTAGCTCTATCCGCGGTCAGCGATGCCTGACCGGGCTCCGTGTGTCGCCAGTCCTTTGTCTCCAGTCCTCCCCAAAGCTTCCGCGCCCGTTCTCCCGCCGTCGGTCCCGCCCGATCCGCGGCAGCTCACGCTGCCACTCGTTGCTCCGGGTTCTGGGATCGCTAGTCCCCGCTCCATCGCGCGCTCCGATCGCGTGTTCGTGAACCGCGATCTGCGCTTCTCGAACATCGACTGGATTGGCTTCGACATGGACTACACCTTGGCGATCTATCGCCAAGAGCGGATGGACACGCTCAGCGTCGAGCTCACGATCGAGCGCATGATCCGGCGCGGCTACCCCGCGTACCTGAAGAACCTCACGTACGATATTCGCTTTCCGATCCGCGGCCTGCTGGTCGACAAGCGCTACGGGCACGTGCTCAAGATGGACCGCTACAAGGTCGTGCAGCGCGGCTATCACGGCATGCGCCGGCTCCCCCACGAGGAGATCATCGCGCTCTATCACGACAAGCGCATTCGTCCGCACACGCCGCGCTACCATTGGATCGACACGCTTTTTGCGCTGAGTGAAGTCACGAGCTACTCGGCAATCGTCGACGCCATGGAGAAAAAAGGCGAGCGCATCGACTTCGACAAGCTGTTCGCCGACGTGCGCGCTTCGATCGACGAGGCACACGCCGAAGGCGCGGTCTACGCGCAGGTCACGAGCGACATCGGCGCGTACATCGAGCGGGAGCTGGAACTCGCGCGCACGCTGCACAAACTGCGTTCCGGCGGGAAACGGCTGTTTTTGCTGACCAACTCGCCGTTCGGTTACACCGATCAGGTGATGACGCACTTGCTCGCGGACGTGATGCCGGAATACCCGTCTTGGCGGCACTATTTCGAATTCGTGATCTGCTCGGCGGGCAAGCCGCGCTTCTTCCAAGACGGTCGCCCGCTGATGGAACGCGACGGTGACGTGCTACGTCCCGTGCGTGAAAAGCTCGAGCGCGGCAAAGTCTACGAGGGCGGCAATCTCGAAGAATTCGAGCGCTTGGTCGGCATGCGCAGCTCGAGCGTGCTGTACGTCGGTGACCACATCTACGGCGACATCTTGCGCTCGAAGAAGGAATCGTCTTGGCACACCTTGATGGTGATCCAAGAAATGGACGAAGAGATCGCCGCTTATGAAGCGTGTGTCGACGACCTCGCCCGACAACGCTCCTTGGACGAAGCGCGCAACAAGCTGGAAGACGAGCTGCGCTATCACCAAGGTCGCATCAAAGAGCTGACCCGCACACCCGCCGTGCAAGTGGGTGAGGAAGAGACAGAGCGCCAGCGCAGCAAGCGCGCGCTGGAGCGCGTGCGGGGCGAGCTGCGCAGCCTCACCGCGGAATACGACATGCTCGCCGAGCGTATTTCACAGCGCTTTCACCCCTATTGGGGCCCGCTCCTCAAAGAGCAAAACGAAATGAGCAGCTTCGGCCTACAGGTGGACTTGTACGCCGACATCTACACCCGCAGAGTGTCGTGCCTGCGCGCCTATTCCCCGCAGCAGTACTTCCATTCCCCGTATGATTTGATGCCGCACGAGCTGTGAGGCCGTCGCAGTCTGGCCAATGAGCCGGCCAGTGACCGTCTGCGACTGGGACGCCCCTTTCCCGCCACAGCAGCGTCGTGAGCGCTGTCGCTGAAATCAGCGGATGCCGCCAGACCATGCGAAAAAGGCCTCGCCGGCCGAACTGTGCTACGGGATGCGCCGTTGCGATCGAGCTGAACTGACCAAAGGACTTGTTGGATGAATCTGGTTGAGTGGCTTCAAGGCTTGATGACGAGCTTCGGGGCATCGTGGGTCATGT
>Ga0164241_10005519_pt1 | contig 11809 bp, 5 predicted proteins | sample OricomyardsoilBY_FD_108780 | JGI IMG/M metagenome (GOLD analysis project Ga0164241, IMG submission 108780) | Backyard soil microbial communities from Emeryville, California, USA - Original compost - Back yard soil (BY) | ecosystem: Environmental > Terrestrial > Soil > Unclassified | place: USA... | reverse complement strand
TTCGCCCACCGAGCTCGCCGCCCGGCTGCCCGCGATGATCGCGGCGCTGTACGCCGACAAACGCAAGCGCCAGCAGATGGGCGCGGCCGCGCGGGATCGCGCGGTCAATTGCTTCTCGGTGCCTGCCATGGTGGCGGGTTACCGGGGACTGTTGCACCACGGAGAGGCGCAATGAATGCAGACTTGAAGACGGTGACCCGCGGATTCCAGCCGCTACCGGCGCGCCTCGCGCCGGTGCCGCCGGACGGGCGGGTGCGCGTCATGCAATTCGGGCCGTCGCTGTCGGTGCGCGGCGGCATCAGCTCGGTCGAGCAGCTGATCTGTGACTATCTACCGCCGTACGTGTCGATGCGGCACGTCGCGACGATGGAAGAGGGCTCGGCGATCACCAAGGCCTCGGTGTTCGCGCGCGCCGTGCAGGTGATGCGCCGGGTACTCGAGACGCTCGATCCGACCATCATCCACATCCATGTCGCGTCGCGCGGCAGCACCTTGCGCAAGGTGATCCTGGCCGAGATGGTGGCGCGCGCCGGCCGCCCGCTGGTCCTGCACGCGCATGGTTCCGAGTTCGATCTCTTCTACCGCAAGCTGCCGGCCGCGGTGCGCCGCAACGTCAATCGAACCTTGCAGCGGGCCAACGTGTTCATCACGCTGTCCACGCAGTGGCGCGACTTCTACGTCGAAGAGTGCGAGATCTCCCCGTCGCAAATCGTGGTGCTGCCGAACCCGGTACGCGTGCCGTCGGAAGTGCCGGATCGCAGCGCGCGCCAGACGGTTCAATTCCTGCATCTCGGGCGCCTCGGTGAACGCAAGGGCGCGTACGACCTGGTCAACGCCTTTGCCGGCCTGCCCGAAGGCCTGCGCAATCGCGCGCGCCTGGTGATGGCGGGCGACGGCGACGTCGAGGGCGTGCGCAAGATGGCGGAGCCGCTCGGCAGCCAGGTCGAAGTGCATTCGTGGATCGACAGCCATGAACGCGACCTGCTGCTCGAACGCAGCGACGTGTTCGCGTTGCCGTCGCGTGCCGAGGGCGTACCGATGGCATTGCTGGAAGCGATGGCCCACGGGCTGCCGTCGATCACCTCGCCGGTGGGCGGCATACCCGATGTATTCCGCCACGGCCAGGATGGCGCGCTGGTCACGCCGGGCGACGTCGGGCAGATCCGGAACGCGATGACCCGGCTGATCACCGACGACGCGGCCCGCGTCGCGGCCGGCCGTGCCGCGCGCGAACGGGCGCGAGCCTTCGACGTGCACGTGTACGCGCGCCGGCTCGCCGACATCTATCAACGCATCGCCCCTGTCGCGGAGATCCGGGAAATCGCATGAGCGCCACGCTGGCATTGGTCGACCGGCTCAAGCGACACGTGGTCGGCGAGAGTTTCGTGCGGCGTAATCCGTTCTACTACGAACGCTCGCGCCGCCTGCTGGATCGGCTCGAATCACTGGACATGCAGGGCCGCCAGGCCTGGACGCGCGAGCAGCTCGCGCGCACGCTCACGGCCGCCAAGCGCACCGACTACGGCGGCATCGTGCGCGGCGGCGACGACATCACCAGCTGGCCGCTGCTCGACAAGGAGCTGTTGCGCAACCGGCTGCGTGCCTTCACCACCGGCAAAGACTGGTTCGCGGCGCCGGCCGCCACGGGTGGCACCTCGGGCAGGCCGTTGAAGCTGGTGCGCTCGCTGGACGGAATCGTGTTCGAACAGGCGTGCATCGACCGGCTGGTGGTGCAGCTCGGCCTGCATCCGCGCACCGCGCGCACCACGGTGCTGCGCGGGGACAATTTGCAGGATCCCCGCACGCTGATCCTGCCGGACGGCGTCAGCGCGAACGGCGGGCGCTCGCGCATCTTCTGCGCACGTGCCGTGTCGGCGAAGAACATCGACCGTATCGCAGATTCGCTCGAGAAGTTTTCGCCCCAGTTGTTATGCGCGTATCCGAGTGCGTTGGAGACCCTGTGCCGGCTGCTGCTGGAGCGCGGGCGGATCATCAAGGTACCGGCCGTGCTCACGTCTTCCGAAGTGCTCAAGCCCGAAGCCTGGGCGCTGGCGCGGGAGGTGTTCGGCTGCCGCATCACCGACTACTACGGCCAGTCCGAGCGTGTCGCGTTCGCATATGCCCATGCGCCGCGCGAGTACCGTTTCCTGCCGGGTTACTCGCACGTCGAGTTCGTGCAGCACGAGTCCAAACTACTGCCGGCCAACGGCCGCGAACGGTTGTACGAGATCGTCGGCACCACGTTCTGGAACAACATGATGCCGCTGGTGCGCTACCGCACCGGCGATCTCATCCGGCTGCCGGCCGACTGGGGCCTGCGCGAACTGCAGGAGCTGGCGCTCGGCCTGCGCAGCTTCCGCGGCATCCTCGGGCGCGAACAGGAAGTGCTCGCCTGCCCGTCGGGCATCCGCCTTACGGGACTGGAGTCCATGCCCATCGACGTCGAGCACGTGCTGCGCATCCAGGTGGTGCAGGAGTCGTTCGACTCGGCGCGGATTCGCGTCGTGCCCGCGGCGGGTTTCTGCGCCCAGGACGCCGCCAACCTGCTAGAGAACGCGCGCGCCAAGGTGCCGCCCGAGATGCACCTCGAGGTCGAGGTCGCGCAGTTCCTGGAACGCACCCCGCGCGGCAAGACGCCACTCATCGTGCACCGGCCTGCGGTCCATGAGGCCCTGCGACGCGCCGGGGTGGAACCAATGCTGACTCACTGAGTCTTCAGGTCTCCCATGCAGCAACCCGGTTGGTATCTGAAGCGCCTGCGGCGCATGTCCGGCGCCGAGGTGGCGTATCGCCTGGCGCGCAGCGTGCGCACGGCGTCCGAGCCGTTCACGCAGCACGCGCTGCCGGCGCGCGACGAATACGCCACCGACCTGCGGTTCCTGCCGCCGTTCGTGTCGCTGTCTCCCGACGCGTTGATCGCGGCGGCGGAGCGCATGCTCGCCGGCCGCTACAGCTTTTTCGATCTCGCCGATTGCGATCTCGGCGATCCGCCGCAGTGGAACCGCGATCCGCTCACTCACCGCGTCGCCGGTACGCGACGCGCCGCGTCGATCGACTACCGTGACGAGCGCGTGGTCGGCAACATCAAGTACCTGTGGGAAGCCAACCGGCATTTGCACCTGGTGACGCTGGCGCAGGCCAGCACGCTCACCGGCGATCCGCGCTACGCGCAGGCGATTCGCGCGCAGGTCGACTCGTGGATCGAGCAGTGTCCCGTGGGCCGCGGGCCCAACTGGTGCAGCTCGCTCGAACTCGGCATCCGCCTGATCAACTGGAGCCTGGCGTGGCAGCTGCTCGGTGGAGGGCGCGCGCGGGTATTTGCCGGCGCCGATGGCGAAGCCTTCCGCGAGCGCTGGCTGAAGTCGATCTTCGAGCAGGCGCGCATGATCGTCGGCAATCTGTCGCGCTTCTCGTCGGCCAACAATCACCTGGTGGGCGAGGCCGCGGGCGTGTACGTCGCGGCGTCGACCTGGCCGCTGTGGGAGCAGATGCGCTCCTGGGGCGAGCGCTGCCGCGACATTCTCGAGGAAGAGTGCCACAAGCAGAACGCGGCCGACGGCGGCAACCGTGAGCAGGCGTTCGGTTACCAGACCTTCGTGCTGGATTTCCTGTTGCTCGCCGGGCTCGCCGCGCGGGCCCGCGGCGAGGATTTCTCGCCGGTCTACTGGCGGCGCCTCGAGGTCATGGTGGATTTCCTGGCCTCGATGACCAGCGTCGCGGGGCAATTGCCCATGGTGGGTGATGCCGACGACGGCTACGTGGTGCGCCTCGCCCCCGAGCCGGGTTTCTCGGCGCATGGCTCGCTGATCGCCACCGGCGCGGTACTGTTCGATCGCCCGGACCTGGCCGCCAAGGCCGGCGCCGCCGACAGCAAGACCGTCACCTTGTTAGGCGTGGGCGCGGTGCGCACCCTGGCGAGGCTCAAGCAGCGCGGTCGCGCCGGCTTCCGTCCGCGCATGCAATTCTCCGAATCCGGCTATTACCTGATGGGCGCGGGCTTCGAGACTCCAGACGAGGTGCGCCTGCTGGTGGATGCGGGCCCCTTGGGATACCTCAGCATCGCAGCGCACGGCCATGCCGACGCGTTGTCGTTCATGCTCAACATCGGCGACCGCGAGATCCTGGTGGACCCGGGCACGTACTCGTACCACACGGATCCGGCATGGCGGCGCTACTTCCGCAGCACGCTGGCGCACAACACCGTGGGCATCGACGACCAGGACCAGTCGGTCCAGGCCGGCAACTTCATGTGGACCGACCACGCGCGAGCGCGCTGCATCGAGTTCGAGGTCGACAACGGGCACCAGCGTTTTGTCGGTGAGCACCATGGTTATGAACGGCTCGAGGATCCGGTGGTGCATCGCCGTGAAATCGAGTTCGATTCGCACGAGCACACCATCGACGTGATCGACCTGCTGCGTTGCGGAGGCGTGCACACGGCGCGCCGCGCCTGGCATTTCGCCGAGGCCTGCCAGGTCGAACGCGAAGGCGACGGGCTCCGTGTCATCAACGGAGTCGCCGTCGTGCACCTGAATCCGCAGGAGCCGCTGGAGCGCGTCGAGGTGCATCGCGGCGGCACGCCGACGCAGGGTGGATGGGTGTCGCGCTCGTTCGGCAACAAGCAACCATCGACCACGGTCGTATGGCACTCGCGCATCACCGGTGATACGGTGCTGCGCACCCGCATCCGATATACGAGGTCACGCTCCGGTGTCCTCTGAACGGGCCATTTCCCTGGACGCGCCGCACCAGGTCGTCACTGCCGATGTCGCCAGCGCCGAGCGCACGCACACGCTCCGCCACGACGACTGCTTCGGGCTGTTCAACGAAATCGGCGACATCGACGCCGAGGCACGCACCGAGGCCGGCCTGTATCGCGCCGGCGTGCGGCACCTGTCGCGGCTGACGCTGACCGTCGCCGGGCTGCGGCCCTTGCTACTCGCCGCGAGCCCGCGCGAAGACAACGTGCTGCTCAGCGTCAACCTCACCAATCCCGACGTGCGCGGCGAGGGCAGTCGCATCGTGCTGCCGCGCGGCACATTGCACATCACGCGCTCGCGCTTCATCTGGGCCGGCGTGTGCCACGAGATGATCAAGGTGCGGAATTTCGCGCTGAGCACCGTGGCCGTGGAACTGGTGATCCGCTTCGGTTCGGACTTCGAGAACATCATCGACGTGCGCGCGCAGCGCCGCCTGGATGCGGGCCGGGCGCGCTTCGAACGCGTGGAGCGCGACAGCGTGACGCAGGGATACCTCGGCGCGGATGAGCTGGTGCGCGAGACCGTGGTCGACTGCCACACCACGCCCGATTCGATTTCTTCGGATGCCTTGCGCTACCGGCTGCAGATCGGCAGTCGCGGCGAGAAGACCATTGCGCTGGCCATCGGCTGCCGCTCCGCCAACCAGCCGGTGCAGATCAGCACCTACACGCGCTCGCTGGCCGCGGCCGAGGAACTGGCGCGCAACGAGAGCCGCCCGCCGTGCCAGGTGGAGTCGAGCGACGCCACGTTCAATGCCTGGCTGCAACGCTCGGCGGCGGACATCGGCATGATGCTCACGGCCACGCCGCATGGTCGCGTGCCGGCCGCGGGGCTGCCGTGGCTGGATGCGCTGTTCGGCCGCGACGCCCTTATCGTCGCGCTGCAGACGCTCTGGCTGTGGCCCAACATCGCGCGCAACGTGCTGCGTCACCTGGCGGCAACACAGAGCGCCGACACCTTCGCGCAGAACGGTGCCGAGCCCGGCAAGATCCTCAACGAGGCGCGCGGCGGCGACATCGCGCCCAACTACTTCGGCGTCGACACCGCGCCGCTGTTCGTGTTGCTGGCCGGCGCCTACTACGCGCGCACCGCCGACCTGGATTTCATCGCCGAGCTCTGGCCGTCGATCACCTCGGCGCTGTCGTGGATCGACGTGTACGGCGACGTCGACGGCGACGGCTTCGTCGAAGCGCGCGCGCGCACCGCGGGGCCACTGCTGCACGGCTGGAAGAGCTCGCCGGATTCGGTTTTCCATGCCGACGGGCGGCTGGCCGAAGGTCCGCTGGCGTTGTGCGAGGTGCAGGCCTACGTGTACGGCGCCAAGCTCGGCGCCGCACGCATCGCGCGATCGCTGGGCGAGATGCCGCGTGCCATCGCGCTGGTCGAGGCCGCGCAGGCCTTGCAGGCGCGCTTCAACAGCGCGTTCTGGTGCGCCGACATCGAATCGTTCGCGTTGGCGCTGGACGGCGAGAAGCAGCCTTGCCGCGTGCGCACCTCGAACCCCGGGCACTGCCTGTACACGGGCATCGCCCATGCCGAACATGGCCGGCGCCTGATCGCGGGTTTCGGCGATGAGCAGATGTTCTCGGGTTGGGGCGTGCGTACCGTGGCCGAGAGCGAACTGCGCTTCAACCCGATGTCCTATCACAACGGCGCAATCTGGCCGCACGACAACTCGCTGCTGGCCGCGGGTGCCGCGCGCTACGACGACAAGTCCTTCGCGTTGCGCATCCTGACCGCGCAGTACGAAGCCGCGCAGAATTTCGACCTGCTGCGCCTGCCGGAATTGTTCTGCGGCTTCCGCCGCCGCGGCCGCGAGTTGCCGCTGCAATCCCCGGTGGCCTGTTCGCCCCAGACGGCATCCGCGGGCTCCACGTTCCTGTTGTTGCAGTCGGTGCTCGGCATCGCCATCGATGCGCTCGATCGGCAGATCGTGCTGGCGCATCCCGTGATGCCGGAAGGTTTCGAAGAAATCCGCGTGCGCAACCTGTCGGTGGGCGAAGCGTCGGTGGACTTCACGGTGCGTCGCCACGCAGGCTCGGTCAGTGCCAGCGTCGAGCGGCGTGAAGGCAAGCTGGACCTGGTGATCCGCAGCTGATTCGCCGCGCGGCGTACCACAAACCCGCGTTGGTGCCAGAGCCTGGCCGTCGTTTTACGACGAGGCGAGCGAGGCCCGCGACCAGCGGCACGGCGGCTGGACTTGTTAGATTGGCGCGCGGATGATTCGCGGCCATGCGTATATTCACTCTTGCAGTCATCCTTTCCCTGGTCGCGGCGTGCTCGGCGCAAAAAGCGCCGGCCCCGCCGGCTGGCCCGACATTCACGCCCGAGCGCTTCCGCGCGCACGTGGCCTTTCTCGCCGACGATCTGCTCGAAGGTCGCGATACCGGTTCGCGTGGCCACGAGATCGCCGCGCGCTATGTCGCCACAGAATTCGATTCCTATGGGTTGAAGCCGGGCGGCACGGATGGCGGCTGGTTCCAGCAGGTGCCATTCCAGAAAACCACGCGTGGCGCGGACAAGGGCTCGATCACCATCATCGGCGACGGTGGTGCGAAGCGTTATGAGCACGCGGACAACGTGCTGGTCGGCACCAGTACGCGCGAGGCCAGAGTGGATCTGTCCGCGCCGCTGGTGTTCGTCGGATACGGCATCGAGGATGAGCGGCTGGGCCTCGACGATTACAAGGACCTGGACGTCAAGGACAAGATTGTCGTTGCGCTGCGTGGTTATCCGAAGGGTCTGCCTACCGAAGAGGGTGCGCACCTCAGCGCGGTCAAGGGCAAGGTGGCCCAGAAACATGGTGCGCTCGGCGTCATCGTCGTGGCCACGTTGCAGTTCGAAAAAGCCTTCCCGTGGCGGAAGATGCTCGAGTATTCGAATGATCCGGATTTCGACTGGGTCGAGGCGGATGGCAAGGCGCATTCGGAAGCGCCACTGCTGCGCGCCGGCGGATTCCTGAACGCACCGGTCGCCGAAAGCTTGTTCGCCGGTGCCGAACGCTCGTTCGCGGATGTGCGCGCCGAAGCCGACAAGGACAAGGGCGCGCCGAAGGGTTTCCCGCTCAAGACCCAGGTGCGCATCCAGGGCGGAGGTACTTGGGAACACGTCACCAGCCCGAACGTCATCGCCATCCTGCCGGGCAGCGACCCCGAGCTGTCGAAAGAATACATCGTGCTCTCGGCGCACCTCGATCATCTGGGCATCAAGGACGTCCCCAACGCCAAGCCGGGCGACGATCGCATCTACAACGGCGCGATGGACAATGCTGCCGGCATCGCGACGCTGCTCGAAGTGGCACGCGCCGCGGCCGCGTCCACCGACAAAGCCGGGCGTTCAATGATCTTCCTGGCGACCACCGCGGAAGAGAAGGGCCTGCTGGGCGCTGACTACTACGCGCACAACCCGACCGTGCCCATCGGCCAGATCGTCGGCAACGTCGATCTCGACATGCCGCTGCTGACCTACGAGTTCACGGACGTGGTGGCATTCGGTGCCAACCACTCCAACATCGCCAGGTTCGTGGAGCAGGCGGTGGCACCCATGAACGTGAAACTCATGGCGGACCCGATGCCGGAGCAGGGCATCTTCACGCGTTCGGATCATTACCAGTTCGTGCGCCAGGGCGTGCCCGCGGTGTTCCTCATGACCGGTTATGCCAATGGCGGGGAGAAGGCCTGGGGCGAGTTCCAGGAGAAGTACTACCACTCGCCCCGGGACGATATGTCGCAGAAGATCGACTGGAAGGCCGGTGCGAAATTCGCCGAAGCCAACTATAGGATCACGCGAGTTATGGCCGATTCGAAGACGCCGCCGCTGTGGTACTCGGGCGACTATTTCGGCGATGTGTTCGCCCCCAAGGCCGCACGCGCCGAACGCTGAGAAAAGCTGCGGCGGAAATGCCGCATGTAGGGCATGTCCTACGCGAGTGTGCGAAGCAGTCTCAATATGAGTGGCTTTAGACTCCGACGAACTCGTAGGAGCTGGGCAATTCATGGATATATCTGCACGTGGGCGTGCGGCGACTCGCCGCCGCGCGCCGGCCGCGGTCAAGCTGAAGGTTGCCAACGGCAGCGGTGGCAGCGGACACGCCAGTGCGCCGGAGCTCGACCTCAAGAAATTGCTGCGAGCGCTTCAGTCCGCGCGCGATGGCGACTTCAGCGTGCGGATGGCGCCGGACCAGACCGGCCTCGCCGGCAAGATCGCCGACACCTTCAACGAACTGGTTAGTTGCAACGAGCGCCTTGCGCAGGAGCTCGAGCGTGCCGGCCAGATGGTCGGCAAGGAAGGCAAGACCCGCGTGCGCATCAGCAACGAGCGGCGCGGTGGCAGATGGGGCGCGATGGAGACGTCGGTCAATACACTGATCGACGACCTGTTGTGGCCCACCGCCGAAGTGACCCGCACCATCACCGCGGTTGCCAAGGGTGACCTCACGCAGAGCATGCGCCTGGAGGCCGATGGCCGGCCGCTGAAGGGCGAGTTCCTGCGTTCCGCCACCGTGGTCAACGAGATGATCGCGCAGATGGGCGGGTTCACCTCCGAGGTGACGCGCGTGGCGCGCGAAGTCGGCACCGAAGGAAAGTTGGGCGGCCAGGCGCTGGTGCTGGGCGCCAGCGGCGTGTGGAAGGACCTCACCGACAACGTGAACTCGATGGCCTCGAACCTCACGGGCCAGGTGCGCAACATCGCCGAGGTGACCATCGCGGTGGCCAGCGGCGACCTGTCGCGCAAGATCACGGTGGACGTGCGCGGCGAAATCCTGCAGCTGAAGGAAGCCATCAACACGATGGTGGACCAGCTGCGTTCGTTTGCCTCGGAAGTGACGCGCGTGGCGCGTGAAGTCGGCACCGAGGGCAAACTCGGCGGCCAGGCCATCGTGCCCGGCGTCGCCGGCACCTGGAAAGACCTCACCGACAACGTGAATTTCATGGCCGGCAACCTGACCGGCCAGGTGCGCAACATCGCCGAGGTGACCACCGCGGTGGCCAACGGTGACCTGTCGCGCAAGATCACGGTGGACGTGCGCGGCGAGATCCTGCAGCTGAAGGAAACCATCAACACGATGGTGGACCAGCTGCGTTCGTTCGCCTCGGAAGTGACGCGCGTGGCGCGCGAAGTCGGCACCGAAGGCAAGCTGGGCGGCCAGGCCGCCGTGCCCGGCGTCGCCGGCACGTGGAAGGATCTCACCGACAACGTGAACTCCATGGCCGCGAACCTCACCGGCCAGGTGCGCAACATCGCCGAGGTCACCATCGCGGTGGCCAGCGGCGACCTGTCGCGCAAGATCACGGTGGACGTGCGCGGCGAGATCCTGCAGCTCAAGGAAACCATCAATACCATGGTGGACCAGCTGCGCGCCTTCGCCTCCGAAGTGACGCGTGTGGCGCGCGAAGTCGGCACCGAAGGCAAGCTCGGTGGTCAGGCGTTGGTGCCGGGTGTCGCGGGCACCTGGAAGGATCTCACCGAAAACGTGAACTCCATGGCCGCCAACCTCACCGGCCAGGTGCGCAACATTGCCGAGGTGACCACCGCGGTCGCCACCGGCGACCTGTCGAGAAAGATCACTGTCGACGTGCGCGGCGAGATCCTGCAGTTGAAGGAAGCCATGAACACCATGGTGGACCAGCTGCGATCGTTCGCTTCCGAAGTGACGCGCGTGGCGCGTGAAGTCGGCTCCGAAGGCAAGCTGGGCGGCCAGGCCGAGGTGCAGGGTGTGTCGGGCGTCTGGAAAGACCTCACCGACAACGTCAACTCGATGGCGTCCAACCTGACCAACCAGGTGCGCAACATCGCCGAGGTGACCACCGCGGTGGCGAAGGGCGACCTGTCGCGCAAGATCACGGTGGACGTGCGCGGCGAGATCCTGCTGCTGAAGGAAACCATCAACACGATGGTCGACCAGCTCAACGGCTTCGCGGCGGAAGTGACCCGCGTGGCGCGCGAAGTCGGCACCGAAGGAAAGCTGGGCGGCCAGGCCGTGGTGACCGGCGTGGCCGGCACTTGGAAGGATCTGACCGACAACGTGAACATGATGGCCGCCAACCTGACCGGTCAGGTGCGCGGCATCGCCGAGGTGGTGACCGCGGTGGCCGAGGGCGACCTGAAGCGCAAGCTGACGGTGGACGCCAAGGGCGAGATCGCCTCCCTGGCCGACACCATCAACGGCATGATCGACACCCTGGCCATCTTCGCCGACCAGGTGACCGACGTGGCCCGCGAAGTGGGCATCGACGGCAAGCTCGGCGGCCAGGCGCGGGTGCCCGGCGCCGCGGGCCTGTGGCGCGACCTGACCGACAACGTCAACCAGCTGGCCGCCAACCTGACCACCCAGGTCCGCGCCATCGCCGAGGTGGCCACCGCCGTGACCAAGGGCGACCTGGCCCGGTCCATCACCGTGGAGGCCTCCGGCGAGGTGGAGGAGCTGAAGGACAACATCAACGAGATGATCCGCAACCTGAAGGATCAGACGTTGAAGAACACCGAGCAGGACTGGCTGAAGACCAACCTCGCCCGCTTCACCCGCATGCTGCAGGGCGAGCGCGACCTGTCGACCGTGTCCAACCTGGTGCTGTCCGAGCTGGCCCCGCTGATCAACGCCCAGCACGGGGTCTTCTACATCTCCGACCGCGACGACGACGGCCACACCGTCCTCAACCTCGCGGCCAGCTACGCTTTCAACCACCGCAAGCACCTGGCCAACCAGTTCGCCCTGCGCGAGGGGCTGATCGGCCAGTGCGCCTACGAGAAGTCGCGCATCCTGCTGACCAACGTGCCCAAGGACTACGTCCAGATCAGTTCGGGCCTGGGGGAAGCCGCGCCGTTGAACATCATCGTCCTGCCCGCCCTGTTCGAAGGCGAGGTGAAGGCGGTGATCGAGCTGGCCACCTTCGGCGAGTTCAACGAGACGCAGCAGGCCTTCCTGGACCAGCTGATGGAATCCATCGGCATCGTGCTCAACACCATCGCCGCCAACATGCGGACCGAGGGCCTGCTCAAGCAGTCGCAGCTGCTGACATCGGAACTGCAGGCGCAGCAGGAGGAGCTGA
>Ga0164241_10005518_pt1 | contig 11810 bp, 8 predicted proteins | sample OricomyardsoilBY_FD_108780 | JGI IMG/M metagenome (GOLD analysis project Ga0164241, IMG submission 108780) | Backyard soil microbial communities from Emeryville, California, USA - Original compost - Back yard soil (BY) | ecosystem: Environmental > Terrestrial > Soil > Unclassified | place: USA... | reverse complement strand
GTGCTCAAGATCATAGAGATGAAATCTTTCAAAATCGCTTACCAATATATAGCGCGGCAATTCTTTTTCTGTAAGACCCGGGAAATAATCTTTAGCCTGTTGGTAAGCTTTTATTAAATCTTTGCCACGGCTCTTATGTTCTACCAGGATCATACCTTTCCAAAGAAGATCAATAAAGCCCTGGCGGTCATCTATCTTTTTTACCGGCTGCTCAAAAGAAGCTACCCTTCGGCGCGAAATGCCGAACACATTAAAGAAATCATCCCAAAAGGATTTGGATTCTGCATGTTCATTTGCTTCATCTTTCCATTTGTTAGTGAAAGTAATCGCCCGGCTTTTTATTTCATTCCAACTTAAAGGCATGTACAATTAGTTATTGCACAAAATAAGAAATTGTAAATTAATGAATACAGTAAAGCCATTTTTTCGATGTTTTTTGATGTAGTAATTTTTGTTTTTAGATGTTGCTGTAGGTTCAAGGCATGCCTTGAACCTACATGAAAATATCGTTACGTTTTAGATGCAACGATATTTTTGAATGAGAGTAGTTATGTTAGTAACGTGTTATCACAGGTCGGGAGACCATAGCTGTTCGAAACCTGAAATACTTAATAAAACAAGCCTGAAAGCCCGCCTGACCGGACGGGCAGGGCTAACATGATTATAGAAAAAGCATAATAAATAAATAGGTATATACGCTTAGGCCGCATAAATTTATTTAAAGGCTCAAAATTGGTTTTATTTTTTTACGCCCTTAATTTTCAACAAATAAAGCCAAATGTATCACTGTTGAGTTTAAAAGGCGACAATAAGGGCTTAATAAAATCAGCATCAAGATTTTCATTTGGGATGTCTAAGCGTATATACCTATAAATAAATTAATTAAAATTCCGAAGGGATGATAGAAATTTATGTCACCTCTTCGAGGTTTGCCTTCAAAATTTAAAGAGCTTTCTATAATCATAACATCCCTTCGGGATTTTCCAAAGGTTTCGAACACTTGTGGTCGGGAGACCAGCGCCAGCGCGGGTAGATTTAAAATTACATGTCCGCTGATTGTAAATATAATGACTGAAGAATGCCGGGCGATGGGAACCGGCAGGAAGATAGACAACCCGCTGGAAATCCTAAAACAAGCATACCTAATAATCTGATCTACTGTGAGTTATTATAAAATTCATGGCCTTGGAGATGCATTTATAACCTTGAATATGGTTTTAGCAGAGGGGCACTTCTATGTAGCTTTGCATTTCAAAAGTCTGGGGAAGTAAGATATAAACTTCAAAATAAGTGCAGAACGGATCATGTCAGAAAAAATCATATTTAATAACTGCTGATGTTTCCCTCCGCTTCTCCCCGCAAGACATATTTATTAATTAAACCTTAAAAAGGAGTTATAATGAAAAGTATTACTACACAGCCAACTGTGCAGTTGGACAACTATGAACAACAAGACACATTGGTACAGGAAGCCAATAGTAATGGAAATGGCCAAAAAAGAAATTTTACCACCATAGACATGTGGAACAGGAATCGTAAGGTACGTTCTGCAAGTGGCAAGGTAAGGAGATGGCATTTTAACTAAGCTTTCAGAAAATTGAACAGGCCCCGGCTAATCGCCGGGGTTTTTTATTTTAGCGATTTTATGTTAAGATGTTGGCTGTAGGCTCAAGGCATGCCTTGAGCCTACACGATAATATCGTCACGTTTTAGATACAACGATATTTTTGAATGAGAGTAGTTATGTTAGTAACGTGTTATCACAGGCCGGGAGACCTGCGCCAGCGCGAAAAATTGTAAAGTAACGAATACAGCAAAGCCATTTTTTCGTTTTTTTTGATTTAGTAATTTTTGTTTTCAGATGTTGCAGTAGGTTCAAGGCATGTAGATGATATAGTAGGTTCAAGGCATGCCTTGAACCTACATGAAAATCACAAATCGGCAGACCTGCGTCGACGCGGGCCGCAAAGGAAAAATAAAAGGAATTGATTCGTTTACTGTTGAATTAATGCTCGCCTTTCTTCTACTTTATCGCACGCAATCAAATTCCTTTTGAGTCAAAAATCCCGGGATCGAGACCAAGCAAAATATTCTTCAGCCATTCCAAACTTTGCTCACTATTTGTCTTTATTGCTTTTTCGTATATTTTTTTCAGGTTACCGGCAGTTGATTTTTTCATAAAATTGATTGGGTTGCATGCTTTGGCAGCCGCAAAATATTTTCTTGCATCGGTCTCATTAAAGGCAAGGACAGCAATCTCAAGGGCAGTGGCTTGTGTCCAGTAATCTTTACGTTTCAATTTTAGCTGCCTTTCTATTGCATAAGTTACAATGGGTAAAAACTTATCAAAGCGTTCATCTTTTTCATCTGACAAATACATTAAAGTAAGCGCATTAATGCCGGGATAATAATCCCTGGGGTCTGACTCAAAGCCGGCCTGGTAAGTGTCTATTGCCTGCCGGTGATATTCGGCGCTGAGATCAGGATCTTTTTTATTATCATCCATCAGACCTTTATAAACAGCACCAAGCAAACCGGTAGTTTCCGGGTCGGGTCCGAATTGATCCGTGATCGTTCTTAAAATCGTTTCCGCGTCCTCCCTGCTTCCTGTTTTGTTAAGAGCCAGGCCAAGTTGTTGTTTTAAATAAATATTTTCTTTGTATTTCTCTTCCACCAAAGGTTTCAGCATATCAACTATTACTTTAAAAGCATTCACACTTTTGTAGGCATCAATTAGCGCGTAAACAAGATCATATTTATACTGTAGTCCTTCACCTTCGTCTTTTTCAATTTGCACGATTTTATCAACAATGGCTCTTTGAGCAGTTTCAATTTTATTTTGTTCTTCTTCCGATGCGCCTGGCTCTTTTGTTTTGTCGAGGGCTGTCCATTGTTTTACCAAATCAAGCAATGTTTCTTTTTGATTTTTCAATTGGATAACATTGTCTGCAAAAGCATCCGCATCCTGTTGAAGATAATTAAGGTTAGGGAATTTATATCCTTGTATCAACTGGCCGATCGGGCTGTCTTGCTGCGCTTTTTTCACATCAAGGTTTATTTCAATGAGATCGGCAAGGCTGGTAATTTTTGCTTCTAAATTCTGCACTTCTCCATTCGCATAATCATAAGGGAAGGTTCGTAGTGCTGCTGTGTCAAAAGGGAGTTTAGTATTCATCTCAAAAATACTAACGGTAGTAAAAGGTTTTAATGCATGGCGGATACCGAGTTCATAAAAGACATTGGCATTGGCAAAGCTCAGGTCGGCAACGGCAAAATCGCAAAACATCAACCGCTCGTACATAGGCTTATGAATAAAGCCTCCACTTTTTTCTTCGTCGGCTCTTATTGGTTCGAGACCGGCCTTAATAATAGCAGGCTTAATAAAGCTGCTATATACTTTATCAAAATTGATTTCTTTTTTGATGCCGTCTGATTTTGTTCCAAATGGCATTAATACAAAACATAATGGAGGCATAGTTTAAATTTTAAAAGTATCAGGAAAATGTTTATCATTCACTCAAATACATCGATCGAAAAAATTATCTGAACAAAAAGCGCTAACATTTTTTGACGCTACTTTAAAGCACTGCTCAACTTTGCCGCTACAGCTTTTATCTGTATCCAATCTTTTTCTACTTCATCCGGAGGAAGCAAATCAAAACAGGTAAACGTTTCTCTTGTGAGACGGTCCAAGCCACGAAACGGTTGCCCAGCTTTCCACGTAGCATTGGCGAAACGTTCAAATATTTTTTTGTTTTCTATGCTAAGGCTATCGTTGGCGATGGAACGCAGTACATCTGATGGCGCCAAATGCTGTGCTGTTGCAAGATAGCTAAGGCCACATTCCAGCGCATAAAATCCCGCAATATTAATGGCAATTTTTTCTTCTTTAAAACTTCTTTGAAAGGTGGCTGTGTCCTCACCGGGTTTTAAAAAATCCGGAGTGGGTTCATTTAATGCCTTGTAGTAGGCGGCTTCTATATGTTGAGCCATATCCATTGCAAATGGTTCATCTTTCAGTAATTCACTAAGTCGCTGTAATTGATCGTTGAGAGATTTACCCGCAACATTTTGCATAGCAGGCAACAATTTTTCAGATGCTGCGTTCACCTGGTCGTAATCCTTTTTTATTTCATCCTTTGATAAGAAGATGGGTGAAATAAAATTATCTTTTTTGATTCGTTTCAATCCACGGAACGGTTGCCCTGCTTTCCACGTAGCATTTGCGAAGCGATTCAACACCAATATTTCGCTGGAATCCAGTTCGTGGTTCACTATTTTATTCAGCCAGTCCACGGGTGTTCCTCCGTGCTGCTCTATTAACAAACCTATGCCACATTCCACGGCATAGAAGGCCGCAATATTGGTAGCGATTTTTTCTTCTTTTACACTTTTCTCTACGGTAGCAGTGTCTTTATCTGCAGATAAAAACGCCGGTGCAGATTGCGCCTGCGCAGTATAGTAGGCAGCCTCCTGGTTCTTCGCCATCGCCATCGCAAAGCCGGTATCTTGTAGCAGGTTGGTAATTTTTGTCAGTTCTTCGTTTATGCGTTTTTGTTGGTTCATACTGCCGGATTTATTTTGGGAGCAGGAGATAAAAATCAATGCCACCGTTATGGATGCAATTATAAGTTTCATTAAAAAAAGTTTTGCCTATTAATAGTTGGTAAATTAATGAAAAGGCGCCAGATAGCAGCATAGCGATCGGCACTGCACGGCTTATACCTTTTTGGGTACTTCACCCACCAGGCCAAAAGTTGAAATCTTCATTAATTTAATTGCTGCAACTAAGACCTCAACGCTCAGAACCAAAATCTTCAAAATTTGTCTACCTACTGGTAGCTACTGTACACACAAATATTTGAAGAATACAAGGAGCATCTTTGGCAAAAAAAGTACGATTAACGATATGTCTCCATTCCATTTCATAGCAATTATAAAGGACTGACGGGTGATAAACGCTTAGATGCAAGGGCACAGGCTTTGTGGCAAAGCCTCAGCAATAAGCCTGGGCCAATCAGATAATGCTGATAATGCCACTTGCTTTAAGATACATCCGGGACTGGTGTTGGATGCTCCAAGTTTTTGTCCATTGGGTTTTTCAGCGATAAAAGTTTTTCATCGTCCTGTAGAAAAGGCCGACAGGTTTGTAAGAAAATATAAAAAGCTACCTATTGAAGAAAAGGAATCTTTTAAATGGATAGAAGTAACGGAAGCCTCTAAAAAAACACTGGAACAAGCCAGCCGTATTACCTTCACACAAGATAGGGAAGGCGATTAGCAATTTGCCAAATACTGCAAGTGCAGTTTAAACTGGAGCCAAAAGTTTTCGATCACGCCCTGATGCGCTTTATTTGGATATTCCCAACTTCCTTCACGCGGCGGATGTCGTACTTTTTTGTAAATCAAGCCAGAATTCTGCTTCTATTATAAAATATTTTATTTAAAGAAATTCTTTCACTACAAACCACTCACAAGAAAAATGAATACATTTTTCAACATAGAAGATGAACATAGCCCGCCGCAACGCTAAAACTCTCTCGTATAAAAATTAAAGTATCATTCATCCTAAGTAATCATTGTATGACAAAGTCAGCGTTCTTTATCAAATCTTGTTTTCTGCTTATTGTTTGTTTGTGCTTTAGCAATTGCAAAAAAAACAATGAGCCAATTGATAAATCAAATATTGTATTGTATGATAAACCTCTTTCCGTAATTCAGGAATGTATTTAGGGAAAATGGAAACTTCAATATGAGAAAGGAGGAATTTGCTGGAATTGTACTAATTATATAAACAACTTTTATTGGGATTTTAATTTAGTTAATAAAATACAACAAACTTATAATGATACATTAATAACAGATGCATCAATAGATTGGAAATGGAGTAAGCCTGTAAATACTGATTATACTTATATCATGAATTTTTGGGATAAAAGAGGAATTCCTTACCTCTTTGTAGTATATGAAATATATAACGATACTTTAGTTTTAACAGATGCAGGATATGACCCTGTTGCCTACTATTTAGTAAAATCAAATTAACTAATCTTAAAATAATCTTTTATGAAAAATATTTACAGGCTGTTTTTTGCAGCCATATTGTGCTTATTCTCATTTATTATAAAAGCCCAAAATATTGATACCGCCGGTTTGCAACGAAACGCGAATGGCAAAATAAGTTTCGCTCATTTATCAAATACTAAAATGACTAACGCAGTAAACCTTTTAAGAACTGCTTTGCGAGCTACAGGGGATGATTCATTTGCATTGGAAAAAGAAGATACTGATGAATTAGGTATGGTACATCAACGCTATCAGCAATATTATAAAGGTATCAAGGTAGAAAATGCAGCGTACAACTAACTGCATGGGAAAAAATATTTTAAAAAAAAAATTTACGACCTCATGCAACGAAATGAAAGTTTTTGATGTCAACATACAAATAAACGTTTATGAAAAGCAATTTCTATTTAGTTATTTTATTAATGACTGCTTTGTCAGTTTTTCAATTTTCCTGTAAAAAAGAGAGTGATGAACTGTCGAATGAAGATAAATGGGTGAACCTACATGCGCCAAATTGCGGTACTCCCGAATATATCAATTTTGTAAACGCAAATAGTGGATGTATATTAGGGCGTAGCAATAATGGAGAATCAGGAGATATTATTTTAAAAACAAATGATGGCGGTAAAACCTGGGATTCTATCTTCCTTTCAGGACCTTTTCTTATGGGAACGTTTGGCAGCATGTTGGGAGGCGTATATCCTGATCCGGCTGATTCCAATACAATGTATGCCGCTGGTATTAATGGTTTAATGCGCTCCACAGACAATGGAACTCATTGGGAGAAAACGAACATTTACAGCAAAATTAAAACTGGTAACACATACTTTTTCGATGCTGCTAATGGAATATTAGCAGATGAGGGAATCTATAAAACGAATGATTCAGGAAAAACCTGGCAATCTGTTTATAAATCCGATGCCTTTGCCTTCAGCTTTAATATGTTACATTTTACCAGCAAGCAAACAGGATACGCTACAGGTGGAACTGCTTTTGATGCTACTAATTTTGGTATGATGGTAAAAACAACGGATGGAGGTAACACATGGCAACAAATTGATTATCCGTTTCATGACATCATAAGTATGTCTTTTATCAATGATGAATTTGGATACATTTCTGTAGACTTAAGCTCTTCTGGTACAGCAGGTGCGCCACCTTATATTAGTGGCTGTGAGCTTTATAAAACAACTGACGGAGGAGTTAGCTGGAAATTGATTAATAAAGATTTTCAGGATAAATATGGGGGAAATGCAACGGAATTAAATTTTAAAAGTGAAAAAGAAGGTTTTTTCTCTAATTCATCTGGTATTTATCATAGTATAGATGGAGGCAAAACATGGGAAATAGAACATCACACTGGTGGATGGTTGTGCTTTCCCAACAGCCAGGTTGGGTATGCAGTGGAAATGAAAACAGATGGCGCTATTTTAAAAAGAGCATTTTAATATTCTAAACTATAAATTTAAAATTATGAAAAACTTTTACTTTACTTGCTTTGCAATCCTTGCCTTTGCAGTAAGTGCATTCGCTCAGCAGCAAGTGATGCAAACAGATACTTCTGCAAATGGCACTATCACCTACAGAAGGTATAATGCGTCTGTAACCCCAAAGCCTGTAGCTAAAGCGAAAGAGCTTTTAAAAGCTACCTTGCAAATGCGACCTGATGATAGCCTTCATCTTGACACAATTGTCCGGCAAGAAAAATTGAAATTAAGCCATTGGGCATATCAACAATATTATAAAGGTATACAGGTATTATATGGAACCTATGTTGTTCATGTAAAGAATGGAATTATTGAAACTATTAATGGAAATTTTATAAAAGTTGGCAGTCCTTCTGTAAAAGATGTCTGTGGAAATAACCTTTCCGGTGCAATTAAGATTACCGATGTATTAGGAAAATTGAGAAAATCGTTTGAATATCAAACAGGCATTCAGTCAATAAAAATTTCAGTTGCCGATTTGAATCCGGGAATATATTCGCTTTCTGTTTTTGACGGGCAACAATGGCAGAGTCAAAATGTGATTGTGCAGAAATAATTTAAAAACAGTATTTATCAAAAGAAAAATGGAGGGACTGATAATCGTGTAAAAAACTTCCCCGATTTGGCGCAAGGGCTATAATTCGTTCGTTAGTGCAAACGTCCTAAAACATAACTCTGCGCCAGGTGGGGTATCTAATAACCTCGTTGAATAAACCTTCAGTTTGTCGTATATTTCCTGGTAAGTGTTTGTGTAAATATAAAAATCTGGATTAAAAGTTCGTTTACTGCACCCTGTTAATTTACGAAGAACAGATTTCTGATTAAAAAAATAACGGGATGCACCTCAGCCTGCCTCCTGCATTTCAAACTGCATTTTATGTAGCTGAAAATAATGTCCCTGCAGGTTCATTAGTTCGTTGTGGGTCCCCATTTCCTTTATGACTCCTTTATCAAGAACCATTATTTTATCAGCTTTGCGAATGGTGGATAACCGATGTGCAATTACGATAGATGTTCTGTCTTTTATTAATTTATCGATGGCATGCTGAATCAGCATTTCGCTTTCGCTATCAATAGAAGAAGTGGCTTCATCCAGGATTAGAATCGAAGGATTATAAAGCAACGCTCTTATGAATGATAACAATTGCCGCTGCCCAAGAGAAAGTGTTGACCCTCTTTCCATTACCTTAAAGTCGTAACCGCCGGGTAATTGCATGATGAAATCATTTACTTCAATCATTTCCGCTGCTTCGATTGCCTGCTCTTTTTGTATGTTAGGATTTCTCAACGTAATGTTATCTAATACAGAGCCACTGAATAAAAAAACATCCTGCAATACCACTGCTATCCTGCTTCTAAGGAAATCAAGATCATAATCTTTGATATCACGGCCGTCTATTTTTATTTCACCTTTGGTGACCGGATAAAGCCGGTTGAGCAAGCTGATGATAGAAGTTTTGCCGCTTCCGGTATGGCCTACAATAGCAAGCGTTTCTCCGGCAGCGATAGAAAAATTAATATTCTTCAACACATAATCTTCTTTATTATAGGCAAACCAAACATTCTTGAATTCCACTTTGCCTGTTACATTTCCGGAGCGAATGCCATTGTGATGATTAAGCGCTACATTTTCATTCTCCAATACCTTAAACACCCTTTCACTTGCTACCATACCCATTTGAAGCACGTTGAATTTATCAGCAATCTGGCGCACCGGCCTGAATAGCAAATTCAGGTACATGATAAATGAAATAATGACTCCCGCATTGGCAGAATAATTTCCTCCCCACCAAACCAATAATCCAATACAAAAAGCCAACACAATTTCCACTACCGGAAAAAAAACTGAGTAAGCAAAGATGGCTTTGATGTTGGCATTACGGTGTTGTTTATTAATGGCATTAAATTTATTAAACTCTTTATCTTCGACTGCAAACGCCTGCACCACACTCATTCCTGTAATATGTTCCTGCACAAAAGCGTTTAGCGCGGCAACTGCGTTCCTTACTTTGATAAAAGATTTATTCACACTTTCTTTGAAATAATACGTAGCGATAATCAATATCGGGAAAGGCGCTAAACTTATGAGCGACAATCTCCAATCTGTAAAAAACATAAACAGAAGAATAGAAATAATGGAAAGTAAATCAGAAATAATCGGAATCAACCCGTTGGCAAAAATATCGTTGATCGCTTCTATATCGTTGATGGTGCGTGTAGTCAACGTCCCGATCGGCGTCTTATCAAATTGAGAAAGATTCAAGCCCAAAATCTTTTTATAAACAGTTACCCTCAAATCCTTTACGACCGTTTGCCCCAGCCATGAAGTAATAAAACCAAAATAAAAACGCAATGCAGTTTCTACCAGTAACATACCAATTTGAATAATGGTAATCAAGATCAGCCAGTGCATATTCTTATCGGCGATAAAATCGTTGACCGTTAATTGAATAAAATATGGGCGCAAAGGCGAAATAACCGCCAGGATGATAGAAAGAAAAATCGAAAGGTAGATTTTGTTTCTATAAGGTAAAGCATAAGAAAAAACTTTCTTGAGCCCACTAAAGTCTAATATTTTTTTTCGCTGTGTCTTCTCCGGCATTAGGCAAATTTAAAAGGAAATTTGGAGAAGGAAATTTCACGATTTCAACCATTTAAAGAATGCTACGAAAACAAACTTTGTCGTCCGGGAAAAAACCTATTCCAAATCTAATTTAATCTGTAATTCTTCCAACTGCTTCTCATCAATGGAAGACGGCGCATCTATCATCATATCCCTTCCACTATTGTTTTTCGGGAATGCAATAAAATCACGAATAGATTCGCTGCCGCCAAGGATAGCGCATAATCTGTCGAAACCAAATGCAATACCTCCGTGCGGTGGTGCGCCGTACTCAAAAGCACCGAGAAGGAATCCAAATTTATGTTGCGCTTCTTCTTTGCTCATTCCCAAAGCGGCAAACATTTTTTCCTGCAATTCCCGTTGAAAAATCCTGATAGAGCCACCACCGATTTCATTTCCGTTTAATACCATATCGTAGGCATTGGCTTTTATTTTTGAATAAGGATGTTCCAGGTATTTTTCTGCATTTTCAATCAATGGATTATTATTGATCATTGTTCCAATGTCTTCCGGCTTGGGCGAGGTAAACGGATGATGGCGCGCTACCCATCTATTTCCCTCCTCATCATATTCAAACAAAGGAAAATCAGTAACCCACAAAAGCCTAAATTCATCGGGCTTACGCATACCAAGCCTATCGGCCATATATAAACGTAAATCGCTGATGGCTTTCCGCGTGCGCTCTTCTTTTCCGGCAAGAATTAAAATCAGATCTCCACCCTTTGAATCACAGAAAGAAGTAAATTCTTTTAATTGGTCTTCATTAAAGAATTTATCAAAACTACTTTTTAAACTTCCATCAGTATTGACCTTTATAAATGCCAGTCCTTTCATTCCTATTTGCGGACGTTTTACCCACTCCACCAATTCATCAGTTTGCTTTCTTGAATAATCACTGCATCCGGGTACTGAAATAGCTACGAGTGTTTCAGCATCATTGAATACAGCGAACTCACTTTTATTCAATGTCTCAAGAAAAATTTTATTTTCAGATTTCAGATTTTTTACTTTCATCTCAAACCTGATATCGGGCTTATCATTTCCATAATTCCACATGGCATCTTCCCAACTCATTCTCTCAACCGGTTCCGTATAATCAATACCTTTCACTTCGCTAAAAATGTATTTCACCAATCCTTCAAACATTTGTAAAATATCCTCCTGCTCCACGAAGGACATTTCGCAATCTATCTGGGTAAATTCCGGTTGCCTGTCGGCGCGCAGATCCTCATCACGAAAACATTTCACAATTTGATAATAACGGTCGTAGCCACTCACCATGAGCAATTGTTTAAACGTCTGTGGCGATTGGGGGAGGGCATAAAATTCTCCTGCATTCATACGACTTGGTACTACGAAATCCCGCGCTCCTTCGGGAGTAGATTTTATTAAGAAAGGCGTTTCTATATCTATGAAATAATTCTTGTGTAAATAGTTTCTGGTAGCACGGTTTACTGCATATCGCAATTCAATATTTTTCTTCACCGCATTTCTCCTTAAATCCAAAAAACGGTATTTCATCCTGATATCATCGCCGCCATCCGTCTCGTCCTGGATGGTAAATGGCGGAACAGCTGATTTGTTTAATACCTTAAATTCTGAAACTAAAATTTCTATATCACCTGTCGGAATAT
>Ga0164241_10005517_pt1 | contig 11811 bp, 10 predicted proteins | sample OricomyardsoilBY_FD_108780 | JGI IMG/M metagenome (GOLD analysis project Ga0164241, IMG submission 108780) | Backyard soil microbial communities from Emeryville, California, USA - Original compost - Back yard soil (BY) | ecosystem: Environmental > Terrestrial > Soil > Unclassified | place: USA... | reverse complement strand
GTCCGCCATCATGGCCTTCACGTTGTAGGAAAGCTTGGAGCCCTTGCGAGACGTGTCGATGCCGTCTGCGACACCAATCATAGAGACGCCCAGGTACTCCAGCTCGCGATAAAGCATCGCTGAGTCGGCCATGTCGCGACTGACCCGAGACATGTCTTCTACCACAATGACGTCCACCTGCTTCGAGCGCACCATGCTCATGAGCTGTTCGAAGCCCGCTCGCTGCAGCGAGGCCCCGCTAGTCGCACAGTCAGAGAACACCAAGTCAGGAGCGAACAGACCGCCGTTTTCCTCGATGTGTTTTCTACAGCGAAACAACTGGTCGTCGATGCTCGTGCAATTCTGCAAGTTCGAGGAAAACCGCGCGTACACGGCGACCTTTTTTTGGATGAGTGAGCCGAGGGTCATGATGTCTATTCTTGAGCGTTTTTCTTATGTTGTTCTTCGATCCACTTTTTGACCAGTAGACGCGCCAGGTAGCCAAGAAAGCTCTCTTCGACCGGGGAGAGCTGTTTCGATCTTGGGTGATGCTCAACCGCTAGGTCACCAGTTTGGGACGTACTTTGTTCACACGGTTCTCGCATGCCCGCGCTATGGAAATGTCGGGGGGTACTAGCCATCTCGGCCCCCGTAGCCCCGCGCGTTTCTCCTGAGAAAAGCACTCAGCTCGCGTCGTTCCACCCAACGAAGTCTACCTGGGCGGACCGAAGGGAGCTTGCCGCTCTTGACCCACCACCGCACTGTGTGGATTGAGACGCCGAGCTGGGCGGAGACTTCTTGAAGGGTGAGGTGATCGCGGGTCATTCCTGGTCATCGATAATGACGACCCAAGCTTTTCCTGTCTGCGGAACTTCTGAAGTTTTATTTTCCGCATGGTCTTTGAACCGCTTTCTCAGGCGGTCTTCGGCCTTGCGTAGCTCTGGTGGGAGGCCGTCGAGCACCATGCGTGAAATCTCAGCGACCCCGAACGCGCGATGCAGTTCTCGCTCTGCGGCATGAGCGATGAGCCTGCCGTACGCTTGGGGGTCCTCGATCTCGCTCTCCCCCGAGCTGCCGGCATCATTGGGAAACTGCTGACTAAGCATTTCCCTCAGCGCCGACATCTCCGTCATGAAGGGAATTCGTCCCAGTTCGCTTGCGATGAAGCTCCGGTCTTTCATGGCTTCCTCGCTGCACCTGATCGCTTCACCGAGAGCACCAATGACTTTTTGCCACGCTCGATGCTCCGACTCATGCAGTGACGCCAAGTGGAAAATTTTTCTGCGCACGTAAAGCTCGCGGATTGCGTGCGCGAGTACGTCTGCCTGGGTTTGTGGAGGCTCAGGGTCGATGCCGACACGAATACTGACCGTTTCACCTGCGGGAATCGTTACTTGGGGGCTGGCGGATTTCGAGCCGATGTGCGTCAGGTAGCGATGCGCGTACATCGCGGGTGTCTCCCCGGCTCTCACGCCCCATTCGTTGCCGAGTTCGATTGTGAGTAGCTCCGAGAGCTTGTCTCGCATGTTGCGTAGCGACTGCACAATGTCTGGTTCAGCGTCTTTCCACGACATGACAAAAGGCACTTACCATGAATCACCAACAGTCACCCTGTCGGTGCCCCTGCCTCGGTCTGCCCGGGCAGACCTACGCGGGTGTGCCCCATGAAAGGTGCCCCATCCTCCGCCGAATTGGCGTAGAATGAGGTCATGACGCGTGCAGAAGTCGCCCGGGTAATCGGGAGAAGCATCGCCACAGTGCGACGCATGGAGGGCAAGGAACTCAACCCGGATGTCGACTGGCAGGGAGTTCACCATTTCGACGAAAAGGAAGTGGAGGCCGTGGCTGTGGACCTTCGGGAAAACGGGAGAAGGAGTCCGGAGTTTGCCTCGGACCTTCCCGACTTCCTTCTTGTCTCCCGACTCCAGCAAGTTGAATCCGAAAACGAGGAGCTGAAAGTTGCAGCCAAGGACCTTCAGTTGGCGGACGAGTTTGCCGCGTTCTTTCTCGGTATCGCCAACGAAGCGATCATGGAACTTGAGGAGCGCGGACTGTCCTCGGCGTATTCGCTCAGGTCGCGCTTCGAGATGATGGCCGCTCTGATCCCCGGTTGAAGCATTCGCGGACCCGGGGTGATGCGGGGCAAAGTTCGCCCGACTCTCGTTCGGTTGTCATGGCAGGAGGAATCATGGAATGAATACCGTCCAATGAGCGCGGAGAAACTTCAGGCATTCGTAGATAAGTGGACTGCTTCCGGCGCATCGGAGCGCGCGAATAAGGACGCTTTTCTGATCGAACTATGCGAGGTGCTGGAAGTGCCTCGCCCTGATCCGACAACGGGCGATGCAGAGAGGGACGTTTACGTCTTCGAAAAGGATGCACCTGTTCTCCACGAGGGCGGCGCCACATCGGTGACAAAGATCGATCTCTATCGCAAGGGCCACTTCATTCTAGAAGCCAAGCAAGGGTCTGAAGCTGGCGCCAAAAAGCTAGGAACAGCCAAGCGGAATACGCCCGGCTGGAACCAGGCGATGAATGATGCCTTCGGACAAGCCTTGGGTTACGCGCGCAGCTTTGACGAGCCCGCTCCCTTCGTCGTCGTTTGCGACATCGGCTACTGCTTCGAACTCTACTCGGACTTCGGAAGCGCCTGGCAGTATCGCTCGTTCCCCAACGCGCAGCAGAAGCGCATCTATCTCAAGGACCTTCCGAAAAACCCGGCGTACGTCGACAGGCTCAAGAAAGTCTTCACTGATCCGCACGCTCTCGACCCCGCAAAGCACGCAGCAAAGATCACGCGCGAAGTCGCTGGCCATTTGGCGGAGTTGGCGAAGCGCCTAGAGAAGTCCGGGCATGATCAAATCAGCGTCGCAAAGTTCTTGATGCGCTGTCTGTTTACGATGTTTGCGGAGGACGTGGGGCTTCTGCCAGATAGATTGTTCACCGAGTACTTGAAGAACTTCTGGGTCAAGAGCCCGGCTTCTTTCCCCGGGGGGATTGAGTCGCTGTGGCGCGCGATGAATGACGGCGGTCACCTGCCTACGGCGAAGGTATTGAAATTCAATGGCGGTTTGTTTGCGGCTTCAGAGGCACTGGCGCTTGATGTGGAAGACATCAAGCTGCTGCTCAAGGCCTCCGAGTGTGACTGGTCTGACGTGGAGCCAGCCATCTTCGGTACGCTACTCGAACGCGCCTTGGATCCTGAAGAGCGACATAAACTCGGCGCTCACTACACCCCGCGCGCCTACGTCGAGCGCCTTGTCCGGCCTACGATAGAAGAGCCGCTCCGTGAGGAATGGGACATCGTTCGGGTCGAAGTGAGAGCGCTCATCGCCGCAGCTGAAGAGGCCGGGTCAAAGGGCGCTCGCAGCAAGAAGCTGAACGACGCCGAGAAGGCTTTGCGCAAGTTCCACAAGCGGCTGCTGGACCTTCGCATTCTGGATCCCGCCTGCGGCACGGGAAACTTTCTCTATGTCGCCATGGATACACTCAAGCGCTTGGAGAGCGAAGTCCTTGCCGAACTCGCGGGTATCGGCGGAGGAGATCAGGACCTGCTCCACTTTGAAGGAGCCCGCATTAGTCCAGAGCAGTTCTTGGGAATCGAGATCAAGCCGTGGGCAAAAGAGATCGCGGAGCTAGTGCTTTGGATTGGTTACCTACAATGGCACTTCAAACAGTACGGCAAGACCGTCCAGGTGCCCGAACCCGTGTTGCGTGACTACAAGAACATTGAATGTCGCGACGCGGTCCTTGCCTATGACAAAGAGGAGATGGTCGTCGACGAGGAAGGGAAGCCCATCACGCAATGGGATGGGAGGACCATGAAGGTGCATCCGGTGACTGGCAAGGAAGTCCCGGACGAATCAGCGAGAAGGCTCACATATGAGTATGTGAATCCGAGGAAAGCGGAATGGCCGAAGGCGGACTTTATTGTTGGTAATCCACCGTTTATTGGGGCGAGCGCAGTTCGACGCGCGCTCGGCGACGGGTACGCGAACGCATTGAGGGAAGTCTGGAAAGAGGTGCCGGAAAGCGCGGACTACGTGATGCATTGGTGGCACATTGCTGCGCTCAAGCTCTCAGCCGGTGTGATTCGACGCTTCGGCCTAATTACGACGAATAGTTTGCATCAGACCTTCAACCGTCGCGTTGTGCAGGCGGCCCTTAGCTTGGAGAACTCGGTCAGTATCGTCTTTGCGGTTCCAGATCACCCTTGGGTGGACGAAGCCGACGGAGCCGACGTACGAATCGCTATGACCGTGTCGGCTCGTGGAGTAGTGGCCGGAAGGGTCGTTCGTCCAGCGACCGAGTCTGAATACATCTGGACCTGATCCGAAAAACTGGACAGTTTTGATTCAGTAGTTTATGCGGCCCGCATTTGAATTGTGCAAGCCTCAAATTGAGCTGGACTGATTCCGTCCACGAATGTGTGCTTCCTCTTGCGATTGTAGAAGACCTCAATGTACTCGAATACTGCGCTGTGAGTTGATTGATGGTCCGCAAGGATAACGCCTCGCACGAGTTCCTTTTTAAGCGTCGCAAAGAAGCTTTCCGCCACAGCGTTGTCCCAGCAATCTCCCTTTCGACTCATGCTCGCGTGTGCCGAAGCTTGGGCCAGTCGAAGACGAAACTTCGCACTCGCGTATTGGCTCCCTCTGTCAGAATGGAAAATGAGCCCCGGAGGAGGTCTGCGATTGCGCACGGCGATGTCGAAAGCATCGCAGACCAGACTTGCCTTCATCCGAGGTCGGAGCGCCCAGCCAACCACTCGGCGCGAGTACAAATCGATGACGACAGCGAGGTACATCCAGCCAGTTCTCGTTCTCAGATACGTGATGTCGCTCGCCCAAACTTGGTTGGGGCCAGCAGGACAAAAGTCGCGGTGGAGAAGGTTCGGCGCTATCGGCAGAGTGTGCCGCGAGTCGGTCGTCACTTTGAACTTCTTGGCTGTTTTTGCCTTCAAACCCAGCACGCGCATCAAGCGAATTACACGCTTGCGGCTCAGATTGAATCCTCGCTTGCCCAGCTCATCATGCACTCGGGGCGAGCCATAGTTTCCTCGCCCTTCCTCACAAATTTGCTGAATCTCACGCTGCAACTGAGTGTCTTCCGCCGCGCGAGCGCTCACGACTTTCTTGCTCAACTGATAGTAGCGACTGGGTGAGATGCAGGCGACCTTGCAAAGCAAAGTCACCGGATAATCTGCCTTCTCCGTATCGATGAACGCCTCCGCGCTCACCCATTTTCCTTGACGAAGAAGGCGATGGATTTTTTTAGCAGTTCGCGCTCTTTGCTGACCCGCTCCAGCTCACGCTTCAGTCGAAGATTCTCGGCTCGGAGTTCTTCAGCCTGGGTATCGTTTGAGCCCTTCGCGCTCCCGGTGTCGCCAAACTTGCTTCGCCACGTGTAGAGCTGGCTTGTTGCAATACCCAGGTCGTCCGCCACCGCATCGACGCTCTTGGAGCCACGGTTTTCCATCAAGCGAACGGCTTCCCGCTTGAAATCGTCGTTGTACTTTTGCCTCTTGGCCATCTGGATACCCATTTTTCTCTCCTTTGCTTTGGTGTCCAATTTTTCGGATCAGGTCCACATCGGCAGGCTGTCACTCATCGGCGAGGGGAGAATCAACTCAGACTTGACGATAGGGGTGGACCTTGATTCCGCATGCTCGTTGCGCGCAAATGCGGGCATCTCCTCACGGGGATTTCAGTTGTTTGGTTCAGGGTTCATCCTTGAAGAGCAACAAGCTCTCGACCTTCTGGAAGACCTGGGACCTGGAGCGGAACTCGTGATCAAGCGGTATCGCAATGGTCGGGACCTAAGTTCCACACCGCGGGGCGCTTGGGTGCTCGATCTGTTCGGGTACTCAGAGGGGGAAGTCAGAGCCAGGTGGCCGCGACTTTATCAGATCGTGCTTGAACGCGTAAAACCAGAGCGTGACCAGAATCGGAGAGCCGCGTATAGAGATAACTGGTGGTACTTTGGTGAGCCCCGTAAAGTGCTACGGGCCGCAATGAATGGGTTGCCTCGGTACATCGCAACCGTTGAGACGTCCAAGCATCGAGTCTTCCAATTTTTGGACGCGTCGGTCGCACCAGACAACAAGCTGGTTTGCATAGCCGATGAATCAGCATTCATCCTCGGCGTATTGAGTAGTCGCGTGCATGCGTTTTGGGCGCTACGTACTGGGGGACGCCTTGGCGTCGGGAACGACCCCGTCTACGTGAAGTCTCGTAGTTTTGAGTGTTTTCCTTTTCCTGAAGCGCCCACTCCCTTGCTGGAGAAGATCTCAGCGCACGCTGAGGCGTTGGACACTCATCGAAAGTTACAGCAGGCAAAACACTCACACCTCACGATTACGGGAATGTACAATGTGTTGATGAAGATCCGGTCTGGAGAACAGCTTTCGGCACGCGAGAAGAAGGACCACGAGGAAGGTCTTGTCTCAGTGCTCAAACAGTTGCACGACGAGTTAGATGTGGCTGTTTTCGAGGCATACGGCTGGCCGCACGACCTTTCCGATGAACAAATTCTCCAACGGCTCGTCGCGTTGAACCAAGAGCGAGCCGAAGAGGAGAAACGCGGAATCGTTCGCTGGCTCCGTCCTGACTTCCAAAATCCCGGCGCGACTCAACCTCAGCAGCGGGGACTTGCTGGCATGGACATCGATGACTCATCCGAAGAGTCGGACGTCACGGCTACAGCGGTTATTGCCTCCGCACCGTGGCCCAAGAAGCTCCCCGAGCAGATCGCCGCCATTCGTGATCTCGTCTCGCCTGGTACTTCTTGGTCCGCGACCGCCGCAGCGAATTCCTTCAAATCAGCGAAGGTCGAACAGGTTCAGGAAGTCATGGAGAGCCTGGCTTCGCTCGGGATTTTGATTGAACTGGACGGGCAGAGTGAACCGACTTGGACGGCTCCCAGAATGTCCGGGGGTGCATAGCTCTTTCTTTATACTCATAAATATCAATGGCTTAGATGCCATTGGGAGTCAGCCCATCTTGTTCAGTATTTGCGCGGATACCCGCGCGGTCGTACCTTTCACCCATGAGCCAGGTTGAATCACCCCGTGCACAGGAAAAGCAGGCCTCTCGCCTGCTTGATGCTCGTGATTTGTCCTCGGGCGCGAAAAGCGCCGCTCAGCTCCGCGAGGAAAACTCGTTGGTTCGTCCCGATGGGGCTGTCATCGATCTTTCCAAGTGGCAACCTCATTTTAGCTGAATGAGCGAAGCAGGGGACCAGTTCTCGTGGGAGGACGCCGAGGAGGTGTTCGCCGTCTTGGCCAAGTCTGGCTGGCGACCAATTATCATCGGTGGGCAGGCGGTGAACTTCTGGGTTCAATGGTGCGAGCGAGAGGCAGAGGCGGACTTCGGCCCCGAACCCTTCGCGAGCAAGGACATCGACCTAGTCGGGAATAAGGGACACGTGCAACAATGCGCCAAGATTCTACACGGCACGCCTCACGTCCCTGGACCTGATCACATGACCCCGGAACAGGGCTATGTCGAAGCCGTCGTTTCGAGCGGACGGACTGTCCGGATCGATTTCCTCGCTGACTCGCTCCCCAATGCCGCCAAAGAAGTTCGAGAGAACGCGCTTCCCTTCAATGCGAGATGGGGGCAGTTCTACGTCATGGATCCCGTGGCTTGCATGAAAAGCCGTGTCTACAACGTGGTCCAGATACCGGGCAAATACGACAATGCACACGGAGTGCGTCAACTTCGGGCCTCGATTCAAGTCGTGCCGCTCTTTTGCCAATGGGTGATTCGAGAGGGTGGAGACGACGCGGCGCGCACGGTGCTCGCGATGTACAAGGCCGTCTACAAATTCACCGTCGGGCAGCACGCGAAGAAGCTCTGGAAGAGCCACAGCATCGACACCTTTGATTCTGTTCAGCTTCTCGACGGCCTACCACAAGACTTCCAGATTGAAGCTTATCCACGCTGGAAAGAAAAAGTGGACGCCGGACGAGCGTAGCTATTCCGCGGCGATGGCCTGGCAGGCCGCAATCTTGCCTTCACGTAGTTCGCAGTAGCGGCGTAGCAGTCTAGGGTCACCGCAGATCGCTTTCTTAAGCAGTTCGAAGTCCGCACTCAGCCAGTCCTCGGGTTGGCCGGTGGTCGCCTTGAGCACACCCCAACTGCCAAGCGTGCTCAAAACGTTCCCGACTGTTTGAATCAGCGGCGAACCCTTACCATTGCCCGGCGAGCGCGTACACGGTGCGGCACGTGCATCAAAGACGGCATTTCGAAAGGTCTCCCAGCGCAGGTCAATGCTCCTTCGTTCCCTTCGGCTGTTGTCTGGTTCGGTTAAACGTAGCCACCCTTCCTTCTCGCGCGGACGCCCCGCCAAATAGCCCCACAGCGCATCCAAGCTACAGAGTAGAGCGACAGGGTCACGCGCCCCTAGCTCGTTGATGGCGGCGCTACGCAACTGAAATTCTAAACGCCAGACGGGGGCGACGCCGTCCCACCCAGCAAGGTGCCAGTGTTCTTGTTCTGTTCGCGTTTTGGCCGAGTCCGGGCGTTGTTGGGAGCGAAGCTCCTCGGTCTTGTCGTAAAGGCGCACGGATAGGGGATTCCCCCTTGCGATGAGAAATCCGGTAAACTTTTGTCCGCCACTCCCGGAAAGCTCACGTGTTTCGCAGTGCACGCGCTTTCGTGCTCGACCAATGAAGTTTTCAGAATCTTTGGCAAAGAAGTCGAGAAATGTGGCGTCAGCGCAAAGGTCAAGACGCCAGACGCGGGCTTCTTGAATCGTGCCCGCGAGCAATCGGCTGGCGAGCGCCTTGAACGTGGCAAGAACCAGGTCTAGCGGAGTCGTAGCCAGGTACACCGCGTTCGCTTTAATCTGCACTCGGAAGCCTTCGACGCCGTCACCGACGAGAACAGTCAGATCATGATTGACGAGTCGGATATGAAATGACCGAGCCCCGTCAGGTTGCAAGGCAAAAGAGTGACCGGCGACTTCGATGGGAACTTGAACTCGCCTTTCTTTGGCGACTTCCAGGCTGTCTGCCATGCGGGCGTGAAGTCGGACGCCCAGAGTTCCCGAGTACGCGATCACGAGCGCGTCGACTCGGCACCCCAAAAGACGAGGGCTTTTCTCGTATGCTGGCGGTGTTGTCTTCGAGACTGCTGGTGTTAGAGCCCGGGTGTTACTTAATCCCGGGCTATCAACCTGAGGGGTTGCTGGTGGCTGTTTAGGCGGAGTCGGGGCCTCCTCTTCTTCCTGTGCTCCCTGCGGTCGCCCCTGGGGCGCTGCCCCAGACCCCGGAGAGCCCGCCCGATGGGCGGGCGAACCACCCCCGAGCAAGCTCCTCGCCTCTCTCTGGCCATCCGTGTGAGCAATGCCTTCGGCCCTCGGGCCCTCGGTCAGCGAATCGCTGCCCGGGGGTGGTTCCCCTGAATTCTCAGGCCCAGGGCCCGAAGGTCGAAAGGTTGCCACAGGCATGGAGCCTGTTTCGCTGCTGCGGAGGGTCATGCCACCCGCACCTCAAGCTCGATGCTTGGCCCATAGTACGTCCCGCGAATCGCTCCCGCGCAACTAGAAGAGTATACAGCCTCGGACTTCGGTCTGGGGCTGTTGCCATTTTGGGGTCCTTTGAGGGGCTCTTCACACTCCATGGTGGGTGTGGCTCTTCGGCTGGCTCTGGCTCTTCGGCTCCTCGGCTCTTCTCACTCCATGGTGGATGTTTGTGAAAAGGCTAGGTTCCACAAGCATTTAGGAGTCTGAGTCTGTAGTTCGGAAAGGAGATATAGCGGTAGGCGCGTCGTTTGACGAGCTTGGCCTTGTTGTTGAATCCCTCGACGCGGGCGTTGGTCTGTCTGCTGGTCCAGAAGTTGAGGATGGGGATGCGCCAAGTTTTCAGGGTTTGCCGCAGGCGTCGCAGCTCCGGGATGGGGCTGAGACAGAGGTCGTTCGTCAGCCGCGTCAGTTCGCGAGCCGCCTGCGTGACGGACTTCATGCGGTAAAAGCGACTGAGCCGTTCCTTGGCCCAATACACGGCCTCCAGTGCGGGGTATTTCTTGAGCCACTCCTTGAGCCGTGGCCGCCAGTAGTCGAGCACCTGGTAGCCCGGCTGAAGCAGTATCTTTCTGAGGTAAGCGGTGGTTTTCCCGCCCTCGGCCTCCTTTCGGTATTTCATCAAAGCGCCCATCGGCAAGGCCAGGACGTGAAACTTGTCGGCCACGATTTGTGCGTTGGGAAAGTGCTCGGTGGCAAACTTCTTGTAGCTCCCTGACATGTCGATACTCACCCAGCGCACGTTCTCGCGTCCTGTTATATGTTGCACAGCATGCTCCACATCTGCACCCTGCTTGCCGTCGGCCACCTCTAACAATCTACCACCACTCTGGTCGACAATCATGGTTACAAATCGCCTTCGTTCAAAGCCTTTCCCGCGCTTGAAGAAGTGCTCATCAATGCCCACGCGCTCTGGCCAATCGCTGCGCCTCTGCCTGAGCTTCAGCTCCAAGTGCCGATATAGCACGCTGTAGAGATACCCCCCCGAGCAGCGAAATCTCTGGCGCACTGTTTTTAAGTCCACGTAGTCGTCGCACGCCTCCTGCACCGCTCGCGCGTAACGCTCCGTTGTGCGTTTACCCTTGATGATGCCCCCGACTGGCTCGGTGAAAGGTTTGCCACAAGGACGACAAGAAAAGCGCCGCTTGTGTATCAAAAGCCGCGCCGCCGTGCGTCGGATGGGCTCATCCTTGATGGTCACCCAGCGCCGGTCATACACGCTCCGGCTCGGCGTCGCGCACCGAGGGCATACCTCCACCTCACTCATCATCTGCACGACGAAATCAGTGGCTCCAGTGGGGCCTCTCCCCACGCGAATCAATTCCATTTCCGGCAGCAGCTGATGCTGCGCTAAACTCTCCTTGGGCATCTCAGGTCCTTTCGATTTGGCGTCGACACCCAAATTCTAAGAAATCCTGATTTGCCCTTTCTTATTGAACTCACCCACTACCGAGCGACAAGAGCCGGCTCCTCTCACTCCATGGTGGGTCTTTTCGAAAAGGCTAGCCGCCGCAGGCATGCGGTTCTGGAAAACAGAGCGAGTCTGAGTCTGTAGTTGGTCGCCGCGGCTGCGGTTTTCTGGAAGCGCAGTGCCGTAGGCTCGTCGTTTGACGAGCTTGGCCTTGAGGTTGAAGCCTTCGACCCGCGCGTTGGTCTGTCTGCCGCTGGTCCAGTGGTTGATTCCCGCGGAGCCAGTGGAACGCTCACCCGAGCTGGAGGTCGAGGCAAGAAACGTCATCTAGCTCCAGATCCACGCGAACAATGAGCTTGTACGTGGTGCTGAATACCCCGCCGCTGTCGTACTGTCCGTCGAGGAGGACTTCTCCGTTCTCCGCCGCAGTAAATCCATTCAGGTTCACATATCCCTGTATCCCGAGAAGGTACTGTCGGCCCAAGAGGGCTTCCTTCGAAACCTCGGAGAAGAGAATGCCTCGCGATCCAGATGGATTGTTGTACCCCATTGCCACGAGCCATCCGTCGGCACTCGGGGTGATCGCAAAGTCGAACCTTTGAGGGTAGTCCTCTCCAGCGAGACGATAGAGCGGCGAAAGCGGGGCGCCCTGGAGATCGAGGACGGCGATGGCCCACGTTTCTTCAATGCCCAAGTCCACCACGAGCAGGACGCGGTCCCCATTGCGCGAGAAGCGAGTCTTGAGACTATCGACCGACTGCGTGTCGAGGATCTCCTCGTGCAAAAGTACACCGTCCTGGTTGAGCGAGGTCACGACAATCCCACGCGAATCCGAAGTAGCATGGAGATAGCCAAGGCCGGTCCAAATGACGCAGCCTCTGCCCGATGGCGGCAGT
>Ga0164241_10005516_pt1 | contig 11812 bp, 8 predicted proteins | sample OricomyardsoilBY_FD_108780 | JGI IMG/M metagenome (GOLD analysis project Ga0164241, IMG submission 108780) | Backyard soil microbial communities from Emeryville, California, USA - Original compost - Back yard soil (BY) | ecosystem: Environmental > Terrestrial > Soil > Unclassified | place: USA... | reverse complement strand
GCCCACTCCCCCACCCGACCACCCAATGCGATTATCCTATGGGTGGTCGGGTGGGGGAGCGGGCTGGTGCCGCGCTCATAACAAAAATGTCGCTGGGCCCGCGCCTCGATCTTCGTCAGACCCAGTCGCTGGTGATGACGCCGCAGCTGCAGCAGGCGATCCGCCTGCTCGCGCTGTCGAATCTCGAGGTCGAGGGGTTCATCGCCGAGGAACTGGAGCGCAACCCGCTGCTCGAGGCGAGCGCCGCCGACGAGGGCGAGGGGCCGGTCGTCGAGCGCGAGGCGCCGCCCGAGCCGCGCGACGAGCCGGCGGCGGCGGACGAACTGCTGGTGGCGGGCGAGGGCGCGGGCGAAGCGGCGCTCGACGTCGATTTCGCCGCCGAGACCTTCCATCACGACAGCGTGGCCGACGGCGGCGGGATGGACGGGATGCTCGGCCTGAACGGCGGCGGGACGGCGGGCGGCGTCGCGCCCGAGGACGGCCCCGATCTCGACGCCTTCGCCGATACCAGTCTCAGCCTGGCCGATCATTTGATGGCGCAGGCCGGCGCGGTGATCGACGGCGCCGACATGTTCGTCGCCGCGCACCTGATCGACCAGATCGACGAGGCCGGTTACCTGACCGTGCCGTTGCTCGATATCGCCAACCGGCTCGGCGTGGCACTGGCGCGGGTCGAGGCGGTGCTGGCCGAGATCCAGACGTTCGAGCCGACCGGCGTCGGCGCGCGCAACCTCGCCGAATGCCTCGCACTCCAGGCGATGGAGGCCGATCGCTACGATCCGTGCATGGCACGGTTGATCGACCATCTCGATCTCGTCGCGCGCGGCGATCTCGCGCGGCTCCGGCGCATCTGCGAGGTGGACGACGAGGATCTGGCGGACATGATCCGCGAGCTGCGCAACTACGATCCCAAGCCGGGCTGCCGCTATGGCGGCGAGCCCGCGCAGGCGGTGGTGCCGGACCTCTTCATCGCCCGGCGCAAGGGCGGCTGGGCGATCGAGATCAACGCCGCGACCTTGCCCAAGGTGCTGGTCAACCGGAGCTATTATACCGAGCTGTCCACGGGGCCGCAGGACAAGGCGAGCAAGGCCTGGCTCGGCGACATGCTCGCCAGTGCCAACTGGCTGGTCAAGGCGCTCGACCAGCGCCAGCGCACGATCATTCGCGTCGCGACCGAGATCGTGAAGCAGCAGGAAGCGTTCTTCGTCCACGGCGTCGCGCATTTGCGGCCGATGACGCTCCGGCAGGTCGCCGACGCGATCGAGATGCACGAATCGACCGTCAGCCGCGTGACCAGCAACAAATATCTCAGCTGCGCGCGGGGGCTGTTCGAGCTGAAATACTTCTTCACCTCGGCGATCCAGTCGGCCGATGGCGGCGACGCGGTCTCGGCCGAGGCGGTGAAGAGCGCGATCCGCGCGCTGATCGGCGCCGAGGGCGACAAAATTCTGAGCGACGACACGCTCGTCGAATTGCTCAATGCGAAGGGCTTCGACATCGCGCGGCGCACCGTCGCCAAATATCGCGAGGCGATGGGGATCGGCAGCTCGGTGCAACGGCGGCGTGCCCGCGCGTTGGAAGGCGTGGGCTAGCCGAGCAGATCGGCGAAGGCGTTGGCGAAGCTGTGTGCGTCGCCGGGCCAGCGTGCCGAGACGTACTGGCCGTCGCGCACCACGAAGCCGGGGCGCAGGTCGCGCGGCGAATCGCGCAGCCCCGCCAGCTGGCGCCAGCGGTTCGGTCCGGGCGGTGGCGTGGCGACGAAGTCGGCTGGATCGGCCAGCGCGCGCGTCACGTCGTGTTGAACCGACATATAGCCCTCAGGCTCGCCCGGCGCTTCGAGATACGTGCGATAGTAATCGCGGTCCCATGGGCGTCCGAAATGGGCGAGGCGATCGGCGGCGCCTTCCTGCCTCCACGTGAGCGCGGTGGTCTTGCGGCCGTGCAGCACCGAACGCCCATCGGCGCGTTTGCTGCGCGCGGCGAGCAGCACGCCGTGGCAGATCGCGCCGACCGGCTTTTCGGCGGCAAAGAAGGCGGCGACCACCCGCTGCAGCACCGGGCTTTCGAGATAGTCGCGCATCCCGCTCGCGCGGTGCCCGCCGGGCAGCAGTAAGCCATCGAACCGGTCAGGCTCGATCGCGTCCCAGGCGATTGGTGCTCGGAAGGCGGGATCGGCCAGCATCGCCGCATGCGCGCGCCGCGCGTCCTTGTTGGCGCGGAGCAACCAGCCGAGCGGGCGGAAGCGGCCGAGCAGCGGCACCCGACTCCAGCGATCGAGCCCTTCGCCGCTCAGCATGATCGGGTCGCATTCGCCTTGCCGCCCGTCGGGTGTCGCGAAGGTGATGCGATGCCCGCGATCGCGCAGCACGCGCCAGCTGACCGCGACCTCGCTGGGATCGCTGTCGCGCGCCGGGAGCGGCAGGAGGATGGCGGCCATGCGCCGACGCTATCACGCGCCGCATGGCGAGTCCTCACTCCATCCCGTGCCTCAATAGTCGATCTTGGGATACCAGTCGGTGCCGCGCCCGCCGGGCATGGTGATCGCGCCCGAATGCTTCCGTCGTGTCGCAGAACAACGGCAGGTTGCGCCAGCCGCGCTCGGCGGCGAAATCGTAGAGCCGCGCCGCGGGCGAGCGCGCCACTACGGCGAGCGCGATACGCTGGCGCAGATCAGCGGCATTGGCGGCAAGGGCGCCGAGGAATTGCGTGCACATCGGGCAGGGCCGTTCGCGCTCGGGGCCGTACATCCAGCAATAGACGACGAGCGTGTCCTCGCCTTCGAACAGGTCGACGAAATGCAACTCGCCATCGGTGCCCTCGAACACGTAATCCTTCTCGACGACCGGACCTTCGGGCAGGTTGCGCCGGTGCCGCGCCACGGCCTCGAGTTTGCGCCGCAGCTCAATCTCCTCGACCAGCAAAGCGTTGCGCGCGGCGCGATAGGCGTCGCTCTCGCCCGGATAACGCCGCGTGCCCTTGGCGGCGAGGTCCGCGGCGGACGTCAATACGGGATCGGGTTCGGCCATCCTCTCTCCTCAATCGTCCTCGTCTTCATAACCGACCAGGGCCAGCGCCCGCGCCTTGATCTGGCGGGTCATGCACCAGTGGATCAGCGCCTCCTCGCGGCCGTGCGTCACCCACACTTCGCGCGGCGCGATCTCGGTGATCGTGTCGGTCAGCTCGTCCCAATCGGCGTGATCGCTAAGGATCAAAGGGAGCTCGACCAGTTTCTGCCGCGCGCGCTGCCGCACGCGCATCCAGCCGCTCGCCATCGCGGTGATCGGATCGGGCAGGCGGCGCGACCAGCGGTCGTTGAGCGCGGATGGCGGGCACATCACGATATGCCCCTGCATCGCCGCCTTGGGCACGTCGGTCGCCGGGATCAGCTCGCCGAGATCGACACCCTGCTCGAGATAGAGATCGCAGAGGCGTTGCAGTGCGCCGTGGATGTAGATCGGCGCCTCGTGCCCGCGCTGGCGCAGCTCGGCGATCACACGCTGCGCCTTGCCGAGCGCATACGCGCCGACCAGCACGCAGCGGTCGGGATTGGCGTGGAGCCGCGCGATCAGTTTGTCGATCTCGTCGCCGGTCTCGGGATGACGAAACACCGGCAGCCCGAAGGTCGCCTCGGTGACGAACACGTCGCACTTCACCGGTTCGAACGGCGCGCAGGTCGGGTCGGCGCGACGCTTGTAATCGCCCGAGACGACGATCGTCTCGCCGCGATGCCTGAGCACGATCTGCGCGGAGCCGAGCACGTGGCCGGCGGGGACGAAGGTCGCGCTGACGTCGCCCAGTTCCACCGTATCGCCATAGACCACCGGGCTGCCCGCCTGCGGCCCGTAGCGCGCCTCCATGATCGCGAGCGTCTCGGGCGTCGCCCACACCGCCTGATGCCCGCCGCGCGCGTGATCGGCATGGCCGTGCGTGACCAGGGCGAGCGGCTTGGGCGTGGACGGATCGATCCACGCCTTGGCCGGCTTCACATAAATACCTTCGGGCTTGGGATCGATCCAGTCGCCGAGCTTCGCCATGCCACCTATATGGATAGGATGCGTTCGGGTTCCCAGTGAGCGACCTTCCCCAGCCCCTTTCCGACTGGTTTGCGTCGCGCGGCTGGCGGCCGCGGCGGCATCAGCTCGATATGCTCGCGGCGGGGCGGCGCGGGGAGCATGCGCTGCTGGTCGCGGCGACGGGAGCGGGCAAGACGCTTGCCGGGTTCCTGCCGACGCTCGCCGAGCTGACCCTTCGACAGGCTCAGGGCGATCGGGCGGAGGGGCTGCACACGCTCTATGTCTCGCCGCTCAAGGCGCTGGCGGTGGACGTGCAGCGCAACCTGATCACGCCGATCGAAGAGATGGGGCTCGATATCCGGGTCGAGACGCGCACCGGCGACACGCCGAGCGATCGCAAGGCGCGGCAACGGGTGAAGCCGCCGCAGATCTTGCTCACCACGCCCGAGTCGCTGTCGCTCCTGCTGAGCTATCCCGACAGCTTCCTGATGTTCGCCGGACTGAGGACGATCGTGGTCGACGAGGTCCATGCCTTCGCCACCGGCAAGCGCGGCGATCTGTTGTCGCTGTGCATGGCGCGATTGCAGGCGATCGCGCCCGGCCTGCGCCGGGTAGCGCTGTCGGCGACGGTGGCGGATGCCGACGGCTATCGCGCCTGGCTCGCGCCCGACGGCGACATCGACGCGGTGACCTTGGTGCAGGGCGAGATCGGCGCCGACCCCAATGTCGCGATCCTGCTGCCCGAGGGCCGCGTGCCGTGGACCGGCCATTCGGGGCGCTACGCCGCCGAACAGGTGATGGCCGAGATCGAGACGCACAAGACGACGCTCGTCTTCTGCAACACGCGCAGTCTCGCCGAATTGATCTTCCAGGATCTGTGGAAGGCGAACACGATGTCGCTGCCGATCGGCATCCATCACGGCTCGCTCAGCCGCGAGGCACGGCGCAAGGTGGAATGCGCGATGGCGGCGGGGCGGCTGCGTGCGCTGGTCGCGACCGCAAGCCTCGATCTCGGAGTCGATTGGGGCGATGTCGATTGTGTGATCCAGATGGGCGCGCCCAAGGGCTCGTCGCGGCTGCTGCAGCGAATCGGCCGTGCCAACCATCGGCTCGACGAGCCGAGCGAGGCGATCGTCGTGCCCGGCAACCGCTTCGAATATCTCGAGGCGCGCGCGGCGCTCGATGCGGTCGAGCAGGGCGAGCTCGATGCCGACATCTTCCGTGCCGGCGCGCTCGACGTGCTCGCGCAGCATGTCATGGCCTGCGCCTGCGCGAAGCCGTTCGTGGCTAGGGAGATGCTGGATGAGGTGCGCTCGGCGTTCCCCTATTCGGCGCTCGACGACGAGACGTTCGCGCGCGTGCTGAACTTCATCCGCGACGGCGGGTACGCGCTCAAGGCCTATGATCGCTTCAAGCGGCTGATCGAGGATGCCGACCCCGGATCAAGTCCGGGGCAGGCTCTTTGGCGCGTGAGCCATCCGCGCTTCGTGCAGCAGTACCGCCTGAATGCCGGGATCATCGTCGAGGCGACGATGCTCAATGTGCGCTTCAAGAACGGTCGCAGCTTGGGTAAGGTCGAGGAGGGGTTCGCCGCGAGCCTGAGCAATGGCGACACCTTCTTCTTCGCGGGGCTCAGTCTTGAGGTCATCACGATCGACAGCGAGGATCTGATCGTGCGCGCGACCACCAGGCCGGCGCGCATCCCGACCTATGGCGGCGCGCGCATGCCGCTCTCGACCAACCTCGCCGATCGCGTGCGCCATTTCCTCGCCGAGCCGGGCGAGTGGACGCGCTTTCCCGACGATGTGCGCGAGTGGCTGGAGGTGCAGGCCTGGCGCTCGGTGCTGCCGCAGCCGGGGCAGTTGCTGGTCGAGACCTTTCCGCGCGAGGGGCGGCATTATATGGTCGCCTACAGCTTCGAGGGCTGGAACGCGCACCAGTCGCTCGGCATGCTGCTCACGCGGCGGATGGAGACGCTCGGGCTGAAGCCGCTCGGCTTCGTCGCCAGCGATTATTCGATCGCCTGCTACAGACTCGATCCCGTCACCGATCCGCGCCCGCTCTTCTCGCCCGACATATTGGAGCATGAATTCGTCGACTGGGTGCAGCAATCGCACCTGCTGAAGCGCGCGTTTCGCGAAGTGGCGGTGATCGGCGGGCTGGTCGAGCGCCAGCACCCCGGCAAGCGCAAGACGGGGAAGCAAGTCACCTTCTCGACCGACCTGATCTACGACGTGCTGCAGAAATACGAGCCGTCGCACCTGCTGCTGCAAGCCGCCTGGGCCGATGCGCGCGCGAAGATGACCGATGTCGGCCGCCTTGCCAATCTGATCAAGCGTGCGGTGGAGACGATGGTGCACGTCCAGCTCGATCGCGTCTCGCCGATGGCGGTACCGGTGCTGACGATGATCGGGCGCGAGCGCGTGCCGATCGGGCTGGCCGACGACGCCTTGCTGATCGAGGCCGAGGCGTTGGTGGCGGAGGCGATGCAGCGCGATTGAGTCGCTCTGCATTTCCTTTGCAGAACACCCGATTCGGGCGTATTGTCGGCTCATGTGGAGAGGAGCGTGCACGATTGCACTCGTTGCGTTGGTCGCGCCACCCTCGCTTGCGGCGAACGAGACTTTGCTCGCGGCTCAGCAAGCAACGCCAGACACACCCGAAACGCTTGCCGTAGATCAGGCGACGCTTCTCGAACTGGGCCAGACCCAATCACGCCTGACGGTGCCCGTGACGATCGGCGATTCGCGACCCTACGGATTCATCATCGACACTGGGGCGGAACGAACGGTCGTCTCGCGCGAACTGGCGCATGTGCTGAATTTGCAGCGTGGCCCGGACGTCAACCTGACCGCGGTGACCGGAACCGAGCTCGTGCGCACCGTTCGTGTCCCGGAGATTGCTGTAACCCCGCTGGCCGCGAATGCCATTCTCGCGCCGGAGTTGGAGGCGCGGCATATGGGCGCGCCGGGCATCCTGGGCATCGACATGCTGCAAGATCACAAAGTGTCGATCGATTTCTCCAAGAACATCATGGAAGTGCGGCCGTCGAAGCACCGCGTGCGGAGCTATGTCCCCGCCGCACCGAACGAGATCGTCGTGCGCGCCCGCGACGTGTTCGGCCAGCTCATTGTTACCGAGGCGCGCTATGGCAATCGGCGTATCAAGGTCATCGTCGATACCGGCGCGGCTGTGACGGTCGGCAACAGCGCGTTTGCCCGGTTGATGCACGCCGGCAAGCGCGGGAACATCATTCCGGTCGAAAGCGTGACCGGCAATACGCTTTATCTCGATTATGGTATGGTCAGCGGCGTCTCGATCGGCGGCGTCGGCTTCAATGACTTGCCGGTGGCGATCGCGGACATTGCACCGTTCAGGAAATTCGGCATGGGATCGACGCCGGCTTTGCTGCTCGGCATGGATGCGATGCGGGCATTTCGTAACGTGACGATCGATTTCGCCAATCGGGAAATTCGCTTCACGATGCCTGATGGGTCGATGACCCCGGAAATGGGGCGTTGGTCGGTGGCGCCCTCCTAGTCTTGCACCGACGGCTGCGAACCGCCACACCCCGTGAAACGATGGCGGGGGAGAGCGATGCAATATTGGAAGATGGTAGGCGCCGGACTGGCGATGGCCGGCCTTGCGGGTTCGGCGAGTGCGCAAGCTCTGCGCCCTGACCAGCAGGCCTTTTTCGGCCTCTACAAGCAGCTCGTCGAAACCAATACGTCGCTTTCCGTCGGGAGCTGCACGCAAGCTGCCGCGCAGATCGCCGACCGGCTGAAGGCCGCGGGCTTCGCCGATCGCGACATCGTTCCCTTTTCCGTGCCGGATCATCCGAAGGAGGGTGGCCTCGTCGCGATTCTTCCCGGCGCCGATCCGCATCTCAAGCCGATGCTTCTGCTCGCGCACCTTGACGTGGTCGAAGCGAAGCGCGCCGACTGGCAGCGCGATCCGTTCACGCTCGTCGACGAGAACGGCTATTATTATGCACGCGGCACGATCGACGACAAGGCGATGGCGGCGATCTGGGCCGACACGTTGATCCGCCTGAAGCAGGCCCATGCGATACCGAAGCGCACGATCAAGATGGCGCTCACTTGCGGCGAGGAGACGACTTTCGCCTTCAATGGCGCCGAATGGCTGACCAAGAATCGGCCTGATCTGATCGCCGCCGAATTCGCGCTGAATGAAGGCGGAGGCGGGCGGCTCGACGCGCAGGGCAAGCGGCAATTGCTCGCCATCCAGGTCGGCGAGAAGGCGGCGCAGAATTACACGTTCGAAACCACCAATCCCGGCGGCCACAGCTCGCAGCCGATGCCGGACAATGCGATCTACGATCTCGCCGATGCACTGGAACGCGTGCGCGGCTACGAATTCCCGGTGAAGTTCACCGACACGACGCGCGCCTTCTTCACCGCGACCGCGGCTTCCGTGCCGGCACCGCTCGGCGAAGCGATTCGGCGCCTGCTTGCCAACCCACAGGACAAGGAGGCCGACGCGCTGGTCAGTCGCGACAAGGCGATGCACTCGACGCTGCGCACGACCTGCGTCGCCACCCTGCTTTCGGCCGGACATGCCGAGAACGCGCTGCCGCAGCGGGCAACCGCCAACGTCAATTGCCGCATCTTCCCCGGCGAAACCGTCGAAGCCACCTTCGCCACATTGCAGGAACTCGCCGGGCCGAAGGTGAAGGTGACGATCAACCAGCCGATACGGCCGACCGCGGTTCCGCCGGCGCTCGATCCGACAATTCTCACGCCGGTCACGGCGCTCGCAGCGAAACATTTTCCGGGCGTGCCGCTATTGCCGATGATGTCGACCGGCGCGACTGACGGCGTGTTTCTCGAGGCGGCCGGCATTCCGACCTACGGCGTGCCGGGGACGTTCATCGATCCCGATGGCGACGGTATTCACGGCCTCGATGAGCGCATCCGCAAGGATTCGCTCTACGATTCGCGCGATTATCTGTTCGATCTGGTGAAGGCGCTCGCGGGCTGAACCTGCTCAGACCGTCACCTGCTCGCCGAGCTCGAGCACCTTGCCGGGCGGGATGTGCAGGAAGTCGGTGGGATCGCTGGCGTTGCGCTGCAGGAACATGAAGAGATGATCCTGCCATAACGGCATACCGTGCTCGGCCGAGGGCTTCAGCGTGTTGCGGCCGATGAAATACGAGGTGCGCATCGGTTCGGGGGCCGGCACCGAGCCATCGTGCAAGATGGCGAGATCCGCCGGGACGTCGGGCGTTTCCATGAACCCGTAGGTCAGCACCACCGCCGTGAAATTCGCGTCGATCCGCTTCACGCTCGCACGCGCCTCGGGATCGACGGTGGGGCGATCGGCGGTGCGCACGCTGACGATCAGGTTGCGGGCGTGGAGCACCTTGTTGTGCTTGAGATTGTGCAACAAGGCGCCGGGCGTCGAATCCGGATTGGCGGTCAGGAACACCGCGGTGCCCGCGACGCGCTCGGGCGGGCGACGCATCAGCGCCGCCGCCAGATCGGCCAGCGGCACGCTTTGCCGCGCCTCGAACGCCCCGACGATGCGGCGCCCGCGCACCCAGGTGACGATCAGCAGCCCGATCATCGCCGCGACCACCAGCGGCACCCAGCCCCCCTCGACCACGCGCAGGATGTTCGCGCCGAAGAAGATCAGGTCCAGTGCCAGGAACGGCAGCACCAGGGCCAAAGCGAACGGGCGTCGCCAGCCCCAATGATGGCGGACGACGATATAGGCCAGACAGGTGGTGACGACCATCGTTCCGGTGACCGCGATGCCGTAGGCGGCCGCCATTGCCGAGGACGTGCGGAACTGGACGACGAGGATCAGGATACCGGCCAGCAGCAGCCAGTTGATCGCCGGCAGGTAGATCTGCCCCGAATGCCGCGCCGAGGTCTGACGGATACGCAGCCGCGGCAGCAGCTTGAGCTGGATCGCCTGCTGGGTCAGCGAATAGGCGCCGGTGATCACCGCCTGGCTGGCGATGATCGTCGCCAGCATCGCCAGGATGATCATCGGCGCGCGCAGCGCTTCGGGCGTCATCACGAAGAACCAGTCCTGGCTACCGAACGTCTGGTGCGCCGCCGCCGCCCGTTCCAGCGCGGCGAGCGCATAGGCGCCCTGGCCGAGATAATTGAGCGCCAGCGCCGGAAAGACGAGGCTGAACCAGGCAAGCCGGATCGGCCGCCGGCCGAAATGGCCCATGTCGGCGGTCAGCGCCTCGGCACCCGTCACGGTCAGGAACACCGCGCCCAGCACGAATAGCCCGGTCACGCCGTGATGGATCATGAACAGGACCGCATGGTTCGGCACGAAGGCGCGCACGATCGAGGGCTCGTCGGCGATGTTCCACAACCCCGTCGCGCCGATCGCCAGGAACCAGAGCACGCAGACCGGCCCGAACAGGATCGAGACGCGCGCGGTGCCGTGCTGCTGGATCAGGAACAGCCCGATCAGGATCGCCACGGTGATCGCGACGATCGATTCCTGGCTGAACGCATGGGCCTCCCCGGGCAGCGTGCGCAGCCCTTCGACCGCCGACAGCACCGACAAAGCGGGGGTGATGATCGCGTCGCCGTAGAACAAGGCCGCGCCCGCCGCGCCGAGCACCAGGGCGATGGTCGAGCGGCGGCCGAGCGCGCGCCGCGCCAGCGCGGTCAGCGCCAGCACGCCGCCTTCGCCCTGATTGTCGGCGCGCATCAAGAAGATGACGTACTTGACCGTGACGACGAGGATCAGCGACCACAAAGCGAGGCTGAGCACGCCGACGACCTCGCCCGGATCGATCCCGTCGCCGGCGGTCAGGGCGAGCGCTTCACGAAAGGCGTAGAGCGGGCTGGTGCCGATATCGCCGAACACCACGCCAAGCGCGCCGACGGTCAGCGCGATCAGGGCGGGATGGCGATCGCTGGTGGAGCGGCCGGACGGATCGGCCGGATGCGACGACATGGACTCGGGTCCAGACTGCGGAAGACGGGGCGCTTTACGCCTGCTGAACGGCTATGCAAGCGGTTTTGTTGCACTGCACCCAAGGCATTGAAAGGCGCGGGGGAACGCGGCATAGCGGCGGCATGGTTCGCTTTTCGTTCGCAGGCCACGCGCTCGCCGCGCTGGCCGACGGCGCCTTGTGGTGGCCGGCGCGGCGCGCGTTGCTGGTCGCCGATCTACATTTCGAGAAGGCGAGCTGGTTCGCGAAAGGCGGGCAGATGCTGCCGCCATACGATTCGCTGGCGACGCTCGCGGCGCTCGGCCGGCTGATCGCGCGACTCGACCCGGCAGAAATCTGGTGCCTGGGCGACAGCTTCCACGATGCCGAGGGCTGCGAGCGGTTGCCCGAGGATGCGCAGGCGCTGTTGCGCGGGTTCACCGAAAACTGTCGCTGGACGTGGATCACGGGCAACCACGATGCCGCGATGACCGATCACTGCGGCGGCGTGGTGATCGCGGAGGCCGAAGTGGACGGCCTGGTACTGCGCCACGAGGCCGATCCGCGCGATCCGCAGCCCGAGCTCTCGGGCCATTTCCATCCCAAATTGCGAGTCGCGGTGCGCGGGCGGCTGGTCGCGCGGCGCTGCTTCGTGGCCAGCGCCACCAAGCTGATCCTGCCCGCCTTCGGCTCGCTGACCGGCGGGCTCGACGTCGCGCATCCCGAAATCCGCCGCGCGATCGGCCCCGGCGGCCAGGCGCTGGTGCCGGTCGAGAACCGGCTGTTACGCTTTCCGATCGCGGCCTGACCCGGCCCCGCCCCCCCCCCCCGGGGGGGGGGGCGGGGCCCGCGGAGCCGTCTGTCCACTCCTTGC
>Ga0164241_10005515_pt1 | contig 11814 bp, 7 predicted proteins | sample OricomyardsoilBY_FD_108780 | JGI IMG/M metagenome (GOLD analysis project Ga0164241, IMG submission 108780) | Backyard soil microbial communities from Emeryville, California, USA - Original compost - Back yard soil (BY) | ecosystem: Environmental > Terrestrial > Soil > Unclassified | place: USA... | reverse complement strand
GTGCCATCGATGGCGTGCGCAAGTTCGACATGGAACAGCGCCACGACGCCGCCCACTCCGTATCCCAGCGACAACTTTCGAATGGGCGGGCACCAGTCGTGGGACTGGAGGTAGGCGCGCGCCTCACTCGCCATGTCCCTCAGCAGGGCCGCATCTTCGGGGTCTTCTCCTGTCATGCGTCGAAAGATAAACGAAGCGGTTGACTCCGGCGCCATGAGTTTCTATATTCACCCATATGGGTGAATATCAATCCGACCAGCTCGACGGCGTGTTCAACGCGCTCTGCGATCCCACGCGCCGCGCCATCCTGGCGCGGCTCACGGACACCGACGCACGCGTCACCGACATCGCGGCGGAATTTCCCATCTCGCTGAACTCCATTTCCAAGCACATCCGCATGCTGGAGCGCGCCGGGCTGGTGCGCCGCGAAATCTCCGGGCGCGACCACCTGCTCTCGCTGAACGCCGCGCCATTGTCCGAGGCTGCGCAGTGGATAGAGCGTTACCGCCGCTTCTGGGAAGGCCGCCTCGCCGCCCTCGAGAAATACGTGACCACGAAGAAAAGGAAGACCAAATGAACGCCGCCACCCATTCCCTGGCACCCGCCGCGGTGATCGTCCGCCGCATCATCGCCGCGTCCGCCGAGGACCTTTTCGACGCGTTTCTCGATCCGGAAGCGCTGGCCACGTGGATGCGGCCGGGCACCATCCGCAGCACCATTGCCAAGGTCGAACCGCGCGTCGGCGGGCGCTACGAGATCACCATGCAGGGTGAATCGGGGCCGCTGCCGCACACGGGTGTGTATCGCCTCATCGACCGGCCGAAGCGGCTGGTGTTCACCTGGCATTCGATCGCCACCGAACAGAAAGAGACGTTGGTCACGGTGGACTTCGTGACGTCCGGCGCGAAGACCGAAGTCGTGGTCACGCACGAGCAGTTGCCCGAATCCGCGCGGCCCGCGCACGCCAAAGGATGGAACAGCGGCCTCGAGCACCTGGACCAGGCCTGCCAACAAGGCCTGTTGTAACCGCCGCCATCAAATCTGACCTGTGGGTCACTCATCGAATGAGGAAATCAACATGACGAACATCCGTATCACCGCGTTCAAGTGGGTTCCGCCCTTTGCCCAGGGCCTGGTGCGCGACCTGCGTCTGCGCTGGGCGCTCGAAGAAGCCGGCCTGGCCTACGAGGAAAAGCTGCTCGGCCCCGGCGAACAGAACTCTCCCGAGCATCGCGCCGTGCAGCCCTTCGGCCAGGTGCCGGTCTACGAGGAGGACGGCCTCACGCTGTTCGAGTCCGGCGCCATCGTGCTGCACATCGCCGAGCGCTGCGCCGCGTTGCTGCCCACGGAGCCCGCCAAGCGCGCGCGGGCGCGCACCTGGGTGCTGGCGGCGTTGAATTCGATGGAACCGCACATCCTGACGCTGACCGGCATCGACATCTTCTTCGCCAACGAGGAATGGGCCCGACTGCGCCGCCCCAGCGCCGAGAAGACGCTGCAGACGCGGCTCGACCAGCTGGCCGCCGCGCTCGGCAAGCGTGACTACCTCGAAGGTGAATTCACCGCGGGTGACCTGGTGATGACCACCGTGCTGCGCTTCCTGCGCCACACCGATCTCGTGAAGAACATGCCGGTGCTGGCCGCCTACCAGGCGCGTTGCGAAGCGCGGCCGGCGTTCCAGCGCGCGCTCGCGGCGCAGATGGCGCACTTCGTCGAGAACGCGCCGCCGGTCGCGGCCTGAGGTTCGGGCTCAGAATGGCATGCCGATGACGAATCGCCAGGCCGACAGCTCGCCGGCCAGGCGGTAGCCGAAGCCGAGCCGCGGTGCGTCGAAGCGCCAGATCTTGTAGCGCGGCCGCGTGCTGAACGTGAAACCGAACTCGGCCTGCATCGGGTAGTTGCGGCCGCCGGCCAGCGGCGCGGCGGGTGAATCGAGCACCAGGTCGAAGATGCCGTACAGGCCAAGCTCGGTCGAACGCGTGCCGATCTTCCACGGCAGCGCGCGCGTGAAGTCGAAGCCCTGGCGCAGGCGCACGAAGCGGTCGTCGGGCACGTCGTGGCGGTAGTTCACGCTCGCCCAGGCGAGTTCGCTGCGCACCCGCGAGTCCCAGCCCTGGAACTCCCCGTCGCGCTCCAGTGCGAGACCGGTGCCGAACAGCCAGCCGTCGACGCTGCTCGAGGCCACGCTGAAGCCGGCGCGTGCGTACGGCAACAGGTGCCAGTCATTGCGCAATAGATAGTCGAGCTCGATGCCGGGCACGGCGGCGAAGCTGTCGATGCGGCTCGGCAGGCCGTGCGAGACCACGTCCACCGGCGAGAAGTCGAAGAAGCCCAGGGTCACGGGCAGGTCGAGGCGCGCACCGAACTTCTCTGCCGTGGGCTGGCGCAATTCGTGGGTATAGGTCAGCCGGTAGATCTGCAGCGTGCGTCCGCCGAGATCATAGACGCCGCTGCCCAGATCGGTGGCGAACACATAACTGATCGAGGTGCTGATCGCCTCGTCAGTGCGGCGATCGCTCGCGGACTGGGCTACCGCCACCGCCGGCAGCCACGCGCAGCAGGCGCCCGCCGCCAGGAATAGTTGCTTCATCTGGCGGGCGACAATGCCACATCTGCGCGCCTACGCCATCAAGTGCGCCACCGCGGGACGCGGCACGGCCCGGAGGAATTTGCGTGCCAGGGCGTCTTCGACCTGCTCGGCCGCCTGTTTGCCGGCGAGGAACACGTGCTCGGTATCGGTACGCCACTCGGCGAATTCACCGGCCAGTACGATATCCCGCGCGCGCAGCCAGTGACGGATCAGCTCCACGTTTTCCTGTTGCGCGGGTTCGAGCTCGACGCGCGCGAACGGCAGGTCCAACTGGTAGCGTGCCGCCACGGTGGCGTCGGCGTCGAGGATGCCGATGCGCTGGCATTCGGCGATGCAGCGATCGATGAGCGCATCCGCATCGCAGGGCAGCGGATTCCGTCGCGAATAGGGAATCTCCAGTGCCAGCGCCGGGCCGTCGAGCGCGACCACGCGCTCGAGGATGCCCTGCTCCGGCCGGAAATCCCTGCACGGGACGTGCATCGGCGTTCCCGGCGCGAAGCCCAGGTACACCCACCGGGACGACCGGTGGCTGAGCTCGCAGGCCGCGCGTCGCACGCGCGTCGGCGCCTCCTCGCCCAGCAGATCGACCAGCATGGGCAACGGCACCGTCGCCACCAGCTTGTCGTAGCCGTAACTCGTGCCGTCGGCCAGCATCAGCAGACGCTTCGAGGGCAATACGCGGGTGACGCGGGCATTGAGCCGCACCTGGCCGCGCAACTGCGGCAGGAACCCGTTCATCAGCGACTGCAAACCGTTGTGCCCGGCCTGGCCCAGCATCGCGTACATCTCGAGCACGTACGGATCCGTCGAGGTCATGGCGTGGCCGCCATGGTCGAATACGAACCCACGCTCCTCGAACGAGCGGCAGGAGCCGCCGACGCGATCATGCTGCTCGAGCAGCAGGCAATCCTTGCCCAGGTGGTAGGCGGTCGAAAGGCCCGCGGGCCCGGCGCCGAGGATCACGGTGCGCCGATGTTCGACGGGACGCACGCTCGCGAGCAGCGCTGGCGTGCGGCGCTTCTGCTGGCGATGCGCGACGTCGTCGATCAGCGCGAGCATCTTTTCGGCGGTCGCATCCCACGACGTGGCCTTGACCACGTTGCGCATCATCGCGGCACGTTTCTCGCGCATCGGCGCCGGTTCGCCCAGCGCGCGTTCGCAGGCCGAGACGAACGACTGCGCGTGCCGCCCGACGTGCACGATGTGGCCGAAGGGCTCGATGACGTCGGGCAGCGCGGTGGTGACGATGGGTTTTCCCGCCGCCATGTATTCGAGCACCTTGGCCGGGCTCACGAAGCGGGTCGCGTCGTTCAGGGCGAATGGCAGCAGGCACACGTCCCAGCCGGAGATGAACCGCGGCAGCTCGGCGTACGGCCGTTCGCCCATGTAGTGGATGTTGGGCCGGCGCGGCAGCGTGCGCAGGTCGATGTTCGCGACCGGCCCCACCAGCACGATCTGCCAGTCGGGATGCCCGTCGGCTAACAAGCATACCGGCACCGGGTCGAAGCGCGGGTCGATGACGCCGCAGTAGCCAAAGCGCGGATGCGGCAGCATGGCCTGCTCCGGGTGGTCGATGCCAGGCCCGACCGCGGCGAAGTGTTGCTTGTCGACGCTGCTCGGCAGGCTGTGCACGTGATCGTGCAACGCCTGCTTGTGCCGGAACAGGCTCGGACCGCCGGTGAACACCAGGTCGGCGAGCTTGAGCAGCGAAAGTTCGCGCGCCTCGAGTTCGCGAGCCGCGTCGCCGGGCGCGCTCGGTTCCTCGATGCAGTCGTAGATGATGGTCTTGGCATCGAGGCGCTGCAGCAGCGGCAATGCCCAGGGCGTGTACAGCCACACCACCGGCGTGCCGAGATCGTGCGAGCTGATGAGATTTTCCAATAGCTCGGCGAGCACCGGCATCTGCGCGTCGGCGAAGCCGCGCTCGGGGACGCGGGTGTGTGGCCGGCACACGTGCACGTTCGGCGCGGGCACGCGGATCTCCAGCCACGCGCCGCGCGGATCGTAGACGGGCTCCTCGAAGTAGAACACCCGGAAGTCCCGCGCCAGGCGGGTCATGAGGTGCTGGGGGCGACGCAGCGCGAAATCCCAACGGAACTGCGAAAAGACGATCAACGATTGCATGCCAGAACCCGCAAGCGGCGCGCTCATGCGCTGCGCGAGTCTGCGCAGCACGACCGCCGCGCGCTGTAGGTTGCGGTTCCGGACGGCGGCCGGAGCTTTCCGTCAGCTGTGCGTGGCGCGGGTTCCGGTGATGGTGGCCAGCACTTCGGCCAGCTGCGGCTCGCTCACCGGCTTGACCAGGTGGTGGTCGAAGCCGGCCTCGCGCGACTGGCGCTTGGCGGCCTCGTGGCCCCAGCCCGTGACGGCCACGATCACGTAGCGTGACGAGGACGCCCGCAGCGCGCGCGCCACCTCGTAGCCGCTCATGACCGGCATGCCGATATCCAGCATGACCACTTCGGGCGCGAATTCCTGCGCCATGGCAATACCCGACGGCCCGTCGTAGACCGCACGCACGGTGTGGCCCATTGCCTGCAGCAGCAGGCACAGGCTGTTGGCCGCATCGACGTTGTCGTCGATGACCAGCACCCGCAGGGGCCGCCGTGCCACCTCATACGGCCGGCCCGGCTCCTCGGGTCGATCTGCGGAAGTTCGCGGCGCCAACGGCAGCCGCACGATGAATTCGCTGCCCTTGCCGAGTCCGTCGCTGAACGCCTGCACACTGCCGCCGTGCAGCTCGACAATTCGGCGTACCAGCGCCAGGCCCACGCCGAGCCCGCCCAGCGTGCTGCCCGAGTTGGGATCCACCTGCATGAACAGGTCGAACACGCGATCGATCATGTCGCGTTCGATGCCGCGGCCATTGTCGCGCACGCGCAGCTCCACGTTCGGGCCTTGCCGTTCCGCCGCCAGCCAGATGTCTCCGCCATCGGGCGTGTACTTGGCCGAGTTGTTGAGGATATTGATCACCACCTGCGTGAGGCGCATGGGGTCGCCATGACAATCGATGGGCTCGTCGGCGATCGAGACGTGCAGCCGGTGCGAGTGGGCATCGATCAACGGGCGGCTGGTCTCCACCGCGCGTGCCATCACGTCGCGCAGGTCGATGGCCTGGCGCTCGATGGTGAACTGGCCACGTGCCACGCGGTTGACGTCCAGCAGTTCGTCGACGATCCGCGTGAGGTTCTGGCTCTGCCGGTCGATGGTCTGCCGCATGGCCTCGACCAGCGGGTCTTTCATCTCGCGCCGCGCCAACAGCGCCACGGCGTTGCGGATCGGCGCCAGCGGATTGCGCAACTCGTGCGCCAGCATGGCGATGAATTCATGCATGCGCTGCGCGGTGTCCGCCAGCGTCTCGGCGTGCCGGCGCTGCGACAGGTCCTGCGTCACCATGTAGTAGGCACGGCGGCGCGTGTCACTCTCGGGCAATGCCGCGATCACGTTGTTGGCCCAGTACTGCGTGCCGTCGCTGCGAATGCGCCACGACTCCTCGTTGATGCGGCCACGCTCGCGCGCGGTGGCAAGCTGCCGCCACGGCTTGTTGGCGCGGATGTCCTCGGGCGGGTACAGCCGGGAGAAGTGCCGCCCGACGATGTCGGCCGACTTGTAGCGGTTGATGCGCTCGGCACCGCTGTTCCAGCTGGTGATCATGCCCTCTTCGTCGAGCGTCACGATGGCGTAGTCGACCACGCTCTCCACCAGCAATCGGAAACGCTCCTCGCTTTCGCGCAGTTGCATCTCGTGGCGTAGACGTTCGGTCAGGTCGCGCGTGATCTTGGAAAATCCCAGCAGGTTGCCGCGTTCGTCGCGGATCGTGGTGATGACCACGTTGGCCCAGAAGCGCGAGCCGTTCTTGCGGCTGCGCCAACCCTCTTCCTGGAAGCGGCCTTCCTGCGATGCGATGGCCAGCTCACGGCGCGCGCGCGCCATCTCGTGGCCATCGGGCACCAGGAACCGCGAGAAATGCGAGCCAATGACTTCCTGCGCATCGAAGCCGTGGATCTGGTGCGCACCGGCGTTCCAGGTGGCCACGTGCCCATCGGGATCCAGCATGTAGATGGCGTAGTCGCGCACGCCCTCGATCAGCGTGCGGAAACGCAGCTCGTTGTAGCGCAGGAATTCTTCGTGCCGGCGGCGCTCGGTGAGATCGCGCGTCACCTTGGCGTATCCGGTCAGTTCGCCGTTGGCGGAACGCAGCGCCGTGATGACGACGTTCGCCCAGAAACGCGTGCCGTCCTTGCGAACCCGCCAGCCTTCGTCCTCGAAGCGGCCTTCATGGTCGGCCACCACCAGCTCGTGCGCCGGCAGCCCGCGGTCGATGGCCTCGGGTGGATAGAACACGGAGAAATGCCGGCCGATGATCTCGTCAGCCGTATAGCCCTTGATGGCCTCGGCGCCGGGATTCCAGCTGATGACACGCCCGGTGGGATCGAGCATCAGCAGCGCATAGTCGCGCACCGTCTCGATGAAGGCGCGAAAACTCGCATCGTCCACGCTGCGCACTGAGCCGCGCGCGTCCATTTGCAATACTGGTTTCATCGAACCCTTGGGCGCCCTCTCGCCGAGTCCCACTGTAGCGTGGGGCGCGCCGACACCCTGTCAGACAACGCCGGCTTCCTCATCGGGCCGGCAGCTTGTTGGCGAGTTGTTTGTGCTGCTGGAGCGTCGGCAGGGTCTTTTGCGCGAAACCGGCAAACTCGGGGTCTTCAGATTTCGAGGCGCCCTCGAACAGCGCGATGGCCTTGTCGTGATCCATGTTCATGTGCCGCGAGTACGCGGCATCGAAGTCGGCGCCCGACTTCGAACGCAGCGAATCGACCATGGCCTGGTGCTCGGAATCCAGCCGCTGCGGCGTGTCGATGCCCTTGGCTTTCGCCAGGCTGGCGAGCTCCAGGTTCGCGCTGCCGTGGTCATTGACCATGCGCTGGGCGAAGCTGCGGATTTCAGGATCCTTCGATTTCGACAGGGCAACCTTGCCGGCCTCGACCTCGGTCATGCCGGCCTGGGTCGCCATCTTCACGAAGGCCGACGGCGCGGGTATGCCACTTTCGGCGTCGGCCGCCGCGGCACCGGCAGATATGCCGGAGAGCGCCAGGAACAACAAACTGCGGGAAACGGTCATCATGCTACGGTCCCTCGTATAGATGAACGTCCATCGTGACCCGCGCAGCGGGCGCGCGCTGTCCGCGCGTGGCCCGCGCACCTGTCAGCGAATCACGATGCGGGCCTTCCGGCTGAGCAACACGCCGACCAGGATTCCGGACAGGGCCGCGGCCAGCGTGGCCTGGAGTATGGCTTTCATGGCCCCCAGGGTACGGCGCCGCGGCACGCCGGAATGTCCGGCCGCGGCGCCAACCCCTGTCAGCGTGCTCCTATCTACCGGAGCGGTAACGCGAAGCGCAGGCTCCCGGCCCCGCCCTCGCGGAAGTCCGACTGCTGGTGCGAGTACGAGAACCCGAGCGTGAGCCCGCCCGCGGCCTGGTACTGCAGCCCCGCCTCGCCCACCACGTGGGTGCGGTCGAGATCCGAGCTGATGTTCATGTACCCGGCGTAGTCCGGCGCGCCCGCAAGGCCAGCGCGCACCCCGGTGCTGGTGCCGGACAGGTACTGCAGCACGCCGGCGCGCACGAAGGTGCGCAGCGATGCGCCGCTGCCGAAATTCGCGGTGTAGCGGGCGCCCACCGCCGGCTCGATCCAGACGTGGGTTTCATCGCCGCCGGCGATCACGGCATTCTGGCCACCGGCGCCCTGCTCGGTCATGTCCCCGTAGCTCAGCAGCGAGGTGCCCAGGTTCACGCTGGGCTGCACGCTGAAGCCACCCGCGTCGAAATTCCAGGTGTAGTCGAGCACGTTGGTGATGAAGTTCACGTCGCGGCTGCCCTTGGCCTGGTACACGCCGGTGACGCCCACCATGCGGGTCACGTCCTGCGACTGGTTGCCCAGCTGCAGCGTGGCGCCGAACGAGCCGCGACCGAAGTCGCGACGCGCGCTGCCACCCAACTGCATGAACTTGCCGTCGGCCGTCCACAGGTCGTCGTAACCGCGCGAGTTGTGGTCCTCGACGTCGATGGCCACGCCGATCACCCAGCCGCCATCGAGCGGTCGCTGCAGGCCGCTGGAGATGCTGAAGCCATTGCTCTCGGCGGCGGGGAAGCCGCCCACGGCGTCGCGCGAGCTGGGGTTGTCGTCGTAGCGCGCCCACAGGCAACCGTTCTCTTCGCCGACCGACTCGCCGATGCTGAGCGTGCCGCAGTTCTGCAGGTTGCGCGCGAAGCGCTGCGCGCCGTTCAACGCGATGACCTGTTGCTCGGCGTAGAACTCGGTGTCGAGCTGCGTGAGCATGTCGGCGTACACATCGACGCTGGTCTGCGCGACGGCGGTCGCGACAAGATCGCCGACCCCGGTCGAACCGCCGCGGCTGGTGACACGGTTGAGGTATTCACCGACTGCCGCGCGATTGCCGCTGAGCTGGCCGTGCGCAGCGAAGTCCACGTCGTAGGCCACGCCCAGCTCGGTGGGATACCGATACAGGTCGTAATTGACGACGATGGATTCGGGCGCATGCAGCACCGCGCCCGCATTGGCCACGCCGCGCGCGCCGTTGAACAACGGCTGCCAGGTAGTGCCCGACTGGATCGCGTGGGTATTCAGGAACGAGAGATTGATGCGACCGCCGACGCTGACCGTGCCCGTGGCCATCAGGCGATCCGTCGCGCGCCCGCCGAAATCGATCTCCATGTCGGCCGCGCCGCTGGCGGACTGTACATAGCTGCCGAGCAGCTGCGTTTCGACCGCCAGCTGGTCTGCGCCCGGCGAGATCAAGCCATTGTTGGTGAACACGTTGGACGGATCACCGAGGTTGATCAGCGTGCCGGAGTACAGCGCCGCACCGGCGTTGTTGGCGAAGCCATTGGCGCCGGCTCCCAGGTCGATGTTGCCCATCAGCCGGCCGTAATTGTCGATGTAATCGCCACCCGCGCCGCCGCGGAACGCCATGCCGACCGGACCCGAGCGCGTCAACAGCGAACCATAGTTGGTGAAGCGGTTCGCGGCGCCGCCGTCGAATTGGGCCGCGATGCCATTCACGCCGCCGACCAGTTGTTTGTCGGCCGCGAGCGTCGCCGTGATGTTGCCGCCCAGCCCATCGGCACCCGTGCTCTGGGCAAACAACCCGGTCGAACCTTCGCCCAGTGCGAGCACGTCGCCGTTGAGCATGAGGTCGATGGTGCCGGCACTGCCGGTGCCGCCCGCGCTGCCGGCGAAGCTGGCGTCGACGAAGCCGCCACCACCGCCGACGCTCTGCGCGAACACCGCGTAGGCCAGGGCGCCCTGCGTGGCGACGCTGCCGTTCTGCGTGAACGACAGGTTGCCGCCGCTGCCGCTGTTCTGCGCCGACAACGTCAGCTTGGACGACGTCGCATTGGTGAACACCGCGCCGCCGCCACCGCCGATGGATTGCAGGAATACACCATGCGCGCGCTCACCCCCGGTGATCACGTCGCCGGTGTTGACCACCGAGAGCGACCCGCCGTCGCCACTGGCGTCCGCCGCGCCACCCAGCGTCACGTCGAGCTCATCGACGCCTAACACGGTGGCCGCGCCGCCGCCGGCACCCACGCTCTGGAACACCAGGCCCAGCGCATGAGCGCCCTGGGTCGAGATGCCGCCGTCGAGCTGCAACGTGACCTGGCCGCCTTTCAGCAGCGTGCCTCCGTTGCTGCCGAGAAGAATCTGGGATGCAGCGGCCGACGCTGCGCCCTGTGCGGTCTTGCCGGACTTGTATATGCGACGCTCGCGCACCGCGGATTCAGGCGCCGCATCGGATTGCGTGCCGCCCTCGATCATCAGCGCCAGGCTGCCGCCTCCGCCACCGACACTCTGGAACACGCCACCATGCGAGGCCGTGCCCTGCGTGGACGTGGCGCCCGCCTGCGTGTGCTCGATGTCACCGCCTTCCTCATTCGTGCCGTCTTCGCCACCCAGCGTCAACGTCGTGTCGCCGAGCGAACCGTAACTCGAACTCACGTCAACATTGGCGCGGCCGCCGCCGCCGCCAACCGACTGCACCATGGCACCGATGGTGTTGTCGCCCTCGGTGACCAGGTCGCCGTCGTGGGTCGACTCGACGTCACCGCCGCGATTGTCGGTGCCCGAGACGCCGCCCAGGCGGCCTTCGATGCTCACGTCATCGGCCGTGCCGGCCGTATCGTGCAGCGCGAGGTTGAGGTCGTAGGTGCCACCGCCGCCGCCCACGGCCTGCACCGAGTTCGCGGCGCCATTGTCGCCCGCGACTCCGAACGTGCCGTGCAGGTTGAGCGTGACATTGCCCGCGTTCGACGCGCCGACGTGGTCACCGCCGCCGAAGAACTGCAGGCTGGAAGCCGGATCGATGCCCTGCGGTAGTTCGACGATGTTGTAGAGCGTGTCGGGCACGCCCGGCAGCGTGGCGACGCCGTTGAAGTCGAGCACGACCTCACCACCGCCGCCGTTGATGCTTTCCGCCACTACCGCGCGCGAACCATTGCCGAGCACGGTGATGTCGCCAGTGTGATTCACGGTGACGTGGCCGCCGAGGCCGCCGTCGCCGCCCTTGCCGCCCATCAGCGCCGACATGACGCCCGCGATGGCCATGGTGCCCGGGTTCAGCGAGGCGCCGAAGCCCACGCCGGCGTTGCCGCCACCGCCACCGATGCTCTGCGCGAAGATGCCGTGCGCGTGATCGCCGCGCGTGACGATGCGGCCGTTGTTATTGACGGTGACGTCGCCGGCATCGTCGCCGGTGCCACCCGCGCCGCCCAATGTGATCAGGCCTTCCGTGCCCGGCTCGCCCGCGGCCAGCAGCGCATTCGCCGCCAGCACCAGTCCGCCGTTGCCACCACCGCCACCGATGCTCTGCGCGAAGACGCCGTGCGCCTTGTCGCCCTCGGTGTCGATCAGCGAGTCATTGGTCACCGTGACGTTGCCGGCCTGCGAACCCTGGCCGCCCTTGCCGCCCAGCGACATGTCGAGCACGGTCACCTCCGCGCTCATCGACACGCCCAGCGTCGACGACAGCACGGTGCTGCCGTTGCCGCCGCCGCCGCCGATGCTCTGCGCGAAGATGCCGTGCGCCTTGTCGCCCTCGGTGTCGATCAGCGAGTCATTGGTCACCGTGACGTTGCCGGCCTGCGAGCCCTGGCCGCCCTTGCCGCCCAGCGACAAATCGAGCACCGTCACCTCCG
>Ga0164241_10005514_pt1 | contig 11816 bp, 8 predicted proteins | sample OricomyardsoilBY_FD_108780 | JGI IMG/M metagenome (GOLD analysis project Ga0164241, IMG submission 108780) | Backyard soil microbial communities from Emeryville, California, USA - Original compost - Back yard soil (BY) | ecosystem: Environmental > Terrestrial > Soil > Unclassified | place: USA... | reverse complement strand
TCCGAGGCGGAGGTTCGAAAGATCGTCGCGGGGCGAACAATTTCCGCGGCGCAGACCGATCCGACGAAGCAAGGCTCCGGGTCGCATCAGGGCCGCCTGTGGCCCGTCGTCACGCAATATTTCGCGTCGTGTTTCACCTTCTTTTTCGCCTTGTCCTGGCTATTCCCATATCTGCAGACAACCTATGCCCTGACTACGGTCGAAACCGGCTTTTTAACCGCCATCCCTTTGGCGGCCGGCGCGGCGGGAAACTGGCTGGGCGGAGTGGGATCCGACTTCGCCGTACGCAGGACAGGGAGCGTAGCATCGCTGCGTTATGTGGCGATCGTTGGTTTCGTCTTGGCGGCGATCGGGCTTGTCGGAAGCCTCAATGCCGAAACGGCAATCGTCGCAGTGCTGTTCCTCAGCCTCACGGTGTTCGGTGCCGACATGACGCTCCCGCCGTCTTGGGCATTCTGCATCGACGTTGGCGGTGAACAGGCAGGGACTGTAACCGGCCAGATGAATATGGTCGGTGCATTCGGCGCATTTGCGACGGGTCTTGCCTTTCCATACTTGCACAGCGCTTTCAATTCAGCGACCCCGTTCTTCCTCACCGCCGTTGCGCTGAACCTCACCGGCGCGATGCTTTGGGCGTTCGTGCGGCGATCAAACCGGCCCGAGCCCGAAGTTTCCGCCAGCTAAGAATAGACTGGCGTATCACCGGAGCGAAACGTCGGAGCGCGCTCGTGGGCCCTCGCCTCCGGGGCACGCCTCTCAGCGCCGCAGGGATGATTGAATATGGACGACGACAGGAAGCTGGAAGTCTCACGGCGGGGCTGCTCGTCGGCAGTGCCGCGGCAGTGGCGGTCACCGCGGTGCCGAGTGCCCATGCTCAACCGACGCGGCCGCAGCCTAGCCCCGCCACGATGCCCGTCTCTTTCGAGGTCAATGGAACGCGTCACGACCTGGATCTCGATACACGCACGACGCTCCTCGATGCGCTACGCGAGCACCTCAAGTTCACCGGGACGAAGAAGGGATGCGACCACGGCCAGTGCGGGGCCTGCACCGTCCTCGTGAACGGCGAGCGGATCAACTCCTGCCTCGGACTGGCGGTCCAGCATGCCGGCGACAAGGTGACAACTATCGAGGGTTTCGGCACGCTCGAGCAGCTGCATCCGATGCAGGCCGCCTTTATCAAGCACGATGGCTATCAGTGTGGCTACCACCCCTGGGCAGATATGCTCGGCAGTGGCGGTGCTAGCCGAGATCAAGCGCGGCGTTCCGAGCCATGCGCAGGTCGATATCGCGGCCCGGCCCGAGCAACGCTGAGCTGCGCGGGCGCATGAGCGGCAACATCTGTCGCTGCGGCGCCTATGGCGACATGAGCAAGAGCGTCCATCTCTCCACGTTCGGCGCCCACTTCGTGGAGGTCGCGGTTCACGCCTACACCGGCGAGGTCAGGGTGCGGCGCATGCTCGCGGTCTGCGCGGCGGGGCGGATCCTCACCCCCGTATCGGCTCGCAGCCAGCTGATCGGCGCGATGACGATCGGCGTGGGCGCGGCTCTGATGGAGGAGATCGCCGTCGACAAGCGCTTCGGCTTCTTCGTGAACCACGACCTCGCCAGCTACGAGGTGCCGGTCCATGCCGACATCCCGCGCCAGGAGGTCATTTTCCTGGATGAGGCGGACGGGATGGCCAATCCGATGAAGGCAAAGGGGGTGGGCGAGCTCGGCATCTGTGGCGTCGCCGCTGCGGTTGCCAATGCGGTCTACAATGCGTGCGGCGTGCGGGTGCGCGATTACCCCCTCACGCTCGACAAGCATTTGGATCGGCTGCCGCGGCTCGCGTGACTAGCGGACGTTCATGCGATGCAAGTTGAACAGGACCGTTGACCCAATTCTTCGTGCCATCCTCGGTGGGCGTGATGGCAACAACCGTATTGGGTATGTTCCAATACGGTTCCCTCCGGGCTCAGGCCATCGTCACCCGGCGTCCGGCATCAGGGGCCAGCGTGATCCAGGCTGCGCGCCGTTCCGGTGGACGATCCGGCAACCCGGGCAGCGGTGAAGGCGAGCCCGCGGACTCGCCTTCACCGCGGATCTAGTCCGCGATCCGCCGAACCAGTGCGACCCAATCGCCTGAACCGCCGGACGGCGGCGTCCCAAGCGACGCGAAGCGCGAATTGCGAATGGAACGGACGGAGCCCGCTTCCAGCGGGGCTTCGCCGCCCGCGATCTCCAGAACGCTTCCCTTGCGCAACGGACCTCCGGCCACGGCGTCATACCAATCGATACTGTAGCGTCCGCTTTGGCCGATCAGCGATAGCGTGGCGGGTGTTCCGGCAATGGTATAGACGACATAGGTCTTGCCGTAATCGGCGAATACATATTCCGTCCTGGCCAGTGTCAGGTCGTCATCAGCAACCATGCCGAAGGCACGGTCAGCAACGTATTCGTTGAAGAACGTAATGGCGTTCCTGCCGTCGCTGAACTTCTGGGCACGCGTGCGGTCATTTTCGCACGAGAGGTCGTTGCACGGGTTTTCCCACCCGTAGTAGACTTCGATCCCCGATGCCCCAGCGAGCAAGGCATTCCAAAGTGCGTGGCGGCGGTAAGTTTCCCGCGTAGGTGCAACCTCGGGTTGAACGGTGGATGACGGCTTCTTCGATGCTGCAACGGTGGCCGCGCCGGACGCAAAGCCCTTTGCCGGTCCGCCCGCGGCTGTGCCGGGCGGGATATCGCCCTCGCTCAATGACAAGATGTTCTTCTTGGGCAGGGTTGTCAGGTCGAACCCAGCGTCGATCGGCGCGCCCGGCCCCGCACTACCAAGCTCGTCATACCCGATCACGACGCGGCGACCGGCCAAGATGGAGGCGTAGGTCCACTTCAAGATATCGGGACGCATGTCGGAAAAATCGATCGTGGCCCCCTGCATCGCCAAGCCGTTCAGAGCCGATCCGTTCGCGAGATGCGGGCGGAAACGCTCCTTCTGTCGCGGATAGGTCTGCATCACGAGCGGGTGGTCATAGGGATCGAGAGAAGCGATATAATTCGCTTGCGCACGGACGACTTCCGGTTGCTGCGTGTTCTCCTCGCCCATGTTCCATGAAACGGCGAGGAAGTAGTTGAAGCGCGCGAGCATTTCCCTGATGTATATCTTCCGTTCACGGCCCAGACTGCCGCCGTCCATGAACAGATTGTTCTCCACCTCCTGCATCTTGAAATGTACCTGGAGACCGAGCTCATCGGCATACGACAATGCGCGCTGCCACTGCGCCAGCTTCACAACGTCGTATCGATCATGCACCACGCCCCGTGCCCACTGATCGGCGGGCGAGAGTTTTGCATAGTTATCCGCGGACACGCGCATAATCTGGGGGATGACGTTCTGATCGTCGCCGCCGACGTTGAACAATAACATGCTGACGCTGTTTACCCCGGACCCGTGCAAATAGGCGAAGCGGCCCAACAGGCCCTTGCCGCGTCCGCCGCTCCACGTGAATGATTTTGCCTGCGCGTCAAAATCCTTGATATGCGGCTGCCAATCGTGCCGGAAGCCCTTCGCGTTCGGCGTATGGTCAAAATCGCTATAAGCCAGAGTGTTCTCCGGCGAATCCACCCCGAACTTGAAGAAGGGGCGCCCGTTTCCGGACCAGCGGTAATATTGCTCTCCACGATACTGCAACAGCCCGCGCTCGCGGACATCGTTTCTGGGCGCAGCGGATACGTTGAAACTGCCGGTTGCGCCATCAACTCCGACCACCGCTTCGCCAGCATCGCCGCTTGCCACCACATCGGCGCCGGTCCGGAAGCTGACACGATAGGTCCACTCGCCCGCTTCCATGGGCACAAAATGCGCGCGCCACAGCTTCCCGCTCGTGCATTTGCGATCTGCTGCATCGGCGCAAGCCGCGAAATAGCCCGGCACCGTATAATCGCGACCGGACCGGCTGAAAGTGACGTCAAGCCGGTAGTCGGCAAACGGATTTGGGCCCTTCGCCTCATCGAGCTCAGGTCCTACCACGTCAAGCGTAACAGGGTCGTAGATCCCACCGACATTGTGCGCAGTGACGTTGACATTTGCAGCCAGCGGCGTGCCAAAGGCCAGGGCGGCCAGCATCAGGCCCGTGCGTACGCGGCTCGACCAGTCTCCGAACCAATTCATGCGTAATCCTCCCGCTTGTGCCGACAAGTGCAGCGCCGAGTGTTCAGAAGGGAGCTTGCCAGCAAAGTGTCGCCGACACGGCTATGACTCCGAGTTAGAATCCCGCGCTGAAGCCTAGCGACACGGTGCGTCCATATGGGTTCGACACATAGCGGTTAATACCATAGGTCCGGCCCATAGTGCCGCTGTAGAACGGCGGATCCCGGTCGAACACGTTGTTGACATTCAGGAACAGCCTGGCGTCAGCAACCTTACCGAATTTAAGCCGATATGCGACGTTCAGATCCACCCTCCTATCCGCCTCGACCAAGTCACCTCCGCCGATGGGCCGGTTGTTCGCATCCAGGATCAGCGGCTCAACAGCATCGTTGTCCCAGTTCCTGTATGCGCCGGTATAAGTCATGAACCCATCGATCGAGAAATTGCCAAAATCCCAGCCAAGCTGGAACCGGAACCGCTTCTGAATCGAGGGGAAGCTGGAATTATAGCCAGAGGTGTTGAGCGTGCTGAACGATTCTCCGCCGAAATTCTGGTCGAAGCGGGTATAGTATGTGCCCATGGCCGCGAATGTGAACGTGCCGAAATCATCGGTGCGAAGTCGATAGTTGAGGCTCGCGTCGATGCCCTGGACGAACAAGTTGAGGAAATTTCCCTGATCGTTCTTATTCATGAAATAAACTACGTTCGGGAGCGAAACGTCGATCGAGCCACCGTTGGCTACATTCCCGAACTCGTTTATCTGGGCCAACGTGCAGCCCGTTGGACAGATCGTCAGTTGGTCATGTAGCGCAGTAGAATAGAGCTGCTGTGTGACCTCAAGTCGGTTTACGGCGCCAATGAACTTGTTGCTCCAGAATGTTAGCGATGTACGAAGGCCGGGAACCTGCGGCGGCGCGAAGTCGATGCCGATGGACCAGCTGTTACCCGTTTGCGGCTTAGCGTCAGGTCCGACACCGTAACTGCGGGTCAGGCCCGGAGCCGCGGAAGTGCCGATCTGGCATACGTTGACCGCATTGGCGCAGCCGGGCAACAGCTTGACCTCCGGATAAATGTCAACAGGAACGTTGAAGCTCCCGGAGGTCGTCACCCCAGTAGCGGTGCGCCGATAGCCGAGCTCCGGAATGCCGATCGACGCCATAGGCGGCGCGACAAACGCGGTCGCGTAATTGCCGCGCAACTTCAGCCCTCGAATCACCTCCCATGTGGCCGCGATCTTGGGATTGGTGGTGCCGCCCACATCGCTGTAATAGTCGTATCGACCCGAGAGGCTCAGATCAAACCGCCGCACCAGCGGTACGCCCATATCTTCCGAGATGATCGGAGCCGCGAGTTCGACGTAGCCCGAGCGTGCATTCCGGCTGAGCATGAAGTGAATTTCGCCGCTCGCGTCAACATCTTTGACATCCTGTTGAACCCAATAGTATTCGGCGCCGAACGCCAAGCGCACCGGACCGGCTGGCAATTCGAACAAAGTTCCCTGCGCCTCCAACTTTGTCTGGTTGAATTTGTTGACGTGCGTGAGGTAGCCTCGGTTGTTGTAAAGCCCCGCCAGGACCTCAGGCGAGGTCCTGCCACCATTGGTCTGCCAGACGTCCAGCGCGTTCGCCATCGTCAGCGGGATTGCTGGATTAGCGGCGCTGACACTTCCGTTCGCCGCCGTGGAGCCGTTCAGCGCTCGCCGCACGCAAGTGGTGCAGATCGTGTCGATGTCGTTCTGGTAGCTGCGGCTGTCCCCAAAGGCGTTGCTGAGCGTCAGGGACCAGCTATCAGACAGCTTGTATTCAGCGTTCCCGTAAAGATAAAGCGTCTCGTTCCCGGTCACCTGCGTTCCGTAGTAATTGTCGGGCTTTACTGCGGCGAAGGTGACAATCTCTTGCGTCACCGTGGGTTCTCCCGCCGGTGCGGTATAGAATGGATTAATCTGGGATACGCGGCTCGATCCGGGACCGAAGACGGTGACGTTGTTCACGTTCGCGGGGCCCAAGCGGTAAACGCCCTTCAGACGGTTGTAATTGGCGGTGCCAGTTACCGACAACCGATCGCCAAACGAGTTGCTAATGCGCATCAGTACATTTGTGCGCTCGTTGCTTCCAAGCGCATCCGCATAGATCGAATTATTGCAAGGGGCGTTGTCCGTAACCAGGGCTGTCGTCGTCGTCGCCGAGGGCGACAGATAAGCCTTGGTGGTTCCAGACGAAGTTGTGCGAATTGTCGCCGGAGAACAGTTAAAGGTGTTGGTGTTTTTGCCGCCGATCGAACGGTAATCGCCCAAGCTCAGGATTTCCCGGTCCTTCATCGCTAGCGGACTGTTATACGTATATTGAGCGGCGACATAGATGCCGCCGGTTGACCATTTCGTTCCCACTATGCCGTTGACGTCTACGCCGTGCCAATTGTCCGCGAGCTTGACTCTGCTGGTTATTTTCGCTCCGCTGAACGACGGTCGAGTGATGTAGTTCACGACACCCGCCACGGCGTCAGAGCCATAGATGGACGACGCCCCGTCCGCGAGTACCTCCACCCGTTGGACCGCACTGTCCGGGATGATGTTCGGATCCGTTTGGCCATATCGTATGCCGCCACCTGGAATCCGCAAACCGTCAATCAGTACCAGCGTCGAGTTGCTGGCGCTTCCCGCCAGACTGTGGATTTGCGGCGAGTAATAGGAAAATGAGTTCTCGCCTATCCCTTCCGAGCCCGCCGTGGTCATTGCCGGTAGGGTGTTAACCAATTCACTCAAATTGGTTGCCGCCGTTTTGTCGATGAGGTCTTGATCAATCGAAACGAGGTTCGATCCAATTGGAGCGACACCGCGAAGGGCCGTGCCCGTGACTACGATGTCCGGTTCCGATGCCTCGCCTTTCCCGGTTTTCTGTTCAGGCACCGGTTTCCCCTCGGCTTCCTGCTGGGCGAACGCGGGCGTGATCCCGAGACACGAGACCGCTAGCACTAAAGCGATAATCGATACCGATCCGTTCAGCCGAATAGCCATAATTCTCTCCTCCCAATATTCAGTCTTTTCTAATTTCAGCTCGAGCCACGCGCCGAGCCACACACCCTCACGGAAGGCCCAAAACGTTTGCCGAGTATCACTAACTCGCCTCAGATTATTCCGTTCAGCGGAATATCATTCTATCTAGGGAAATCCTATAGCAAGCGCGTTCCAGCTTTTCAACCCCTGGCTCGCCATTGTGCGCTCGCGCCCTGCATCGCCATTCTGATGCACGCCACACGCTGTCTTGAGGTTGTCTTTGTGAAACGATCGAAACGACCGCCGGAGAACAGCTGACACGTTTCCGCCATTCGGTGACGATCGCTAACGCCAAGGTCCAGAGCGCTGCGAAGCGCTTTCGCTCAGCTTTCCTTCGCATTCGCTCCGTGCAGGCGGTTCCCCGCGAAGCGGCTTACTCCGCCTGCCCCCGATGTTCGCCGCATGGGCAGAGGTTCAACAGCAGAGCCGACCGGGTAGCACTCGGTGATAGAATGGTTTGGGTTTGTCCCGACGTTTCACGACGTGGAAATCACCGAAAGCTGAATCTATAAGCAGGATCGGCACGCCACAGTTATTTTCGAGATTGGTGGGATCGAGAAACTGCGCGTCATCGACGAGCTGATTGTGCAGCGGACGGTGTCGGGTTTCAGGTTGGTGTTTCCACAAATCTGCGGTGTTGATGGGAAGATAGGTGCCCGACATCTGGCTGTCAGTATCGAGCCGGCGATTGCGTGGCGATCCGGCAGTTTCCTCCCAAAGCGGCGATCCGACCATCGCCTGAATGAACGGCCGCTTTCGGGATCGCGCGCGGCCCGAAGGAATGACCACAACTGGGGCGCGAAGCTGCCGGCCAACCACGACAAACCGCGACGGGCTAGCGATGTTCGAATTCCATATGTGATTTTGAAGCGTGCAAACGCGCAACGCATCTACCGTAAGTTGCTGTTTTCGCGCCAAATCGCGATGCGGCCAGAGGTGGCTAATATCCGTTTGAATACCTCAAACACGGTTGTTAGCGCAACTGAATTCAATTTTTTCTTAACAGAATCAATGTCTTATAGCATTGTTTTGGCGGAGACGGAGGGATTCGAACCCTCGGTACGGTTTCCCGTACGACGCTTTAGCAAAGCGTTGGTTTCAGCCACTCACCCACGTCTCCGGCTGCGGCAGAATGGGCGCCTATAGCGGGGGGGCATCGCGCGATCAACGGGGCTTTCGCGCGCTGGTCGGCGCGAAATCGACTCGGGTCGTCGTCCGTTCATTGCCGCGACAGGCTCGCCCTGATTATGGTAGGCCTTGGGCGCGCCGCGGGGGGAGTATGACCATGCGCAAAATCGTTTCCGTTCTTGGGCTTGCCGCGTTCATGCTGGCCGGCCCCGCTACCGCGCTGGCACAGGTGCGCCAGATCGATCCCAATCGTGCGATCGACGGTGATCTTGCGCAGCAGCAGCAGGCTGCGCCGGCCTCCAGCCAATACAACCAGACTTATCCCGCGCAGCAGACGCAGCCGCAGCCGCCGGCCTATCAGGATCCGCCGCCGCAATATCAGGACCAGCCCGCGCCCTACCAAAACCAGGCGGCCCCTTCGCCGCAGGACAATGGCGTGCCGCCGCCAGCGGGCGCGGATGCCGCGCGGGCCGCGGCCGATCGCCAGGCGGCGACCGCGACGACCTTCAACCAGCAGGAGCTCTTCGCCGCCGCCGAGGGCACGTTCGGCAAGGGCGCGGCGGGATTGGCCGGCATCCTGGAGCGGACGCTGCGCGAGCAGGGCGAGCCCAACGCCTATATCGCCGGGAGCGAAGCTTCGGGTGCGATCGGGATCGGTCTGCGCTACGGCAAGGGCCAGATGTTCCACAAGGTGGAGGGTCAGCGCAGCGTATTCTGGCAGGGGCCGTCGCTCGGCTTCGATCTGGGCGGCGATGCGGACAAGGTGTTCGTTCTGGTCTATAACCTTTACGATACCGAGGACATCTTCAAGCGCTTCCCGGCGGTCGAGGGGCGGCTCTATTTCGTCGGCGGGTTCGCCGCGACCTACCTGCGCCGCGGCAACATCGTGCTGATCCCGATCCGGCTCGGCGTCGGCTGGCGGCAGGGCGTCAATATCGGCTATATGAAATTCACCCACAAAAGCCGCTGGTTCCCGTTCTGAGGAGCGCGGCATCGCGGCGGCGGCCGCGATGCCAACGTTGGTCAAAAAATCCGCCGCGCGGCTATTCCGGCGCGATCCGTCGTGCTAGCTCCGGCGGATGGAGAGAGGGCGGCGGGCAACGATCGTTGATGTCGCGCGCGAGGCCAACGTGTCGATCAAGACCGTCAGCCGCGTGTTCAACGATGCGCCCAACGTGCGCGCCAAGACGCGCGAGCACGTGCTCAAGGTGGCGGCCGGGCTGCATTACCATCCCAATGTCGTGGCGCAGGGGCTGGTCGGGCGGCGCTCCTATCTGATCGGGCTGTTCTATGAGAATCCCAGCCCGAATTACGTGGTCGAGCTGCAGCGCGGCGCGCTCGATCGTCTGTACGGCGAACGCTACCGGTTGATCGTGCTGCCGGTGGAGAGCGCGGGCGCGGTGGCCGACAAGATCGTGCCGTTCGTGCGCTCCGCCGCGCTCGACGGCATCGTGCTGACGCCGCCGGCATCGGACAATCCGACGATTCTTGAACGGCTCGAAGAGGCCGGTTTCCCGTTCGTGCGGATCGCGCCGACCACACGGCCCGAGATCGGCCCGCGCGATATCACCGACGATGTCGCGGCGGCGCGCGCGATGACCGAATATCTGATCGGCCTAGGTCATCGCCGGATCGGCATGATCAAGGGCGACCCGACCCATCCGTCGAGCGACGCACGGGTCGAGGGCTTCGCCGCGGCGCTGGCCGCGGCGGGGCTGGCACTGGCGCCCGATCTGATTGCGCAAGGACAGTTCACCTTCGAGTCCGGGGTCGAGGCGGGGCGGCAATTGCTCGACCGCGCCGACCGGCCGACCGCGATCTTCGCGCAGAATGACGATATGGCGGCGGGCGCGCTGATGGCCGCGCACGATCTCGGCATCGCGGTGCCCGCGGGTCTCTCGATCGCCGGGTTCGACGACAGCGCGATCGCGCGGATCGTCTGGCCGCGCATCACCACCATCCATCAGCCGGTGTTCGATATGGCGCGCAGCGCGACCGATCAGTTGCTTGCGATCCTGGAAGACCGGCCCTGTCCGCCGCTGATCGATCACCCCTTCACGCTGATCGCGCGGCAATCGACCGGGACCGTTCCGGAGGCCTGATTACTGCCCGAACGTCCCCGCGCGCCACAGCAGCGTGATCGCGACGCGGCGATTGCGCGGATCAGCCGGATTGCCCTGGATCATTGGCTCGCGATCGGCGACGCCCTCGATGCGATTGAAGCGCTGGTCGGGAATCCCGCCATCGGCCAGCCGCCGCCGCGTCGCCTCGGCGCGCCCGGTCGAGAGCATCCAATTGTTGTAGGCCAGCGGATTGCCATAGCCGAGGCTGTCGGTGTGGCCGCGGATCATGATCGGATTTTCCATGCCGGAAATCGACTTGGCGATCAGGCTCATCAGCTTGTCGGCCTCGGGCGCGAATTGCGTCGTGCCGAGCGCGAACATCGAATAATTGGCATCGTCGAGCAGATCGATGCGCATCCCGTCCTGCGTCTCGACGAAATGCACGTGATCGGCCAGGCGCGACAGGCCGGCATTGGCCTGCATCGCCGATTGCACCTGCTTCTTCATCGCCTCGAAATTGGCCGAATCCTCCTGGAACAGGGTCTCGCGATTCTTCAGCGAGCCCTTGTCGCCCGAGCCTTCCTTCAGCCCGCCGCGCGCGCCGACCGGGATGGTCAGCGAACGCGTGCCGGTCTGCGCCGCCTTGTGCGGATAGCTGTCCTTGTCGAGGATCGATTCGCCGCCGAACAGCCCGTTCGATCCGGCCGAATTCTCCTTCATCTGGACGAGCGTGGGCGCGAAATAGTCGGCCAGCGCCTTGCGCTGCTTCTCGTTGGTCGCGCCGAGCAGCCACAGCAGCAGGAAGAACGCCATCATCGCGGTCACGAAATCGGCATAGGCGACCTTCCAGGCGCCGCCGTGATGCCCGCCATGGCCCTCGATATAGATTTTCTTGACGATGACGCGCGGCGGCTGGTTCGCGCCGTGCGGTGCCCTTGCGGCCATGGCTTACCGCCCCCTCAAGCCGTCGAACACCTCGGCGAAGCCGGGCTGGTTGACGTGCGCGATGCCCGAGCGCGCCGCCTCGATCACCAGCGGCTGCGGATGGCCGTGCAGCGATGCGATGATGATCTGCTTGACGACGTGATAGATCGCGGCGTCGGCGTCGATCACCTGCTTCAGCCGGTTGGCGAGCGGCCCGACCATGCCGTAGGCGAGCAGCACGCCCATGAACGTGCCGACCAGCGCCGATCCGATCATCGCGCCCAGGATCGCGGGCGGCTTGTCGATCGAGCCCATCGTCTTCACCACGCCGAGCACCGCGGCGACGATGCCGAGCGCGGGCAGCGCGTCGCCGAGCGACTGCAAGGTGGTGTGCGGCCCTTCGACGCTGTGGTGGTGCGTCTTGATCATGTTGTCCATGACCTCCTCGACCGCGTGCACGTCGAGCGTGCCCGACGAGACGACGACGAGGCGCAGCGTATCGGCGATCAGATTGACCAG
>Ga0164241_10005513_pt1 | contig 11816 bp, 12 predicted proteins | sample OricomyardsoilBY_FD_108780 | JGI IMG/M metagenome (GOLD analysis project Ga0164241, IMG submission 108780) | Backyard soil microbial communities from Emeryville, California, USA - Original compost - Back yard soil (BY) | ecosystem: Environmental > Terrestrial > Soil > Unclassified | place: USA... | reverse complement strand
GGTTGTGCAGTTCGCGGGAGAGCTCGTGCACACGTTGTGCACAGATTCGCGAACTTCCTGGGGGAATCCCAGAACCGGTGGCGATCCTTCGGCGCGCCCTCCTACGCTCGCGCCGTACCTCGGGGCAACATGTCGCAAAGTCGACAAATCGCCGACTCCGACCAACTGGTCGCCCAGCAATCGAGACCGGGAGCACGACACATGAGCGGAATCTTCGGACGCGGCCACTCCGGATCAGACGCACCGGCGATGCCACCGAAGGTTCCGGCGCCTGCGGCGACCCCGGTCCCCACGTCGGTGACGACCGAGAGCGCCCATCCACCGATGAGCCAGCCGCTTGCGTTCGTACCACCCGACGAGCCCCCCGAGGACGAGGTCGTCACGACGGTCACCACGGCCGAGCCGCTCGTCGAGGAGGCTGCGTCCGAGCCTGAGCTCGGGCCGACCGGACGGCCGATGCCGGTCCTGCCCGACCCGAAGCCGCTGACCACACACGGCCACGCGCGCGTCATCTCGATGTGCAACCAGAAGGGCGGGGTCGGCAAGACGACGACGACCATCAACCTGGGTGCATCGCTGGCGGAGTTCGGCCGGCGCGTGCTCCTCGTCGACTTCGACCCGCAAGGCTCGCTCTCCGTCGGGCTCGGGCTCAACCCCCACGACATGGAGCGCACGGTCTACAACCTGCTGATGGACCGCGAGACGACGCTCGACGACGTCGTCGTCCCGTCCGGCGTGCCCGGCATGGACCTGCTGCCGTCGAACATCGACCTGTCGGCCGCCGAGGTGCAGCTGGTGCATGAGGTGGCCCGCGAGCAGACCCTGCAGCGGGTGCTCGGCCCCGCGATCGAGCGCTACGACGTGATCCTGATCGACTGCCAGCCCTCCCTGGGCCTGCTCACGGTGAACGCGCTGACGGCGTCCGACGGGGTGCTGGTTCCGCTCGAGTGCGAGTACTTCGCGCTGCGCGGTGTCGCGCTGTTGAAGACCACCATCGACAAGGTGCGGGAGAGGCTGAATCCGGGCCTGGAGATCGAGGGCGTGCTCGGGACCATGTACGACGGACGCACGCTGCACAGCCGCGAGGTCATGGAGCGGCTCGTGCAGGCCTGGGGCGACAAGGTGTTCCACACGGTGATCCGGCGGACCGTGAAGTTCTCGGACTCGACGGTGGCCGGTGAGCCGATCACGTCGTACGCCTCGAACTCGACCGGTGCCGAGGCCTACCGCCAGCTGGCCAAGGAGGTGGCACTGCGGTGCCTCGACGCGTGAACCTGCCGGCCGCCGACGACCTCTTCCGCCCGAGCGAGCCCCAGCGCGCCGAGGCTGCTTCGACAGCCCGCGAGCGTCGGGTGCGAGCGGTGCCGACGGGGCCTGCGGCCCAGCCGACCGGCGACCCTCGCCGTCGTCCGAGCGGCCGGGTCCGCCACGACGAGAAGATCACGATCTACGTCACCGCCGACGAGCTGCTCGACCTCGAGCACGCCCGCCTGGAGCTACGACGCCATCATGGCCTCGCGGTCGACCGGGGCAGGCTGGTGCGCGAAGCCATGGCCCTGGTGCTGGCCGATCTCGAGAAGCAGGGTCATGACAGCATGCTGGTGCAACGCCTGATCGAGGACTGAAGCACCGCCGATGACCGTCACCACCACATCCGACCCGGCTGGGTCGGAGGCTCTGACCGAGTCCACCTCCGAGGCCTCCCATGCCTTCGAGGTGCGGCTCGACAACTTCGAGGGTCCCTTCGACCTCCTGCTCAGCCTGATCTCGAAGCACAAGCTCGACATCACCGAGGTGTCACTCCACCAGGTCACCGACGAGTTCATCGCGCACGTCAAGGCCGGGTCCGGTGACGGCTCGTGGGACCTCGAGCAGACCTCGTCGTTCCTGCTCGTGGCGTCGACCCTGCTGGACCTGAAGTCCGCACGGCTGCTGCCCCAGGGCGAGATCGAGGACGAGGAGGACCTCGCCCTGCTCGAGGCGCGGGACCTGCTCTTCGCCAGGCTCCTCCAGTACCGCGCGTTCAAGCAGGTCGCGGCGGTCATCGAGGAGCGGCTGGCGGCCGAGTCGCGACGCCACCCGCGGTCCGTCGGCCTCGAGGAGCGGTACGCCGGGCTGCTCCCGGAGGTGCTGATCGGGATCGGCCTCGACGCCTTCGCGGCACTGGCTGCAAAGGCCCTCGAGCCGAAGCCGGAGCCGGAGCTGTCCCTCCAGCACATCCACGCCCCGGCGGTGTCGGTGCGTGAGCAGGCAGCGCTGGTCGTCGAGCGGCTGCGGCGTACCGGCACGATGACGTTCCGCGCCTTGTGCGGCGACTCGCCGGACATGATGACGACGGTGGCGCGGTTCCTCGCCGTGCTGGAGCTCTTCCGCGAGAACGCCGTGGCGTTCGACCAGGTCTCGCCGCTGGGCGAGCTGACCGTCCGCTGGACCGGCGGCGACCCCGACGCCGTGGCCGACTTCCGGATCGACGAGTTCGAGGGCGCGCCGGAGCCGCCGCCCGATGCGCCTGCGTCGTCGGTCGAGCCTGCGTCGTCGGTCGAGCCTGTCGAGACCACGACTCCCGACGTCCCCCAGCCCGAGGAGACCTGATGACCGAGGACCTGTTGGAGGTTGCGGTCGCCGAGCTGCGCCCGTCGCTCGAGGCGCTGCTGATGATCGCCGACCAGCCGCTCGACGAGACGAGCCTGGCGGCCGCTGTCGGCGCGCCCGTGGTGGAGGTGCAGTCGGCGCTGGCCCAGCTCGCACAGGAGTACGCCGACCAGGGGCGAGGCTTCGAGCTGCGCAACGTCGCCGGCGGCTGGCGGTACTACACCCGCGAGGAGTTTGCGCCGGTCGTGGAGGCGTTCGTGCTCGACGGTCAGCAGGCCCGGCTGACCCAGGCGGCGCTGGAGACGTTGGCCGTGGTGGCCTACAAGCAGCCCGTCTCGCGGGCCCGGGTCTCCGCGATCCGCGGCGTCAACGTCGACGGCGTGATGCGCACCCTGCTCACCCGCGGGCTGGTCGAGGAGGCGGGGGAGGACCGCTCGACCGGGGCGCACCTGTACCGCACGTCGTCCTACTTCCTCGAGCGGATCGGCGTCACCTCACTGGACGAGCTCCCGGAGCTGGCGCCGTACCTGCCCGACCTCGACGACCTGGACGACCTCGAGGAGGAGCTCGGCGGGTCGCCAGCCGTGGTCTCGACAAGCTCGACCGACGGGGCCAGCTCGACCGACGGGGGCAGCTCGGACGACGACACCACGTGAGCGATCTGGAGCGGGACGAGGACGGGCTCGTCCGGCTGCACAAGCTGCTTGCGCGCTCCGGCGTGGCGTCGCGTCGCAAGTGTGAGGAGCTGATGCTGGCCGGCGAGGTGACCGTCGACGGTGAGGTCGTGACGCGGCTCGGCACCAAGGTCGACCCGACGGCGTCGGTGATCCGGGTGTCGGGGAACCGGCTGCCGCCGATGTCGCCCAACGTCTACCTGGTCCTCAACAAACCGGTCGGTGTCACCTCGACCATGTCGGACCCGCACGCCGAACGCACGCTGTCCGACCTCGTCGCAGACCGTCCCGAGCGGCTCTTCCACGTCGGTCGGCTGGACACCGACACGTCCGGGTTGCTCCTGCTCACCAACGACGGCGAGTTCGCGCAGCGGATGGCCCACCCGTCGTACGAGGTCGACAAGACGTACGTCGCCGCCGTCGAGGGCGTCGTGTACCCCAACGTCGTGAAGCGGCTCCTCGCCGGCGTGACGCTGGAGGACGGGCCGGTCACCGTCTCCTCGGTGAAGCTGGTCGGCGGCCAGGGCACCGCCCGCGACGGCTCGATCCTGGAGCTGGTGATCCACGAGGGTCGCAACCGGATCGTCCGCCGGCTGCTCGACGAGGTCGGTCACCCGGTGCGTCAGCTGAGCCGGACCGCGATCGGCTCGGTGGTGCTGGGACGGCTCGGTGTCGGTGAGATGCGCGAGCTGACCAACGACGAGCTCGGCGCCCTCCTCGACGCGGCCGAGCTCTGACGACACGGCGCCTGACCGCCCCGGCCCCAGATGTTTGCCGCCACCTGGTTGACCTCATCGGCGCCGGATGCCAGATTCCACTGCAAGGTGTGCTCCGCGATCGGTCGCGAGGCGGGGCCCGGCGCTCATCGTTCCCTGCTGCACCAGCACGCCTGGGAGGTGGAGTATGAGCATCCGATTGCGTGGTGGCCTCGGTCTGGTCGCCACGGCTGCCCTGGCCGCGGCGCTGGCCGTCGCCCCGTCCGGCTCGGTGGAGGCCAAGGCGAAGCCCAAGTCGCCGCCCACGATCCCGATCCAGCTGTTGTCGATCAACGACTTCCACGCGAACCTCGCGCCACCGACCGGCTCGTCCGGCACCGTCACCCGGCTCAACGCGGACGACACGACCACGCCGTTGACGGTCGGTGGGGCCGAGTACCTCTCCACCCATCTCCAGATGGCGCGGCAGGGTCATCCGAACTCGATCACCGTCAGCGCGGGTGACAACATCGGCGCGAGCCCGCTGCTCTCGGCAGCCTTCCACGACGAGCCGACCATCCTCGCCCTGAACGCGATGGGTCTCCAGGTCGCCTCCGTCGGCAACCACGAGTTCGACGAGGGCAGCGCCGAGCTGCTACGCATGCAGAACGGCGGCTGCCGCGTGGACGACGGCTGCTACGACCCGCCGCACACGTTCCCGGGAGCGGACTTCCAATACCTCTCGGCCAACGTCACCCAGGACTCGACCGGACAGACGCTGTTCCCGCCGGTGTGGGTCAAGCAGGTCGCTGGCGTGAAGGTGGGCTTCATCGGGATGACGCTCAAGGACACCCCGACCATCGTGACCGCGGCTGGGGTGGCCGGCCTGACCTTCCACGACGAGGTGACCACAGCCAACCGATACGCACAGGTGCTGCAGAAGCAGGGTGTGAAGGCGATCGTGGTGCTCCTGCACCAGGGCGGCGTCCCCGCCAGCACGGCGTACAACTACGACTGCAACGCGAACGGGCCGGGCTCCGGGGTGAGCGGTGACATCGTGCCGATCGCCCAGCAGCTGTCACCGAAGATCGACGTCGTCATCACCGGTCACACGCACACCGCGTACACCTGTGATATCCCCGACCCCGACGGGCAGCCGCGCCTGGTGACCAGCGCGTCGTCCTTCGGCCGTCTGTACACCGACATCGAGGGCACGATCAACACCAAGAGCCGCGACTTCGTGCGTTCGTCGCTGACCGCGCAGAACGTTCCGGTCACGCGGGACGTCCCGAAGGACCCGGCGGTCACGTCGATCATCGACACGTACAACACGCTGCTCGGGCCGATCCAGAACGAGCCCGTCGGCTACATCGCGGCCGACATCCTGGGTCGCGGTGCCACCACGCCCGAGAAGCCGCTCGGTGACGTGATCGCGGACTCGCAGCTCGTGGCCACGTCGAGCCCCACGACCGGGAATGCGGTCGTGGCGTTCATGAACCCCGGTGGGATCCGGGCCGACCTCGTGTACGCGCAGAGCGGCACCGAGGGCGACGGCGTCGTGACCTACGGCGAGGCGTTCACCGTGCAGCCCTTCACCAACCTGGTCGAGACGATCTCGCTGACCGGTGCTCAGATCGTGACGATGCTGCAGCAGCAGTTCACGGGAGGCAACGCCACCGACAACAAGGTGCTGCAACCCTCCAGCGGGTTCACCTACACCCTCGACTACACCAAGTCCGGCGCGGACCGGGTCGTGACCGACTCGATCCGGCTCAACGGATCGCCGCTCGGCATGGACACGACGTACCGGGTCACCGTGAACAACTTCCTCGCAGGCGGTGGTGACAACTTCACCGTCCTCAAGGAGGGGACCGATCCGTTCGTCGGGGCGATCGACCTGGACGCGTTCACGGCGTACCTGACGGCGAACTCGTCCCCGACGTCGCCGCTGCCGACGCCGGCCGCCGACCGGATCACCGTCATCAACTGATCCACCGCACCCGGTGGGCTGCCCGTGCGACGGACAGCCCACCGGGTCGGCCACCCGACGCCGTTAGGGTCGGGGCGTGGCAGTGAGGGCGGTGCGCGGCGCGACACAGCTCGACGTCGACGACCGGGACCACATGCTGACCCGGGTGACGGAGATGGTCATCGAGGTGATGGACGCCAACGGCTGGACCGTCGACGACTTCATCTCCATCATCTTCACCGCGACCACCGACCTGGTCTCGGAGTTCCCGGCGTACGCCGCCCGGCAGCTGGGGTTCACCGATGTCCCCTTGATCTGCACCCGCGAGCTCGAGGTGGAGGGGTCGATGCCGCGGGTGGTCCGGATGATGGCCCACGTCGACACCGATCTGCCGCGTGCGGACATCACCCATGTGTACCTCCACGGCGCCGCCGCTCTGCGCCGCGACCTCGCCCGGGTGCGGGCCGTCCCGGATGCCGAACCCCTCGATGAGTGAGCTCCAACAGCCCGTCCTGATCGTCGGCACCGGGCTCCTCGGCACCTCGCTGGGGCTCGCGCTGCGCCGTCAGAAGATCGATGTCCTGCTCACCGACCGCAGCCATGAGCATCTGCGCACGGCGACCGGCCTGGGCGCCGGGCATCCCCACCAGGGCGAGCGGGTCGGCCTCGTCGTCGTCGCGGTCCCGCCCGACCACCTGGGCAGCGAGATCGCGAGGTATCTGCGCGAGACCGACGCCGTGGTGACCGACGTCGGCAGTGTCAAGACGGCGCCGCTACGGACGCTCGCCGGCTCCGACGGGATCGCCCGGTACGCCGGGGGGCACCCGATGGCGGGCAGTGAGCGGTCCGGCCCCCTGGCGGCGACCGCGACGCTCTTCGACGCCCGTCCGTGGGCGGTGACGCCGCACCAGCATTCGTCTGCGACCGCGACCGCCGCGGTCGAGGACCTGGCCCGGCTCGCGGGCGCGACCGTCGTACGGCTCACCCCGGAGGAGCACGACGAAGCCGTCGCGCGGACCTCGCACCTGCCGCACCTGCTCTCGGTCCTCGTCGCGGGTCGGTTGGCCGGGGCGCCGGCAGACCACCTGGCGCTCAGCGGCCAAGGTGTGCGGGACGTGACCCGGGTGGCAGGGGGCGACCCAGCCCTGTGGGAGCAGATCGTCACCGGCAACTCCGCCGCGGTCGGCGGGCTGCTGACCCAGGTGCGTGACCAGCTCGACGTGCTCATCGATGCGGTGATCACGGGCGACCGTGGCTCGCTGGGCGAGATCCTCGAGCTCGGGGTCACCGGCACCAGGGCGATCCCGGGCAAGCACGGCGGCCCCTCCCAGCCGACCGCGTCCGTCTTCGTCTCGGTGCCGGACCATCCCGGCGAGCTGGCCCGGCTGTTCGCCGACGCCGGCGCCAGCGACGTCAACATCGAGGACGTCCACATCGACCACGACCCGGGTCGCGACACGGGACTGGTGGAGCTGGTCGTCGACGAGGCCCGCGTCGAGCACCTGTACAACTCGCTCGACGAGCGCGGCTGGGAGACCCACCGCTAGCACTCCCGGCGAATGACGCCCGGCGGGGCCCGACCACTACTGTGAGCGATTGGCCCGCACCCATGGGGTGCCCGGGGCCGCACCAGCCCACCAGAGCAGCAAGGACGGCACTGTGAGCGCACGCACCGGCGTGGTCGTCGCGATCGACGGACCATCCGGCTCGGGGAAGTCGAGCACCTCGCGAGGTGTCGCGACGCGGCTCGGACTGCGCTACCTCGACACGGGTGCCATGTACCGGGCGATGACCTGGTGGATGCTGCGCCACCACGTGGCGGTCGACGATCCGGCCGCCGTCGCCGAACGCTGCGGGGAGCCGACGATCGAGGCCGGCAGCGACCCGACCCATCCCACGATCACCGTCGACGGCGCAGACGTCGCCGCCGCGATCCGCACGCCCGAAGTGACCGGCGCGGTCTCGCCCGTGAGTGCCGTGCCGCAGGTGCGGGCCCGCCTGCTCGTGCTCCAGCGGGCGGCCATCGAGAACGCCATGGACGGGCCGGGCATCGTGGTGGAGGGGCGTGACATCGGTGCCGTCGTCGCCCCTGATGCCGACGTGAAGATCTACCTGACCGCCGACGCTGCCGCGCGTGCCGCTCGCCGGGCGGCCGAGGAGGGGGGCAGCGACGTGTCCGCCACCGAGACCTCGTTGCTCGCCCGAGACCGGATCGACTCCACGCGCACCGCTTCACCGCTGACGATGGCCGAGGGTGCCGTCCACGTCGACAGCACGCCGTACTCCCTCGAGGAGGTCGTCGACCTCATCGCGGAGCTGGTGGAGAAGGCACGATGACGCGCCGCCACCCGCCGACGTGGCTCCTGCACGGCGGACGTCCAGCGGCCCGATGGCTGATCCGGCGGCGGTACGACGTGCGCGGACATGCCCTGGGGCACGTGCCACCTCAGGGACCGGTGATCGTCGCGGCCAACCACACCGGGGTGCTCGACGGCCCCCTGCTGGCGATCTTCGGACCCCGGCCGGTGCACGCCCTGACCAAGGAGGAGATGTTCCGCGGCCGGCTCGGTCCGCTCCTGCGGTTGACCGGGCAGGTGGAGATCGACCGCTTCGCCACCGACCTGCGCGCGATCCGGACCTGCCTGCACATCCTCGAGCACGGGGGAGCGGTCGGCATCTTCCCCGAGGGAAACCGCGGAGCCGGCGACTTCACGCGCTTCCAGAACGGCGCGGCGTACCTCGCGCTGGTCACCGGCGCCCCGATCGTACCGCTGGTGATGTTCGGCACCCGGCCGAACGGAGGTGGCAAGGACGCCCTGCCCGCGAGGGCGGGGGTGATCGACCTGGTGTACGGCGCGCCGTACCACGTCGAGCGCACGCCGTGGCCGCGCACCAAGCGGTTGGTGGCCGCCACCAGTGAGGCACTCCACGCCCGGATGCTGGAAGACCTGGCAGCCGGGCTGGCGTTGACGGGGCAGACCATGCCGGGGCCGATCCCGGCCGACGAGGCGAAGGACATCTCATGAGCACCGACGACGCGACCGAAGCCGCCCCGAGTGGGCCCGTGCCGGTGCTGGCGGTCGTCGGACGTCCGAACGTGGGCAAGTCGACGCTGGTCAACCGGATCCTGGGCCGGCGTGAAGCCGTCGTCGAGGACGTGCCCGGCGTGACCCGCGACCGGGTGTCTTACGACGCTACCTGGGCCGGCCGGGCGTTCACGGTGGTCGACACCGGTGGGTGGGACCCGGATGCACGCGGCGTGGCCGAGCGGATCAAGGCTCAGGCCGAGATCGCGGTCGGGCTGGCCGACGCGGTGCTGTTCGTCGTCGACGCCACGGTCGGCATCACCGACGCCGACGAGGCCGTCGTACGGGTGCTTCGGAAAGCGGAGAAGCCGGTGATCCTGGCCGCGAACAAGGTCGACGACCAGCGCGCCGAGGCTGAGTCGTACGGACTCTGGAACCTCGGCCTCGGCGAGCCGTTCCCGGTCTCGGCCCTGCACGGGCGGGGGTCGGGCGACCTTCTCGACGCCGTGCTCGAGGCGCTGCCGGAGCCGCCGGCTGAGTCCTTCGACGAGGAGGTCGGGGGGCCGCGCCGGGTCGCGATCGTGGGCAAGCCGAACGTCGGCAAGTCCTCCCTGTTGAACAAGCTCGCCGGCGCCGAGCGGGTCGTCGTCGACTCCGTCGCCGGCACCACGGTCGACCCGGTGGACGAGCTGATCTCGCTCGGGGACCGTGAGTGGCGCTTCATCGACACCGCCGGGATCCGAAAGCGGGTCAAGGAGGCATCAGGGCACGAGTTCTACGCGTCTTTGCGCACCTCGACCGCGATCGACCGCGCGGAGGTCGCCGTGCTGGTGCTCGACGCGGCCGAGAGCATCTCGGAGCAGGATGTCCGCATCCTGCAGACCGTCAAGGACGCCGGCCGCGCCCTCGTCATCGCCTTCAACAAGTGGGACCTGGTCGACGAGGACCGCCGGCACTACCTCGAGCGCGAGATCGATCAGGATCTGGTCCAGGTGCAGTGGGCACCGCGGATCAACGTCACCGCCCGCACCGGCTGGCACGTCGACCGGCTCGTCCCTGCCCTGGACAAGGCGCTCGCCGGGTGGGAGACCCGGGTGTCGACCGGCGCTCTGAACGCCTTCCTCGGGCGGCTCGTGGCCGAGCATCCCCACCCGGTGCGCAGCGGCAAGCAGCCGAAGATCATGTTCGGCACCCAGCCGTCGGTCGCGCCGCCCACGTTCGCGCTGTTCACCTCCGGCAAGCTCGACGCGGCGTACGAGCGGTTCATCGAGCGGCGCCTCCGGGAGGAGTTCGGCTTCGCCGGTACGCCGATCGTGATCACCCAACGCGTCCGCGAGCGTCGCCGGCGCTGACGCCGCCCGGCGCCGGTAATCCGGGCGACCGACCAAACCGAGCCGTGCGAGCATGACGCATGGTCACCTGGGATCAAGTGCTCGCCTTCGGGCTGGTCGCGCTCGTGGTGATCGTGATCCCCGGACCGAGCGTGGTGTTCACGGTGGCGCGAGCGCTCACCTACGGGCGCACCGTCGCCCTGACCAACGTCGTAGGGAACTCGCTGGGCCTGCTCGCCGCGCTCGTGCTGGTGGTCCTGGGGCTCGGCCAGGTCGTCGCCACCTCCGACACGGTCTATGAGGTCGTCAAGATCGCCGGCGCCCTCTACCTGGTCTACCTGGGCGTGCAGGCGCTCCGGCACCGTCATGCCATCACAGTGAGTGGCGAGGTCGGGGAGGTCGCGGCCACGCCCTTGCGAGCGTTCACGGCCCTGCGTCAGGGCTTCCTGGTCGGGTTCACCAACCCCAAGGGCTACGTGATGTTCGTGGCGCTCCTGCCCCAGTTCCTCGACCGGAGTCGCGGTCACGACAGCCTGCAGATGCTGCTGCTCGGCTCGATCGCCTTCGTGATCGGCCTCTGCTCCGACAGTGTCTGGGCGCTGCTGGCCAGCCAGCTGCGACGCTGGTTCAACGCCTCCCCGAAACGCGGCCGCACCCTCGGTACGGTGGGCGGCATGTCGATGATCGGACTCGGTGTGGCCATCGCCGTGGGTGGACGGCCCGACCCGGTATGAGCCGCCGTACGCGGCGGTTCACGGTCGTCGCGGTCGCCGGTGCACTCGCGGTGAGCGGCACGACGTACGCCGTGATGTCCGCGGACGCGGTGGCCCGACCGACCGCGGCCGTGGCGAAGCGGCCGGTGGCGGGCACGTCCTGTCCGACGTTCCCCGCCGACAACTACTGGCACGCCGACATCAGCAGGCTCCCGGTCGAGCCGCGGAGCAAGAAGTGGCTGTCCCACATGTCGACGGGAGTCGACCTGCACCCGGACTTCGGCCCTTCGTTCGGACACGGACCGAACTACGGCCTGCCGATCACGGTGGTGGCGCATTCACATCCGCGGGTGCGGGTGCGCTTCCAGTACGCCTCGGAGAGCGACAAGGTGCGCTACCCGCTCGGCAACGACACGCGGATCGAGGGTGGGAGTGACCGACACGCGATCATCGTCGACAAGGGCACGTGCCGGCTCTACGAGACCTTCGCGACACGCAAGCGCGACGGGAAGTGGCATGCCGGGTCCGGCGCGGTCTGGTCCCTGACCTCCAACCATCTGCGACCCAACGGCTGGACCTCAGCCGACGCGGCCGGGCTGCCGATCCTGCCGGGGCTCCTGCGATGGAACGAGGTCAAGCGCCGCGACATCGACCATGCGATCCGATTCACCACCGACATCACCTCAACGCACCACGTGTGGCCGGCGCGGCACGACGCCGGCTCGAAGCGCAGGTGGAGCTATCCGCCGATGGGGGCCCGCTTCCGGCTCCGCGCGTCGTACCACCCGAGCGGCTTCGGGCCGAAGGCGATGGCCG
>Ga0164241_10005512_pt1 | contig 11818 bp, 11 predicted proteins | sample OricomyardsoilBY_FD_108780 | JGI IMG/M metagenome (GOLD analysis project Ga0164241, IMG submission 108780) | Backyard soil microbial communities from Emeryville, California, USA - Original compost - Back yard soil (BY) | ecosystem: Environmental > Terrestrial > Soil > Unclassified | place: USA... | reverse complement strand
GGAGCGGCCCCTCAAACGCCTGTGCGCTTTCCAGAAAATCACGCTCGCACCCGGTGAGACGAGGGACGTAAAGTTGCAGGTGGCGGTGTCGGAGCTCGCTTTCTTTGACGAGCAGCGCGGTCGCTACTCAGTGGACGCAGGTGAATATCGCTTTGCACTCTCCACTTCGAGCGCGGATGCCGACCTGCAACAGGAGCTGCGCGTCCGCGTGACGGGCGCGCTTGCCGCGGTGCCCCGCGTCGTCAGCGCCAAGCCGCAGCTGGAGGACGACGCGGCCGCCGGCATCGTGCAACGGGTCGTTTTTCCGCGCGACGCGGTCGTGCAGCCCGCTCTCACTGTCGCCTTCAGCGACGACACGCTGTACGGCTACATCAGGCGTGGTCAGAGCACTCCGTTGCCGGCGGAGCTCCGCCTCGAGCTCCACAGCAATCGACCCGAGATCGCATTCGTCGACACGCGGGGAGTGCTGCGTACCGGTAGCCTGCCGGGAGTGGCCACGATCGCGGCAAGCGTCGAATCCGGCGGTGTCCGAGCGGCGACCGAGTTCGTGATCTACGTTCGCTAACCCAGGGCTTCTCGGTTACGAAGTGCGTTGCTTCGTGCAGTGTTGCTCTGTGCAGTGAGGTTACGAAAGGCCTACGCGCAGGCGCGCACCGTTCGCTACCGCTCCGGATCGAGGACAGGGTTTGACATCCGCAGGCTCGAGCTCACCATAGAGTTTCGGGGACCGTAGGGGGCTTCGCGCGCGAGCGTCGCGCGCAGGGGGGGCGCGGTCGCCGGAAGGAAGGGGCAGCATGGAAAAATTCATACCGTACGCCGATACCTTGGCGCGCAACTGGCGCGCGAGCGTGCTGCGGGGTGGGCTCGCGGTGCTGTTTGGCCTGCTCACGTTGTCCCTGTCTGGCTCTTCATGGTTGGCGTTGCCGTTTGCATTTGGCGGCTATGCACTTGCCGATGGTGTGCTGGCCCTCCTGAGTGGCATCGGCCAGCGTCGGGTGCTGCGCTGGGTCCACGTCTTGGAAGGTGCGTGCGGCGTCGCGCTGGGCGTATTCACCCTGCTTCGGCCTGGGCTCACGCTCCTGTCGCTCTCGTACGTCGTCGCGGCGCGAGCTTTGGCGGCCGGCGTGCTGGAGACCGCGGCGGTCATCCGCCTCGGCAAGGTCATCAGCACGGAGTGGCCCCTCGGCGCCAGTGGAGCGCTGAGCTGCGTGTTTGCCGTGGTGATTGTGTTGTGGCCCGGCGCCGACCTGCTCACGCTGGCACTGTGGACGGGGAGCTATGCTCTGCTCTTCGGCGCAGCGTTCATCGCTCTGGGGCTGGGTCTGCGCGGCTCGCACGAGCTTCTCGAGCAGAGTGCCGCTGCGAGGTCGGCGCTCGGGGCACAACCGGGAGGCCTGGTCCATGGCTGAAACGGCGCTCTCGTCGTTGGCGAACGCAGGCGGCTGGACCAGCGGGAACGGCTCGTGGTATTCGGGGCCGGTAGCCCGTCTCCCTCGAATCGCTGGGTCGCCTGCTTCGGGTCTGAGCCGGGTACTTTTTTCATTCGTGGCTTCGATTCGCTGAATCGAGGCACCAGGGGGCTGGGGTGGTGGCAGGGGACGCGACGGTGGTCGACGCGACGGTATTCGTGGTGGACGAACACGCAGCGTCGCGTCTGGAACTCGAGCGCCTGTTCGAGGCTGCCGGCTTCGGCGTGATGTCGTTCGGGACGGCGGGCGAGTTCCTGGCGAGCTATCGCCAAAATCTCCCGGCGTGCCTGGTCCTGGACGTGCACCTACCCGAGGTGAGTGGCCTGGAGCTGCAAGAGCAGCTGCTCGCGGATGACGCCTGCTTGCCGATGGTGTGCATCGCGCGCTGTGGCCAGGTCTCGATGTGCGTGCGGGCGAGGCAGGTGGGCAGCGTGGGCTTCTCCATCGAACCCTTGTTGGATGCAAAACTCGTCGCTGCCGTCTCGCAGGCGCTCGGGCTGGCCCAGCGCTCCTGGCAGGAGAGAGCTCGGCTGCAGGAAATTCGGTCGCGACTCGCGCTGCTCACACCTCGGGAGCGACAGGTGCTGGAGCACGTGGTGAGCGGGGCGAGAAACAAGCAGATCGCTCAGGCGCTCGGCATCAGCGAGGTGACGGTGAAAGCGCATCGCGCGCAAGCCATGCAAAAGCTAGATGCGAGCTCGCTTGCCGACGCCGTTCGGATGGCCGGGAAGGTGGGGATCGATACCAAGGTCTAATATGCGACACCGGCCGACCAACGTTATAGCTGAGTGTTCCGTGCGAGCGGGGGCTGTCGCCGTCGATCAGAGGTTTTTCGGGGGGTCCGATCCATGGCAGCTGGCTCCGATCAGCTGGGCGATCAGGCTTTGGAGGCAGCCATGAGAGTGGGTAGATTTCGCTGGAACGGGGGAATCACATGGGAATGAGCGTAGGGGAAGCCGCGCGGGCCAGCGGCGTTCCGAGGGCGGCACAGCTGGAGATTGCATCCGTGGACGGGTTCGATCGGATCATCGGTCGAGATGGTGGGCTACGTGAAACCGTGGATCGTGCTCGGCGGCTCACGCGGATCGACACGCCGCTGTTGATGCAGGGCGAGACGGGCGTCGGCAAAGAGGTCTTTGCGCGCGCCATTCACGCAGGAGGTCCGAACCTGAAGGCTCCCTTCGTTGCGCTCAACTGTGGGGGCTTACCGCGCGAGCTCTTGGCGAGTGAACTGTTCGGCTACGTCGAGGGCGCCTTCACGGGTGCTCGGCGCTCGGGCATGATCGGCAAGATCGAGGGCGCTAGCGGTGGGACGTTATTCCTCGATGAAATTGCGCAAATGCCGATGGATTTGCAGCCCTATTTGCTGCGCGTACTGGAGGGAGGGGAGATGTATCCGCTGGGCAGCGCCCGTCCGCGGCGCGTGCAGTTTCGTCTGATCTCGGCGTGCAATCAGCCCTTGCGCGACGAGGTGAGCGCCGGTCGTTTTCGCAACGATCTGTTCTATCGCATCTCCGGCACGACGCTGACCATTCCCTGTTTGCGCGAACGCCTGCAGGACATCCGAGCTCTCGTCGAACGCTTTTCGTGTGATGTTGCGGACAGACACCAGCAGCCGCCCAAGGTCTTCTCTGGGGAGGTGCTGAGCGCCTTCGAGCGCTATACGTGGCCGGGCAACGTGAGGGAGTTGCGCAACGTCGTCGAGGGCATGGTGCTCTTGTCCGAGGGTCACGTCGTCGGGCTGGATACGTTACCGGTCGAGCTTCGTCTCGAAGCTGCGGCGCGCTGCGAAGCTACGGAGGCGCGCGCTCGGTCCGTGCCGCAGCTGCATCCACCCGGGCTGGGGCAGTGGGAACGGGAGGCGATCAGCGCGGCGATTCGGCAGCGTCAGGGCAACTTGACCCGGGCCGCCAAGGATCTCGGCATTGCGCGCAGCACATTGTATCTGAAGCTGAAGCGCCACGCTCTCGACCCATTTCTGAGTGAGATCCGCCTCGAGGCACTCTCCTGAGCTCGGCTGCTACTCGCGGCCGAGGAGGACCAGAACCGCCTCGTCGGGCAGGAGCTCCCGCCCGAGCTCGCCGCCGGTACGTGCGGGTCGCGTCGATAGCAGAATCGGCGCACTGGGCAGCACCGCCGGAATCACCAGCGGCTGTGGCGCGGAGCTCAGGTTGAGCACTACGACGATGCGCTCGCTGCCGTGCGCGCGTATGTAGCCGAGAAGTGGCGGCTGTAACTCGAGCGCCTGGTAGCTGCCGATGGATAGCGCTGGCCGCTCGCGACGCTCTGCGAGCAGCGCTCGGTATAACGCTAACATCGATGTAGGATCGAGGCGTTGCGCTTCGACGTTGACGCTCGCGTAGTCTGCGGCGACCGGTAGCCAGGGCGGCGCCGTGGAAAAGCCGGCGTGGGGGGCGGAGGACCATTGCATGGGCGTGCGCTCGGGATCGCGCCCCAGGCCCATTCCGGGGACGTTCTTCTCGAACGGATCGCGGACCTGATCGGCCGAGATAGGCACATCCGTCATGCCGAGTTCGTCGCCATAATAGAGCGTGGGCGTGCCGCGCAGCGTGCACAGAAGCACCGCGGCCACGCGCGCTTGGGCCAGCCCGATGCGGGTGGCGATGCGGGAGCGATCGTGGTTGCCGAGCACCCAGTTGGGCCACGCTCCCGGCGGAAGGCAGGCTTCATACTCCGCGATCATGGCAGCGAGCGCGGCGGCGTCCCAAAGCGTCTCGATCAGGTGGAAGTTGAACGGCAAGTGAAACGCGTCCAGTTGGGTGCCGTAGTAGGTGACCAAGCGCGGCAGCGGCAGGTACGCTTCACCGATGAGCACCCGATCCAGGCCGGGGCCGAGTGCCGCGCGCATGGCCCGGGCTGCGTCCTGAACCTCGGGCAGATCGGTCGTATACTTCCGAAGCAGCTGGCGGCGAGGCAACATGCCCGGACGAAATTTGGGGTTGGGCGGGTTGTCTCTGAACTCCACGTCCTTGAACAGATGATGGATCGCGTCGACGCGAAAGCCATCCACCCCGCGCTCCAGCCAGAAACGCAGCACATCCAGCATCGCGCTCTGTACTTCGGGATTGCGCCAGTTGAGATCGGGCTGCTCCTTCAAAAACGAGTGTTGATAATATTGGCCCGTGACCGAGTCGAGCTGCCAGGCAGGGCCCCCGAACTCGGAGAGCCAGTTGTTGGGAGGACCCCCCAGGGCCGAAGGATCTCGCCACACGTACCAGTCGCGCTTTGGATTGCGACGCGAGCTCCGGGATTCGACGAACCAGGGGTGCTGATCCGAGGTGTGGTTGGGGATGTAATCCAGGATCACGCGCAGGCCGAGGCGGTGCGCCTCGAGCGTGAGCGCGTCGAAATCGTCAAGCGTGCCGAAGCGAGGGTCGACGTCGCAGTAGTCGGAGACGTCGTAGCCAAAATCCGCCATCGGTGACGGATAGATGGGCGAGATCCACACGGCATCCACGCCCAGCCAACGGAGGTGCTCGAGGCGCGCGACGATGCCGCGGAGGTCGCCGCTGCCGTCGCCATCCGAATCCGCAAAAGACAGCGGGTAGACCTGGTAAATCACGCCGTGTTGCCACCAGCGGCTGGGGGTGCCGTCGCTCAGCAGTAGCTTGGTTTCGTCAGGCATGAGCCCATGGATGGCACGGGGCGGCGGCCGTGGTCACGCCCAAACTCGGCCCGGCGCCGCCCGTCTCGGGCCTTTTGCGCTGCCGGCGCTGCGCGCGCCCCGCAGCTACACCGGTCGCGTCGTGTACGAGGGGGAGTTGGGTATGGTGATCGGCCGCCGTGCGTACGAGGTCGATCTGGCACAGACCGAGGCGTGCTTCTTCGGCTACGCGTGCGTCAACGATGTCACGGCGCTCGAGCTAGCAACCGTTTCGGCCACAGACGGCGTGCCTCAGGCTTCGGGCTTCGGGCCTTCAGGTAGCTGCGAGGCGAGCAGGACGCTGACGCTGAGGTCGATCTCGTCCTTCACCATGCGCACCAGGCTCGCGAACTCCGAATCCTCCACCTTGCCAAACGCGCCTTGGATGCGCTGCTGCAGATCTTCCTGCATCTGTTCGCGACAGCGCTTGACCCAGCGCGCGGCCGTGGCGCGATCTTTGCCGTACATGCGCCCGATGGCGTCGATGTTGAGACCTTCCAGAAAGTACATGCGCACCACCGTGCGATCGCGCACGGACAGCGCTGCCAGCACGTCCCGCAGACACCGCTCGAAGACGCTCGCGTACTCTTCACGCAGGGCCGGGCCATCCTGCCCGCCCGGAGGTTCCTCCAGCCACAGCCCTTCGAGGGCGCGCGCGTGCTTTCTGGCGCTCTTTTTGCTGCGCAGTTCGTCGAGCGCCAGCCGATTGGCCACCACTCGGAGCCAGGAGCGCAGATGACCGCTGCCCGTGTAGCGCATGATCTTTGGCGCGGGCCCGGCGAGCAAGCGATGACGCACCAGCTGCATCACCTCGTCCACCACATCGGGCGCGCCATTGATGCGGGCCACGACTCGGCGCAGATACGGAAAAAACTCCGCCTCGAGTAGTGCGCATCCCGCGCGATCCCCCCGTGCGCAGGCGCAGCAGAGAAACAGCGAATCGGCGTGGGCGGGTACCTCCTCGAGCCAGCCCAGAGCGTCGAGATGCGCCGCCCAGGCCTCAAAACCGAGCTCGACGCCGGGCCAGCGCGCGCGTGCGCGCTCAAAAGCCTCGCCTCGCGTCGCCCCCATGCAATGACGGTAGCGGACTCCCGTCCGCTTGGCGACTGGTTTTGGTATCCTGGGCCAGGGGGTGTCCCTCGTTCTGCCAGGGGCTGGGACAAGCGTTGCTCGGCTCCGCTCCGCCAGATTCAGGGAACGACTAGCCCGCCAGAGGGCGCTGCCAGCATGGATCTCGTCGTCGGTGCTTTCGTGACTCCCAGTCTCCAGCTCGTGCGGCTGTTGGCGGAGGGCGGCATGGGTCATGTCTGGGTGGCAAACCACCTGGCTCTCGACATCCAGGTCGCCGTCAAATTCGTGCGAGCCCAGGTGGCCCGGCAAGATCCTGCCATTTCCGACCGATTCCATCGCGAGGCGCAGGCGGCGGCGCGCATCAACTCTCCGCATGTCGTGCAGATCTTCGATCACGGCAGCACTGCCGACGGGACCGAATACATCGTCATGGAGCTGCTCGAAGGCGAAACGCTGGCCAGGCGGCTGAGTGTGGCGGGTCCGCTGGATGTGTTGGGCGCCCTGCGTGTGGCGGAGCAGACGGCAGACGTGCTGGAAAAGGCGCACGCGCTCGGCATCTTGCATCGCGACATCAAGCCCGAGAACTTGTTTCTGACGGACCTGGGCCAGCCTCCGTTCGTCAAGGTGCTGGATTTCGGCCTGGCCAAGTTCAACGTGCCCGGTGGCAAGGAGCTTACTCTGATCGGTACGTTGCTCGGCACGCCGGCATACATGAGCCCGGAGCAGCTGCGCGAGAGCAAACACGCCACCGAGCTCGGTGACCTGTGGGCGCTGGCGGTCACCCTGTACAAGACCCTCACCGGCAGGCTCCCGTTCGAGGCGGCGACCACGGCAGCCGTTCTGTTCGCCGTCTGCGCGAGCGATTTTGCGCCGCTGGACCGCTATCGCACGGGCCTGCCCGAAGCGTTGAACGCCTGGTTTTCGATCGCACTCGCCAAAGATCCTGCGCGACGCTTCCGCTCGGCACGGGAATTCTCGAGCAGCTTTGCGGAGGCGCTGGGGCTCGTCGAGCCAGCAGCGCTCGGCTCGGGTAGTGACCGGCGAGCGTGTCTGAATGACGACGAGATCCTGGAGATGGTCGAAGGCCAGGTGAGCGATCGCGAGCTCGGGCGCATCGAATTGCACCTGGATGGTTGCGCCATGTGTCAGGATCTGGTGGCCGCCGCACTGCGCGATGATGCGGGGGCGAGCACGCCACCGCGGACTCCGGGAGCTGCGCTGGCCCCGGGCCTCGTGGTGGGCAATCGCTATCGCATCGAACATTGCCTGGGCTCGGGTCCGCTCGGCGGAACGTACGAAGCGACCGATCTACTGCTGCAGGAGCGGGTGGCCCTGCGCACGTTGCCCGGTGATCTACAGGAGCAGGTCCTGCGCCAGTTGCTCAGCCAGGCGCGCATCGTGCGTCGGCTCGTGCACCCCGCTCTCTGCTGTCTGCACGAGGTGCATCTGTCCACGGAGCACCGCGGTTTCTTCCTGCACTTTGTCACCAGCGAGTTCATCGAGGGCGACACGATTCGCGCGCTGCTGCGACGCGAGGGGCCCTGGTCCGTCGCCCGAGGCCTGCCCGTGCTGCGGGCGATCCTGGAGGGGCTGGGCGCGCTGCACGCAGCCGGCTTGCTGCATGGGGATTTGCGGCTCGAAAAGGTCGTGCTGCGCACCCACGCGGGAGGATGGCAAGAGCCCGTCCTGCTGGGCTCCGGATTGAGCGGGCTGCGGAGCTCGGGCTCGTCGCCGTCCTGGTACGGAGCGCCCGGACGCGCTGAGCCTGCGGGACCTCGCGCGGACCTTTTTGCGTGGGGGACGCTGGCGCTCGAGTTGCTCGGAGGTGAGCTGCCAGACGCCACGCCAACGCCGGCGGCACGGCTCCCCCTGGCTGCCGAGTCTCGCGCCGTCTCGGCTCAGATCCCGGCGGGCTTGGGTGCGCTCATCGCGCGCTGCCGGGACGAGGAGGGCGCCTCGAGCATCCGCGACGTGGGGCAGGCGCTCCGTGTGCTGGATCGCTGCAGGGCGGAGTGAGCTCGTAGGAGAACGCGAAGTGCGGGCCGGGGCCCTGCAGATCCCGTGGGATTTGCGGGCACGCCTTTTGCGAGAGCGGGCCATGTGAACCCCCAAAACGACGGAACGATGCCCGGTGTATCTCTACAGCAACACTCTCAGGGTCGGTCTGTAGTCCCCCGGTCACGCCGTCGCCGTGCGGCACTGTGCGCCCTCTTGGTCGGCTGCTGCGCGTCCGCGCCCGCAGCCGCGGTGGCATCCCCTCCGGAACGAAGCCAAGCGTCAGCCGCTAGCGCTCCGTTGAATCCACCGGAGATTCCTCCTTTGGCCTCGCCGCAGCGTCAGGACTATTCGCTCCTGTTGGGCGCGAGCTATGCATTGGCTCCGTTTCTCGCTCTGGGGATCGGCGGCGGGCTCTCGAAGTTGGGCGTAGACGATGCTCTGGCTGTGCTGGGCGGCACCAGCATGTTCCTGTTGCCCGCGGTCGTGCATGGGGCCAAAGGCAATGGCGCGCACGCACCGCTCGCGTTCTTCGCGACCGCTGGCAGTACGCTGCTCGGCGCGTTTGTCGCGGGCGGCATCGGCTACTTCATCGGCTACTCGCGTTGCCCCGATCATGACAGCGAAGAGTGTGACTTTGCAGGCATGAACGAGATGGTCGTGGGTGCCCTGTTGGGCGGAGTCGTTGGTTACACCGCGTACGCCGTCGCCGACGTCGTCAACAATGCCTCCGTGGTGCGGGAGGAGCCGCAGCGGCCGCCCGAGGCCGCGCTGCAGCTCTGGCTACGCCCGCAGGCTTCGCGGCAACGGCTGGACGCCAACGCTCGCTGGGATGGGCTGCAGCTCGGCGTCACCTGGAGTCTTTGAGCCGCTCGGGGGAGGGGAGCCCTGGCGCCCCGGCTCCTGCGAGGGAGCAGCCGAGAGAGCAGGGCGAAGCCAATAGGCCCGGCGGCTCGAGCGGTTCCGCTGCCCCGCATGAATTTCGCTCCCGGTCCGTGTGCTCCTGCACCTATACTCGCCCCCGACCGGAGGACTCATGTTGGCCTGGATCAAGCGCACGTCAGTGGAGTTGAGCGTCGGTGCCGCGGCTGGCTTTGTCGCCTGGTGCTTGTTGGGCAAGCAGGTCACCTCGTTCATGTTTGGCTCGATCGGCGGCACCTTCTCCTGCAGTGCGGACGTGGAGAAGGGGCTCGACAAGTTCGTGAGCATGCAACTCTACTGCGCGCTCGGCGGCGCCATCTTGGCCGTCGTGATCATGATCATCGCGCGCCGCCTGTGGTCGAAGGCGCGCGCCCGGCTCGCTCGGCCGCCTCAAACTGCTATCAGCTGAGGCGGGCGCTCCCGCACGTCAGGAGCGCGCGAGGGGTGGGATCGATCGGACCGGATGGTGTCGGCGATACGTGTCTTTGACCACATCGACCAGGCGATCGAGCTTGGCCTTGGACAGGATAGCGTCGGCCTTGGCGACTTGTCGTAGCTCCTCGAGCTCCGCTTCGCTGCCGCCCGTCACCAGGATCACTCCGAGCGTCGCGAAGCGGGGGTTGCCTTTGAACAGCGCTGCCAGGCGATCTCCGCGAATACTCGGCATCTGCACGTCGATCACCACCACATCGATGGTTTGATCGACGATCACTCGTGTGGCGCCGATCGGCGACGCCAGATTGGACACCTTGAAGCCCGCGCGACCCAAGCGCTGCACCATCTCGGCGCGTGCGATCTCGCAGTCATCAATCACGAGCACGTTGGGCTTGGACGCTGAATCCGGCATAGGAAGAAGGAGTTAGGCAAACAGTCGATACGCACTGTCGCCCGGGATGGCTCCATCGATCGCAATGGCGCGCACCTCCGGCCGCAGGCTGCTCGCGCGCACGTAGGCCACCGAATGCTCCATGCGACTGACCACTCGCTGCAACAACTCCGCCGAGCCCACCGCGCGCGGGGCGGTACCCTCGCCGCGGATCTTGCGGTCGATCCAGTAGCGAGCCACTTGGTCCGGTGTCATGTCGAGAACGTTATCTTCGAAGGACACGCGATCCGGTGCGTTGGGCGCCTGATTGAACGGAATGATGCGCTGCCCCGATGGATCGTTGATGTTGGCACCGAGGTAGAGCTTCTTCAGCTCGAAGAGAGAGAGCTGCACAATGGGGCTCGTCTTCGCCACGACCACCGCTATCGAATCTCGGGCCGCGGTCTGCGCCAAGCCCAGGGGCAGGTCGGCGGCAAAGCCCAGGCCGAGTCCGAAAGACCATTTCAAAATCTCGCGTCTGGTTGCCATTAGAAGCTCCATGCGGCTTGAAGATCGAGAGCCTGGAGGCCTTCGTCTCCGACCAGTTGGGTATTGTCGGTGAACCAGCTGTGTGTGAACTGCGCTTTCAGCACCACTCGCGGAATGGGCCGGATGTTCAAGCCACCCCAGACGGCAGCGGCGTCGTTCGTGAACTGGCGCCCCGAGGCGTACTTCTCCCCACCGAAGAACGGCATGATGTTGAGCCAAGGCAAGCGATAGGCGGCCATGGCGTACCAGCCGGTACTGCGGTAGTCGGGCGCAAATCCCGGTGGCGCGCCCGGCACGGGAATCGCTGCCGCACGAAACTCATCGTCGATCGCGTGGTCGTTCACGATCAGCTCGCCCTGCACGGTCAGATCTTGCCAGATCCAACGCAAGTCGGCCGACATGCCGAGCTCCTCGTAGCGCTCGGTGGTGATGTATTCGGTAGCGAATTCCCCCGTCGTCGAAAAGGCGAAGCGGGAATAGCGGTCGGTATATCTGCCGCGATAGAAGGTGCCGCCGAGCGTGAACGTGCCGATCGGGGAGTCGTTGGTCACAAACAGGTGGCCCGTCACCGCCTTGTTTTTATCCAGATCCTGGTACGCGTCGATCGGTCCGCGGCCATTGGAAAGCCCGAGATTGTAACCGATCTCGGTCCTGCCCGTGAGGTAGGAGCCATAAATCTGGATGCCGGTCTGGCGCTCCGGGATCAGCGCTTCCCCGACCACATAGGGTCGGCGGACACCGATGATCACGGGCGAGCCGTGGTCCACGTTCCAGATGCCGTACGGCGTCAGCCACTGTCCGACTTGGACGGTGAGCAGTGGATGTACGTTGTATTCGAGCCAGGCGCGCTCGATCTCTACGCCGCCCCAACGCAGCGGGCGTCCATAGTCCGCCGGATCCGTGACTGTCGTATCCACGCGAGCAGGTTGCGAGTTGAGCGCCTCGCTGGCAGGCACGGTGCCGTGGGGCAGATAGAGCAAGCGAAATTCGGTGAGCGCGCGCCAGCCACCTCCGAGCTCCGCCCCGACGTACAGATTGACGTTGCCGACCATGAAAGTCGGGTAGGGGGAGGCGTAAGCAAAGTCGTTCAGGCGCGCCGTATAGGTGAAGTCCGTGAACCCGTAGATGTTCAGCTTGAACTCCTCCAGGTCGGCTACGGCCGCCTCGGCGTCGTGGCCATCGCCTTGCGCCAGGGATGCAACCATGGCTTCTGCCTCTGCATCGGCAGCGCTGGCGCTAGTGGGAGCGGCCTCTGGGAGAGGAGCGATCACGGGGGCGGGAGTGGCTGGACCAGGATCGGCAGGCAGCTCCGTCTGGGCCAAGGCGCTGCTCGGAGCCGCTGCG
>Ga0164241_10005511_pt1 | contig 11818 bp, 7 predicted proteins | sample OricomyardsoilBY_FD_108780 | JGI IMG/M metagenome (GOLD analysis project Ga0164241, IMG submission 108780) | Backyard soil microbial communities from Emeryville, California, USA - Original compost - Back yard soil (BY) | ecosystem: Environmental > Terrestrial > Soil > Unclassified | place: USA... | reverse complement strand
GCGCGGGCTCCTCGTGGTGCTCGCCGTGACCCTCGCGCAGGGCGTCGTGGGTTACGTGCAGTACTTCGCAGGCCTGCCGATCGGGCTCGTCGCGATCCACATGCTCGGCGCCGCGAGCCTCACCGCCGCGACCACCTGGGCGCTGCTCACGATGCGCGAGCGCACGGCGAAGGAACATCCCGACCTCGACGGGACGCCCGCCCAGGCCTGACCGGTGCTCACGCACGTACGCCGCCGCTCTCGCGAAGGCGTTGCGCGCGGTCGGCCGCGACGTCCACGTCCTCCACGAGGACTTCCTCCACCCCCGTGCCCTGCGCTACCGGCGCGGGCGGGACTCGCCCGACGGGTTCTCGTGAACGGCGCCGACCCCACGCCGGCCCGCTGTCGGTCGGCTCACGGTGCCGCCGAGCGGGCGATCACGTCGTCATCCGCCCACCGAACCGACGGAGATCGTCGTGCGGAGCGCCACACGACGACGATCTGCATCGGTTGGACGGGCGGCCCCCGAGGGAGGGGCGAGGGGTCGCGGTGCGGCGGGTGGGATCGGGGAGGTGGTGAAGGCGTCGAGGAGTGCGCACGGTCCCCAGGGCCGAAGCCCGAGAGCCCGGGCCGGCTCGCCGTGCCCGCCCGCGAACCCGACCACCACGCGCTGACCCGAGCGACGGACGTCGCCGAGCACGTCTCGCCGGGCCGCTAGGCTCCCGGCCATGGCCTCTCGCGACCCGCGCACCCTGACCGTCCTGGGCAACCCCTTCACGTGCCGCACGTGCGGCACGGACCGGTTCTACCAGCGCGAGATCAAGCTGCAGACGACCGGGCTCACGTTCTTCGACCTCGACTGGCTGAACCGCTCGGCCGACGGCGCGATCTGCGCCGCGTGCGGGTTCGTGCACACCTTCGCGGGCGACGCGCACCGATGGGGATGACCGCCCCGTACGCCCTGGTGAGCGCGGCGTCGTGGGCGCTGACGACGCCGTCAGCGGCCGTCAGCGACATGACAGCGGCCTGACAGCGCGCCCCTCGATGCTGGACCGGTACCCGCATCCAGGAGGTCCGCATGACCACGCATCCCTCGTCCGAGTGGGCCGTCCAGGCCCACGGGCTCGTCAAGGTCTTCGGCGACAACCGCGCCGTCGACGGCGTCGACCTGTCGGTCCGTACCGGCAGCGTCTACGGCGTCCTCGGCCCCAACGGCGCCGGCAAGACCACCACCATCCGCATGCTCGCGACGCTGCTCAAGGCTGACGCGGGCGAGGCCCAGATCTTCGGCCACGACGTCTTCCGCGAGCCGTTCGTCGTGCGCCAGCTCATCGGCGTCACGGGCCAGTACGCCTCGGTCGACGAGACGCTCAGCGCGACCGAGAACCTCATGCTCTTCTGCCGGCTCAACGGCCTCTCGCGGGCAGAGTCCCGCAGGCGCAGCGCCCATCTGCTCGAGGCCTTCGCGCTGACCGAGGCCGCCAAGCGCCCGCTCAAGAACTTCTCCGGCGGCATGCGTCGCCGGCTCGACCTCGCGGCCAGCCTCATCGCGCAGCCGCCGCTGCTCTTCCTCGACGAGCCCACCACGGGCCTCGACCCGCGCACCCGCACCCAGATGTGGGACACGATCCGTGAGCTCGTCGCGACCGGATCGACCGTCGTCCTCACCACGCAGTACCTCGACGAGGCCGACCAGCTCGCCGACCGGATCGCCGTCATCGATCGCGGCCGCGTCGTCGCCGAGGGCACCTCCGACGAGCTCAAGGACACCGTCGGCGACCAGTCGCTGCAGATCGGGCTGGTCGAGCCCGGTGACCTGACCACGGCCCTCTCGCTCGTCGAGACGACCTTCGGCGTCGCCGCGACCGTCTCCCCCGAGGCGCGCCGGATCACCGTGCCCGTCCCCGGTCCCGACGCGGTCACCGACCTCCTCGTCCGGCTCCGCGACGCCCGCATCGAGGTCGCGTCGCTCAACATGTCCAAGCCCAGCCTCGACGAGGTCTTCCTGACCTTGACCGGGCACGGCGTCGAGGACGAGAAGGGCGACGACCACCTGTCGCCCGCCGACGTCCTCGCCACCCAGAGCACCACCACGCCTACCCCCGAAGGAGCGCTGCGATGAGCACCCTGACCCTCGAGAAGCACACGCAGATCGTCCCGGGCATCGACCGCGAGCTGAAGAACCGGACCAGCGTCAAGCAGACGCTCGCCAACACGGTCTCGATGGCCGCGCGCGGCCTGTTGAAGATCAAGCGCACGCCCGAGCAGCTCATCGACGTGACGCTCCAGCCCATCCTCTTCACGCTGATGTTCTCGTACATCTTCGGCGGTGCGATCGCCGGTGACGTCAAGAGCTACCTGCCGACCCTCATCCCCGGCATCCTCGTCCAGACGGTCATCACGACGTCGGTCGTGACGGGCGTCCAGCTCCGCGAGGACATGGACAAGGGCGTGTTCGACCGCTTCAAGTCTCTTCCGATCGCCCGGATCGCGCCGTTGTCCGGCGCCCTCCTCGCCGACACGCTGCGCTACGGCATCGCGACGACCCTCACGTTCGTCATGGGCTACGTCATGGGCTACCGCCCCGAGGGCGGCGTCGGCTACGTCGTGCTGGCCGGGCTGCTCGTGATCGCCTGCTCGTGGGCGGTGAGCTGGATCTTCGCCTTCTTCGGCGTGATCGCCCGCACCGCCTCCAGCGTGCAGGGGATCTCGATGATCATCCTGTTCCCCCTGACGTTCCTGTCCAACGCGTACGTCGACCCGAAGTCCATGCCGGGCTGGCTGCAGGGCTTCGTCCAGGTGAACCCGATCTCGCACCTCGTCACCGCGGTGCGAGAGCTCGCCAACAACGGCAGCTTCGGCTCCGACGCGTGGATCTCCCTGCTCGGCGCGGCCGTGATCGTCGCGATCTTCGCCCCGCTCACCGTCAAGGCGTACATGCGCAAGGCCTGACGACCGCAGCGTCGACGGCGCCGCACCACCTCGATGCACACCTCCCCGTGGCGGGGGTCCCCGGCTCAGTCGGCGGGCCTCCGCCACGGCCGTTCCCCGACGATCTCGACGATCCGCACCGCTGGATCGCCTGCGCTCGCGGCCCGCGCCTCCGCCTCTCCCACGGCGTCCTCGCCCGCGGCCCGGACCGCGGCGGCACGGTGGCGGGCGCGGTCGAGCACGACGTAGTCCTGTCGAGATCCCACTCGGGCGGCCAGCGCAGCGAGCTCGAGCCCGACCGACCGCCCGCCCGGCGCGTCCCCGGACCAGAGGTACGCGCCCAGCGCCAGCGCGGCGGCCCCGAGGACCGGGCGGTCGACGAAGCCGCTGGCGCCGGCGCCGCGGATCACGATGCGCAACGGCGTGGTGAGGGCGAGCATCCACTGCTCGCGCTCGGCGCGGCTCGAGGCCGGATCCCGTCCCGTCGCGCGGGAGTCCTCGGCGTCGAGCACGGCCATCGCGAGCCGGTTCGCGGCCTGGACCACGCTGCCCTGAAGGCCCTGACGACGCTGCCGACCCAGCTCGTCGACGGCCGTCGTCACGAGGTCGAGGGCGTCCCGGACGTCGCCGCGCGCGTACGCGTCGTGGGCGAGCCCGCCGAGCCCCATGATGCGCCGGTCGGACGCGCTGAAGATCTCCTCCGCACCCGGCAGCACCGACGAGGTCCCCTCGTCGTCGGGGGTCCTGGCGAGGGACTCGAGCGTGGGGCGGGCCTCGTCGCCCCGGCCGAGCGCCACGAGCGCGTTCGCCTCGACGGACCCGATCTGGAACAAGAACGCGTCCGTGTCGAGGTCGATGCCCTCCAGGCTCGCGCGCGTGACCGCGACCCAGCGCAGCGCGTCGGTCGCGCGCCCGTCCTCCGCGGCGAGCTCGGCGAGGCTCTGGGTGGACATCGCCGCCCCCCACGCATCCTCGTTCTGGGTCGCGATGTCGTACGCCCGGTGCGCGTACGCGGCGGCGGCGTCGAGGTCGCCCATGTTCTCGCCGACCTGGGCCGACATGATGTTCGCGAACATGGCCACCGGCCAGTGCTCGTCCTCGCGCTGGCGCGCGAGCAGCTCCGGCAGGTGCGGGAGGTCTGCGACGCCGACGGCGAGCTCGGCGAACGCGCGGGCCTCGGGCGCCACCAGGAACGGGCCGCGCACGAGCCGACGGAGCCGCGCGGCGGACCGCAGCGACCGCTCGCTCTCGAGGACCATCGCCAGGGGCGAGCCGGCGGCGAAGTAGACCCAGGCGAGGTCGTTCGCGTCCGCGGCGGTCGGCTCGTGGCCGACGAAGGCGTCGGCCACGTCGAGCCCGAACGAGACCGCCTCGACGAACTGCCCGCGGAGCAGCCAGAAGTGCGCGAGGACGCCGAACACGGGGCCGAGAACGTCGCGCCGACCGTCGTCGAGCGCCCAGCGGATCACCTGGACGAGGGTGTCCTGCTCCGCCCTGACCCGGCGCATGCTCGGGACCTGCTCGCGGCCGACCAGCCGGCCGCCCAGGTCCCTGCCGAAGGCCGTGGCCCACGCGTACGCGGCCTCGCGCACCGCAGCGACCTCGCCCGCCCGGGCGAGCTCGAGCACCCCGAACTCGCGCACCGTCTCGAGCATGCGGTACCGGGTCGACCCCGCGGCCGGGTCCTCGACCACGACGAGCATCGATTGTCCGACGAGCCCGTCGAGGTCGTCGAGGGTCCCGAACGCGGTGGGGTCGCTCGCACGCCCGTCCACGTGGGCCGTCACCGCCTCGACGGTGTCGGCGCCGAACGTCCCGGGGAACACGGAGGCGCGGCGAAGCACGGCCTGCTCGGCGGAGCCCAGGAGGTTCCAGCTCCACTCGATGACCGCGCGCAGCGTCCGGTGCCGCTCGGGCGCCGCCCGGTCGCCGGACGTCAGCAGCGCGAAGCGGGAGGCCAGCCGCCGCTCGATCTCCACGACCGACATCGAGCGCACGCGGGCGGCGGCGAGCTCGATCGCGAGCGGCAGGCCGTCGAGCCGCTCGCACAGCCGCTCGACGACGTCGCGCGGCAGAGGTGCCTCCGGGCGCGCGGCCCGGGCGCGCTGCTCGAAGAGCACGACGGCAGGCCCGGGACCCTTCTCGTCCGCGCCGTGGCCGACGGCGCCCCCGCGGCTGGCGAGCGGCGGCAGCGGCCGGACGGTCTCCGCGGCGAGCGCGAGCGGGGCGCGGCTCGTCGTGAGCACCCGCGCCGACGTCTCTGCGAGCAGGTCCGCGACCCAGGCCGCTGCACCGTCGAGGACGTGCTCGCAGTTGTCGAGCACGACGAGCGTCCCCGGTGCGCGCAGGCGGTCGAGGATGCGCGCCCGGGTGTCGGGCCGCGGGATCCCGTCGCCGATGCGCTGCGAACCCTGCACGTCCCGGACGCCGAGGGCGGTGGCGAGAGCCAGCTCCACGTCGTCGTCGGTCCGGACGCTCGCGAGCTCGATCACCGCGACCGGGTCGCGACGGTCCGCCGCCCTGCGCGCGACCTCCTGGGCGATGCGGGTCTTGCCGAGCCCGCCCGGTCCGAGCACCGTCACCAGCCGCGACGTCGTGAGCGCCCGCTCGAGGTCGAGGACGTCGTCGTCGCGGCCCACGAGGACGTTGGGCGCGACGCGCAGGCCGATCGCGAGCGAGCCTCCCGGCCGCGCCGCGCCCGACGCGGGCGCGGAAGCCGCCGCTCGAGGGCGCCCCGTCGGGGCGGACGACGCGCCGGACCGGGGACCGGGGACCGCCGGATCCTGCACCGGGCGGGGCACCTCACCGCGCAGCAGTCGCTCGTGCAGCTCGCCGACCGACGCTTCCGGGTCGGCACCGAGCTCGTCGGCGAGCGCCTCGCGGAGCGCCGCGAAGGAGCGCAGCGCGTCGTTGACCCGCCCGAGGCGGGCTGCCACCGTCATGTAGGCGAGGCAGGCGGCCTCGTCGGTGGGCCGGGCCGCGAGCCGTCGGCCCGCGAGGTCGAGTGCCTCCTCGTCCCGGCCGGCGGCGACCAGCGCCGCGAGCAGGACCTCCTCCAGGCCGGAGGCGATCCGGGCTGCCTCGGCTGCGAGTGCGTCGGCGAGAGGGGAACCGGCACCGAGGTCGGCGCCCGGCTCGCCGCGCCACAGCCGGAGGCCGGCACGCGTCGCAGCGAGGGCGCCCGCGGGATCGTCCGCCGCGAGCGAGGCGGTCGCGGTGTCGAGGGCGGCGCGCGCGGACGCCAGGTCGCTGCTCCCGGTCCACGCGTAGCCGGCGGGGCCCGAGCTCACGAGCCCCGGCGCCACGATCCGTCGCGTGCGCGAGACGAGCGTCTGGAGCGCGGCCCGAGGATCGGCGAGGTCGTCGTGGTCCCACCACAGATCGTCGAGCAGCGCCCGTGACGACACGGGCCGGCCGTGCGCCAGGACGAGGGCGACGAGGAGCTCGCGCGAGCGGACACCGCCCGGCGCCACGTGCGCTCCGCCCGCGTTCCGCGCCTGGACGGCGCCGAGCACGGTGGCGTCGCAGGGTGCGGGCGGCCCGGTGACCGCGACGTCAGCGGCGTCCGGCTGGGAAGAGGTCTGGCCAGGCACGACGACCACCCTAGCGGCGCGGACCGTCAGCGGTCGGCACCCGCCGTGCCGACCGCGTCACCGGCGTCGCCGTGCCCCGCGTCACGACCGCTCGACGGCGCCGCCCCCGCCCGCCTCACGCTCACGGAGCTCCATGAGGGTGGCCGTCCGCCGTTCGGGCCACGGCGCGTCCGCAGGGCGCAGCGTCGCCCACCCCGCGCCGTGAGCGGCATGGGCGGCGAGCACGCCGACGACCGCCGACGGGTTGTGCACGGCGCCCGCGAGCACCGCGGCCACGGCTTCCTCGAGCGCGACCCATCTCAGCTCGATGTCGCGCTCCTCGTCCTCACGGACGTGCCGCTCGGCGTCGGGCACGGGCGTGAGGTCGCGCGCGAGGAACACCCGCACCGCCTCCGAGCTCCCCCCGGGGGTCGTGTAGTAGTCGGCGAGCACGTCCCAGCGTGCGGCCCGCAGGTCCGCCTCCTCGCCGAGCTCGCGCGCCGCCGCCTCCGCGGCCGGCTCACCCACCACGTCGAGCAGCCCCGCCGGGATCTCCCAGAGCTCGCGCCCGACCGGGTGGCGGTACTGGCGCAGCAGGAGGGTGCGACCCTCGTCGTCGAGGGCGACGACCGCGACGGCACCCGGGTGGTCCACGATCTCCCGGGTGACGACGGTTCCCCCGCCGAGGTCGACGTCGTCGGCGACGACGTCCCAGATCCGCCCGTGGTGGACGAGCTCGCGCCGCAGCACGGGCCGGGGCGCGACCGTGTCCCGCACGACGGGCGCGGCGGAGGACCCCGTCGCGCCGTCGTCGGCCCGGCTCACAGCGCCTCGGCCGCGACGTCCTCGACGGGCTCGGCGGTACCCGACCGGACCGCCAGCGCCGCACCCACGAGTCCCGCGAACAACGGGTGCGAGCGCGTCGGGCGGGACTTGAACTCCGGGTGGGCCTGTGTCGCGACGTAGTACGGGTGCACGTCGCCCGGCAGCTCGACGAACTCGACGAGGGAGCCGTCCGGGCTGGTCCCGGAGACGACGAAGCCGGCGTCCTCGAGCTGCTTGCGGTACGCGTTGTTGACCTCGTAGCGGTGCCGGTGGCGCTCGGACACACGCTCGGCGCCGTACGCCTGCGCAACGACCGAGCCCGGGGCCAGGACGGCCTCGTACGAGCCGAGGCGCATGGTCCCGCCCAGGTCGCCGTCGCCGCCGACGATCGCGAGCTGCTCCTCCATGGTCGCGACCACGGGGTGCTGGGTGTTCGGGTCGAACTCCGACGACGACGCGTCGGCCAGGCCGAGCACCGTGCGGGCGTACTCCATGACCATCGACTGCAGGCCGAGGCAGATCCCGAGCGTCGGGACCTTGTTCTCGCGGGCCCAGCGCAGCGCGCCCAGCTTCCCCTCGATCCCACGGACGCCGAAGCCACCGGGGATGAGGACCGCGTCCGCGCCGCCGAGGTGCTTGCGGGCACCCTCCGGCGTCTCACAGGTGTCCGACGCGACCCACCGCACGTGCACCTTGGCGTCGTGGTGGAACCCGCCCGCACGGAGAGCCTCGGTCACGGACAGGTACGCGTCGGGCAGGTCCACGTACTTGCCGACGAGCGCCACCTCGACGTCGTGCGCGGGCTCGTGGACGCGGCGCAGGAGGTCGTCCCAGCCCGCCCAGTCGACGTCGTGGAAGGGCAGCCCGAGCCGCCGCACGACGTACGCGTCGAGGCCCTCGGAGTGCAGGACGCGCGGGATGTCGTAGATGCTGGGCGCGTCCTTGCAGGTGACGACGGCTTCCTCGTCGACGTCCGTGAAGTTCGCGATCTTGCCCTTGATCGAGTCCGGGAGCTCACGGTCGCACCGCAGGACGATCGCGTCCGGCTGGATGCCGATGCTCCGGAGCGCGGCGACCGAGTGCTGGGTGGGCTTGGTCTTGAGCTCTCCCGACGGGCCGATGTACGGAACCAACGAGACGTGGAGGAAGAACACGTCGTCGCGGCCGACGTCGTGCCGGACCTGGCGGGCGGCCTCGAGGAACGGCTGCGACTCGATGTCGCCGACCGTGCCGCCGATCTCCGTGATGATGACGTCGACGTCGTCGCCGGCCTGCGCGCGCATGCGCGCCTTGATCTCGTCGGTGATGTGCGGGATGACCTGGACCGTGTCGCCGAGGTACTCCCCGCGCCGCTCCTTCGCGATCACGCTCGAGTACACCTGGCCGGTCGTGACGTTCGCCGAGGATTCCAGGTCGACGTCGAGGAAGCGCTCGTAGTGGCCGATGTCGAGGTCCGTCTCGGCACCGTCCTCGGTGACGAAGACCTCGCCGTGCTGGAAGGGGTTCATCGTGCCGGGGTCGACGTTGATGTACGGGTCGAGCTTCTGCATCTTGACCCGCAGGCCACGCGCCCGCAGGAGGCGTCCGAGGCTCGAGGCGGTCAGCCCCTTGCCGAGGGAGGACGCCACACCCCCCGTGACGAAGATGTGTCGCGTCGGGGAGTCCGCGCGCAGTCGGTGCCCGTTGACCGGGCGATTCGGGAGCCTGCTCGAATGATCTGCCACGGAACTCCATCCTAACAGCGGACGGGACAGGCACTGCATGGGCGCGCTGCCCGGGCGCCCGCGAGGCCGGCTCCGGCCGCCCGGGCGCTCAGCCTCCGGCGCGCCGTCCCTGGTAGACGGCCTCGAGCTGTCCGACGACGTCCGCCGCGGTGGGCAGGTGCACGGCCCGCTCGCGCGCGAGCACCCGCAACGCGTCCCGCGCGACGTCGTCGGCCAGCAGCGTCCCGACGGCGGCGGCGACCGCCCGGGCGACCGCGTCCGCCGGGCTCGGTGACACCAGGACCGCCGCAGCGCCCGTCACGGCACGTGTCCCCCCGACGTCCGTCGCGACGACCGCCGCGCCGTGCGCGAGGGCCTCCTGGAGCCAGAGCGGCTGACCCTCCCAGCGCGCGGTGCTCACCACCACGTCGGCGACGTCGAGCAGCAGGGGCACGTCGCTGCGCGCGCCCAGGAGCTCGACGGGTACGCCCGACGCGCGGGCATCCGCCTCGAGCCCGTCCCGCAGCGGACCGTCGCCCGCCACCACCCAGCGCCAGCGGGCCGACGTGAGGCCGGTCAGCTCCCGGGCCGCCGCGAGCAGGACGTCAAGGCCCTTCTGGGGGGCGAGGCGTGCGACCGTGACGAGGAGCCGCTCGTCGTCGCCGAGCCCGAGCGACGCCCGAGCGCGCCTCGCTCCCTCGGGGTCGTCGACGACCGAGGCAGCCTGCGGCGCCGGGACGAGCGCCAGGCCCGTGTCCTGGGCGCCCCGCGCCGCGGCGAGCGCCACCAGGTCGGGGCTGACCCCCAGGACGACGTCCGCGCCGCGCCCGACGACACGCTCCAGCACGGCCGAGACGCCACGGACCGCCCGGCCGCCGACGGGCAGGTTGTGCAGCGTGACGACGACCCGGGTGCGTCGGCCGCCGCCGGCACCCGCCCGGCGCAGCCCGCGGGCGGCCAGCACCGCGAGCGCGCCCGCACGCAGCCCGTGGGCGTGCACGACCTCGGCATCCCTCCCGAGCGCAGCGAGCCGCCGCACCGCGGCGACGTCCCCGACGCGTGGCCGGTCGGCGATCTCGACGATCTCGAACGGCACGTCGGCGCCGACGAGCGGGCGCACGGCGGCCGGTCCGGCGACGACGACGTCGTGCCCGGCCGCGTGCAGCGCGGACGCGGCCTGGCCGACGTGCCTGCCGACGCCGCCGGCGCTCGACCCCAGGACCTGCAGCACCCTCATGCGTCCTCCCTCGGCTCGTCGGTCGTGCCCGTCGCGGCGTCCTCGGCCACCCTCACGGGCGCCGGGTCCCTGCGCCGCAGGGACGTGAGGCCGCGGAGCGTCGAGCGGTCCCCGACGAGCGAGACGGCTACCACGACCACGGCTCCGACGAGCGCCGCCACCAGCCCGACGCCGAGTGACTCGAGGCCGCCAGCGACCGTCGCGACCGAGCCGGCGTCGTCGGGCAGCAGCACGTCGCTCGTCAGGAGGCCGGCGAGCGCGCCGAGCGCCGCCCCGCCGGCAAGCGCCAGCACGGTCCTGGCGACCCCTGCGAGCGGGCGGCCCGGCGCATAGCGGTGCACCGCCCAGAGCAGCGCGACACCCGCGACCGTCATGCCGAGGCTGGACGCGGCCCCGATGCCCTCGAGGGTGCGCACGGCGTCGGAGGCGCCCCGCGCGAGCACCGGCGGCAGGACGAGCGCACCGACGACGACGACGCCCCAGCCGAGCGCCGTCGCCCGCACGGCGGCGCGGCCGTGGTCGAGCGAGTACAGGACCCGCGACAGGTGGAAGACGAGCGCGAAGCCGAGCAGCCCCGGGGCGAGCCACGCCACGGTCGCGGCCATGCCCGCGACACCGCCCGGTGTGAACGCGGCGAAGAACGCTTGCACGGCGTCGCTCGCCGCCACGAGCGCCGCCACGCCGACGGCGGTCACGGTGAGCACGATCCGGGTCGTGGGGGCCACCAGCCGGGCGAACCCGACGTGGTCGCCCAGGGCGGCGCGCTCGGCGAGGCGCGGGAAGGTGCTCGTCGCGAGGGGCACCGCAAGCACCGCGTACGGGAGCACGTAGACGGCCTGCGCGTACGTATAGACGGGGAAGGCGCCGTCGCCGCCCCACCGGTTCGCGGCCCACAGGATCGCGAGGGACGCGACCTGCTGCGCGACCACCGCGCCGACGCCGGCCAGTGCGAGCCGCCGCGCGCGGGCGGCCTGACCGGGCGGGAACCGGAGCGTGAGCCGGAGCGACGTGCCTGTGCGCCAGGCGGGGACGAACAGGGGCAGCGACATGGCGGCGACCCCGGCCGTCGTGCCCCACGCGAGCCACGCGAGCGCGGACCGCGACGCTGCGGCGACGTCCGTCGGGTCGGCGTCGAGGTGCCCGAACACGAGGTAGGCGCCGATCACGACGACGCTCGACAGCATCGGAGCGAACGCCGGCCAGAAGAACCGCTTGTGCGCCTGCAGCACGCCGGAGAGCACGAACCCGACGCCGTACAGCGGGATCTGGAGCGCGAACACCCGGAGGAAGTACGTCGTGGTCGCGGCAGCCTCGCCGTGCCCGACGTGCGGGACCAGGGAGGCGATCGGCCCGGCGAACGCGAGCATCACGAGCGCGAGCGGCACCAGCACGACGAGCGCCCATGTCAGGAGCGCCGACGCGGACCGGTTCACGTCGAGCCGGGCACGGCGTGCGATCGCGCCGGCGAGGACGGGAACGACGGCACCCGCGAGCGCGCCGCCGGCCGCGACCTCGTAGAGGATGTTGGGCAGCAGGTTCGCGCTCGTGTACGCCGTCCCGACCCCGACCGT
>Ga0164241_10005510_pt1 | contig 11818 bp, 10 predicted proteins | sample OricomyardsoilBY_FD_108780 | JGI IMG/M metagenome (GOLD analysis project Ga0164241, IMG submission 108780) | Backyard soil microbial communities from Emeryville, California, USA - Original compost - Back yard soil (BY) | ecosystem: Environmental > Terrestrial > Soil > Unclassified | place: USA... | reverse complement strand
CTTGCAGCCGCGGCGTAGGCGCGCTGTACCTTCGCCATGCACCGAGCTCTCGGGCCCCTCTCTGGCTTCACGTTGCTGCTCGCCTGCGCGACAGCGCCAGAGCCACCCCGCGTCCTGCCGCGACCGGCAACACCCGCGCCAGTCGCGAGCGCCGGGGCTGACGCCGAGCGGCCGCATCCGCCCGCGGCGGTCATACGCTCGGTAGTGGACACCTACCATGACGTCGCCGTCAGCGATCCCTACCGTTGGCTCGAGAACGCCGCCGATCCCGCGGTCCAGACCTGGAGCGCTCAGCAAGACGCCTTCACGCGCGCGGCCCTCGATGCGCTACCGGATCGCGACGCCATTCGTGCGCGCGTGAGCGAGCTGCTCAGCTCGGCGTCTGCCGACTACTTCGACCTCCAGGCCCAAGCCGGGCGGCTGTTCGCGCTCGAGAAGCATCCGCCGAAGCAGCAGCCCTTCCTCGTAGTCATGAAGTCGGCCGACGACGCGGCCGGCGAACGCATCGTGCTCGATCCGAACGCCGTCGACCCGTCGGGCAAGACCAGCATCGACTTTTACGTGCCCTCGCCCGACGGCAAGCGCGTGGCGGTTTCGCTCTCGGCTCAGGGTAGCGAGGACGGCAGCGTGCACATCTACGACGTCGACACGGGCAAGGAGACCGGCGACGTCATCGCGCGCGTCAACGGCGGTACGGCCGGCGGCAGCGTGGCCTGGAGCGCAGACGGGCAACACCTGTTCTACACGCGCTATCCGCACCCCGGCGAGCGACCGGAAGCCGATTTGTCGTTCTACCAAACCATCTGGGTGCACGATCTGGGCACCCCCACCGCGCGTGACCGCTACTCACTCGGCAAAGATTTCCCACGCGTTGCCGAGATTCAGCTGGAAGCGAGCCCTGACGGTAAGCTGCTTTTGGCGCGCGTCGCCCACGGAGACGGCGGCGAGTACGAGCATTTCCTGCGCCCGGCCTCGGGCGTGTGGATTTCGCTGGCCAAGCTCGCCGACAAGATCGTCGGCGCCCACTTTGGCCGAGACGGAAACCTGTATTTGCTTTCACGCTTGGCCGCGCCGCGCGGCAAATTGTTGCGCTTGTCGTCCGGGCGTCCGAGCCTGGCGCACGCCACGGTCGTGGTGCCAGAGAGCGAAGCGGTCATCCAGCACTTCTTGGTCACGCGCTCGCGATTGTACGTGGTCGACCTCGTGGGCGGGCCGTCGCGCATTCGAGTCTTCGATGCCCAGGGCAAGGCTTCGGGCGACGTACCGATCTTGCCGATTTCGGCGGTGCGCGATCTGGAAGCGCTCGATGGCGACGACTTCGTGTATCGCAACGAGAGCTACGTCACACCACCCGCCTTCTACCGCTACGACGCGAAGACGCAGCAAACCCGAAAAACTGCGCTCTTTCAAACGTCACCCGCCGACTTCTCCGACGCCGTCGTCACGCTCGACAGGTGCCGCTCCAAAGACGGCACCGAAGTGCCGCTGACGTTGCTTTCGACCAAGGGTCGCGTCGACGACGGCCGCAACCCAACCCTGCTCAGCGGCTACGGCGGCTACGGCATCAGCATGTCGCCGCGCTTTCGCGCCATCAACCGGCTTTGGCTCGATCAGGGCGGCGTGCTCGCGATCGCGAGCCTGCGTGGTGGCGGCGAGTTCGGTGAGGCCTGGCACCTAGCCGGCAACCTGACCAAGAAGCAAAACGTGTTCGATGACTTTGCCGCGTGCATGGCACGACTCGTCGAAACCAAGATCACGACCCCGAAAAAGCTCGCTATCACCGGCCGCTCGAACGGCGGATTGCTGATGGGGGCCACGCTCGTGCAGCACCCCGAAGCCTTCCGAGCTGTCGTTTCGGGCGTCGGCATCTACGACATGCTTCGCGTAGAGACGACGCCCAACGGTGCCTTCAACGTCACCGAGTTCGGCAGCGTCAAGGACCCCGAGCAGTTTAGAGCTCTGTATGCCTATTCGCCCTACCACCACGTCCAGGCCGGCACCCCGTACCCCGCCAGCCTGCTGGTCACCGGCGCGAATGACCCGCGCGTCGATCCGTACAACTCGCGCAAGATGGTGGCTCGCCTGCAAGCCGCGACCTCGTCGGCCGAGCCCATTTTGCTACGAACCAGCGCGACCACCGGTCACGGCCGCAGCAACCCACTGAGCGAAGAAGTCGCCGAAAACGTCGACAGTTACTCGTTCTTGTTGCACGAGCTAGGCGCGCGCTTCCGCGCAAACTAGCGCTATAGTGCGCCGATGCTGCTGGTCGTGGACCTCGGAAATACCAATGTTGTCATGGGCCTGTACGAGGCTGACAAGCTCGTGCAGACCTTCCGAGTCGCCACCGTGCGTTCGCGCACCGAGGACGAATACGCGGTGCTGCTGCAGCAGCTGTTGTCGCTACGGCAGCTTGCCACCAAAAGCGTGACCGCCGCCATCATTGCCAGCGTCGTGCCGCAGCTCACGGACGTGATGGTGTCGGCCATTCGTCAAGCCGTCGGGCGCGAGCCGTTGATCGTGGGGCCGGGGCTCAAGACGGGCATCTCGGTTTTGTACGACAATCCGCACGATGTCGGGGCCGACCGCATCGTCGACGCCGTGGCGGCGTACGCGCGCTTTCAGTCGGGGCTAATCGTGGTCGATTTCGGTACGGCCACGACCTTCAACTGCGTCTCGCCCAAAGGTGAGTACCTGGGCGGCGTCATCGTGCCGGGGGTCAAAGTCAGCCTCGAAGGCTTGATGCAGAGCGCGGCCAAGCTGCGCCCGGTCGAGCTCACCGCGCCGCCGCACGTGCTCGGCCGCAACACCACCCACGCCATCCAATCCGGCGCCATTCACGGCTATGCGGCCATGGTCGACGGCTTGGTCGAGCGGCTGATGGCCGAGCTCGATTTTCCGTGTCGCGTCATCGCCACGGGCGGGCTCTCGTCGCTCATCGGTAAGCACACCAAGCGCATCGAGGAGATGGATCCCAACCTCACGCTGGAAGGCTTGCGCATTCTGTACGAGCGAAACAGCAAGGCTTCGCACAAGTGAATCGTCGCGCCATCCTGGGGTCGCTCGGAGCCTTGCTGTTTTCAGCCGGCGCCGCGATCGGGGTCGGCCGCTTAGCCGCCAAAAAGCCGACCGGCGCGGGCCCGCGCATCGTCTCGCTCACGCCCGCCATCACCGAAACGCTCTTGGCGATCGGCGGCAGTCGGCACCTGGTCGCCGTCAGCAACTACTGTCAGCTGCCCGCCAACCTGAAGCTGCCGCGCGTCGGTAGCTCGCTGACCCCGAGCTACGAAGCGATCGCGGGCCTGCGCCCCTCGCTCATCTTGTCCGATGACAGCGCGGGGGCCAAGCAGAGCGAGCTTCGCGCCCTCAGTCGCTGCGAAGTTTTGCCCTGGCTCACCCTCACCCAGGTGGTCCAAAGCACGCGACGCCTGGGCAAGCTCGTCGAGCGAAGCCAGGCTGCCGACGCGCTGGCGCTGGCGCTCGAGACGCGGCTGTCGCGCGTGCCGTCGCCCGACGCGCCGCGCGTCTTGTTGCTGCTTTCCTACGATCCCGATCGACCCGCGGAGCTGTGGTTCATTCGGCAGAACTCGCTGCACGGCGCCGCTTTGGCCGCCGCCGGCGCCCGCAACGCCGTGAGCCACGACGTCCCCGGCCTGCCACGCCTCAGCGTCGAAGAGCTGCTGAAGCTGGACCCCGATCAGGTTCTCATCCTTCAGCCGCCCGGCGCGACCCTGGAGCACAAGCGAAAGATGCTCGCCGCTTTCAGCGCGCTTTCGCCGCTGCGCGCGGTGAAAGAAAATGCCATCGGCATCGTCAACGGCACGCAATCGGTCGGTCCCAGCATCCTCGAGCTGGTCGACGCGCTCGCGAGCATGTTGCAACGCATGACTCAACCTCGCCCCGTTGGCGGCATCGTCGAGTGACCCGCTGAGAGCCACCCCGTGAAGCTCACGCTCCAAGAAGTCAGCATCGTGCACAGCGCGCGCAAGCTGCTCGACAACGTCGAGCTTTCGCTCGAAACGGGCCAGCTGCTGGCGCTGGTCGGACCCAACGGCGCGGGCAAGACCACGTTGCTGCGAGCCGCGCTCGGCCTTTTGACTCCCACCAGCGGCCAGGTACGCCTCGGTGACGCGGTCGTGGCGGGGCTGGGGCCGCGTGAGCGAGCGGCGCGCGTGGCGTGGCTACCGCAGCACACGAGCGGCGGTGAAGATCTCTCCGCGCTGGAAGTGGTCGCGGCCGCGCGTTTTCGCTTCGATGAGCCGTTCGGGGTCAGCGCCCGCGAAGCGCGCACCGCCCTCGCGCGCGTCGGCGTGGCCGAGGTCGCGGAGCGCGCGCTGTCCACGCTGTCGGGCGGCGAACGGCAACGCGTCGCCCTGGCCGGGCTGCTCGCCCAGGCCGCCCCCGTCTTGCTCGTCGACGAGCCCGCCAACCACCTCGACCCCGCCCAGCAGATAGAAGTCTATCGCTTGCTCGGCGAGCTGTGGCGCGCGGGCAAGAGCTTGATTTTGGTGACCCACGACATCAACCTGTTGCGCCACCTGGGCGACGCCGAGCAGGTGCGCGTCGCGGGTATGGCTCGCGGCAAGTTGGCGTTCGAGAGCTCGCTCACCGCGCCCGACCTACCCGAGCAGTTGGGGCAATTGTTCGGAGTGCACATGCGCGCCTTGCCGCTCGACGGCCAGCGCGTCTTGATGCCGGAGCGGCCGGCATGAAGAGGCGCATCGTTTTTTTCACCGTCGCGTCGTTGGTGCTGGCGATCCTCTCGCTGTGGGTCGGCCCCAGCTTCAGTGGCGAGACTCGCGATTTCGTGTTTCTCGAGCTGCGCCTGCCGCGGCTGTTGGTAGGCGCCCTCGTCGGCGCCACGCTTTCGCTTTCAGGTGCGGCATTTCAGGCGATTTTCAACAACGCGCTGGCCACCCCCAGCACCGTCGGCACCACCGCCGGGGCGACTCTGGGTGCCTTGTTGGCCCTATCGCTGGACGTCGGGGGCGGCGTCTTCGGAGTTTCGGTGCTCACCGCCTCCGCCTTCGGCGGCGCGTTGATGACGACGCTACTCGTTTCCGGGCTGGCCGCCTCTGGCAAGCTGTCGAAAAACGACGTCTTGCTCGCCGGTATCGCGGTCACGCTCGCGGCCAGCGCCCTCGCCAGCGGTGTGCAGTTTGCGTCCGATGCGCGCGCGTTGGTCGCAGCCGCGCAGTGGTCGCTCGGGCAACTGCCGCAAGTAGGTTACCGCGGCGTGTCTCTCATCGCGCCGTTCGCGGGCGTCACGCTGATCGGGCTTTTGGCGCTCGGTCGGCCGCTGCAAAACCTGGCCCTTGGTGAAGACTTGGCAAAGTCGCAAGGCGTCAACGTCACGCGGCTGCGCTTTCTGGTGCTGCTGGTGGCGTCGCTGGGCGTGGCCGCCTGCGTGGCCTGGTGTGGGCCGATCGCGTTCGTTGGCCTTATTGTCCCCCACCTGGTTCGGTTATTGGTGGGGCCGAGCCTGCGCACGCTGTTGCCGCTTTCTTTCATCGGCGGCGCCGCATTTTTGGTGATCTGCGACAGCATCGCCCGTATCGCCCTGCCGGGCCGAGAATTGCCGGTCGGGGTCATCACGGCCGCGCTGGGCGCCCCGGCCCTGGTTTTCTTGGTGTCGCGCTCACGCCGGGAGTAAACCTCGGGTCGTCGCCGCCATGCGCTTCGCTCTCATCTCGGACGTGCACCTAGGCCCCGCCGCCAGCCACCAAGGCAAGCTGCGCAAGCTCACCCATTTGTCCGAAGAGCTGATCAAGGCGTTCGTGCGCCGCATGCGCGACGACGTGAACCCGGATTTGGTCATCAATCTGGGTGACGTGATCGAAGACGAGTCAGCGGAAAAAGACCGCGAACGCTACGGCCACTTCGTGGCCATGCTGCGCGAGATCGGCAAGCCGGTCCTGCACGTCGCCGGCAACCACGACACCATCAACTTAACCGCGGCCGAGCTGTGCGGCATGTGGGGAAGCTCCGAGACGGCAACGTATTCGCAAGACCACGGCGGAATCCACTTCGCGGTCTTGCGCACCATCGAGCACACCGGCGAACGCATCGAGCTGCCGAGCGAACAGATTGAGTGGCTCGAGCGTGATCTGGCAACGGCGGCGCTGCCCGCGATCGTGCTGATGCATCACCCCGCCAGCGAGATGCGTTTGGAGGGTAATCGCTGGTTCGAAAAGCGACCCAACCTGTGCCGGGTCGCCGAACGGCGCGCCTTGCGCAAAGTCATTCAAAGCAGCGGCAAGGTGCTGGCCGTCTTCAATGGCCACGTCCACTGGAACCACTTCGACGTCATCGCCGGAGTTCCGTACATCACGTTACAAAGCCTGATCGAGAACCTGGACGACGACGCCCCCGGGCGAGCGGCGGCGGCGCACGCCGTCTGCGATCTGGACGAACGGCGACTCGTCGTCACCGTCTACGGGGCGGAGCAGCTGCGGTACCAGGTCGAGCGGGGCTGAGCCCTGGCCCCGCCCCGCTGGCGCGCCGCCCGCCGCTCTCGGTCAGTGAGCGGCGACGAGCGCGGGCTTGGACTTGCGACGCATGACGGCGATGATGATGAACGCGACGCTGAGGATGGCGGGCAACAAGGCGACTTTGCCCAGTGCTTCCAGACCGGCCGCGGCCTGAATCGCCGCCAACGCTTCGCCGGTCGGGGCGGTGCCGGCAGGGGTGCGGCTGGCAATGCCGGCGTCGTACCACCCGCCGATGATCGGCAACACGAAGCTGACGCTTAGCATGCCCGCGCCGCCCATGATGGCCAGACCCAGCGCGCCCGTCTTCGGATAATTCTCGGCCACGAAACCCAGCATGGTCGGCCAGAAGAAGCAGACGCCGAAGGCGAACAAGGTGGCGGAGAGGAAGAGGACGGCGCCGGTCGTGTGCGACATGGCGTACAGCCCGGCCATGCTGAGCAGCGCGCTGCCCACCAACATGCCAATCGGCGACAGCTTGTGCACGAACGGCCCTGCCAGGCGGCGACCGACCGCCATCAAGCCCGTAATCCAAACCAACACCAAGATGCCCGAGACACCCGCGTTCTCGAGGATGGAAGGAATCCACTGGCCTGGCCCAAGCTCGGTGGCGGCGGTGAGCAGCATGCAACCGACCATCACCAGGAACCCGGGGGCGATGCAGGCCGCGAACATGGAGCTCGTCGATTCACCGCGCTGAACGCGCGCCGTCTGCGGGAATTTCTGGCCGAAGAACGCGAAGCCGTAGACCGCGAGCGGCACCAGCATGGTCGCGAACTGAGCCTGCCAACCGAGGCCCGCCTTGCCGAACGCGAACGCGAGCAGGCCGCCAATGACGATGCCGCCGGGGAACCAGACGTGGAAATGGTTCAGCTTGGTGGTCTGATTGTCGGGATAGAGCGACGCGACCAGGGGATTGCAAGCGGCCTCGACCGAGCCGTTGGCGATGCCGAACAGCAACGTGCCGAAGAACAGACTCCAAAAGTCCCAAGCCACCAGCGTCAGCACGATACCTGCCGCATGGCCGACGAACGCCACCCCCAGGATACGACCGAGCCCGAGGGCATCGACCAGAGGACCGCCGAAGATCATCGCCAGAGTAAAGCCCCAAAAGGCGGTGCCGTTGATCCAGCCTGCTTGCTCGTTCGTGAGGTGAAACTGAGCCACCCAGGCGCCGGTGGCCGCGCCGCGTAGGGCGAAGCTCATCGCAGTGACTATCAGTGCGACACAACTGGCGGTGAACAGACGGGATGAATTCATGGCAGGTCCGTGGGGTTGGGAGGTGACTTGCGGGGGGATCCCGGCGGCAGGCAGCGCCCGACCGAATTTCGTCTTCCCAGGGAAAATTCAGTGATCGAGCTCGGCGAAAGTGGACACTCAGTCGCAACTCCCGGCGATCGTGTGCGCGCATAGTCACCCCGACAGCGCGATATCTCAAGCGTCTACCGCCTTATGCGCGGTTTTTACAACTCGACCGCCATTGCTGTAAAACTACGAGTTTCGCTGCCGCGCTGAGTCAAGTCGGCCCGAATTCTGGCGGCAGATGTCGCTCCCCGTCGGACATACCTCACAGGAACCCGAATGACGCAATCGACCCTATCCACCGCTCCTGCCGTAATCGCGGCCGGGCATGATGACGCGAACAAGAAGCGCCTCTTCTTGATCTGTGTCTGCGCGCTGGTGACCACCAGCATGAGCTTCATCTTGCGCGGCGGGATCGCGACCAGCCTGCAAACTGACTACTTCGACGCGATCGACAAGGCTCATTCCGCCGGCATGGTCGGCTCGGCGCTAGGCGCGGTGTTCCTGACCTTCGCGGCCACCCTGCTGTTCGGCAGCCCGCTGATCGACGCGGTCGGCATGCGCAACGTGCTCTTGATCTGCGCCGGCTCGTTCATCACCGGCACGACCCTGGTCATCTCGGCGGACAAGATCTCGTCGGGACCGGGCATCTACACGGTGGTGTGGATCGGCATGCTGCTCGCGGGCATCGGTTGGGGTTGTTCGGAGGCGGTCATCAACCCACTCACGACCACGCTTTACCCCGACGACAAGACCCACAAGCTGAACGTTCTGCACGCGTGGTGGCCAGGCGGCATCATCATCGGCGGCGTCCTGGGCGAAGTATTGAGTCACGCCGACTTCAGCTGGCGCTTCAAGTTCGCGCTGATCATGGCGCCGGCCGTCTTGCTGCTCATTCTGCTGATCGGCGCCAAATTCCCGAAGACCGAGCGCGCCGCCGCCGGCGTGCCCGCCAAGGACATGCTGCTGGCCGTGCTCAAGCCGGGCTTCTTCGTCTGGTTCGGCGCGATGTTCCTCACCTCCGCGGCCGAGCTCGCGCCGGGGCAGTGGGTCGATTTCACGCTCACCCGCACCCTGCACATGCAGGGCATCTGGCTGCTCATCTACGTGGCAGGGTTGATGTTCGTGATGCGGCACTTCGCCGGCACGATGGTGCACAAGCTGTCGTCGGTCGGCCTGCTGTGGGTCTCGTCGTTGCTGGCCGCGCTCGGGTTGGTCGGGCTCAGCATGGCTGATTCGCCCATCATGGGCTTTCTGGCCGCGACCGTGTGGGGCACTGGCGTCTGCTACATGTGGCCGACCATGCTGGCAGCCGCGTCCGAGCGCTATCCCCGAGGCGGGGCGTTCGCGATGGGCTTGATCGGTACCGCGGGCTCGTTGGCCATTTACTTCGTGCTCCCGCAAATGGGCGCGATCTTCGATGAGGCCGCGGCCAAAGCCGCGGGGAGCCCGGAAGCGTTCAAGGCCATGACCGAAGGGCCTGCGCTCGAAGCCATCAAGACGACGGCCTCCGTCGCCTCGTTCCGCTTCGTCGCGATCTTACCGGCCATCTTGCTCGTCGTGTTCGGCGCCATCTGGCTGAAGGACCGCGCCAAGGGCGGCTTCAAGCCGATCAAGATCTCCGAGTAGCCCCGGGTCAACGGCCTCCAAATACGGCCGGGTCTCCGCAACCGGATTGACGCCGCCCCAACTTGGCGGAAACTCGGCGGCCCACCATGAGCCAGTCACCGTTTTCCGCCGTCACGCTCGCCCCCGCTGATCCCATTCTCGGCCTGACCGAGGCCTTCGTCGCCGACAAGAACCCCAAGAAGGTGAATCTGGGCGTCGGCGTGTACCAAGACGGCGCCGGCAAGGTGCCGGTGTTGGCGGTCGTGCGCGAGGCGGAACGCATCTGGTACGACAAAGAAGACTCGAAGAGCTACATCGCGATCGACGGCGTGCCCGCGTACCGCAAAGAGGTACAAGAGCTGCTGCTCGGCGCCGGCTCGGAGCTGATCGCGCAAGGGCGCGTCGTCACGGCCCAAGCGGTCGGCGGCACCGGCGCGCTCAAGCTCGGCGCCGACTTCTTGAAGCGTTTCTTGCCGAGCTCGGAGCTGTACCTCAGCTCGCCCAGCTGGGAGAACCACCGCGCCGTGTTCGAGACGGCCGGCTTCGTCGTCAAAGACTACCCGTACTACTCCGCCGAGAGCCACGGCCTCGACTTTGCGGCCATGAAGGCGGCGTTCGCGACGTTGCCGGCCAAGAGCATCGTGTTGTTGCACGCTTGCTGCCACAACCCCACCGGCGTCGACTTGAACGCGGCGCAGTGGGACGAGATCGTGAACCTAGTGCGCGAGCGCGACTTGGTGCCGTTCATCGATTTTGCGTATCAAGGCTTCGGCGAAGGCATCGAAGAAGACGCCGTCGCGGTCCGCGCCTTCACGCGCGCGGGCTTGCCGTGCCTCATCTCCAGCTCGTTTTCCAAGTCTTTCTCGCTGTATCGCGAGCGCGTTGGCGCCATTACCTTCGTCACCGCCGACGCCGACGAGGCCAAGCGCGTCACCTCTCAGCTCAAGCGCGTCATTCGCACCAACTACTCGAGCCCCAGCTCACACGGCGGGCAAATCGTGGGCCTTGTGCTCGGCAACCCCGAGCTGCGTAAAAAGTGGGAAAGCGAGCTGACCGAAATGCGGACGCGCATTAAAAAAATGCGCGGGTTGTTCGTCCAGCGCCTGAAAGCGCGCGGCATCACGCGCGATTTTTCGTTCATCGAGCAGCAGTGCGGCATGTTCTCGTACTCGGGCCTCGAGCTCGACAAAGTGCGCCGCCTGCGCGCCGAGTTCGGCCTGTACATCGTCGACAGCGGCCGCATCTGCGTAGCAGCCCTGAACGAAAACAACCTCGACTACGTGACGGAAGCGATCGCGGCCGTGCTCTGAGTAAGGGCCCGCGAATGGCTAAGTCGGTCGAAGATCGTGGTCGAGGCGCCCGGATGGCGAGGCGCGACGAAGGCGCATACTGCAGTACGTAACCGAGGAGCAACGAAGCCAGGCGATGATCGGCCGCGAGATCGATCGACTTAGCCATTCGCGGGCCCTAAGCTACGCTAGCCGCATGTGGCGTCGGGCTGGTGGAACCATTGCGTGCACAGCAGGCTTGCTGCTCGCGTGCGGAAAATCCGCGAGCGATGGCAACACCCCCAAGGTCGGCGGCGGGGGCACCAACACCGCTGGGGTCGCTGCGACCAACGGTGGCGCTGGCGACCGCGCCGGCTCGCCCGCGAGCGAGGGCGGCAAAGCCGCGACTGGCGGCCACGCGGCGGCGGCCGGCGACGCAAGCGCCGCCGGGGGGCAGGCCGAGGCGGGCGCGCCGAGCGGCGGCGGCGCGGACAACCGCGGCGGCGCTGCGACCTGTAGCGGCAGCTATCGCGCCTGCGGTTGCGGCTGCTGCGTCGGCCAACCCGCTTCGCTCGGCTGCGTCTACCCCGAGCTAGGCCAAGACTTGGCTAGCATCATCACCGCCGATACCGCCAGGCGCCAAGACACCGCGACCTGCGCCAGCGCCGGCTGCAGTGCTCCTTTGGACTACGTTTGCTGCGAATCGCCGCCGCCTGCGGTCGAGCAAGCGACGTACACGGCCTCGCTCCTCATAGCTGCCATCGACCGAATCCGCATCGACAAAACGGCGACCGACTGCACCTCGCTCACGCTGCGCGAACGCTCGCCGGGTGCGCCCGCGCCGTCAGGCTTCCCGCTCGAAACCCCCACGCGTTGGGAGGTGCAACAGGCGACGCGCCTGGCCTGCACCTCGAGCAGCACCAAGCCGCTCGCCATCGGCGCGTTGGGCAAGCTCGTCCTGCGGGTGGTGGACGATGCGTGCGTGGCCGACGTGCACCTGACGTTGTTCTTTGGCGACAGCACGCAAAACGTCGACGCCGAACGTCTCGATGCCGACGCGCTTCCGATCGATTTGCCCTTGATCCAATGCGAGTGACGGCGGGGACTAGCTCGAGGGCCCGCGAATGGCTAAGTCGGTCGAAGATCGTGGTCGAG
>Ga0164241_10005509_pt1 | contig 11819 bp, 10 predicted proteins | sample OricomyardsoilBY_FD_108780 | JGI IMG/M metagenome (GOLD analysis project Ga0164241, IMG submission 108780) | Backyard soil microbial communities from Emeryville, California, USA - Original compost - Back yard soil (BY) | ecosystem: Environmental > Terrestrial > Soil > Unclassified | place: USA... | reverse complement strand
TCCCGATCCGCGTCGCCCGGCAGGACGCGTTCGATGCCGTGCCAGGCATGGCGGACCGCTTCCTTGGCATCCGTCCACGCCATGCGCGACGTGCCCTTGGCCTGCTCCCAACCCCGTTCCAGATCCGATTCGAGCGTTGCGTCCCAATTGCGATCGGGATAGGTGCTGCGTGCGTACGCCCCGTAGCGGTACGCCGGCTTGTAATCGTTGTCGTAGTCGTACTCGGGGTTGAAGTAGTCCGTTTCGCGGTACGTGTCCGCATAGTAGCGATCGGAATTTTCGTAGGCGCGATAGGTCCGATCGCTGCGGTCGAACGCATCGCGCACGGCCTGCCTGGCCTGTTCCCAGGTCAGCCGTGAATTCGCCTTGGCGGCTTCCCAGCCTTGCCGGACATCCGTCTCCAGCGAGTCGTCCCAACTGCGGTTGCCGTGTTGCGACCGGACCTGATTGCCGTAGGCGTATGCCGGGGCATAGTCCTCGTACGCATAAGTGCGGTCGTAGTAGGGGCGTGCCGCATATTCGGTCCGCCAATAGTCGTACTCGATGGTCGGATCCATGCGCTCGGCGACACCCTTGCCGGCCGCCGCACCCGCGATGGTGCCGATCGTTCCGCCGATCAGCGTGCCGATCGGCCCGGCCAGGGAGCCGATGGCCGCACCAGCGAGGGCGCCGCCTGCGCCACCCACGCCGACGCCGACCGGATGGGCACCCGGTGCGCCGCTGACGGGATCGCGATTCGTTTCATTGGTCGTATTTGCCATGGGGGGAATCCTCGGAGTGAAGCATTGGGGTAGGCGGAAGGCGCGCCGTCGCGCCTTCCTTTTGCCGATCGAGCTTAGTGGCCGTCGTCCTTCTTCGGCGCCTGCTTCGTGCCGCGATCCTGGTCCTGGTCGCGAGTGGACGTCTTGCGCATGTCGTCGCGATCCTTCTGCTGGGTGTCGCGCTTCTGGTTCTGGTTCTGGTTCTGGTTGGTGGGCATGTCAAATCCTTTTGCATCGTGCGCGGTCATCTACCGCGTGGCCACGATGCCAACCCGCGCATCCGCGCGCTGCGAAAATTTCGTTCGGATGCGATGAGACGCCATTCATCGGCGAGCGGAACCCTGAAGAGTTCAGTTTCCGGCCGGATCGAACGCATGCCATCGGGCTGACTATGGCGGAGGGTCGCCGGCAAGTTTCCATACCGTGTTGCCGGCATCATCGGCGACCAGGATGCCGCCGTCCGCCTGGACCGCGATGCCGACCGGCCGGCCGCGGGCATTGCCCTCCCGATCGATGAAATCGGTGAGCACATCCTGCATCGGCCCGGCGGGTCGACCTGCGACGAAAGGCACGAAGACCACCTTGTAGCCCGCCTGTGGCTTGCGATTCCAGGAACCGTGCAAGCCGATGACGGCGCCGCCCTTGCCGCCGCTCCAGGCGCCGCCTGACGAGAACGCCAGGCCCAAAGGGGCAACATGGCTGCCTAGCGCGTAGTCCGGGGCGATGGCACGGGCGACCAGGTCCGGCTGCTGGGATTTCACGCGAGGATCGAGGTGTTGCCCGTAGTAACTGTACGGCCATCCATAGAAGGCGCCCGCGCGCACCTCGGTCAGGTAATCGGGCACCAGGTCGTTGCCGAGTTCGTCGCGCTCGTTGACCACGGCCCACAGCGCGTTCGTGCCGGGTGCCCACGCCAGCCCGACCGGATTGCGCAAACCGGAAGCGAACACGCGCGTCGTGCGCGCGGCGGGATCGATTTCCAGCACGGCTGCGCGGCCGGATTCGACGGCCATGCCGTTCTCGCCGACGTTGCTGTTGCTGCCCGCGCCCACGTAGAGGCGGCGGCCGTCCCGGCTTGCGAGCAGGCTCTTCGTCCAATGGTGGTTGAGTTCGTCTCCCTTGCCCGGCAATTCCACCACCAGGCGCGGGCGCTCGTCGATGCGAATCTGCCCGCGCCGGTATCCGACGGCAACCAAGGCGTCGGCATTCGCCACGTACAGCGTGTCGCCGACCAAGGCCATGCCGAACGGGGAATGCAAACCGGCGAGGAAGGGCCGTTTCAATTCGGCGATGCCATCGCCGTCGGCATCGCGCAGCAGGCTGATCCGATCGGCGCTGGCCTCGCCCGCGCCGGCCTTCTTCATCAGGAGCGCCATGATCCAGCCTTTCAGGCCCTTGACGCCTCCTTTGCCTGGCGGGCCATTGGTTTCCGCGACCAGGACATCGCCATTGGGAAGCACGTACAGCCAGCGCGGATGCGCCAGTCCTTCGGCGAAGCGGGTGACGCGCAGACCTTGCGCAGGCGTCGGGGCGGCATTCGGCGCCCAGCCGGTGACGGGCGCTACCTTGACGGTGGGGAACAGTCTCTGTTGCGGGGCTGGCAGCGCTGGCACGGCCCCGCTCCTTGCATCGGACGCCACCGATTGCCGGCTGCCGCAAGCGGCGCCGCAAAGCGCGAACGCGATCGCGAACGTCAGGACGCGCATCGTGGTCGCCCGTCCGATCCCGAGGGCCTCCTTCAATGCGCTCCCGGTTTCGACACTTCCCTGACCACGTCCGCCATCGCCTTGTCCTTGCCGGCCAACGCGATGTCGGCGACCGATACGATGCCTGACAACTTCCCGTCGGCATCCACGACCGGAACGCGGCGGATCTTCCTCGCCTCCATCAGGCCGGTGCAGTCGTGCAGGCTCGTAGCGGCATTGACGGTGCTGCAAGGCGCTGTCATCGCATCGGCGGCAATGGCGTCGTCGCCGGCGCGTCCGTTGGCGACCACCCTCACCGCGATGTCGCGGTCGGTGATGACGCCGATCGGCTTGCTGTTTTCGTCCACCACGGGAATTTGCCCGCAGTCGTTGTCGACCATCATCCTGGCCACTTGCTGCAGCGGCGTGTCGAGTCGGCAGCTTGCAGGGTTGGCGGTCATGATCGAAGCCACGGTCATCGTCTGCATGGGCATCTCCATCGTTCGCGAAACCGCAAGCCGCAACCATCCTGCAAGCGAAGTCGCAGGCGCGTGAACCGAAGCCCATTCATTCCGCTCGGAATGAACATTGCATGACCGCGATCCAATTCGACCAGCCGTGTGGGGGGCGATTGCCGGGGCGGATGGCCGCGTTCAAGCGCATTCACTCCCGAAGCCGAACAAGGCGCGGCGGATGCGGCGGCTCGCGATGCTGCTGCGAATGAGCGCGCCCGGCACCGAATACGCGCTCCCGTTTCCGCCATGGGCCACGCATGGATGGGGCGGTTTCCCCGTCTCGTCGCGCTACCGAAGTAGCGCAATCCGTCCCTGGTCTCGGCGAAGGTTTCTGTCCGGCAGAATGGGCTGCAGGTGATGGATGGCCGCTGTTGAGACCCGTCGCGGGGCGAGTGGATCCGGTGCGTCTGCCTCATTGCGTCGCGGTTGGAAACACGACCCGATGCCGCGCGCTTGGACGCGTATCCGCCCCGCAGGTATGCCGCAGCAAGTGAAGCGCCGCGCTCTTCAGGGCTGGGGTGCGCGCCGTCGTGCCATCCCTCGGCACCCAAAGCGGATAGTCGCGCATGTGCGCATCCAAGGCTGTGGCCAGCACGCAGGAATCGGTGGCGATCCCGGTGATGACGAGCCGGTCGATGCGCAGCTGTTCGAGCAGCGTAGAGAGCGCGGTCGCCATGAAGGCGGAATGCCTGGGTTTCAGGATGTAGTAATGCTCCGGTCGTGGCGACAGCCTTTCGGCGAGTTGCGCGGAACTGCCGCCTTGCCTCCTGCATGCGGCGATGAGGTCGACGAAATCGCCCTGCCATTCGGTCCAGTTGTCGTTGCAGTAGACGACGGGGCGGCTCTTGGCATCGAAACGATCGCGGAGTTCGCGCACGCGGGACGCGAGGCCTGCGGCTTGCCTCGCCAAGGCGGCCCCGCCCGCGTATTCGAAATGGTTGATGACATCCACGATGAGGAGCGCCGGATTCATGGGCGATACACTCGCACAGCTTGCGTCGATGAGCGCTGAAGGCCCGGTTTTCCATGGCTGGCCATTGCGGAATGGCCGGTCACGGGCCGCTAACGAAGGGCTCACCCGGAAGGAACGGTTCCGGGCCTACAAGTGGCAAGTCCAATTCAAGGAAGCCACGATGGCCAGGAAAGCTGAAAGCGCACAGGTGCACGAACTCCTGCTGCAAGCCTTGGAAACCGAACGCGGCGGGGTCCAGATCTACAAGGCCGCCATCCGCGCTGCCCGGAACACCGATCTGCGGAACGAATGGCAGGAATACTTGGCCCAGACCCGCACGCACGAACAGGTGCTGACAGCGGTGTTCGCCGAACTCGGGATGGACACCGAGGAGCGGAGCGCGGGCCGGGACGTAGTGGCTGCACTGGGCGCCAGCCTGGTGGACGCCATCGACAGCGCGATCGCGAACGCCGAACCCGCGGGTGCGGAATTGGTCGCGGCGGAGTGCGTCATCCTTGCCGAAACCAAGGATCACCTGAACTGGGAGCTGATCGGAAAGCTTGCTGAATCGGGCGGCCCCCACGCGAAGCTGCTGAAGCAGGTGCACGATGCGGTTGAAACCGACGAAGACCATCACCTCTACCACACCATGGGCTGGTGCCGCGAGTTGTGGATCCAGAGCTTGGGCATGCCCGCCGTGCTGCCGCCGCCGGAAGAGGTGAAGCAGGTGGAAACGGCGATCGGCGCGGCCCGTGCGGAGCAGGCTCGCGACAGAATGCTGTGACGGGCGAAGGGGCCGCGCACGGTCCCGCGGGTCGCGCCAGGCCGCCGTCGCGGACGGGGGTGAATTTCCGTCAGATCCACCTGCGCCAGCGCGCCAGCGCCAGCGCCGATATCGCGATCGCCAGCAAACCCCCGCTGGCGATCCAGAAACCCGTATCGCGTGTTTCGAAAAACGAGGCGTCGAAGTTCATGCCGAGCGCGCCCACGAAGGTGGCCAGGATGCCGGTGATGACCGTCACGAACGTCAGGACGCGCATCGAATCGTTGGTTCGCAGGGCGGTCTGGTTGCTGAACAGCGCGAAGCTGCCGAGCACCAGTTCGCGCGCGTTCTCGACCATGTCCATCGCGCGTTCGAAGTGGCTGTCCAGGACTTCGAAGTGGCGTCCGGCTTCCGCCTCCGCCTCCGGCTGGAAGTCGGGCCGCGCCAACGCCGAAAAGACGCCTCGGTGGGGCGCCAGCATGCGCCGCAACCTCGAGGCCCAGCGGCGCAATCGCCGCAACTCCGGCAGGGAGCCGCCGCCGCGCTCTTCGAGGATCCGGACTTCCAGGCGCTCCACCGCGATCTCGTAGTCGGCGATCGCATGGAAATACGTCGACAGTTGCCAGTCCAGCAACGAAGCGACGAAGCTTTCCGCGCACAGAACCCCGACCATGGAGCCGCCGTGTTCGCGGGCGCGTAGCTCGTCCAGAAAAGGCAGTGGGGTCTCATGCATGCTGACCACGACGTTGCGCGTCGCGATCAGCGTGAGCAGGGTGCCGCGCACGTCTTCCTTGAGGCTGTCGGCGCCCACGACGATCACCCGCAACCAGAACATCCTGCCTTGTTTGCCCAGCGCGGGATTGGTGCCCGATTCCCAGGGCCGTGCGCCCTGGATGCCGATCAGGCGCAGCACGTCGCCAAGATGGCGCCTCGCAGCCCCCGTCAGGTCGATCCAGGCCAGTGTCCGGTCGTCTGTTCCGATCGCGGACAAGTCGCTCAGTTCCAGCGCATCGTCCGGACCGGCAGCATTGAACAGGCGGGCCCTGAAGCCTTCGTCGTCCTTGCGGGCATCCATGTCGTGCCTTTCGTGGGAGGGGGCCGCGACACGATCCCGAAAGTGCATGCGAGGCGGCGTGAAAGCGCCTGTCCCGGCGCAATGGCGTGGTCAATACTGCTGCTGGCAGTTGTCGCAATAGAACGTGCGGCGATGCGTCAGGCCAAGGTAGGCCCGGACCAGCCTGGCCCCGCAATCCGGGCAATGGCTCTTGCCGTTGACGAGCCAGTGCTGGCGCAGCACGAACCGCTTCTTCCATTCCAGGAAGTCGAAGCTGTAGTCGCGCGCCTGCGCGATCAGTTCGGAAAGCTTCTTCGACGGCAGGCCGCCGACCCGCGACTCCGGTTGAACCTTGATCCGGAACAGCACTTCGTTCTTGATGATGTTGCCGACCCCGGAAAAGATCGCCTGGTCCAGCAATGCGTCGCAGGCCAGCATGTCGGGCCGTTTCTTCAGTTTCGCGCGGGCCAGGCGCGGGCTCCAGGACGGGCTCAGCACGTCCGAGCGCCAGTCGTATGCGGTGTCCAGCGGCCCCTCGATGTACTTGAGCGAGGACGAGTAGAAGTTCAACTCGCCGTTGTCGAAGCTCAACGACGCCCTGGGCGGCGCCGGCTTGGTCTCGTCGATGCGATAGGTGCCGAACATCAGCATGTGCACGCGCAGGCTGAAGCCGTCGAACTCGAGCAGGAAATGCTTGCCCCAGCTGCGGATGGCCTCGACCCTGCGTCCTTGCATGCGGGAAAGGTCGAGCTTGCTGTTGCCGCTCGCCGTGCGCACGATCCGGCCCGCGAACTTGGCGGCCGCTTCGCGCAGGATGACGATGGAGGGGCCCTCAGGCATCGGCCGCTCCGGCGCGGACGGCGTGGTGCGGGGGCTGTCCGGAGAAAGGGGGCGGCGGCATGCGCTGCATGGATGGGCTGGAAGCGGAAGACCTGTTCCATATGCCTGTGCGGCACAGAAAGCGATGTGAAACAGGCAGGGACCTGCCGCGCAAGGCACGTCGCTTCGCATCTGCTTCACTATCGGATTGCAACCATCCAACCGACTGAAGCAATCGGCACGTCGACATGGCCTTGGACGACTACCAGCGCAAGCGCCGCTTCGACGCCACGCCGGAACCGCGAGGCGGTCGCGCGCAAACCGGTCGTCGGCCCATCTTCGTGGTCCAGCTGCACCATGCCAGCCATCGCCATTACGACTTCCGCCTGCAGGTCGGCGATGCCTTGAAGAGTTGGGCGGTGCCGAAGGGGCCGAGTTTCGATCCGAAAGTGAAGCGGATGGCGGTGGAGGTCGAGGACCATCCCCTGGATTACGCGAGCTTCGAGGGCGACATCCCCAAGGGCCAGTATGGCGGCGGCCACGTGGCGCTGTTCGACCGCGGCACCTGGACCAGCGATGGCGACGTGGCCGCGCAACTGGCCAAGGGCCATCTGCGGTTCGAGCTGCATGGCGGGCGGCTCAAGGGCGGCTGGCACCTGGTGCGGTCGGGCAAGCCGGCGCGGCAACCGCAATGGCTGCTGTTCAAGCAGGACGATGCCTGGGCCGGGCCGGTCGCAGCCGACGACCTCTTGCAGGGCGTGACGCCGCCGCCGGCCGCGGACGCAGGCCGTACCCGGCGTCCCGGCGCAAGCAAGCAAACCGCCGGCGCCACCAAGAAGGCGAAAGCCAAGCGCGCCACGCGTACCGATTGGCAAGCCGTGGCCGCTGCATTGCCCGGGGCACGCAGGCGGGCGATGCCGGGCAAGCCGCCATCCCCGCAGTTGGCGCGGCTGGTAGAGGTGCCGCCGCCGGGCGACGACTGGCTGCACGAGCTCAAATGGGATGGATACCGATTGCTGGCCGTGATACGCAAGGGCGAGGTGACCCTGTGGTCGCGCAATGCGCTGGACTGGACCGGGCGCGTGCCGGAAGTGCGCGACGCGCTCGCCGCACTCGGCCTGCAGGACGCGATCCTGGATGGCGAACTGGTCGCGGGCCGCGGCAGCCGCGAAGATTTCAACCTCCTGCAACAGGTGCTCTCCGGCGAACGCCAGGGCCAGCTGCGCTGCATGCTGTTCGACCTGCTGCGCCTGGGCGGCATCGATCTTGCCGGCGTGGCCTTGGTCGAGCGCAAGGCGCTGCTGGAACGCTTGCTGGCCAAGGCGTCCGCGCATCTCGGCTACAGCTCGCACGGCATCGGTGATGCGGACGCAGCGTTCCGCGCCGCGGTCGATGCGGGCTTCGAAGGCATCGTGTCCAAGCGCATCGAATCCGTCTCGCACCCGGGTCGGGGCGACGACTGGCGCAAGTGCAAGGCACTGGCCAGCGCGGAATACGCCGTCATCGGCTACACGCCGCCCAAGGGCAGCCGCAGCGGCATCGGTTCGTTGCTGCTGGCCACGCCGGACGCGCGGCACGGCTGGCGCTACGCCGGGCGCGTCGGCAGCGGCTTCAGCGCGGCGCAGTTGCAGGCGCTTGGCGAGGCATTGCGCGGCAAGGGCGGCGCCAGGCCCAGCGTGCACGTGCCGGAGAACGACACCGACCTGCGGCAGGCCATCTGGTTGCCGAAGCCGGCATTCGTGGTGGAGGTGTTCGTGCGCGGCACCGGCGGGCGCGGCCTGCTGCGCCAGGCCAGCTTCAAGGCGCTGCGGCCGGACAAGGACGTGGCCGCATTGATGGACGACGACAAGCGCAGTGCGGAGGAACCGATGATGGCCACCACCACGCGAGGCAAGCGCAGGTCCGCAAGGAAGCGCGAAGCGCCGGCGCTGACCAGCCCCGGCAAGCTGCTGTTCCCCGAGGACGGCATCAGCAAGCGGCAGCTCGCCGACTATTACCTCGCCGTGATGGACTGGCTGCTGCCCGAGATCGCGCAGCGCCCGCTGTCGCTGGTGCGCTGCCCCGGCGGCATCGGCGCGCAATGCTTCTTCCAGAAACACGCCACCCCGGGGCTGGAACTGGTGTCGCGGGTGCCGATACGCGAGTCAGATGGCGGCAGCGAGGAGTATCTGGTGGTGGCCGACGCGGCCGCCGCGATGGAGCTGGTGCAGTTCAACAGCATCGAGTTCCATCCCTGGGGCGCTAAGGTCGACGACCTCGAGCGTTGCGACCGGCTGGTGCTCGACCTGGATCCCGACGCGTCGGTGGCGTGGAAGGACGTGGTCGCCGCGGCGCGGCAGTTGCGGGGCTACCTGCGGCAGGCCGGGCTGGAATCGTTCGTGCGCACCAGCGGCGGCAAGGGCCTGCACCTGATGGTGCCGCTGGCGCCGGCCGTGCCGTGGGAGCGCGCGCGCGCCTTCGCGCAGGCGGTGGCCGAGGCCGCGCGCGAGGCGGATCCGTTGCGCTATGTCGCCACCGCGTCGAAACGGCAACGCAAGGGCCGCATCTTCATCGACTGGCTGCGCAACGGCCGCGGCGCCACCAGCGTGGCCAGCTTCTCGGTCCGCGCGCGGCCTGGCGCGCCGGTGGCGATGCCGTTGCGCTGGGAGGAACTCGGCAAGGTCGCCAGCGGCCATGCCTTCGACATCGGCAACGCGCCGGCGCGGTTGAAGCGGCTGAAATCGCATCCGTGGGCCGGCATCGGGCGCATCCGGCAAACCCTGCCCGCCTGATCTCCACGGCACGACGACAGTGCGCGGCGCAGGCTGGCCGTCTTCCACCATCAGGATTCGCCATGGCGCGCCCCATCTGGACCGGCAACCTCAGCTTCGGCCTGCTCAACGTTCCCGTGTCGCTGATGTCCGGCACGCGCGGCACCGACCTGTCCTTCCGCATGCTCGACGCGCGCGACCGCAAGCCGATCCGCTTCGAGCGGGTGAATGCGGACACCGGCGAGGAGGTCCCGTGGAAGGACATCGTCAAGGCCTTCGAATACGACAAGGGCAGTTACGTGGTGATCGAGAAGGAGGACATCGCCTCCGCCGCGCCGGAGACCCACGAGTCGGTGGAGATCGAGGCGTTCGTGGACGAGGAGGCGATTGACATCCGCTATTTCGAGAAACCCTACGTGCTGGTGCCGGGCAAGAAGGCGGAGAAGGGCTACGTGCTGCTGCGCGAGACATTGGTGAAGGCGAAGAAGATCGGGATCGCGCGGGTGGTGATCCGCACCCGAGAGTACCTGTCCGCGGTGATGCCGCTGGGCGATGCGCTGGTCCTGGTGATCATGCGCTACCCGCAGGAGCTGGTGGATCCTGCCGAATACAAGCTGCCTCAGGGCAAATCCGGCGACTATCGGGTCACCGCCAAGGAACTGGCGATGGCGACCCAGCTGGTGGAGTCGATGGCGGCCGCATGGAACCCGGACGACTACCACGACCAGTTCCGTGCGCGGCTGTCCGAGATCATCCGCAAGCGCATCAAGCAGAAGGGCAAGACCGCCAAGGTGCTGGACGAAGCGGACGAGCCGCAGGAAGGCGCGGCGACCAACGTGGTGGATTTCGTCGCCCTGTTGCAGAAGAGCTTGGGCGGCAAGGCGGCCAAGCCTGCGAAGAAGGCGCCCGCCAAGGCCGCCGCGAAGAAGGCCGCGGCGAGGACGCGCAAGGCGGGCTGACGGCGCGCAGGCCTACCCGGGGCCGTGCGGCGGGTTCAGCCCGCCAGCAATGGCGCCAGCCTGGCCTCCACCACGCCGCGCCGCCAGCCGGCCAGCGCCCCGTGCCAGCCGTTGCCGTCCTGCAGGGCTTCCAACAGGCGACGCGAGGCCAGCAAGCCCTCCGGCAACCCCAGTTCCGCCGATGCCGCCGCCACCGCTTCCTGCATGGCGCGCAACTGTTTCTTGTCGCGCTCGTCGCCGCGCGCCAGCGGCGCTTCTGCTTCGTCGGGCAGCGGGGTGGCGAGGGCCTGCCAAAGCGCGTCGCCGAGGCTGCGCGGCGCTTTCGGGGTAGCTTCCAGTATGGCCTGCAACGCGCCCCGGTCGGCCGGCGCGGTGCGCGCGATGGCCACCGCCAATTCGTTGTCCAGGATCCAGCTGCGCGGGCGGTCGCTGCTGCGCGCACGTGCGTCGCGCCAGCGCAGCAGGCGCAGCAGGCGCAGCTGCGCGGCGGGATCGAGGAATTGTGCGCTGCGCAGCGACAGGTGCGGCCAGCCTTCCCCCTCCTCGTCGGCCACCGTGGCCAGCAGGCGCGTGCAGTCTTCCTGCAGCCAGGCGCTGCGGCCTAGCGCATCGAGTTGCGCGGCCAGTTCGCGATGCAGCGCGTGCAGGTGGCGCACGTCGTCGGCCGCGTAGTCGAGTTGCGATGCGGAGAGCGGGCGGCGCAGCCAGTCGGAGCGGGTCTCGCCCTTGGCCAGCATCACGCCGGTGATCGCATGCGCCAGTTTCTGGTAGCCCATGCCGCCGCCGATACCGGCCAGCGCGGCGGCGATCTGGGTATCGAACATCGGTGCGGGCAGCACGCCGCAGGCATGCTTGAACGCGACCAGATCCTCGCTGGCGCTGTGCATCACCTTCAGCACGGAAGCGTCGGCCAGCAGCGGCGCCAGCGCCTCGCACATGCCGGGGACCAGCGGGTCGATCAGGAGGATGGCGTCTTCGGATTCGCCCAGCGCGATCTGCACCAGCGCCAGTTGCGGCCAGTAGGTGCGTTCGCGGATGAATTCGGTGTCCAGGCCGATGACGGCCGGAGGGTTGGCGAGGCGCGCACGCAGCGCGTCGGGGGTGTCGATCCATTGCGTCATGCGCGCATTATGCAGGCGATGCTGGCGATGGCTTAACCTAGCGCGGCCCGATTCGCCATTCGTGGAGCGTGGTTTGCGCGCAGGCTGGTCCCCCATCGTCGCGGTGTCGCTCGCATGCGCGGCCTGCAACCCGCAGGCGCCCGCGCCGGCCGCGAAGCCCGACGCGGTCGAACGCACGGGCAGCGTGCGCATCAGCGGCGGCGACGAACTGGCGCAGGTGCTGAGCTGGTCGCTGCCGATGGTCGAACTGCAGGCGGGGGATGCCGCGGCTGCGCGCAACAAGGCGCAGCGCGCGCTGGCCGCCGGCGACCTGTTCGAGACCGCCGATTCCGCGATCCCGTTGCTGGTCGCGCTGCAACGCCTGCAACCGGACGATGCCGGCATCGCGCAGGCCCTGCTCGATGCACGCGTCGCGCTGGTCGCGCAGGGCGATGCCGTCG